>ERZ1027231.178-NODE-178-length-30402-cov-17.483540_pt1 | contig 30402 bp, 28 predicted proteins | sample MGYA00520866_ERZ1027231 | MGnify/ENA primary metagenome ERZ1027231 (study PRJEB33311, sample SAMEA4378411) | marine metagenome | biome: Marine biome; feature: Fjord; material: Water | collected 2014-07-20T08:00:00Z/2014-07-... | depth 75 m ...
GTGCAAAATGGCAGTTGCTGGATTCTGATTTAGGCGGCTTGTGTGTGCGTTTTGAATTTGATTTGAGTACAGCAACGGATGTATAAAAGCGGGTAAGCCCTTAATTGAAAGGGCTTACCATTAATAATTGACTACTTCGAAATGACACTGTCGCAAATATCCCAAACCATTAATTTGGTTTGTTTAAGATCTACACTTTTTGGGTTAATGAAATACTGTTGGGACACACCTCGAAGCAAAGCCATGAAGGTAATGGCAAAAGCATCGGCATTAAAGCCAGCAGGGGCCTGGCCACTGTCGGTGATGATCTTGCTAATTCTAGCCCGCACGTTTTGGTCAAACTCTTGGAAATAGGGTAACAAATCAGGACAGCTGCCATAACTGGCATTCATTAGCCGGTGTTGCGCCACTATTAGGTCTGAGCGTTTTTTTACATCGTTTAAATAGGCTTCGGCAATTAATTTAAGCTGCTCGGTACCGCTGGATTCCATTAGCTTTTTGTTGTTCAGAGTTCGGTTATCCCATAATTCCAGAATACGCTCGGCAACGGCTTGCAACAGACCACTTTTGGAGCCAAAGCGATAACTCACCAGCCCACCAGTAAAGCCCGCTGCCTTGCCCACTTTAATCAAAGTCATATTGTAATGACCTTCTTTGGCAATAATTGAAATTGCCGCTTTTAACATGGCGCTATCAGATGCTTCGGTTCTTTCTGCCTGGGTGAGACGCTTGGTCATAGGTATCCTAAGGTGTTAATAATTGATCAACCCCAAGTATCTCTATCTGGGGTGATCATTGTTAGCTGCATAATACTTACTGGTCAATGAGTAAGCAAGGAAAGCCCATGATGGCATTTTTATTTATGGCCACGCCCATTCATTATTAACCGTTACGTTTTTTTAACCACTGCCCAATGAGTGGAAATAACTCTTGTCGTGCAGCCGAGCCTCTCACTAGTTGACCATGGCTGAAGTCTTTACTAAACCCCTGTTGTTCGTTACACACTAGCCATTCTTTATCTGTGCTTTTTAATTGATCGTAAAACTTTTTACAGCCAGTTGCGGGGGCAATGTCGTCGTTACCACCAGCAATAATAAAAGCAGGGGTGCTAATGGAAGTGAGTGCTGAGAGATAATCAAAGCCGTCTTTGCCTATCCATTTTTTCATTAAATTCCATTTAGACCATTGCGCCAGTAATTGCGTAGGCTCACCCTCTGTACCTACCGCGACTATTTGGCTTGGGGTTTCGCCAAATGCCTTGGTAATTAAATATAAAAAGAGTGTTCTTAATTTTAATTTAAATCCTATTGCCGCATCGGTTGATTGCGCGCCAAGGGAAATAATTCCAGCTATTTTGTCTGTGTATTTAGGCAGGCGTGATAAACACATTAATGGTAAATGGCCTCCACCACTGTGTGAAACCCAATAAACTTGTTTGGCTTGAGTTTTTTCCAATACCGCGTCAATGGCGGTAGGGGTATCGTTTAGCGCGGGGAATTCAAAGTTTTGTTTTTTACTAAATGCCTTGCTTTCACCGTGACCTCCCCATTCTAATAGCCAGCAATCGAAGCCAATTTGATGTAGATAGCCTGCGAGGTCTTGCACAGCATCGCCATTGGAAATAGTGCCGTGAGTAACGATAACAGGAATTTTTCCCCCATGCTTAATAGGCTTGAGCCCATTAGAGAAGTGGTACAGGCTAATGTGGCCGCCTGCTTCCATGGGAATGGTGTGTTTAGTCGCTTCTTTCATTATTGCCTTTTCATTTCAATATAGTCATAAGCCATGACCGCTTTTACTGAGCAAGTACGGTCATACAATAAACCGGTGTTTATGGATATTACTATTTGGTTGACCAATCAGCAATAGTGATCAAATAGATCCTTTTAACTATAATTAAATGGCATAGGAATTGACTGTTTAGTGATGAATAGCGCTTTAAATGGCGGCAAATAAAGCAACGATATTTCTTCATATTAGGTTTTAAATTCTTTTAAAATCAATTGGTTAGCTTGGTTTTGAAAGTATTCATTCCATTGGCTGTGTGATCATAATGGTATGGCTGGATTAATGCCAGATTGCGCTCCTTATATTTACTAGTTGACCAATAAGTAAATTGATCGTAATCTAAAAGTGAAATAACAAATGTGTAAAGGTTGTGACGATGAGCGAGCAAGCTAATGAACAAATGGCTTTCCTGAAAAAAGCCGTGTTATGGAACAAAGGCAATGTCATTAAAGCCTTTGAAGAAGGCAAGGTTTTCAACCATCACTGGGGGCGCACTTTAAACAGTGGTGATAACAGCCTGTTTTCATCGTTAACCCAGATGTACAACCCAATTTATCTTAATAGCGAATACGCCAAAGAAAATGGTCATTCGGGTTGCGTGGTAGCGCCTCTGCTGGTTTTTAATACGGTCATTGGTATGTCGGTTGAAGATTTAAGTTTACGTGGACCTTTTGTTTCCATCGGTGACTGCATCTTTCATAAAGATGTTTATGAGGGCGATACCCTTACCTGTCGCAGTACCGTGCTTAAAAAGCGTTTCTCAGAAAGTAAAAAAGGTGCGGCCATCGTTACCTGGAAAACAGAAGGCTTTAATCAAGACGGCGATTTGGTAATTGAATTTGTACGCTCAAATTTCTTGGTTCAATAACAGATAGCTAAACGTATCAATTATCAACGTCAGCCCATTTGATACAAATGAGCGATCTGTAAATTTAGGTGGAAGAAATTATGTCAGTTGAAAACAGTATGAATGAAAGCCTTACCGGGCAAAATAACTACTTTGAAAATTTTGAAGTGGGTGCGGTTTACCAGCATGCCCGCGGAAAAACAGTTACCGAAAATGATGCGGTTACCATTTGCCATATGGTTCTTAACTCGGCGTCTGCACACTTCGATGATGCATTTATGAAAAAAATGCACGCAGCAAAGTTAGCCCATGTGGGTGAGTCTTTGGTATTTGGTGGTGTCACTATTTCTATGGTGATTGGGCTAGCGCATCAGGATACCGGTGAACAGGTGATTCGTGAATTGTCCATGGACAACATTAAGCTTACCGGCCCGGTGTTACATGGCAATACCCTTTACGCCTATACCGAAGTGCTCAGCAAGGCGGTAACGGCAGATGATGCTGGCATTGTGACCTTTAGACATTATGGTGTGGACCAAGATCAAAACCTGGTTTTCCAAGGTGATCGCACCGCACTTATTCGTAAGAAAAACCCAACTACTCATTAATTTACTCACTAAATTACTTTTAAAGTTAAGAGTAACAGGAGCGTCAACATGACTCAGAATATTAAACGCCGTCGTCGCTGTATGATGTCTGTTCCAGGCAGTTCAATGGCCAAAATTGAAAAAGCCTTGGCCATGGATGTGGATCACATTTTCCTTGATCTTGAAGATGCGGTGGCCCCGCAATTAAAACCCGAAGCCCGCTTAAATGTGATTAAAGCATTTAATGAAATGGAGTGGGGTAACACCGTGCGCTGTTTTCGTATGAATGGTATTGACTCTTACTGGGCCATAGAAGATTTAACTCAAGTGGTGGCTGCAGCCGGTAAAAATATCGACACCATAGTGATTCCAAAAGTGAAGTACGCAAAAGATGTTCACTTTGTTGAAACCATCATAGAGCTAATAGAACAAGAAAATAATATTGAGCACAAAATAGGTTTTGAACTTCTAATTGAAGAAGTAGAAGGCATTCACAATATTAATGAAATCACTGCCGCCAGTGATCGTATTGAATCGTTAATGTTTGGTATAGGTGATTATACTCGTGCACAAGGTGTTGATTTCCGTGATGCATTTGGTCAAGCCCGTGCTTACCCTGGTGATATTTGGAATTTCCAGCGCAGTACTTTGGCGGTTGCAGCGCGTACCATTGGTGCCGACTATGTCGATGGTCCTTGGGCACTTATTCCAGATCAAGACGGGTACCGTCGTGAATGCAAAATGGTGAAAACCCTAGGTGGTGTTGGCAAGTGGGCAATACATCCATCGCAAGTTGCTTTGGCCATGAGTGAATTTGGTCCAAGCCCTGAAGAGGTAAGTTTAGCCGGTCAAGCCATTGAAATGATTAAAGCCGCTAAGGCAGCAGGCAAGGGTGCCATTAAAACCCCTGATGGCATCTTGCTAGATGAAGCGGCCATTCCCATGATGCAAAATGTATTAGACGATGCAAAGTTTTACGGAATGATTGCAGAGTAAACATGGCTAGGGCGGTAACACGCCCTAGAATAAAGTTAACTGAATTTTTCCAGGGTGCATTATGCAAGACATTAAAAAGTATGGGCATTTCATCTCAGGTGATTTCCAAACGCCTTTATCAAATGAATACATAGAGTCAATTAATCCAAATGATCAGTCTGTGGTGGCTTGTGTTGCCAAAGGCAATAAACAGGATGTTGAAAGTGCCATAGACGCCTCTAAATTAGCCAATAAAAAATGGGCGAATATGCGTCCTCAAGAGCGCGGGCGCATTCTGATTAATGTGGGGCGTAAGCTGCGAGAAAACATTAAGTTATTAGGCGAGCTTGAATCCAAAGAAATGGGCATGCCTCTTCAAGCGGCTTCCATGGCGCTTGAAACAGCCGCCACCTATTTTGAATATTATGGTGGTTTAACGCCGTCATTACACGGTGAGACCATTCCCGTGGGCCCAGGTCAGCATTCTTATACTATTCTTGAGCCCCTGGGTGTAGTGGGGGTGATTACCCCTTGGAATGCGCCGCTAAACCAATCGGCACGAAGCATTGCCCCAGCGTTGGCAGCGGGTAACTGCGTGGTGCTTAAACCCAGTGAATATACTTCGTTAACGGCGCTATTGTTTGCGCAAATGGCGGTGGAAGCAGGCTTGCCAAAGGATGTATTGAATGTGGTAACCGGCTTGGGTACAGATGTTGGTGATACCTTGGTGCGTCATGAGCAAGTGAGCAAGATTGCCTTCACTGGTTCAGTAAAAACCGGCCAGGCCATCGGGGCCATTGCCGCGCAAAAAGTGATGCCGGTGACGCTGGAATTGGGTGGTAAATCCCCTAATATCGTCTTTGAAGATGCCGATCTTGGCGCAGCGCTTATGGGCGTATTAATGGGCTTTTCAGCCAACAGCGGTCAGGTATGCTTAGCGGGAACTCGTGTGCTTATTCAGCGCAGCATTTATGATGAATTTTCTAAAAAATTAGCCAAAACCGCCTCGTTTATACCGGTGGGTTTGGATAAGCCCTTCCCAAGTTTGGGGCCCATTGCCAATAAAGATCAGTATGAAAAAATCCAGGGTTATTTTGAAGTGGCGAAAGAAGATGGCGCCACCTTATTAGCGGGCGGTGAAAAAGCTGAAGTTAAAGGCTTGGAAAATGGTCTATACCTCAAGCCCACTATTTATGGTGATGTTAATAACAATATGCGCATTGCCCGTGAAGAAATTTTTGGACCGGTGGCGGTATTAATTCCATTTGACGATGAAAAAGAAGCCATCGCCATTGCCAACGACACCGAATACGGCTTGGCCGCAGGTATTTGGACCAAGGACCTATCTCGTGCCCATAGGGTGGCGGCGCAAATAGACGCGGGGCAAATATACGTGAACTACTACATTGAAACCGGTGTAGAGCACCCAGTGGGCGGCTATAAGAAAAGCGGTATTGGTCGTGAAAAGGGCATGGCGGCACTTAAACAGTACACCCAATCCAAGAATGTAAGCATTAAGCTAATGTAATTTACAAATGGACCCTTTGGTCCATTATCCCTGACATGGCTTATACTTAACGGGCTTAATATTGATTCTATAAGCCGCTATTTGTGAATGCTACTAGTTGATTGAATAGTAAGTATTATTGAGGTACCCTGCTTAAATAAGCTGCTGATCAATTTGAATAGCCGCCTTAGCAGGGCATTATTTGTGAGAACAATATGAGTATTAATAAATCATTATTTGAAAAGCCGCTTATGGACATTCTTGATGATGCCTGTAATCGCTACGCCGACCGTGTTTGTCTGCAATTTAAAGGTGAAAGCTACACCTATGCAGAAGTTCAGGCTATGTCTATTGAAGTGGCACAAGCACTACACAGTGCTGGTTTTAAGTCCGGCATGCACAGTGCCATATACAGCTTAAATTCGGCCAAGGCATTTATCACCACTCTAGGAATTATTCGTGCCGGCGGCGTGTGGATTCCCATTAATCCCAGGAATTCAAAAACAGACAACGTGAAAGTGTTGGGTAACCTAGGTTGTCAGGCATTCTTTTATCAGGATGAATTTTCATCTGTGCTGCCATCGATTAAAGAAACCTTAGGCGGGTTAGCCATCTCTATTTGCTTGGATGAAGTGAATGGTGAAGGCGGCTTTGATGCCTGGTTAAAAGGGGCTGATAAAACTCCGTTTAATGTGGCTCGCCATCCAGGAGATACCATTACCATTCCAATGACGGGCGGTACCACAGGATTGCCTAAGGGCGTGATGTTAAGTGACCGCAATTTCCAGGCTCTGTGTTATGCCATTTGCAATGACATGGATAGGAATGATGATGCGCTGCTTCCTGTGTATTTAAGTGCTGCCCCCATGACTCATGTGGGTGGACGCATTGTGATTGCATCCATGGGTGCGGGCATGCGTTATGTGATTAAAGAAACCATTGACCTGCAAGATATCCTAAAGACCATACAGGATGAAAAAGTCACCGATATATTCCTGCCACCCACCGCCATTTACGGCTTGCTGGCGCAACCCAATGTTACCGATTTTGATTATTCAAGTTTAAGAATGATCGGTTATGGTTCGGCTCCCATGTCGATCTCACAACTTAAAAAAGCCATTGAAGTATTTGGCCCTGTCATGGCGGGAGGATTTGGACAAACCGAATGCCCCATGAAAATTACAGCACTGACCCAAGCGGATCATTTTATTGATGGCAAGCTCGCCCCAGATTCACGCTTGCGCAGTGTGGGCCGTGCCACCCTTATTTCTGAAGTGGCTATCTTGGACGAACAGCTAAATTTAGTCGCAGCAGGTGAGCGCGGTGAAATTGCAGTGAAAGGGGGCAATGTTTCAGAAGGGTATTTTAATGACCCTGTTGCCACTCAATCTATGCGCAAAAATGGCTGGCATCTAACCGGTGACATTGGCTACATGGATGAAGACGGCTTTGTTTTTATTGTGGATCGTAAAAAAGACATGATCATCACCGGTGGTTTTAATGTTTATTCTGCCGAGGTGGAGCAAGGGCTAGGCAGCATTGAAGGGGTAGCCGGTGTGGCAGTGATAGGTGTGCCCAGTGACAAGTGGGGAGAAGAAGTAAAAGCCATTGTTCAACTGGCCCCCGCAGCCAAACTAAGCGAAGAAGATATTCTAGCCATCAGTAAAGAGAAAATGGGCAGCGTTAAGGCTCCTAAATCGGTGGAATTTGTCGATGAGTTTTTAAAAACGCCGTTGGGAAAAATTGATAAAAAACGAATTCGCCAAGAATACTGGAAAGAAGCCGAGCGGGTTATTTAAAGAAGGCTAACCCTGCCTATTAAGTTAATACCAAACTAAATTTTTAAACAAAAATAAAGCAAAAAGCTGTGGGAGTATTTATGAGTTACATGACCGAAGAACGCCAGATGATCAAGGACACGGCGGCAGAGTTTACCAACAATGTTGTCTTGCCTCTGGCCAATGAACTGGATCCACAAAAAGGTATGATTCCCCGTTCTTTAATTGAGCAAATGGGTGAGCTGGGCTTTTTTGGTATCAAAGCCCCTGAAGAAATGGGTGGCAGTGGTATGGGCTGTTTTGAATATTGCCTTATTGCCGAAGAATTATGTCGTGGTTGGATGAGTGTGGGCAGTATTATTGCTCGCTCTGATACTAACTTCATAAAAAACCTAAAGCCCGAAATTCAAGAGCGTTTGCTGCCTCGTGCTGTTAGTGGTGACTTTCTGATAGCGGCGGCGCTATCTGAACCAGATGTGGGCTCAGATTTATCCGGCATTAAATGTCGTGCTGAAAAAGACGGCGATTATTATGTGATCACGGGTTCTAAATACTGGGTGACCTATGCCGATGGATCAGATGCAATTATCGTATTTGCCAGAACCACCCCCAGAGAAGAAAACCCCACTAAACCCTACATGGGCATCAGTGGTTTCTTAATTGAAAAGCCCCGTGGTGAATTGCCTGAAGGTTGTTCGGGCAGCCCTATCCCTAAAATAGGCTATTACGGCTGGAATACCTTTGAACTGGCCTTTGATGGGTGTCGTGTTCATAAAGATTTCTTAATTGGCGAAGAAGGCGCTGCGTTTAAAATGCTCACCAGCGGTTTGGAAATTCCTCGTGCACATACAGCGGCCCGTTCCATTGGTGCCGCACAAGGTGCTTTGGATTGCGCCATTGAATATGCCAAAGAGCGTGTTCAATTTGGTAAGCCTATTGCTCAGTTCCAAGACTTGCGCTTTAAAATTGCGCGCATGGCCACCGATATTGAAGCGGCCCGTCAATTAATGTACAGCGTTTGCGACAAGATTGACTCTGGTGGTCGCTGTGATAAAGAAGCGGCCATGGTGAAATATTTTGCTGCTGAAATGTCCGAACGCGTTACCTCCGATGCCTTACAAATTTTAGGGGGCGCAGGTTACACTCATCATTTCCCAGTGGAGCGTTACTGGCGCGATGCACGCTTAACCAAAATTTTTGAAGGCACTTCAGAAATTCAGCAGCGTATCATTTCAGACCATCTTCTAGGTCGTTGATAGCCGCTCTCATTATTCAGTGTTTTATTGGACACTGAATAATGAGATGTTAAGAAAAGAGTTTTCTTAAAAGACAGTTAAGCGGTTATCAGTACTGAGAAGAGCAATAGAAAAACCATGATTGAAAAAGCGATTAAGTCCTGGCATCAGGCATTTATTAATATATCGAATGATACTCTGGAGAATATTCTTTCAGATGATGTGATATTTCATTCCCCTGTGGTATATACCCCGCAAAAAGGCAAAAAAATCACTTCAAAATATTTGGTGAGCGCTTTAACGGTGCTCAATAATGGGCAGTTTGAGTATTGTCGTGAAGTACTATCAGGCAAGCATGCAGTGCTGGAATTTAAAACCGAGATTGATGGCATTGTTATTAATGGTGTCGACATGATTAGCATTAATGAGCAAGGTGAGATTTGTGACTTTAAGGTGATGATTCGCCCGTTACAAGCGGTCAATATAGTGCATAAAAAAGTAGGCGAAATGCTGGCCAAATCCAAGTGATGACGTGCTAGCCTCTTTCTTGAAATTTTGAATTATTTGTAAATAAATAAAAATGACTTTGGCTAAAAGAAATTACCACCATGGAAAAGTGCCAATGGCACTTAGGTCGGTGGCCTTATTACGGATTGAAAAAGAAGGCATAGATAAGCTCAGTTTACGTGCTCTGGCACAGGACATCGGTGTCTCACAAACGACACCTTACAGGCACTTCAAGGACAAACAACAGTTATTGGTGGATCTGGCCAGTACCGGTTTTGAATTGCTTGGGGTTTACCAAGAGAAAGCCATGACTGGCAAAGAAGGCCTGGCAATAATAATTGAAATGGGGCTAGCCTACCTGGAATTTGCCAAGAGCAATCCAGCCTATTACAAACTTATGTATGGCATTTGTTCACTTAATTACTTTAGCCATAAAAAACTGGTAGAAAAAAGTGGCCTTGTATTCACACAGTATATTGATCAATTAAAAATTGCCGCCAAGTCCGGCTATCTAGTGGATAAAGAACCAAAGTTATTGGCACAAACTTTATTGGCTAGTTTACATGGAGCAGCCGCTATTCAGGTGCTTGACCTACGCCCAGTGGGGCAGTATCAGTTTGAACTGTGTCATCAGCAATTTGTCACCCAGACCGTCCAAGGCATTGCCAAGCAGCCAATTTAATTGGCCCTTAAGGGGTTATTATGCATGAACTAAAGTTGCCCAAAATAAGGACTAGGAATGAATCAGTTGATTGAAAACATTAAACTTAATTCAACTCCAATTGGGGGTAACTTTACTGGGCTAGGTGCACCTTTTGTAAATAGCCTAGATCCGGTGCTGCAACACAGGATAGTTTCAAAAAAGTTGTCGAAATGGGTTTTGACTAATAAAGGATGTCTTATTTCTTGCCAACTCACCGAGTCATGGGGGCGAAGCCGAGCCAACTCTGGGCTGTTTGAGTTTTTTATTTTTGATGATTTTAATCAGAGCAGCTCGCTAAAGTGGATGCTGGTGAGTCTGGCTTACAATATTGGATTAATACAGGGCTTGCTTGAATATACAGCGCAATTCCTAGCTGAGCAGTCACAATTTTCTTTAGATGTAGTCGATGCGGAGCAGTCTTTTGAAGAACTGTTGGTAACCGACTTAATGTTGCCCCGTATTTGCCAAACTCTTAGAGAAATGGCCAACCAGGTAGACTCAGAGCAAGCCTGTTTTGAAAAAGTGTTAAGTCAAAGTCTTCAAGTAATGACGCAACTACACGTGAGTAAAAAGCATATTTTTAAAACCCTGTTTGAAGCAGGATTTGATCGTGAATACTGGCAGTGAAATTCTTTAGCAGGCAAAGCCCTTCAAATTACCCATAGCGAAGAATAACAGAGGTAACAATGAATTTATCATACGAGGTGGTGGGGGATGATTCCTTGCCACCGTTACTTTTACTGCACGGTTTTTTATCTTCCAACCTGCAGTGGGAACCTAACGAAAAAGCCCTAGCTAAGCACTTTCGCCTGTTTAAAGTTGAATTGTGGGGCCATGGTAATAGTCCTGTACCCACAGACTCTAACGCCTACAGTGTTGAAGAGTATCTAGGCCAAATTGAAATTATTAGAAAACAATTCTCTATTGATAAATGGACTCTGGTAGGCCAATCCTTTGGTGCTGGCATAGTGGTAAATTATGCGGTCAAGTACCCCCATCGTTGTTATGCCGTGGTGGTGACTAATTCCATGTCGGCATTTTCTCATAATTTTGTGGGAACACATCCGCACAGAAATGAAAAGGTGGAGAAAACCAAACAGTTACTCACTGAAAAAGGAGTGAGGGGGTTACCCATGCATCCGATTCACTCCACCAGAATAGAAACAATATTGAAAGGTAAAATGGTTAAGGTGGCGGATGCCGTACCTTTATCGGCAGTACTTGGGCACTTTAGTCTGTTGAAGAATCTATCAACAGATACCCGTTTAAATAAAGTTTTTTGCCCTGTTTTATTGACTAATGGCATATTTGAAAAAGAGTTTCAGACAGTTGTAGAATTTTTGAAATTAGATTGGCCTGAACTTGAGATTAAGAATTTAACCGCAGGACACTCAGTTAACCTAGATAGCCCACAGGAATTTAACTCCGAAGTGTTAAACTGGCTCAGGAGCCAAACTGGATAGTCATCCAAACTTAAATCAGACTATATCATTTACATAAAAACACGTGGCTCTACCTGTGTGAATTAATGCCTTCTAAATAATTTTTAATTGTTGGTAGATGTTAAATACTAACCTTCTTATTACCTTTTTAAACTTAGCTCATTAATGAATGTATATTTAGTCCATTTTACACTTACCTTACTTGTTTGTTGACAAGTAAATGGATTGGGTGACAGTATTCTCATTGTGGATGATGGTAACGGAATATCAACAAGAAAAATAAAATTATGTCCTTCACAGTGAACCTTACGTTTTCGGATCAGAATAATAATTAAAATAGGTAGCATATGATTACTCTATACCAATTCAGTTCATCACCTTTTACAGAAAAGGTCTCCCGTATATTATCCTTTAAAGGCCTAGATTATCAGGTGGAGGAAATTAATCGCCTCAAAGCTAAAAATTATCGCGAGGTGAGCCCTTTTGGGAAGTTTCCTGCCATAGATATTAGTGATGAGCCAGTGTGTGATTCCACCGATATTGCTCACACTTTAGAAGATATATACCCAGCAAAGAAATTAATCCCTGCAGATAAATTACTTAAAGCTCAGGTGCACATAATAGAAGATTGGGCCGATGAAAGCCTTTATTTTTACGAGATGACCATGCGTGTGTCTTGGTTGCATAATGCAAAAAATACCCTGGCCAAAATTAAAAATACCTTGCCACCTTTACCCGATTGGTTGCTTTTAAAAATTATTGTGAAAAAAGCCAGTAAAATTGTGGCAGCCCAAGGTTTGGGCAGAAAATGCCTGCCGCAGATAGTGAATGATGTGCGTCGCCATCTAGAAGCCATTAATTCAATGCTGTCAGATTCTCAATGGCTGGTGGGGGATAATATTACCCTGGCCGACATTGCGGTGGTGGCTCAGCTAAATTGTTTGCTGGATGCGGTTGAGGTGCAGGAGATGTTGGATTTATTTCCGGCCATTGTGCCGTGGATTGCCAGAGTGGATAAGGTGGCCCCTTATAAAAAATTGGAGGATGTGAGAGACCACAAACAGCAGATGTCACCTTGTTAATTGTGCCTGCTTAAAAGTGAGTCCGATTGGCACTTGGCAGGTGTTGGTTGTGGTTGCACTTTATAGAGAGTGGTTTTAACTATATAGGTGAATAGGGCATTGTTGTTCACCTGAAAAGTAATATCAGGACTTTTATATATAACCAAAGTATCTAAACTAGCTTTTTACATACCAAAACCTCAGGTAATTTACTTATTAGTTGACAAGTAAGTGCTTGGATTGGTACAACGTAACTATGGAATGCAGGCCGTGACGCGAAGCACACACAAAAGACATTAGCTGTGTGTTTTAAAGGGCGATGATTGGACCCTACCTGCGGGTTAAATTGAGTGAATCAAAATAAATAGAGAGGATTAAGAAATGGGGAATGTTTTAGGCGTATCGGATTTTTCAGAGCTATGTGGTAACGATGGTGAATTCATGCTGGCAGCCCGTCATTGGACTGGTGGCCTGCGTTTGATCATGGGTGATGAATCTTTATTCATCACCATGAAAGACGGCCAGCCTTGTGCTGGAGACCCTGGTGATGCAGAGGGTGTACTTACTCTTAAAGGGCCTGACTACATATGGAAGGGGTTATTGGCCGCTGTGCCACCTCGTTTTTTAAATGATATTCAACCGGCCAAAGTATTTGGCCTAGAAGTGACTGCAGACGACGTATTAATAGGCCAGTACTATGCGGCGGTTATGCGCGCCATTGAACTTTTACGTCCAGAATCTCCTAGAACGTCTCTACCTGCCAATGAGCCAAAGAAAACCGGTGTAATGGACGCCGTGGTGGGCCGCTATATTCACCTTGATATTCTAGGGCAAGATTACCGTGTTTACTTTGAAGAAGTGGGCCAGGGCATTCCGCTATTACTACAACATACCGCAGGTTGTCACGGTACCCAGTGGCGCCACCTCATGGAAAACACTGACATCACCGATCACTTCCGTTTGATCGCCTATGACTTGCCTTTTCACGGTAAATCCATTCCACCAGTGGGCCCAAAGTGGTGGGCTGAAGAATACAAGTTAACCGCCGATTTTGTCCGTGCCATGCCCATTGAATTATCAAAGGCTTTAGAGCTGGATAAACCTGTATTTATGGGTTGCTCAGTAGGTGGTGTGCTGGCCCTAGATTTAGCCCGTTATCATCCGGAAGAATTTAGAGCGGTTATCTCACTAGAGGGGGCACTGTCTATTGACCAACCTATTGATGAGTTGGCAACACTTTGGCATCCAAAAGTGAGCAATGAGTTTAAAGCCCGTGCCATGAACGGTTTAATGAGCCCAACATCACCTGAAGCCTACCGTAAAGAAACCAGCATGCTTTATGCGGCTGGCTGGCCGGCTTTATTCCTAGGGGATTTAAATTACTACATCACCGAATTTGATTTGAGAAAAGAAGCGAAAAATATCGATACCTCAAATATTGATGTGCATATTTTGTCGGGTGAATATGACTGTAGCGGCACCATGGAATTGGGCAAACAAGCACATAAAGCCATCGAAGGCTCAACCTGGACCGGCATGGATGACGTGGGCCATTTCCCCATGTCAGAGAACCCTGAAAAATTCCTTGAATACCTAATGCCAGTATTAGAAAAAATTAAAGGTTAGTGACCTAGCCGACTTTGTGTTGCGCAAAACGGCCTCATTCGAGGCCGTTTTGCTATAACTAACTATGGAAATACAGGGGAATAAACATGAGTGCAAATGCCCAAGCAATAGATGTAGAAATTCAAGCCATCGCCAAACTTAATAAAAGTTTTCAGTTGCAGCAGCAGGCTTTTTTAAAAGACGATTATCCCGAGCTTGAGGTTCGTCTTCATCGCTTGCAGTTACTGAAAGACATGTTTATTACCAACCGAAAAAAAATTCAGGCAGCACTGAAAGTCGACTTTGGTAATCACCCCGAACTGTCAACGGATTTGTTAGAAGCGGGTTCTGTGTTTGGGCGAATAGAATATGTGAGTCAAAATTTAAAACAGTGGATGAAACCTGATAATCGTCCTTTGAGCCCGATACTGGGTAATTCAAAGGCCTATGCTGTGCCTCAACCTAAGGGCGTTGTGGGTATTATGTCTCCTTGGAATTTTCCCATACAGTTGGCCTGCGGCCCCTTGGTGGATGTATTAGCAGCAGGAAATAGAGCCATATTAAAACCCTCAGAAGTAACCCCTCATTGTGCAAATCTACTGCAAGAAATGATTAGCGAGACTTTTGATGAAGCTGTGGTGACCACAGCCATTGGCGGTGTGAGCTTAGCGGAACATTTTTCTACTTTGCGTTGGGATCATATGCTTTATACAGGCAATGCTCACATTGCCAGAAAAGTGATGGGAAATTGTGCACTAAATTTGGTGCCAGTGACTCTAGAGTTAGGCGGCAAGAGTCCTGCAATTCTGGATGTTTCCAAAATAGATATTCAAGCGGCTAAATATATTGCAGGCGCTAAGGCTACCAAGCGTGGCCAGGTATGTGTCAATGTTGACTATTGTCTTGTACCAGAAGAAAAATTGGAAAGCTTTATCGGTTTAATGGCTAAAGAGTTTGCAAACATGGGGCCTGACAATGGTTCACAACATGCTTGTAGTATTGTAAATACAAGGCATTACGATCGACTATCACAATTACTGGGAGGTGCGCGAGACGCTGGTAGTAAAATAATTCAGATTGGTCAGGATTCAAATCGTGAAGATAGGAACATGCCTTTTACTCTAGTGGTTAACCCCCCTAAAGATTCCAGAATAATGACCGAAGAAATATTTGGGCCGTTATTACCGATTCTTACTTATAAGAATCTGGACGATGCTATCGACTATGTGAATGCAGGTGAGAAACCCCTTGGCATTTATATTTTTTCCAAAGATCGCACCACTATTGAAAAAGTTTCAAAGAATACTCGATCCGGAGGTGTGGCCATTAATTGCGTTGGAGGGCAAGTTCAAGCGCAACTAGGGTTTGGCGGTGTGGGTGAAAGTGGAATGGGCCGACACAGGGGCGAAGAAGGGTTTAAAGAGTTTTCAAACCCAAGAGGGTATATGGTAGCGGGTACCACGGGGCTGCTTAATAGTATGTTGCCCCCTTATGATCAAGGATCTGTGCAGCTTGTAAATGCGCTCTTTGGTACAGGCATGGATAAACTAAAACTACTGGCGAGCTTGCTTAGAAATAAGCTGACGTCTCTCTTTTCTGGGTCTTGATGACCAGAAAAATATTGATCTAGGTAATAAGATAAAGACAGTATATTTTAGGGGGGGAAATATACACGTACCTGATCTGGCGCAATTTTTACTGGATCAGGTCACAGACACCCGTTTGTTTAGTAAGGCTATGTATTAGCTCCCAATTAAAATAGCAAGCAAATAATTGGGAGCTAATACCGATTCAATATAACTCCGCCTGTCTAGAATTTATGAGCAGGTTTCACAGGTAGAAATTTTTTCTTTATATTTTTGTTGTGGATTATGGAGATATTATAGTGAGTGTTTTCTATCGATAGTTTTATTGAAAAATCCCATGGATTAAGTATCAGGCATGATTAAACTGGGACGACCAACAACATAGCCCTCAGATTCTAGCCAAGCAAAAGCTTCTTTTTCCTGCTGAAAAGTGCGGTAATCAACTGTATTGATTGTTTTGTTTTTTAGGCGCTCTATTTGAAGTTTTTTAATCAGATTGGGGCTATAAACCGTGGCGGTTTTTTTTAGGTTGTGTTCCATGCTCCATTGAATAAGTTCCATAGTTATTTGTTCATTTTCGGGTGTTCCTAACTCCCAGTCGTTCAAGTAAACAATTTGTGCCCAGGGCTGTTTAATGACTTCTATAGTGAGTTGTTTCATTTTTGTGAAATAGGCTTGAGTTTCTTCTTTATTCCAGGCGCCATTAATCCTGACCAGTAGCACCTGGTTATCAACCCACATATCGAACGAGCCATGGCCTATCATTATTGATTACCTCAATCTTAAATATAGGTTGTCAGGTATCTGTGTTTAGATAAAAATGCTAGTTAATCTCATATGAAAAGTAGGTTAACCTAACTGTAATAAAAACAGTTTAAAAACTTAATCGAATGCCACTCATAATACTGCTACCACGATTGGGTACACCTTGAGATATTCCGGTTCGCAGCGCCACGCTGTTGTAGTTTTCACCGGTTATATTATTTATTTTTAAATATGCCTCAATATCATGGGGCAAGAACCAGCGAAAATGGGCATCGAGGAAACTGCGTTGGCCTATGTTTCTCTCTTCAATGTTAGTGCCTTGGGTAAAACTGTCTTCTTTTTCAGAGTGATGGTTTAACATCAGGGCTGCGCTGAATTTTTCATTTATATAGATCAGGCTCATGCCGGAAAAAAATTCAGCTTCAATATTGGCCTGGCCGGGTTTATCAAATATCCAGCTGGCATTTAATCGGCTACTTAAGTTTTTACGCCACTGTTGGTGCCATTCCAATTCCAGCCCGGTGATGGTGTCATGCCCTGTGTTGTAACGCTCTATAGGGGTGGTTTGCGCATCGGTAATAATATTATCCAACTGGGTATGAAACAAAGTGGTGGCAAGGAAGCTTTGGTGTTGACGGTATTGCCAAATGAATTCTGTGGTACGCGCCACTTCCGGATTTAAATCTGGGTTAGCGGTAATGGCCGAGCTATTTTCTACGTCGGTTTCACCGCGGCTGGGAGCGCGAAAAGATTCGCCATAGAGCCACTTAAAAGTCTGTTGGTTATTATACTGCCAAACCAGTCCTCCTCTGGGACTGGAGTGAGCGCCAAAATTACTGTAATCATCGTGGCGCAAGCCCAGCACGTAATGCAGTTGTGGGTTTATATTGGCTTGATACTGGGCAAACAATCCATAAATGGTTCTGTGGCTAAGAGGTGCCTGGGACAAGTAGACATCGAATGCACCAAACAAGTTGGCATCGCTGTCGATAATCTTTGGGCGCCGCCATTCAATTCCTGCCAGAGCCTTTTGCTTATCATTGCCCAAATACCCCAGGGTTAATTCCACTTGTGGTTCCTGCTCTTCAATTTCACCTTTAATGCCGAGCTCATTGGGTGGTAAGGCCGGGGAAATTATACCCGCGATATCGAAACGCTTGCGGGCTAAAGAGGCCTTAGCATTGAGGGTAATGTTGTTATTGATCGAGTTTTCATATTTAACATCTACAAAAGAACTGGTGGCATCTAAAAGGTTTTCGTCATTGGAGACAAACCCTAAAACATAAAATTCCTGGGCCTGAGTCACGCTGTGGTAAACAGAAAGGCTTAGATTTTTATGATTGGCCTTTAGATAAATTTCTTTAAACTGGTAAGGGTCACGAGTATTAATCATGGCATCTTTGAAGGGATCAATTATTTTAAGTCGTTGCCCTTCGTCATCAATGAAGTGTGCAAACAATTCTGTATGTACATTGTTAAACTGCTGTTGCCATTGAACACTGGCCTGACTCACTGTGCCGCTGCCATTTAAATTGCCCAGTGATACTTGTGCTTCATTTTCAGCCAGACTCACCAAATTGATAATTCCCATAAAGGCGTTGGAGCCGTAAATGGCCGAACCCGGGCCACGAATAAATTCAACTCTTTCTATTTTATCCAAATTGATGATGCCATTAGCCAGATATAAACCACCGCTCCAATCGGTATTGAGTCTTTGCCCATCTAGCAATACCAGTACATTGCGACCGTCACCGGCATCGCCTGCGCCGCGGCTGCTAAAGGTTTGGGTAAAGCTGGCAGTGTCGTTGCGTTGCGACTGAAAACCCGGCACAAAATTCATTAGGGTGGTGAGCCTGTCTATGCCCAATATTCGAATTTGTTCTCGGCTGTATATGGTGATGGAGGCGGGGACGGAGTCCAGACTTTCTTCGTGACGGGTGGCGCTGGTAATTTTAATATTAACCAGTTCCTCCAGAGATAAATTAAATAGCTCATCCATAGTATTAACAGATGCACTAAAGGCGGTTCTACATAGACCTAAAAATAATATGCACAAAACTATTTGGCGCATGAATGTCTGCCTGCTGCATTCGCTATGGGCATAAAATTAAGAATAGACCAGATTGGCCATGGTGGGTGGGGTTACATTACCTCCCATGGAAGCTTTTATTAAACGGGATTAGCCAATGGGAAGCCATTAGATGCCAGCCAAGCAATGGCTTCTTTATCATTTATAAAATGGCGTCTTTCTATTTCATCCGGGCCTTCTTCCACTATTCGTTCTATATGTAATTGTATTAACATGTTTGGCTTATATACTTCGGCCACCTTGTAGAGCCCATGGGTCGATACCCATTTCACCATTTCCTTTGTGACGCGTTCTGTTTCCGGTGTGCCCAGTTCCCAGCCATTCATTAATAGCAATAGTGCCCAGGGCTGAGCCATTATTGGCTGGATGATTTCTTTTACCCTTTCAAAATAAAGCCAGCTTTCTTCTTCATTCCAGGCACCTGATATTCTGGCAATTAATACCTGATTATCCACTGTTAAATCGAAAGAACCGTGTGCCAGCATGAATACCTGCCTCTGATTTAAATATAGGTTATCCCCTATAAAATCTTATATATCGGGTAGCGATTAAAATTCAGCAGTATAAGCAATTTAATCATATTTATATTGGTGAGATGGCTCTTGTTGGCAGGGCGTTTTTTATGAGGTTTTATGGCGGGGAATTTAAATCCATCGGAAAACCTTCAGATTCTAACCAGTTAAAGGCGTCTTGTTCTTTTGAAAAACATTGGCGCTTAATGGGAAAACTTGCGCTGTCCACCATGTCTTGAATGTGCTTTTTTTTAAGTAAACTTGGGCTGTAGACTTCAGCCACTACGGCTAAATTATTGGCCGCCAACCATTTAATCAGCTCCAGGGTGACTTCATCACTGCCCGGGGTCCCTAGCTCCCATTTATCCAGATACACCATCATGGCCCAGGGTTGGTGAACGATTTTTTCTGTCATGTTTTTTAAATCATAAAAATAGTGCTCACCTTCTTCTTTATTCCAGGCGCCAATAATCTTGGCCACTAATACCCGCTTGTTTAATGTTAATTCATAAGAGCCGTGACCAAACATAATTATCTGCCCCTGTTGTTATTACAGGTTAGCAGGGTTTGGCAGGGTTTATTAAATGAGGAGTACTGCGAATAAGAGTAATAAGTAACAGGCCGGGTTAATTCAAATATATATGAAGGGCTTTATTGGAAAGAATAAAGCACCTAAAAGCAGTAGAAATAGTCGGGTTATTTCAAGTTACTTCTAGCTGCTTTAAAAACGGTTAAAGCGTGGCGCTACGAGGGGCTTCTAATAAAGCTTTAATTTTGGGGTTGTTAAGCTTTTTGAGCTTAACCCAACCCGTGGCAATGTCTATGGTGGGGTGGCCACAATCGAGAATAGCAGTTTTATAACTGTCTCTTTGTTGCAGTCTTTGCCAATAAGCGGCCAAAGCCGGGCGATCTTTTAAGAAATATTCCAGCCAGTCCGCTTCTTTAAAACGTTCAAACATGGGCACCCAGCTCACATCGGCCAGGGTGAATTGTTCTCCCGTTAACCATGGGCCAGTATTTTCAAGGTGTTTTTCTAATTCATCTAAATGAATGTGCATGTAATGGCGTGCTGTTTTTAATTCTTTCATCATGGGCGCTATTTTCACCATGCCCGATAAACCAATTATTTTAAACAGAGTAAACATCACCGCTCGAATTTTTAATCGATGAAACAATAACCCCACTACCGCGTACCTTAATGGGGTGGCAGACATACCCGATGCAAATAAAGGAAGCGTTAATACGGTAATGCAGTTGCCAGCATATTGTTGCATGCCGGGGCGCGTATCTTCACCAAATACCCCGGCTTTATCCGACCAGTATTGCATTAGTTTTAGTTTGTTTTTGTCTTGTGGTAGCAGTAAATCTGGGTTGGCCGAGTGCCTGGCGGCATATTCTATGATGTCGTGAGATTCGTATACCGGGTTGCCCTTATGCACCAGGGCCGGTAATACTCCGGCTGGGTTTATTTTTAAAAAGTGGCGGCTAAGGGTTTCGTAATAACCAGTTTCGATTAAATGAATGTGATGACTTTTGTACGGTATGCCTAATTCATCTAAACAGATGCGCGCTTTTTTTGAACACAAAGATAATGCATTGTGATAGAGCTCAAATTCTTGTCCATGGGGCAGGGTGACGCTGGAATCTATGCCCCCTTTAACCGGGTGAGAAATGCGGTGTTTTTTCTCCCATAAGAACCAGACTAAAAAAATGGCCGATGCAACTATCAAGACAGCGCTTAACATAAGTATTCCCCAATGAGTGACTAGCGGTTTTATTATTATTAGAAATTAATGACCATTTTCGGCCAAACCGTCAACTTGCGCACATGCTAGATCAGTGACTATTCGCATATCACGACAAGCTTTTCATATTTCACGCCATGGCTTTATGAGTATGGAGGACGCCAGTTAATCAGGCAAATAGGTGGCTTAATTGATAATGGCTAAAAAGAGATAACAAAGAGTGGTTTTAAGCAGAGAAAAGGACCTGTTAAGTGTTCGGCTTAACAGGTCAAGGGGGTACTCGGTGTACTCGAGTTAGCGCTTGCCTTGGCGGCGAATAGAAGAAGTGGTGAAATCTCTACGGCTCAATATCGCTTCAAACTTAAAGGGATCTTTTTCTTCATTGCTTAATTCAACAATGTAACGACCCGACAATAAATCATAGTTGGTGGCTGAAACATAAAAATTGGTATTTACATTCACAAACTGTATGGGGTGACCTTCGGCCGTGCGCCATAACTCTCCGCGACTATCATAGTGGTCGGCCAGAGCAATTTGCCAGCTGTCTTCATCTAAATAAAGGGTACGTTTGCCATATATATGACGTAATCCTTCTTTTAAAGTGGCTTCTACCTGCCATACACGGTGCAATTCATAGCGGGTGTATTCCTGATTAATATGGCCTACACCTACGATATCTTTATACTCGGCATTCTGGTTGATTAACTTGTATGAGTTATACGGGATGTACATTTCTTTTTTACCCACCAGGTTCCAGTCATAACGATCGGGAGCTCCGTTAAACATGTCGAGCTGGTCGGAAGTGCGTAGGCCTTCGGTGGCATTTCCCGGTGCATCATAAGCCACCTGCGGTGCACGGCGAACACGGCGTTGGCCGGCATTATAGGCCCAGGCCATACGAGGTTGATTAACCTGATCGATGGTTTCGTGTACCATAAATATATTACCGGTATAGCGCGCCGGGGCTTTAATTTTTTGCATGTAATAAAACATGATGTTGTCATCTTTTTTTGTATCATAACCCTCTGTTAAATAATGAGGGGAAGATACCAAACCACGAATCTTAATTGGGGTAAAGTTGCCATCTCTTTGTACCGCCATGTTGGCGCCATTTTTTTCAAGGGATGGGCCACGGAAACGACTTATATGATTCCAGACCACTTCCAAACCATTTTGGGGAATAGCAAAGGGAATGGTTTCGTCAAAGTTGCTTAAGCCATTACCGCCGGCGACCAGCTCAGTTTTTACTGCATTTTTACGCGCCTTGTCATACACCGACTGTGGGTAAGCCGCGGTTCTATGAGTCTTATAAACCGGCATTTTATAAGTGTCCGGAAATTTTTCGAACAGAGCTAGCTGGCCATCACTTAGATTTTCTTTGTACTGCTTCAGGTTGCTGGCAGTAATGGTGAATAAGGGTTTTTCGTTTGCAAAAATATCCTTAAACGGATCGGCATTAACGTTATTTTTAAGGCCGCCAGCGTAGGCTGGAATGGTACCGCTATTATTGGCCGCCGTTTCTGCGCCCATGGCGGTTAATTCATTGCCCAGTTTATTGGCGTTTTGTTCTGATACTTTTGCCGCGGCGCCATTGCTTAGTATCAGCAACAGGGCGGATGCGGTCAGTGTTTTTATATTCATGGTATTACCTATTTACAGACCAGCGAACTGGCCTGAATAAAATTAAATTGTGTGATGCATGGCAGTTAAAAAAGTAATTTTAATTACTCAGTTAAAATTGCATGCCCACACTAATTGAGGCGAAGTCGCGATCCTTCATGACGTTATAATCGCCACCCATGTATTGGGTATAAGAAATACTGGCCTTGTAGGCCGCCAAGTAATTGGCATCCAGTGAAATATCAATGGACTGTTGGCCTTCACCAAAGGCACTGGCGCCAGCAGGTGCAAAACCTTCCACATCATGACTCCAGGCAATATTGGGTAATAAATTCACCCCGGCAAATACGTCTGAATATTCCGCTTGAATCAGCGCGCGGTACCCCCAGGAACTTCGGGTGACAAAGCCGCCATCATTTCCCGGTTGATCAAAGAAACTGGCACGCTGGTATTTAATTTGATTATCCCCTTCGGCAAGGTCATGTACATAGGTAAAGCCGGCTTCACCCAAGACGGTGATGCGGTCACTGCCCAAAGCACGATCGATGAGTTTAACCAGGGTAAATTGCAACTGGGACACATCAAATTCACTGTAACCCTGAACGTCGCCCCCAGGTGCCACGGTACTGCCATAGTCATCATAAATAGAAGATGCCATGCCCAGCTCAGCTGAGGCTTGGGTACTGCCAGTTAGCGTTAGCCCCACCACCTGGGCGGCATTAATTTGAATAGGCATATCCTTGTGGTAACTTAGTTCACCGGATACAGCCAGGCTGCCAATATTGGTGGCAAAACTTAAACCCATTATTTGTAAGTCTTCAGGGTAATCCACAAAGTAGCTGGTGCCAGGCAATACCTGGTCCATGCCGTATAGGAAACCGGCACCTTGAGCCGCTTGCAGTTGTCCGGGAGTTGCCGTAGCTGGGTTAATCCCCTGACTTTGAAAATATTGTCCGGCTCCAATTTGTGCTTGTTCTGCAAAGACCAGGTCAGATTTACGGCCATTACCCGTAGGAGTGCGGCTGTGAATATTCATGAAGTAGATACCAAACTCGGTGTCGTCCAGCTCTTCAGCCACGTATCTAAACGCCATACCAAACTGATCATCGGCATCGGGTTTCGCTTGCTCACTGCGCTGCATGTTGGCACTAATGCCTGGTTTTTCAAATGTGATGACTTCACAGCCGTCGGAGATATAATCGGCCCGAGAAAAGTAGGTGCCACAACCGGGTAATACACTTTCCTGATATTCAAGCTGATAAAAGGTTTCAAAACTTAAATTTTCGGTTAAGCCTATGTTGCTATAGAGCATGTTAACCGGTAATAAAATTTCTTTAATTTCAGCACCGGGGCGGGTGAAACCGTTAATGTCTACCGGGTTAATGGCGTTAATGCCACCCATGATGAAGTTGCTTTCGCCCCAGCTCACCACCTGCTTACCTAAACGCACATCTAGGGGCATGCCCATCACATCGAATTCGCCATAAACAAAGGCGTCGAGAATTTCCGCGCCGGAAAATTTAGAAAAATCATTGAAGCTTGAATCATCCAAACGGCTTTCACCTGCATGATTTACACTATCCGGTGATGAGGCGTTACCTATGGTGGCAGTGGGAGTATGGCCGTGGTTTACGTTGTTATTTTCAAGAGCCGAGTCATACCAGTATTTACCACGAATAAAACCACCAAAGTTTTTATAAGACAATTCTAAATCATGGCTGCCTTTGAAAACCTGAGAAAAAGCCGTGCCACTGGAGAAGTTGGCATTGCCGTCTTCTTCGTTATTATTAATCAGTAAACTTTGGTCTTGTCCTTCCACGCGCCAGCTTGAACCCATGGAAAATTCTGAATCGAAACTGCCTTCTATTCCACCGCTATAAAATTCAAAGCCCTGGACCTGTGTGGCCATGATCAAGGGAATGATGCCAGCCAGTATAGTTTTACCGCCAAACGCCAAATTGCTTCTGCTTTTTTTCATATGTCCACCTTCTGTTATTTTTATTTTATTATTGAGTTTTTCTGTTACGGGCTTGCAGTGACTAAAAATCCATTTTTAAAAACATTCCTGATGAATAGCCTTGATCCACATAAATGTTAGATGGGGTTATTAAATGATTGAGTAAAATTATCTTCACCCAATCATTTAACCTTCACCTGTTTGCCGCAGATCATGGGCCGTTCATTTATGATTTACTTGTTTAGGTGCTGCTGAATTAGAGCAACAAATTCCTTTTCGTCGGAAGCTTCGAGCTTGCCATCTTTATGGGCAATGATTCTTCCTGAGGTATCCAGTAGGGTGATGCTGGGACCGCTCTTGGGTAAGTCCCAGGCGCCACGTACACTTGAATTTTTATCTAATATAAATTCTTGGTCGGCATATGTACGACGCAAGTCTTCAATTTTTAACTTGGCCATTTGTTGCAGGAAATAAGAAACATCACCCACGTTTAAAACGGTAAGTGTTGTGAAGGCAGAGGCATCCAGGTTTAAATCGTTAACCCGATCTAAAAATGGTTTGTTAATTTCATCCACTCCTAACGCCGCGTTAAGGTGGTGAACCACGCGCACCTTGCCGGTTAAGCTGGCGCCTAGCCAGTCTTGGTATTGGATGTCATCTGCTTTTATGGTTAGGCTCTGAGCTGGCTCCTGCAGAGCAGGGGCTACCTGACCTGCAGTGAGTTCCACTGCGATAACGGCGGCACTGGGTAAAACTAACACGGCACTTAAGCCAATTTTTCTTAATGTCTTGATCATTTTCATCACCTATTACTTCGTCTTTAAAATTGATTATTTAATTAATCGAATTAATGAGATCTAGCCTAAAGTCTGAACAACTTTTCAGCATTTCCGTGATAGATTTTATGTTTGTCTTCGTCGCTGATGGCCGCCGCATTCATCATGCGAATTGGCTCTTCTGCTTCTTCGGCTGGGTAGTCCACTGCGAATAAAATTTTGTCTGGCCCCATTACCTTGTGCGCTAACATGAATGGATCTTCGTAGTTCATGCCGCTAGTCGTAATCCAAAAATTGTCATGGAAATATTCGCTAGGCAGTTTGTTCAGCTTGCGTGCTGGTGCTTCAATGCCATGGAAGAGTTCCATTTTGTGATCGATTCTGGGTAACCAGAAAGGAATGCCTTCACCCATGTGACCAATAACAATCTTAAGGCGTGGAAATTCTTCAAACACGCCCCCTAAAATCATGCGCAATACATGCAAGCTGGTATCCATTGGAAAACCAAATGCGGCGGCTTCAAGACCGTAATATTTTTGGAAAGGTTTCACCATGTCTGGTGCAGGTGTGCGCGGGTGAATGTATATGGGCACATCCAGTTCCTGAGCTTTTGCTAAAATGGGCCAGAATTTTTCTTCGTCTAAATACTCACCCTTGGTATGGGAGTTAACCAAAGCGCCCTTCATGCCTAACTGGTTTACGGCACGATCTAATTCACGGGCGGCGGCATTTGGATCTTGTGGGGCTATGGTGGCCAAACCGGCAAAACGATCCGGGTTTTTCTGTACCGCAGAATACAAACGTTCGTTAATGGACTGGGCCAGAGCGCCCCCTTGCTTGGCGTCGTAAACTTGAACCCCAGGAGACGCCACCGATAGCAGCTGCATGTCAATGCCACTGCGGTCCATGGCGGCTATACGCAGTTCACCAATATCCATGATGCGCTCGATGGCACCTGTGTTGACATTATTTGCCAGTTCCTTCATCAGCGTTCCCCAAAATTTAGTGAAGCCGGGCTCGTCCTGTGGATTGGTAGACAATAGTTTTTGTTGGGCGTACGCCAACTCAGGGGTCATGAAAAATTCTTCAACGGTAATGCGTTTAAAGTTAGTGTTAGATGAACCTGGCTTAGCTGATCCTGAAGCGTGTTTTGCACCCAATGAATTGGCGTTGAGCGCGGAGGTGCCGAGCATTGCAGAACCTGCAAGTGCGGCTTTTAACATTGAACGTCGATTCATGCTCATGTGGTTTACTCCTAAAACTTATTTTTTTTATAAACAAGTGAAATAATAAATTTCACTATCTGCTTAACGGGTTTTGTATTTCGAATAGATAGTGCTTTCCCTATCAAGTGCTTGTCATGGTTATTGACCTGCTTCCTTGGTAAGGCGGTTGATGACTACTTGAGTATTGGCTTCATATTAGAGCTGGGGAGGCGCTTGCAACATATCAGTTTAGGCGAGTATCATTGTCTTTTTCGGCGGGTATTGTTAACCATGAAAATGTCATTCGCACAGCACCTGCCCGTGAGATATAGCCAGTCCTTACTTGATATGTTGAAATCGGACTACGAGGTGGCACCGGAAATTCTGCAGCGCATTCATGATTTATGTGAGCCCCAGGACGATGTACCGCCTGGCTTTGTTTCCATCGAGCAATTTTTCCAGGCCCGTGATCTTGCCATCGAGCACTGTGGTGATAATTGGTTAGGGTTTAAGTTTGGAGAAAGATTGGGGCCACTAAGACTGGGAGCCCTAGGAGCAGCAGCTAGTAGCTGTCATAAAGTAGAAGATATGTTTTTGCTCTTTGCTCGTTTTGCCAATTCCATGTTCCCGGCCCATTTTGAAAACAAGGTTGAGGCTGAAAAATTTTTAGTAAGTTGTGTCTTTCCGCCATTTTTTGAGCACAATAAAGATTTTTATTCGCAAGTATTGGTGGCGGCGACGTTTAAACTATTGGACGATTTAGTGGGTTACTTGCCCCGAGATATTAGTATTCATTTTCCTTTTGCAGAGCAAGCGGAATACGCTGAAAAACTTCCCTATAAGCTAACCTTTAATAATAAAAATATATGCTTGGAATTTCCCCTAAGCTACGCACAAGCGCCTTTATTAACATCTGACCCTGCCGCGCACGAACTCTATGTTAAAGCCTGTGAGAGCATTACCAAGCAGCTGCAATCATCCAAAACCCTGGGAGCTTCTATTCGTACTTTGTTAGAAGGGTATGAGCATGGTTATCCCACACTGGATCAAATTGCCGACATGCTGCGCATACCCTCACGCACTTTGCGTGAACGTTTGGCCAAGGAAAAATTGTCCTACCGCCAACTACTCACGCAATGTCGAACCGACAAAGCCAAACAGCTGTTGGAAACAAAAGACTTAACCGTGGCCACCATTGCCGACCAGCTGGGTTACGGTGATACCGCTAATTTTTGCCGCGCCTTTAAACGTGAAACCGGGCTTAGCCCTTCCGAGTTTCGTGCCAATGAATAGCTCGGAAGCACTTCACCAGCTGCTAAATGCAATTTAATATAGAAGGTAACAAGATAATGAGCACTTAAATCTATGTGCTTATTATCTTGTTATTTCCCCCGCTAGATCGCAGTAACACGTTCACTTTTTGCCGTTTTATTCTTATTACTTATGTTCAGGCTGGCCGTGGATTTTTCAGAAAGAAAGCGACGGAAGGCGTGATTGGTGGCCACCGGATTTTCCAGGTGAAAAAAGTGATTGGCGTGAATAAACTGCACACGGGCATCGGAAACAAATTCGGCACAGCGATCATACTCTTCAGGGTGCTGGCCTTTATCGTATCGGCCTTGCAGAATTAACATGGGCATGGTCATGGACTTAAACAGGAAGTCATGACGATCGGCCAGTTCCAGGTCAAAGTTGGTGGTTCTGAAGTATTTACTTTGGGCGGCAGCGGTGCCCTTGAAGCCAAATTCATATTCAAGACGATTCATGGTGGACTCGCTTAAATAAGAAGGGAACCAGGCTCGGTAAAGTACCGAGCAAAAGTTCTTACAGGCAAACAGTGCTTGTCCAAAGCGGCTACCCATTAGCTTGTGTGGTGGCACAGGTGAGCCGTGAGGTTCATTAAAAGATTGTTGCATACGAACATAACGCAGAATACGGCCCTTTAAAGAAGGCACGTTAGTCATGTGATCGGTGACCACGGCACCACGGTCATGGCCGGCCATGTTAAATTGTTCAATACCCAGTTTATACATTAAGGCGGCAACGTCTTTTGCCATGGCTGGGTTGGTGTAGTCCAGATCCAGTCTTTTATCAGACTGACCAAAACCTCGAGAATCCATGGCAATCACATAATAATCTGAAGACAACTCAGACATCTGCTGATGGAAAGCCCACCAGGACTCAGGCAAGCCTGGTACAAACAGAATCGCTTCGTTTTTTGGGTCACCGGCGGTGACAAAGTGATAAGTGCAGTCGTTTACTTTTTCATACCAATGAGTGGCCGGAATACCGCTTACCATATATTCAATTTCCCCATGCACGTTTGAGGTATTAGGAGGCGGTGTTGCACCCTTGTAGCGGTTGATGTCGTCAGTCATCTCAATGGCGGCGCTGGGCTTGCCTTTGTGTTCATTGGTAACAAAGAAGCCGCTGAGGGCATTTAACAGAATAGAAATTGGGCTGTCGGAATAGGGCAGTCTTAAGAATACCCACATGCAGAACATGCCCGCGAGAATTGAAAGAATAATTTGAATAGTCGTCACGTTTTTTACCTTCTTATTAGAATGAATATTATTTTAAGGTTTGTTTGGTCGTTTTTTAAATTTGGTATGAATTAATTTTAAGTATTCTTCACCTGCCTGCTCTTGGATGTTTATTGAGAGTGAAAACACATTTATTGCGCTTTGAATTGCACTCTCAAGTGAGGAAGGAAATAGGTTAGACGCGAGGCGCTTCTAACAAGGCTTTAATCTTGGGGCTCTTAAGTTTTTTAAGTTTTATCCAACCGGTGGCGATATCGGTACTGGGGTGGCCGCAGTTGATAATAGCCGTTTGGTAGCTGTCTCTATTTTGCAGTCGCTGCCAGTAGGCAGACACGGCCGGGCGGTTATGTAAAAAGTATTCTAACCAGTCGGCCTCACGCAGGCGTTCAATGAGGGGCACCCAGCTTACATCGGCCAGGGTAAATTGCTCGCCGCAAATCCACGGGCCTGTTGTTTGTAAATGTCTTTCCAGTTCATCTAAATGCAGGTGACTGTGATGACGAGCTTTATCAAGCATCTTGATTAACGGTGGTAGTTTTAAGGAGCCACTGAGGCCCACCAGTTTAAATATGGTGAAGATGAGCGGTCTGAATTTTATGCGATGAAACAAAAGGCCTACCGCCACATAACGCAAAGGCGTAGTGGTCATACCAGAGGCAAACAAGGGCAGGGTTAAAACGGATATACAATTACCGGCATGTTCGGGAATACCCGGTTCCACATCTTCACCCACCACTGAGGCTTTGTGAATCCAATAGTCGGATAAAGCTTTTTCTTTTTCACCTACCGGGATTAATAAATCAGGGGTTTTAGAGTTTTTGGCGGCGTATTCTATGATGTCGTGTGATTCATACACCGGGTTACCATTATGTACCATAGTGGGTAATACCCCGGCCGGATTTACCTTTAAAAAATGACGGCTGATGGTCTCGTAAGAACCGGTTTCAATTAAATCTATTTGATGACTCTTGTAGGGAATGCCCAGTTCATCCAGACAAATCCTCGCCTTTTTAGAACATAACGAAAGCGAGTTGTGGTAAAGCTCATATTCCTGGGTATGGGGAATATCCACACTGGCATCCAGGCCCCCTTTGACCGGATAGGATATTCGGTGTCTTTTTTCCCATAAAAACCAGATTAAAAAGACACATAATAATAGCAGTGCAATTGTGCTTAACATAAACCGTTCCCATTGAATGAAGGCAGGCGGCTTCATTCTTCTTGTTAGAATATCAGTGGCCAATCTGGATTGGCCGCATCTAATGGATTCATGTTAGATCAGGGGGAGCTTGCATATCACGACAAGCTTTTAGTATTTCTCGCCAGACAAACGTCTTGAATATTCAGTTAATTGGCTGGCTTAGTAAAAATGCTCAGGGAGAAACTGCGGTAGTTGTAGTTACTGTTTATGTCTGAATTGATCGGGGGAGGTATTGTGAAAGCTTTTAAATGCCTTATAAAAACTGGACAATGCGCTGTAACCCACGGCTGCTGAAATTTTTTTAATGGGCATATCTGAGGTGGTTAAAAGCTGTGCCGCATAATTTAAACGCTGCTGGGTACACAGGT
>ERZ1027231.179-NODE-179-length-30401-cov-19.157352_pt1 | contig 30401 bp, 25 predicted proteins | sample MGYA00520866_ERZ1027231 | MGnify/ENA primary metagenome ERZ1027231 (study PRJEB33311, sample SAMEA4378411) | marine metagenome | biome: Marine biome; feature: Fjord; material: Water | collected 2014-07-20T08:00:00Z/2014-07-... | depth 75 m ...
GAGGTTTTGCCATTCAAATTGCTAAATCTATGGGAGCCCATGTGATTACCACTGCGTCGGCCAAGAATGAAGCGTATGTGAAAAGTTTAGGTGCTGACGAGTTTATTAATTATAAAGAAACTGAATTTGATGATGTTGTGAATAATGTCGACCTGGTATTGGTCACCACCCATGGGGATGACGTGGTGGCGCGTTCGTTAAATATTGCAAAAAAAGGTGGTCATGTGGTTTCTACGCTGGATGATATCGACGAAAAAATTGTTGAGGCATCAGCAGTGAATTTTAGTCGCATGTGGGTTCAACCCAATGGTGATGATTTAACCAGCATTCGAGACTTAATTGAGCAAGGGGATATCAGCGTGAAAATAGATTCAGTATACCCTCTTGAAAAAACCAACGAGGCGATTCTAAAAAGTGAAAGCCAGCGAGCAGTGGGAAAAATTATTGTGAACATTGATTAAATTTTTTACGGGTTGGCTCACATTAATCTAACCCGTGAAAAAACCGTTATCTTGTTCGGGCTTATTGTAGGTGATAGGCCCGAACAAATATAAGGGGGCAAATGAAAGCTAATGCACCGCTTTAAAATAAGTATGTTTGAGTACTTGTAATTCACTGCTTTTATTTTTGATGTTCTGAAGCATGCATTAACGGGTACCTATTAAAACCTTTTCCAGTAGAGACTTGCTTAAACAAAGCCCTTAATACACCTTGCTCTTTAAGTTTCTTCATGGCCTGGTTTAGTGAGGCAATATGTTTTATTAACAGGGATTTTTTCGACACGGTAAAATACACATTAGCCCCTAGATGCTGATACGGCTGCAGTGTGACTTTATCGGTAAAATTGTGCTTTTCTGCCAGGTAATCTAAGGCCCCTCTGCCGCCCACTAAAATGTCTATGCGTTCGCTTAACAGTAAATTAAATAGCTGCTTCTTTTTCATGTAATCTTTGAAAGTAATTCGGCTATCCGATTCCAATGGCTCAAAAGTAGCAGATCCCAGTTCACGACCTACCTTAAGACCGAATAAATCCTCATATTTTTTAATGGATAAGTTTTTTTGTTTTTTACTGAAAAATACAATGGAGGTTTGTAGGTACTCGGGCTGAATATACTGCATATATTCAGCTCTTTGTTTGGTATACATGGCGGTAGAGAGCATATCCAGTTGACCCTGCTCCACCAGTTTTAAGCAGCGTTTCCACGGGCACTTAACCAATTCTACATTATGCTCAATGGCACGGGCCAGTTTGTGTACTATTTCAAGATCAAATCCTGAAGCCATATTTTCATCAATCACTGTATAGGGCGGATAGCCCACTACAGCAAAGCGAATAATATGACGACTGTTTTGATTAGTCGCGTCAGTGTCTAGGTTGCTAGATAAAGCGGGTAGGCAAGTGAAAATAATAATTAAAAAGCCAACACTAAACCTTAGCCTTTGTGGGGATCTGGCCATCTTATATATTAAATGCATATAAAAATATTTATTTAACATGATTGATTATTTGGTCATGAGATCGAAGAACTGGATAGCTGCTACAAAGCTTTAGACTGTCGTGAGTATAGAATATATTTAGAAGGTAGAGTTGAAGTTTAGGTGCTAATTAATATTATTTACAAATAGGGTGACACTCAGTTTTAATTCTAAAAAAATAAATACTTAGCGCTAAAGTGTTGCAGTGCAAGACAAAAACAAATAAGAAAATAAAAGACGACACACACTGTATGCAGCCTTTTATTTTTTATTGTTAATTTTACTTCAATCTAAATGCCACTAATAAGTCACCACTAACCCTAAGTAGCATCAAGATTAAAATTTTTAGCGATTACGACCTAACGCATCGTGACTGGATACCCAGTCTCCAGCCAGAATTGCCGATCCTAAGGATAGCTCTCCCGCCAACACGGTAGCACCCATAATTTCGGCCAATTTATAAACCTTGTCTTTACCGTTACAGCCTAGAATATCCAGACATTCTTTTTGTGTAGCCAAACCGGTACCGCCGCCAAAGGTAGCCACAATTAAAGATGGAATGGTGATGGAAACATAATAATCACCATTTTCATTAATGTCGGCAAAGGTCACAGCAGCCGACGATTCAGCTACGTTGGCCACGTCTTGCCCGGTGGCCATGAACATAGCAGTAATGCCGTTGGCCGAGTGAGCGCCAGTGTTGGAAGAGCCCGCCATGAAGTTACCCACTTGGCCGATGCCACGCATCTTAAACAAGGTTTCTGGCGTCACACCCATGATAGATTTTAGTAATGCACTGGGGATAGTGGCTTCGGCAATCACGCGTTTGCCTCGTGTGTGCAGGGTATTTAACTGGGAATGTTTTTTGTCGGTATCCATGCCACCAGACAACATATATTGGCGAATTTCTGGATAGGTTTTCTTGATCCATTCACAGGCATAAAAGGTGGCCTTACTCACCATGTTCTGACCGGCGGCGTCGCCGGTGGTGAAATTAAAACGCAAATACATCATGCGTGCAGCCTGGTATTTTTCAATGTTACGCAGTTTGCCCGAACGCGTGGTTGTTTCTGCCATTTCTTTAATGGAGTTAAAGTTTTCATCTACCCACTTACCAAATTCTCGGGCCTGGCGGGCATCGTCAAAAATAAATACGGGTGCCCGTTGCATGGCATCGTCTACCACACTCACGGTAACACCACCGGCTTCACGTAGCAGGCGCATGCCTCGGCTGTAGCTGGCCACTAGAGTACCTTCGGCCGTGGCTAAGGGTACATAAAATTCTCCTTGAGCGTGTTCACCATTGATTAAAACAGGGCCGGCTAATCCGATAGGCACTTGTGCGGCGCCAATGAAGTTTTCGATGTTGCCGTTGGTAATGGCTGGATCAAATGAAAACTTTCCCACGTGCTCAAGTTCAACACCTGTTTTTTCTTTTATGAAATCTCGGCGACTCTGTGCCATCTCTACTGTGTGATCGGCTTCTTTATTTCTTGGTATACGATCTGACATTTTATTTACCCTACTGGCTTTGGATGTTGACCAACTTAGTATTTCAAAACAACAGACCTATCACAGTTAAAAATGTTACATTCAATAAACTCTTTTTAAAATTCAAACGTATTATGGCAATAAGCATACTAGAACAATTAGATCAAAGCGGTTTGTTTAGCGAGTTTCCCGCTGATGTTAAACAACAACTGGCGGGTATCTCTAATACGCAAACCTGTCAGAATGGCCAGATACTTTATCAAAATGGTGATAAGCCGGATGCGTTTTATGGTGTATTGAATGGGGGCATAAAAATGGTAACTGAGGATGCTAATGGAAAATGTTTTTTACACGGATTGATACAACCTGGTTGGTGGTTTGGTGAAATCTCTGCCATGGACGGTCAGCCCCGTGGACACACTGCCATAGCCATAGGCGATACTCAGCTATTAAGAATACCTCGTAATGAGTTACTGAATTTTTTAGGAAATTACCCGCAACTTTACCGACACTTTATAAATATATTATGCAAACGCTTACGCCAGGCCGGACAAATGTTAGAAGAAAGTGCATTTTTACCGCTATCCAAACGCTTGGCCAGGCAACTGCTACGCATTCATAAAACTGGACGACACCAGCAAACAAAATTAAGCCAGGAGGAATTAGCCACTAGTTTAGGGGTGACACGTCAAAGTATTTACCGGGTGTTAAAAGACTGGCAGTTGAAAAAATGGATACATGTGACGTATGGCAATATAGACATACTAGAGCCAGAATCCTTGCAGACCTTTATTGAATTGAGCGAAAAGTAAAATACTATTTATTAGCATCTGCACTACAACTTTTTTATATTCGTATTTTTACTTTCCAGTATTAGAGGCGTTATTTTTAATTAGTAATACTTCATCATTAAGTATTTGTTAAGCACTTAGTTGAAAACTATTACGCTCATATAACTCGTACAACTCATATTAGTAGGAGTTGTACGAGCCTACAAAATTGAACTAGCTCAACTTTTTGATAAGGAAATTACTCGGAAACCATTTTGAAAGTATCATACGTCCTGCCAAGGGTGAATCCGGATTAATACTGTTATCTATGTCGGCTAATTTCACTAATTGCTTGCCGTTGTTCTTGCCATCTAACATACGAAAAAAAGCATCCGGTGCATTTTCAATACCGATTAGAATGTCTTCTTTGGATTTTATTTTTCCCTGCTTAATCCACAAAGCTAACTGAATAATCGCGCCTTTAAACCTTTTCTGATAATCAAGAATCACAAAACCCTGACGCTTTACCCGTCGGGTTAACATGACATTGCTATCACGACGGCCTTTATCTAGGCGAGTATCGGTGAGATGACTAATAGCCAAACGACCCACCACTGCCACTCGAGCACCCAGGCTGTAATTATCCATCACTGCTTCGGAAATATCGCCGCTGGTATTATCAAAATAGATATCAACCCCTTTGGGGCAGGCCTTTTTTATATCTTGAGATAATTGTTCGATGGACTTACCTCGGTAGCTTATGGCTGCATCATAGCCCCAGTCTTGTTTTACTTGTGCGGCTTTTTCATCTGTGCTCACAATGGCCACGGTACGGCAATTATTTAATTGAGCAATTTGTGCGGCAATGCTGCCTACGGAGCTAGCACCGGCAGAAATTAATACGGTTTCTCCAGGCTTGGGCTGGGCTATTTCGCGCATGGCGAAGTAGGCAGTGACACCCGTTAGGCCAACGGCTCCTAAAAAGTGGGTGGCTTTTGCTAGACCTTGGTTAATTTTTTTAAATGCATCGTCATCCTTGCTGATTGTATATTGTTGCATGTCCACGCGGCCCATACGCACTTCACCCACCTTAACCTTTGGGTTATTTGATTCAACCACCTGGCATACACCATAGGCGTGCATCACTTCCCCTGGGTTTACTTTTTCAGCGTAATTATCTTCATCACGCATACGGCCCACTAAAGCCGGGTCCATGGACAAGTAGATGTTACGCATTAAAAATTCGCCATCTTTAATAGCGCGTAATTTTTGACTTTGCACACTAAATACATCTGGGGTAGGGGCACCCGCTGGACGTTTATCAAACTTTACAAAGCGATTATTAATGCTCATGAGAGACCTCTTTTTCTTGGGCTTTAGCGGCTTGTTTTTTTAATTTTTTGTCTTTTAAATAGCTAACTCGGGCATCACAGGTGCCGTCATTAACAAACGGCGGGGTAAAACCATCAAATAAATTGCAGTGCAATATTCCATTTTTAGTTAACCCCGGCAGCACATTTGCGCTGGTTAATTTAGGTTGCAACCATTGTTGCTGTTCTGTAGATAAAGCGTCGTAGGCCTTTTGCACATTCTCAAAACTCCAAGCACGATATTGAAAAGTAGAAAACTCCACTTCTAAATCATAAATGTTGGCCTTGAAAGTTTTATGGCCAAGGCTGGTGGCCAGGGCAGTACCGGCGGCGAAAGGAATATAGGTTTTGCCCACAAAGCTCAGCAGTTGATCAAGGGTGGTGTGATCGGCTGTATCCAGGTCCAGCCAGTTACCAAATTCGATTTGTGCCATTAGGCCACGGCTATCGCCAAATTCGGTAATGGTATCCATCCAGTTACAGGTACGTGATCCATGTTGCTCCATGATGGCCGCAGAGAAAGGGTCTTGATAAAGATGCGCATAAAAATGTCCGTAAACAGCAAAGTCTGCCAGGCTGGGGCGATCTCCCAATAGAAACTGATGCTGTTCAAAATGCTTATCCAGAATGGTGAGCAAATCAATGAGTTGATCATTCAAGCTAGCGCGTGCGGCATCGTCTTTAAGGCCAAGGGGGCCATCAAAACCACTTTGACGCCCCAATATCATAGGGGCTACTTTTTTGGCGTGCAGGTTCACATTTCCATAACTCATGGAGCGCGCCAACCTATGACTAAGAGTGGTGCGATTAATTTCATTACCCCAACGGTAATGCATTGAAAAACGAGTGAGGTATTCGTCCCCAAAATCTTCCAACAAACTCATGATGAACGCCAGTCGAGGATCATCCGGTATGCATGAGTGTTCGCTATATTTTTGTTCAAACTCCGCCATGATCGGCGTGCTATCTTGCATCACCTCTTCATCTGGGGTGATGATCACAGGCATAATGCTCATGCCTACTTTTTCAACGATGGTGTCGTTATAGGCTTCCAGGTTAACGCGCATGCGCTGATAGGGAATACCTTTATAATTGAGGTAGGTGCGTAATTTACACGAGTACGGAGAGTTGGGATCGCACCATAAACGGTAACGCTCTTTGTTATCTACTGTGAGCTTTGAATCGCTTAAAACGGTCTCTTGTTCACGCAGCAAGTTTTTTCCAATGTCTTTTTTTCCAATTTCTTTTTTTGAACGGGTCATTTTTTTATTCCTATCGTCCTAACTGGTTTAACGAATATGATTTACCCAGCATGCGTTCTCTTAAAGCTGTAGGTAAAATCGTCTTGGCCATTTTTAATAATGAACTGCCTTGGCCAATAAACATGCTTTTAGGCGGCGATTTTTTGTGTAATGCCTTAATAAGAGTATTGGCAAACATGTCCGGGGTGGTGGATGATTTAGACGAAATTTTGGCGCGATTATTAATGGCCTTAATGCAAGTAGAATATAAAGAGTCATTCACCAGCGTATCTTGTAGTTTTTGCGTAGCGGTATCACCAAATGCCGATGCCACACCGCCCGGATAAACCGTCATCACATGAATATTAAACGGTTTGAGTTCCATGCGTAGCACATCTGAAATAGCGTGCAGCGCCGCCTTGGATGCGCCGTAAATACCAGAAAATGGAATGGTGAATATTCCAGCTACACTGCCAATGTTCACCACCTGAGCATTGTTACTTTTAATTAATAAAGGCAAGGCCGCCTGAGTAAGTGCCACCGGGGCAAATACATTGGTTGAAAACTGATTACGTATTTGTTCTATGGGAACCTCAGCCACTGGCCCCATGGCACCAAAGCCGGCGTTGTTAATTAACAAATCAAGCTGGCCACATTGATGCTTAATGGTTTTAATGGTGTGTTCAATTTGTTGAGGGTCGTTTACATCCAATTTAACCGGAATAAAGTTTTCACTTTTAAGGCTGGCCAGTGACGCTGTATTACGTACGCCGGCATATACCCGAAAACCCTCGGCGGCCAATTTTTCAGCCATGCTTTTGCCTATGCCTGAAGAGCAGCCGGTAATTAAACATACTTTTTTCATTATTTTTATCCTATTAAATTTAACTTCAAGCCACTGCTTGTCCACAGCCCACTTCGTCCATATAGCGGTTGAGTTTTTTGTTTAGTTGACTGGCGCTGCAATTTATAACCATGATTTTGTCTGGTCTGATAACAATGAAACGCTTGCCATCTTTAAATAACTCCTGGTATTCATTGTGGCTGTCTAATAAACCCTGGCCTGCTTCACTATTGTTAATAGCCAGTGACTCCCCGCCCATGGAATGCCAGCGCGCCAGAGTGTTACTTTTTAGAAACGATTGCGGTTGTTGATTCCAGCCTAATATGTAAAAACTGCTGCGCACGTGATGATCAAACAATTGAGATTCGCCTAAACTGTTTTTCAACTTAATCTGAGGAAAGTCGTAGCCGGTATTGAACAGTGATTTAATTATTTTATTGCGTACTCGACTGCCATTTATATTGTTAATTATTTTTCTGCCAGGTAATCCTTTGGCTTCAGAATGCACTCCTAGTACTCCCAGTAAGCCAATAATTGCGTCTCGAACCTTTGCCACTCTTTTATTTTGCGGCAAGATGATGTTGCCCATGCGCTGAGCAAATTTAATTACCTGCTGGCTCTGGGGAATACGTTCTTTTTCATAACTGGCCAACACTTTTCTATTCAATTGACCTTCGAGCACGGCCGTTATTTTCCAGCACAGGTTATAGCAGTCTCTCAGTCCCGCCATCATGCCTTGACCGGCAAAAGGCGGGGTAATGTGGGCTGAATCACCCAGTAGAAATATATTACCCTTTTGATAATTCTCTGCGGTACGAGCATGGAAGGTATAAACTGCCTTGCGGGTTATATTCATGTCCTTAACATCACCCCAATGGGCAAGTAATTTAGCCAGGTTTTCCTCACTAAACAGGGTCTCTGGGTCGTCATTTTCTTTAACCACAAACTCCCAACGGCGTTTGCCACCCGGTCCGGGCAAGGTGACGGCGGGGCGCTCCGGGTTAATACTAAAAATGACTTCACCGCTGGGAACTGGATTTTTTTCAATATCTAATATCATCCAGTCTTGCGGATAGGTATCGCCCTCGAAGCCAATATTGAGGTCTTGGCGAATCTTGCTACTGGCACCGTCACAGGCTAAAAGAAACTGACATTGAGTCTGAACTTTTTGGCCATCTTGATTAAGCTCAAGAGTGACTGTTTCGCCATTATCATTGAAATCAAGTAACTCAGTAGAGGTGAATAAATCAACTTTTTCACATTCTTCTAACGCACCTCGAATATTTTTTTCAAGTTCAGGTTGATGAAAGGTACGTAGCGCTCTATGGCCATTTACAAGTTTATAAGTGTCTGCATGAAATATTGTTTCGTTCCCGGCTTGATTGAAATTGACCCGGTTAATTAACCTGAAGTTGTCACCCATCTTGTCCAACAGGCCAGCGGAATCGAGAATACGCGAGCCTTCTTCACAAATGCCCACAGCACGGGGAATGGTGACGATATCGGCTTCTCTATCAATCACTAGGGTCGATATGTTTTTTTGCCCCAAAAAGTTGGCGGCGGTAACGCCACAAGGACCGGCACCCACAATAATGACATCGTAATGTTTTTTTATTTTACTGCTCATATAAACCTCCAGTTTTCACAGGCCTAAGGCCGGTGAAAACTCAGTTGAATTTAAAGGGAAATTAACATTAAGCTTCGGCAATCATGTTACGTTGGGTGCCTAAATCGATGGATCCATCGTGAGACTTAATTTCAAGTTCCAGAAAATCTCCAGGCTGTAAAAAAGTGGCCAGTGATTTTTGTGCGGCAATAAACTTTCGGCGACGCTTTTTGTCATTTTTAAAGTTAAGTAAAATGGCCATACCGGTCTTGGGGCTACTGCCACCTAGAACGCCACCCGGAGTACCGGTTAAAATACAATCCCCTGCGTTCATGTTCGAGAACTTGGAAAGGTCGGTAAGTGTTTTGGGTGGCTTGTGAATAAGCAAATCGGTTGATGAATCTTGTTTCACTTTGCCATTCATCTTTAGAGTTAATTGCAATGAGTACATTTTCTCTATGTCGCCGTCTTCTAATAAATAAAGAATAGGGCCAGCGGGGCAGAACGTACGCTGGCTCTTGCCCTTGTACCATTGCAGCATGGGGGCACCAAACATAAAGTCGCGGGCCGATACATCGTTACACAGGATATAGGCACCTATGTAATCACCCACATTGTTGTCATCCACTTGAATGGCTTCATTGATGTCGGTTTTAAGTACTAGTCCTAGCTCGATCTCGTAGTCCAGCAACTCACAGCCTTCTGGGCGGATAATATTGTCGTTAGGTCCACACAAGCTTGATGGAGCCTTGGCAAACATCAGGTTTTCTTCTTCCTCTGCATCCACCACCAAACCGGACTCGGCTCTGTGTGAAGAATAATTTAAACCCTGGGCAAACATTTGAATGTTGGTGGACAAGGGGCTGTAGAATTCTAACTCGCTCTTGTCCATGCCCTTTGTTTCTATGGCGGCATCAAACAGGTTACGTTCATCAAAATAGATCGCCATCAAAGCACGGTGATCGGTAGCTTCCAGGTTTAATGGATAAACCTTCTCTTCTTTTAAAACGCCCCAAGTGGGGGTTTTAATTTCATTGCTGGTAAATTTTACTACTGAAATACCCATGTTGTTTTTCCTATTTTTTGTGTGTAATTACGTTTGTTAAATTAAGTGCTGACCTTAAAGCCAAGGGCGCGCTGGCTGTGATACGGCTTTCTTGGCTTGCTTCAGCCAATCAAGTTTTATGTCGCCTTTAATGAGCCCGCGTACCATGCCCCAAAGCTGTGCCGGTTTTAGCGCAAACATAGCCTTGGGCAAGTCGTGACCCCAAGAATAAATATTGCCGCTATTAAAGGGATGGTATTCGGTGGGTTTGTCACTGGTGAATACATCGCCATCGGCATAATGTTCAAATTCAAAATCATTTGGTCCATGCCAGTAATCAAATACCTGGCTACCTAATAGATGGCGGCCAATGCCCCAGAAATGTTTGTAATCATTTTTCATTTTCAAATACTGCTGACCCTGCGCAACCGCATCCACATCCACCACTTCATAAGCACTGTGCAGGTAACCGCTTCCACCCTGGCCCACCACGATAGAATGGTGATCGGCAGGTTTATCTCCACGATCAAAACGCAAAAAAGTCACCGTAGGAGAGCCATCGTCTAAACAAAGTGCGTCGGTGACGATTAAGCCCAGGTGTAGCAGGTACCAGTTGAGAGTATTCTCAAAATTCATGGTGGCGGTAACACAGTGACCCAATTTTAGAATAGGCGAGGGCATTAAGGGTGCGCGTTGCCCACTGTTTACTCGGCCTAATTTACCCGGAGAGTTGGTGGGTAAGGGTTCAAGTCGGGTGTTAACCGGTTTTGCCTGAGCGATACCAAAGGTCACTTCAATCACCAAGCCGTTGGGGTCTAACAGGCTCACCATTTCTCCGCCGTTTATACGGGGGATTTTTTGTATGGGTTGTCCTGTTTTTTGTGAAAGCGTCACCAGGTCGTCACGGCTATTAACCTTGATACCCATGCCCACAAAGGCACTCCTTTCGGCTTTACGGCCAAAATAAAGATAAGGGGTGTCACCGTAACCGCGCATGAATAATTCTTTGGAGGTTTTATGCTCGGTTAACATGCCAAATTCAGTGAGGAAATGTTCCTGCAAGGTTAGGTCGGCTACATCCCAAATTAAATAGGCCAGGGCATCGGCCTTAATGTAGGCATTTACCTTTTTTATTGGTTTGCACCCTGGAGGGGTTTCTTTATTAATGGTCAGCCTATCGCTGCCGGGGTATTGAAGTTCCATAATATGTCCTCTTTTTATTTATGCCGCCCAAATGGATGATGGTCCGGGTAAAAACTCACCCAGGTCTGATCCAATTTCGGCGGTGATTAGGGTTTCAAGTAATTGGTTTTTCTCAATGATCAGCTCTTTATACGTCGTCGTATCTTTTGCCAGGTTATACTGTTCCAACGGGTCGTTGAGGGTGTCGTACAGTTCCAAATCGCACTCGCTTAGGAGCTGTTGGTAGCTATAAGTTTGGCGATGCTGGGTGGGACTAAAGTAACGGGCAAACTTATAACGACCATCAAAACTGCCGCGAAAGTGACAGCGATTTTTAATGGAGGGCAGCAGCTTGTTACCGGTAACAAAATTCCAAACGCTGCGGGCATCTTTATTGGCCATGACAGGTGCCAGGTTTTTTGCAAATTCAGCATCCAGATAAACCAGGCTAGACCATTGATATAAACAGGCTTCACGGGCAGGTGTTTTTTGAGAATCAAAAACCTGCTGAGCAAAGCTGTGGCCTAATAAGTTGGGGAAATACTCTTTGCGTAAATTCTCGTCTACTCCGGCAAACTCCAACAGAGTAGGTGCAATGTCGATATGAGATGTGATGGCTGTGGTGGCTTGGTCTTTATTGCCATCGGGGTGAACCACAATCATGGGTACGTTATTGCAATCCTGATAAATCACAGGCCCTTTATCACGCAAATGATGAGCACCTAATAATTCACCGTGGTCACTGGTAAACACCACTAAGGTGTCTTGCCAAGATTGGGTTTCATCCAGAGTGTTGAGTAAACCTTGTAGTTGTGTGTCCATGTCCTGCAGACAATTAAAATAATAGTCCTGATAATTTTGCCAAAGGCCATGATCACTAAAGTTAATTTTTCCCAGGGCACCGGTAACGGTTTGATCAAATATTTTGTGGGCGGCCGGGCGTTGTTGCCAGTTCTCTTGTCCAAAGTTTTTAAGCAAGGGCAACTGGTGTTGAGTTTGATAGCTGGCAGCTGACGGTGCACTTGCCAAAGGGTGGGGGAACTTGGACCAGCGAGATTCAGCCTGCTGTTTGCTTGCGGCGTAAAACATAATATCGTGGGGATTCACCAGATTAACAGCCGCAAACCAGGGCTTTTCATCTTTTTTATGAGTAGTAATAAAATCCTGGGCGGCCGCAATGGTTTTTGGATCCCAAATATGGCCTTCCAACGGGCCGTCAATTTCACGATCCTGGGCACTATCTTGAAATCCGTATTCACTTAGCAGTTGCTGCATCGTTTCTTTACCCACCGCTTCACCCAGGGGCAGTTTGTTTAAATGCCATTTTCCAAAGTAGCCGGTGTGGTAACCCAACTCAGAAAACATGTGACCCAGAGTGGGAGTAGATTTTGATAAACCATCGGCATGGGGCAGGGGGGTGTTTTCCCACATGCCATTGAATTGCTGATGTTGTCCGGTATAGATGGTGCCTCGTGACATAGAACACAAACTGGTGACCACTTGGGCATTGTTAAACGTCACCCCCATTTGTTTTAGACGATCGTGAGCGGGCAGTGAAAGCTGTGATGGCAACAAGTGCCGGGCCCGTTCCTGATCGGTGACCACCAGTAAAATATTGAGTGGTTTTTCTTTTTTGTTATGTTCCTGGCCATGGCTGTTGGTCATTAAACCCAAAGACAAAGAGGAGGCCAGAGAAGCCTGAATGAACTGGCGTCGATTTAAAGACATTTTGAACGCCCCTGCTCGCTTGCCAATATATCCGCCACTTTATTCTGCCAGTTATTCAGGGCTGAAAATTTCTTTAAATTGACGTTAGGAATAGCGCTAAGTTGCTCAAGTCTTGTGAACCAGGCGATGTCGGCATAACGGATTTGATCACCACATAAAAATGCTTTTTGTTGTAAGGCATTTTCCAGCTGGGATAATTTCTGATAAATACGTTTTAAGCTTTGCTCTTCATTTACAATATTCGCTTGCTGGTTAAATACTTTAACAATGTATTTGTCCCAAAGTGGTTTGAATTCTTTATGGGTGCCCGCCTCCAGTGCTAACCACATGCGGTGTTGGGCTGCTTGCCAACTGCTAGTGGGAAACCAGTTTTGTTTTTTATCAAAAATTTGGCTCAGGTATTGGGCTATTACAGATGAGTCATAGATGATTTGTGCGCCGTGTTTTAATACAGGTACCTGACTGTGGGGATTTAAACGCGAAAATTCGTCAGACTTGTGTTGATTTTTTTGCAGGTTAATTTCTACATACTGGTATTTAATTTTGAGTTGATCTAACAGGGTAACGATGCGTTGGCTGTGTACCGAGTGGGCATTCCCGTAAAGTGTCACCTTGGATTTTTTAACCGGGCCAAAAAAAGCTTCAACGGATCTAAATGCAATGGGTGAGGTTGGTTCTTTGGGTAAAGGTAATGCACGGGGCTGATAGTTATCATTTAATAACTGCGAGACTTTTTGCAGCTTGCGCATGATGCGCCCCATTCCCCATAGAAACAGTTTATCCAGTACATTTTTTCTGGGCTTGGCTAAAATCCTGCGAATTTTAGGCAAGAGCGGGGAGGTGGTCAGTTTACGTAATTTTTTAGCTTCCTCCGTCATAGATAACTCAAATGAAGGACGCTGTTGCAGGCGTGCCATCCAGCTTAAAACATTCGGAAAATATTGTGGGTCAATCTCAATGCCTAAATCGGCATACATGTCGATGCGTGGGAATAAACTGATGTCGGCCTGGCTAAATTTATTGCCCACTAAATATTCTTGATTCCTCAGTGTTTTTTCAACCAACTCAAGCCACTGTAATAAATTGCGTTGATGTTTAGTTTCTTCATTGAGGCTTAAGACCTCACGGTTCCACACCTTCTTTTGCCAGTTGTGATCGATGATGTCGTCGCTGGCACGAGCCACTATTTTTAACGACTCCTCAAGGGTGCGGGTGATGTGTACCACCGGGGCCTGAATGCGCTGATACATTAAAGGTCTAAATATCTTAGCCATGGTGGCTTCGGCTTCGATCCACATGGCAACTTGTGCCTGACCGGTCGGATCTTTAGGCATTAACGAAACCTGAGGGAATTGTTCTTCCAGATACTGGTTAATCACACTGGATTCAAAAATCACCTGCTTGCCGTGACTCATGGTGGGCACATAACCATTGGGATTCAGCGCAAGGTAAGCCTCGCTACGCTGCTCCATATTGGGCAGATTAATTTCAACGGTATCAAACTCCAATCCCTTCTCGATTAAGGTGATACGTACTCTGCGTACACAGGGGGAAGGGGCCGAGCTATATAGGACCAGGCTCTCAATGTTGCCCTTGCTGAGCGGTGTTTGTTGGGTGAGTAGTTCTTTGCTCATGCTTAATACCTAATATAGCGACTTGTGGGTACTATAGTGTATCAGGGTACTGGAGTGCAACCGTGCAGTTAGGTGTATTTGTGCGTGGTGGGGCTGGAGGTATGTTATGATGGCCGCTGGTATTAGATTGACGTAATGAAAAGGGTTGTATGGTGATTGAAGCAGAGTCAGGGATTATGCAGGCTGCGGGAGATAAAAAGCCCAATCGCATAGATCGCAAGCGTATTGAAACCCGCAATAAACTGTTGGCGGCCACCCTTAAGTTAATGGTGGAAAAAGGGGTGGAGAAAACCACCATGAGTGACATTAGTGACGAAGCAGACTTGGGGCGTCGCACTTTTTACAACCATTTCTCCAGTAAAGAAGAGTGCATGATTGCTGCCGCGGCAGCCGATATACAAAAACATGCCATTAATGTGTTTTTACACACTTCCAAGCTGACTGACGAGGCGTTGGTGGTGGCCACGTCCACTCAGTATGTGATGGCGGCCTTAGTTAAAGAACCCGTGGTACGTTGTTTAGCGGATAGACCGCGCATGTTGTCGGCGGCACTGTTTAGCGCCGTTGGTGAGTTTGTACGCAGGGACATGGAAAGCGGCATACAGGGTGGGCGCTTTGACCCGCCGTTGACCGGCAAACCGTTGGACAACATGATGAGATGGTCTTTGGTGGGGTTGTTAATCGAAGCCATGGATGCCGAATCGGACTTTAATGAGTGCCTGTTGGGTTATTCCCGCTTATTTTTAACCATGCTGGGTTTGGAAAGTGAAGAGGCTCGTAAGGTTTCCTTACAGGCGGCCGAAAATTTGGCTGCGCCGAGCAGCTAATTTTTATACTTTATTGTTACTCTTCTTACTTGCTTAAGGCCGTCAAATAAAATTGAGTTAAAGTATCACGAGTCTTTAGATAAAAATTATGAGTCCAGGCCATATTTAAAATGTCTGAACTCATAATTTTATCTTTGAACGGTTTTTAACAAGCTTGTGCCACAGGAACTTTACGCAAATCTTTACGCAAAATTTTTCCCACAGTGGATTTGGGCAAACTGTCCATTAAAACAATTTTTTTAGGCACCTTGTAGCGGGTTAAATACTCGCGGCAGTGGCTGATAATTTCATCTGTTTCTATCTGCTGATTTACCACAATATAAGCACAAACGCTTTCACCGGTTTTGGCATCTTGCTGGCTTATGACGGCGGCTTCCAAAATATTAGGGTGACGGGTTAATACATCTTCCACTTCATTGGGGTAAACGTTAAAGCCCGATACTATGATCATATCTTTAAGGCGATCAACAATTTTTATAAAGCCATTGTCAAGCATCTTGCCCACGTCGCCTGTCTTAAAAAATCCATTCACTATGGATTTCTGCGTGTCTGCTGGGCGTCCCCAATAACCCTTCATAACCTGAGGGCCTTTGGCAACAATTTCACCTTCTTCACCGAGACCAACGGGTTGGTTTTTATCGTTCCATATTTGAATTTCAGTGCCGGTAAGAGGTGCCCCTACAGTTCCCAGTAATTCTTTTCCGGGTTTATTGGCGCATAAAACAGGTGCAGTTTCGGATAAACCATAGCCTTCGGTAATGGTGCCGCCGGTGACCGCTTTCCAAGCCGTTACCGCATCACTGGTTAAGGCGGCGCCACCGGCAAAGGTAGATTTAAGACTCGAAAAATCCAGCTGCTTAAATTCTTCATTCATGCACAAACCTACAAACAGGGTATTGATACCTGCAAAGGCGGTGAATTTAAAAGGTTTAATGCTGGCCACAAATCCACTGAGGTCGGCGGGGTTGGGGATTAATACGTTGTGATTGCCCGAGCTAAAAAAGCTAACCATGTTCACAGTAAAGGCATAAATGTGATAAAGCGGCAGCGGGCAAATGACGATCTCTTCACCGTTCACCGATTTTTCCCCTCGGCGTTTTTTGGTTTGCGCGGCATTGCTTAAAATATTGGCGTGAGTTAGCTCGGCCCCTTTGGAAACCCCGGTGGTGCCGCCTGTGTATTGCAATACGCACGTGTCGTCCAGTTGATTATTTTTTCTGGGCTGTAAGGTGAGTATTGAGCCGTCTGTGATGGCCTGATTTAAATTAATACAATCTTTGCTTGCGGTGTTGTCATTGCTTATGAAATCAGTGGGGTTACATACCAGCACAGTTTCAATATCGGTGGCTGCCTTAACTGCATTTAATTTTGGCAATAAATCCTTCAGTGTAATGATGGCCTTGGCACCGGAATCTTTAAATTGGTGAGCCATTTCTTGTGGTGTATACATTGGATTGGTATTGACCAATACTAATCCTGCTCGCAGGGCCGCGTATGCCGCTACCGGGTATTGAATGATATTCGGTAATTGAATAACAATTCGATCACCGGGTTGTAAACCCGATAGCTGTTGCAGCCAGCACGCCAAGGCTCTGGATTTTTCATCGATCTGGGCAAAGGTAAGGGTTTGTCCCAAGCAGGAGTAAGCCTCATGATCGGCGTATTGAGACAGGCTTTGTTCAATGAAATCACCCAGGCTATTAATGCCTTGGTCAATGAGCTGGTTCATAATTCATTTCTCTATGTTTATTCTTGGTTATGTTGAATCAACGCCACTAGCATTATTCGATGACCAATAGCAGGAGTGTGGAGCGTCCTTGTGATGAAAATGGTAGCAGGGAGGCTTGTGAAGCTATAGTGACTAATTATTGGTTATTGGTGAGTTTCTTGTTTTAAGGTGGTTTCCAGTATGAAATTTCAACGGGGGTTTTATTATTTATTTTTCTAGAGGAACGCTGCCACTAATTAACTGCAACCGCCAACGAAGTTAGTTGGAGATTACAATTAATTAATAGAAAAATTTAACCTTTATTCACTCTTATTAAAATTAACGCTTACCCATGCGACGAATGGCAGAGGCGGTAAAGTTTTTATGTCGTATGGGGTTATTAAAGATAAAGGCGTTTCGTTCTTCGCTATTCAGTTCAACGATATAGCGACTTGAATTTAAGTCGTAGTAGGTAGAAGCGATATACCAGGGAGCATTGGCGTTAACAAACTGTAGCGCATGGCCTTCCGATACACGCCATAGCTGACCGTGACCATCATAGTTATCGGCCAGGGCAACTTGCCAGCTGTCTTCATCCACGTAGAAAGTACGTTTTTTGTAAATGTGGCGAGCACCGGATTTTAATGTGGCTTCCACCTGCCATACTCTGTGCAATTCATAACGACTGTAGTTAGGGTTAATATGGCCCGCTTGCACTATGTCTTGGTACTTGGCATTTTTATCCGCTAGCTTGTATGAATTGTATGGAATATAAATTTCTTTTTTGCCGACTAAGTTCCAATCGTAACGATCCGGTGCGCCGTTAAACATGTCTAGCTGGTCTGAAGTTCTTAGTCCATCAACTGCTTGCCCTGGTGCATCGTAAGCCAATTGCGGAGCACGACGAACACGGCGTTGCCCTGCGTTATAACTCCAGGCCATACGTGGTTGACTAACCTGGTCGATGGTTTCATGCACTAAAAGAACGTCACCGGTAAAGCGAGCCGGGGATTTGGTTTGTTGCACGTAATAGAATAAAACGTTGTCATCTATGTTGGCATCGTAACCATCGGCTAAATATTGTGGTGGACTTAATAATCCACGAATCTTAACCGGGGTATAATCACCATTTTCTTGCACGGCAATCTGTGCGAAGTTTTTCATTACCGAGCCGCCACGATAGCGACTCACATGATTCCAAATCACTTCCAGGCCATTGTTGGGAATGGCAAAGGGCACCGTTTCATCAAACGAACTTAAGCCATTGCCACCAGACACTAATTCGGTAGTAGTGACATTTTTTTTGGCTTTTTCATAAACCGCTTTAGGAAAAGACGCGGTTCTATGAGTGGCATAAATAGGCATCTGGTAAGTATCGGGATACTTTTTAAATAACGCTACTTGACCGTTACTTAGTTTGTCTGTGTATTGCAGATAGTTGTTAGCGGTGATGGTAAATAGAGGCGTCTCATGGGCATAAATATTAATAAAAGGGTCGGCATTAATATCGCTTTTTAAACCGCCCTGGTATTTGGGGATAGTGCCATCTTCATTGGCCAATATTTGCGCGCCGATGTTAGATAACTCTGTGCCCAGTTTATTGGCTTGCTGTTGGCTTACCTTGGCAAGAGCCGAATGACTCAGCGTTGCTAATAGCAATGCCAGGGTGGTGAACACTTTAACTTTCATAAAAATAACCTGTAGATTTGGGTCAGTTTCCTGACCCAAATTTAATAGAAGGGTTTAAGCGATGGATGACTTAAAACTGCATGCCCATGCTAATGGAGGCGTAGTCACGATCGTCAACGGTACTGTAATCGCCGCCAAAATAGCGGGTGTAGGAAATGCTGGCTTTATAGGTAGATAGGTAATCTGCCGCTAAAGAGATATCCATGGATTTTTGACCATCGTTAAAGCCGCTTGCCGTTTTTGGTGCAACACCTTTTACATCGTGATTCCAGACTAAGGCCGGGGTTAAGTTGATACCCATAAAGGCATTGGTGTAATCCCCTGACAGCATAGTGCGATAACCCCAAGCGCTTTGCGTGACAAATCCACCCTGGGTTTCGGTTGAATCATAATAATCGGCACGCCCAAACTTAATGGTGTTGTCACCTTCATCAAAATTGTGGATGTAGGTGTAACCCACTTCGGCAACCAAGGTATAACGGTCTGCTCCAAGGAACCGATCAAAAAAGTGAATTGCGCTTACCTGAGCCTGGCTTACATCAAACAAGCGGTAACCCTGAATGTCGCCGCCATCGGCCACGGCAGCCACTTCGTTATCTAAAATGGTAGATGACATGCCCAACGGAGCGAGACTGGCTGTGGACCCTATTAAATTAGCGGTGTTTAGTTGTAAACCGTTTATTTGTAGGGGTAAATCTTTTTTGTAATTGACCTCGCCGGACAACGCCACGCCTGCCACGTTGCTAGCGAAACTTAGGCCCACGAGCTGAATATCTTCCGGGTAGCTGGTGAAGTAATATGAGGTAGAGAGTGCGGTGCCGGTGGCTGTTTGTGTACCCACTTCCTCTGCCATGGCCAATTCTTGTTGGGTGGGAGAAAAGGGGTTGGCGGCATTGGCAATAATAAATTCGGTGCCAGCGGCGTTGCCTATGGCTTGTAATTCCGCTTGGCTATAGGGGGTTTTGGTGGCGCTAACTAATGGGGTGCGGCTGTGTATGTTCATGTAATACAAGCCAAACTCGGTATCGGGCAGGGCTTCGGATACAAAACGCAGTGACAAACCAAATTGACCTTCGTCACGAGCTTCACGAATGCCATCTTCGTGGCGCGCCATGCTGGCGTTTCCATCCGCTAAGGTCACGGTGTTGCACCCTTCAGGAACGAAATCGTTAAGGGAAAAATAGGTGCCGCAACCGGGTAATACGGTTTGTTGAAATTCAAATTGGTAAAAGGTTTCAAGGCTTAGGTTATCGGTGAGTCCAATGTTGGCATAGGCCATGGGCACTGGCATTAATGCATCTTTAACTTCGGCGCCGGGGCGATTGAAGGCATTAATATCAAGAGGGTTAATTGAATTGATGCCGCCAAGAATAAAGGTGCTTTCCCCCCAGCTTACTACTTGATTGCCCAGGCGAACATCCAGAGGCATGTCTAGCACATCAAATTCTCCGTATACATAGGCATCCATTAATTGCGCGCCTGAAAATTTTGCGGCGTCATTAAATTCGGAATCGTCCAGATGGCTTTCACCATTCATACTGACTGCCGATGGAGTAGTCGCGCCAGCCCCGCCTATGGTGGCGTTTGATGTGTGACCATAGTCGACATTGTTATCGCTCAGGGCCGAGTCGTACCAGTATTTACCGCGCACAAAGCCACCAAAGTTTTTATAGCTGGCTTGTAACGCGTGGCTGCCTTTGAATACTTGCGAGAAAGCATCCCCTTTGTCGAAGTTGGCATTGCCATCTTCGAAGTTGCCAGGTGTTGAAATACTGTCGTTTTGTTTTTCCATGCGCCAACTGGAGCCAATAGAAATTTCTGAGTCGAAGCTGCCTTCTATCTCAGAGGAATAAAATTCAAAACCCTGGGCTTGAAAGCTCATGATCACGGGGATGGCCATGGCTAAGTATTTTTTTGGCCCTAGGCCCATTTTTTTAGGGTGTTTAATCATGTTATCGAATCCTGCTGTTTTTATTATGAGTACTGAATTAAAAATCAGTATTGGAAGGTTCTGAAAACATTCGCGTGCAGGAAAAAAAGAACCGCTTTTAATCAGTTATGCTCGCGAACAACACGGCTAAATCCTTTGGCTAAAATATTTTCAAGGTTCAGCTTGTTGACAGTGATAGTAGCAAAGGACTATTTTCACTAATATTGAATAATAATCCGCTATTGGTGAGTTTAAGGAATCACATGATTACGCTTAAGCAGCTCAGACATTTACAGGCCATATGTCAGTATGGCACCTTGCATGGGGCGGCGAGTGCGGTGCACTTGACTCACTCGGCACTCACTCGCAGCCTGAAAAATCTTGAAGATATATTAGGCATGAGTTTATTTGTGCGCCATAAAAACGGCATGGATCCCACCGAATTTTGTAGCCAGATTATTGCCCAGAGCGAGCAAGTGTTACTGACTGTAAAAGAGATTCAGCGTGAGGCGGACATGGCGCGCAACATAGAAGAGGGCAGCCTGCACATATTAGTGGGACCCGGCACTAAAGGTTTGGTGACGCGGCGCAGCGTGCCTGAATTTTTTATGAAATATCCTAATATAAAAATTCGTATCAGCGAGGCGATGCCGAAAGAAGCCAGTGAATTGTTGTTGAAACGAGAGGCCGATTTTCTTATATCGGGGGCAGGTAGTTTTGTCGGCAATGAGGAATTTAATATAGAGCTGATTAAACCCATTGAACTGGTGGCATTGGCATCGGTTAACCATCCGTTAATGAGTAAAAAAATTAATTGGGATGAATTAATTAAATATCCGTTGGTGGCCCCAAGTTATATACCCAAGAATCACCCATTTTTAAAAGCCTTGGCTAGAGATACCAATAAAGAATTAAATTTGCAGTTATCTGTGATCTGCAGCGATACCCTGACGCTTAAAAATATTTTGCTAAAAACCGATGCCTGGATGATTGGCCCCCAACTAGAACTATTAGTAGATATGACGGACGGCCAGTTAGGTACTTTGAATATTCAGCCATTTGACTCGATTAATAATTTAAGTGTGATTGAGATTAAAGATCGCGCTCGCTCACCGGCCGCACAAAGATTTATAGATATATGCAAGAAACAGCTTTCACCTGAGGAATAAATAGATAAAGGCTATTCCATAAATGACAGTGGATTAGTCTTGGTTTATTCAAATTTCCAATTTAAATTATTTATGAAAAAAATAATTTAAATTGGCTGGTAATTTAGTTTCGAAATTCTAGTTAGCTTCTGCCTGCATAGGCATGACCCGTTTACGGCTTAATAACTTTGCAAACAGGGCTCCTGTCATAAACATGATGATGGAATAGCAGGTGGCGGCTATGGCCATGTCGACATTGTTCAATAGAGTTAACGCAATCATCATAGCCAGGGTGCCATTTTGAAAACCCACTTCAATTGATATGGCTTTGCTTTGAGCTTCGTTGAGTTTGGCCAATCTGGCAATTCCATAACCCATGAGCAAGCAACACAAATTTAAAACCAATGCCGCCAGGCCCACCTGTGTAAAATAGCCGACCACATTACCACTATTTTTCATTACTACTCCCACTACAATGAGCATTAAGAAACCCATTGAAAAAATCTTAACCGGTGTTTCAGCCTTGGCAGAAAATCCCGGTTTGTAATGATTAATCACCATACCAAAACCGATGGGAACAACCGTAATCACCAACAGTTGAATGACAGTTTTCAATATCGGCAATTCGATCACCTGCCCTTCACCCATGATGACGCCCATGAGGGCCGCAATGATCACCGGCACGGTGAGTGGTGCCAACAAACTCACCACAGAGGTGAGGGTCACAGACAATGCTATATCGCCCTTGGCTAGGTAGGTATACAGGTTGGAGGTGGTGCCACCGGGGCAAAGGGCCAGTATCATTAACCCCATGGCCATGGCTCCCTTTAGATCAAAGGCAAGAACAATTAAATAGGCCACCAACGGCAGCATCACCATCTGTGCGAATACTCCCAACGAAACCGCCTTGGGATGAGATAATACCAGCTTAAAATCTGCGGGCTTTAATGCCATGCCCATGCCCAGCATAATTACAAACAGGGATGCGGGTAAAATAACCTGCACCATAAATTCGGTTTCCATAGTTTTCTCCGCTACGTTTTTATTTTTTAAAGGTAAAATCTTTGTGCATGTTTAGGTTAAGTTCATTAATTGTCTGGCACTTAATCGTGTCTTTGTTGGCATCCGTACCCAAGAATTAAGAGATATAAGTGTTTAAAAAGGCTGTAAATCAATAGGGCTAAAGCGAAATATAATCTTAAAGGAAAGAATTATTTCCTTCGTTTAACCTTGTATGTTTGCGAACAATAGGGCTAAACACTAGGGATAAATTAGTTTCAAATTTCAGCTTGTTGACCGTGATAGTAGCAAAGGACAAATTTTACTCATATTGAATAATATTCCGCTATTGGTGAGTTTAAGGAATTTCATTATGGCGCTAAAAATAGCTTATAAGTTTTTGCTTGATTAACCTGGGCATAGGTTTTTAGGGAGCGCATAGGTTTTTAAGGAGGGTAGAGCTAACTGTCTAATTATGATGGGTTATCTTATGGGCTTTATCACTTCAGTCACCAGCGAAGGGAGGTTTCCAGGCCATACTTCAATTGAAAGTGGATATTTTCTTGTATGCAGCTGCGCTATTTCAAAAATTGTCAGATATAAAAAAGGGCTAACCTAATTTTCCGTTAAAGGAATAAATTAGACTAGCCCATCTCATGGTATTAAAAAATTAGGCAGGTTTTTTAGCAAACCTCAGCACTAAATATCCCATCACCCCAGCTGCGAAAGAGCCCACTAATATGCCCAGTTTATCGGTAAACTGAAAAATAGAATCATCTTCAAAGGCTAAGGATGTAATAAACAAACTCATGGTAAAGCCAATGCCGGTTAACAGCGATACGCCGTACAGTTGCCACCAACCACTGTCATCGGGTAGCTTGGCTAGGCCCAGTTTTATGGCAATAAAACTAAAGCCAAATACCCCCAGTTGTTTACCGGCAAATAAGCCTAGCATGATGCCCATGGGTACCGCTCCCGACATTTGATTTAACGATATTTGCGTCACATCCACACCGGCATTCACAAAGGCAAATAAGGGCAATATAAAAAAGGCTACCCAAAAATGCAGGCCGTGTTCTATTTCTTTAAGGGGGGAAAACGTTTTTCCATTTTCATCTTTTCCGGTAATAGGAATGGTAAAGGCTAGCGCTACGCCAGCCAGTGTGGCGTGAACCCCTGACTTTAATACACTTACCCACAACACTGTGCCCACAATAAAGTAAGCCGCTTTTTTAGTGACACCAAACTTGTTTAATACAATGAGTACCGTTAACGCTAATCCTGCAATGGCAATAGAGAGGGTGGATAATTCGCTGGTGTAAAACAGCGCAATGATCACAATGGCGCCCAAATCATCAATGATGGCCAGGGCCATTAAAAATATTTTTAACGAGACTGGTACGCGGTTGCCTAACAAGGACAAAATGCCAAGAGCAAAGGCAATGTCGGTGGCAGTGGGAATAGCCCAGCCGCTTACGGCCACAGGATCGTTAATGTTGAACACTAGATAAATAGCGGCCGGTACTACCATGCCACCCACAGCAGCTACGCCAGGCAAGGCAAGTTGGCTTAAAGATGAAAGATGCCCTTCGAGAATTTCGCGCTTCACTTCAAGGCCAATAAGCAAGAAGAAAATGGCCATGAGGCCGTCGTTCACCCAGTGATAAAGGGATTTATCTATATGCAGGGCGCCCACACGTATTTCTACTGGAATGTGCAGAAATGCCTGATAGCCACCGGCCAGAAAGGAATTGCTTAATAGCAGCGCCAACAGGGTGGCAAATATAAGCAAGATGCCGCTTGATGATTCTTTTTCTATAAATTCTTCAATGAGTTTCATTTAGTTCCCAAAATAATGTGAGTCACAGGCACTTTTAGCTAGCTGATTATCTTTAGGGTATTTCTAATAATTACTTGCGCCTCTGGTTACGCAGAGAAAGTAATCAATTGTTATAGGTACCCTTTAGTATATGCACTAATTCCAACAGCTGAACTGGTCTTGTCTGGACATTTCACGACAAGCTAAACTACCGTGAGAATCATCCTGGGTCAATCAAAATGAACGGCCTCATTTGAGTCAGCTAAAGGGCTGTATTAGGCGGTGAAATGGCGCCAAATATTAGGTTGTATTTGGGCTGTTTTAAAGCCCAAACGCCCTATGGGACAGGGGCTAATTGGCTTGTTTATAATATGTACTGAGCCATTAAATATAAACAGGCCAGACATATCAGGGGCGTAGCTACAATTCAAAATCGGGTTGACTGCGTTTATCCAGAAAGGAGCAGTTTGCCATAGCAAGCCAATTTTAGTGAAGCGCGGCCAGCGCTATGGACGCTATTGCTCGGCTAAACTAGACTTATTCAATCTAACTTTATAAACACCCGTTTTTCTATGCCTTTTAAAATTGCTATTGCCACCCCCTTAAGCGCTTTAATATTTCTTCATATATTGCTATTTAGCAATTTAGGTCATGGTGCCAGCCAGGTTCTAACTACCCCAAAGGTCATGCATATTGCCGCATTTCCTAAACAAAATGTGCAAGGAAAGGTGGCGGTGGGGCTAATTAAAGCCGCCTACAAAAAATTGGGAATAGAAATTGAGATTCACCGTTTACCTGGTGCGCGTTCTATCTTGCAGGTGGACCGAGGAGAATTGGATGCCGAACTCATGCGCATCAAAGGCATGGAAAAAACCTTTAATAACCTAGTGCCAGTTAATATTCATTTAATGTATATGCAGGTCGCAGCTTTTAGCCGATTAAAAAATATTTCGCTGCAAAGTTGGCAAGATTTAAAACCTCATAAAATAGCCTATGAACTGGGTTTTAAATTACTTGAAAATAATACTAAAGGCATGAATGTGATTAAAACCAATGACCCCCATCATGCTTTTCGTCTGCTTAATGAAGATAAAGTAGAAATAGTCATAGACCTTAAACTGGATGGCATGTCTTATATCAAACATAAGGGTTTAAAAGACGTTAAGGTTATTGAACCGGCGTTGAAAACTTTTGCAGTGTTTCATTATGTTCATAACAAACACAAAAACCTAGTGCCTAATTTAGAGCAAGCATTGGTGAGCATGCATGAGTCTGGTGAAAGCGCCAAAATTCATGAGACCATTGTAAATCAGGTGCAATAAAAGGATTTAACATGTTTAGAATTTTTTCTGCGTTAATTTTTATTCCAGCTTTTTTATTTACTATCTCCTTAAGTTACGCAAATGATCAGGCAGCTGCTTTAGAAGGGCATGATTTGGATGGACATAGTTTAGAAGTTAAGAAGCCAGGGTTTAATTCTAACTATTTTATGGTTACCGACCCCATTGGCATTGCCTTTGGAGTAAACACTCTGGGGTTGGGTATTCGGCTTAATCAAGACGACATTACACTTGCCTACAGTTACCTAGATACAGATATTCCGGATCAAGACGACCTGCAAGGCTCAGCCATTGGTGTGCGTTGGAATCATTATTTGGATAATTTGGACGTGGCCCCTTATGTGGGTATGGTGGTGAGTTATGCGGATGTAGATGAAGATGATGGCCAGTCTATTGAAAACAACCAGTATGTGGGGGCTGCGTTACTGGGCGGTTATCAATGGAATACACAACCCTTGTTTATTAATGCTGGCTTGGTATTGGCATTAGGTAATGACAGTGAGGTGAGCTTTGGCCCTGAGCTGGCGCTGGGTTATCGATTTTAACTACTTATTTTGTAACAGGTATCCACCCCTATTTTCTCCCAATCTCTAATGCCTTCTGTATAAAATTTATGCCATCGAAGTTGTTTTGTAATTGAATTTATTTCTTATTTAAAAGAAAAAATCGGGTTTATATTTTGCACCAGATAAATAAAAGTAGAAGATAAGCCATGACAAACAATATTAATACGAATATTGATATGCCCAATAAGGTGGGTTACTTTAGGAATACCGGCACATGATTAATGGAGTTATATCTGTGGATAAAATTGAAGACAAGGAAATTAGATATTATATCGACTTGGATATGGCATCGCATACAATAATGGGGTGGGATTACGGGCAAAGAGCCCAATTAAAACAAACACTAGAATCGCCATTTACATCGCGAATTTTCGTGAGTAAAGGCCAGTTTAATAAACTCATGAAAGCCCATGATGTTGCAATAGAGGCTAATAAATAGCTAATATCTAGCTTGTTTAAAATTTAACTTAGCGGAGTGATATATGGATATGAACGCCTTTGGTATTATCGGAATGATATTTAGTATGGCTGCTCTGTATCGCATTAATAAACTTGAAAAAGCCTTGAAAGCGAAGGGGGTACTTGAGCAGGATTTTAACTCGAATAAGTAAAGCGTGGTATTTCCCTGTTATTCATTGTGTAATATTTTTAATCTGCGTTATTGGCAGCCACAGCTATTAGCACAGTTGGCCTCTGGGCCGTTTTCATTAAATTCAAATTGGCAGCAACTAGTTAGTTTTTTCTTTAATAAATCTCGGCCGCGTAATATACGTGACTTGGTGGCACTTAGGCTTATATTATATTTTTGAGCAATGTCTTTTTGTTTGAGCTGTTCTATTTCGCTGTCTATTAATAATTCGCTAACATTTTGTGGCAGTTCATTTATTAGAATAATGAGGCATCGACTCACCTGCGCTTGTTGTTCATGATTTTCTTCTTCGCTTATTAACGCATCAAGTGTTTCTTGAGCAACTTGTTGGCCGTTTTTATCCTTGTTACGGTAAAAGTCAATGATGGCGTAACGGCAAATTTGATATAACCAAGATTGCAATTTTTGCTCGTCCTCCAATGACTCTATACTTTTCATTACCTTCACAAATACATCTTGTAATATATCTTCGGCATGGGCCTTATTTTGTACCTTACAGAGAATAAAGTTCAAAAGCTGACGGTGAAATGTATTCCAAATACTCTCTATCATTATTTTACCCAAATTAGCCGCCAATACTTTTTAGTGTCGGCGGCCATAGACCTCATTTATTATTGATTTTAGCAGTTAACAGCAACTGTTTGCAGTACAGCAGTCTGAATTACAATTATTGCAGCACGACTTACAACAATTGGGGCCACACTGTGGGGTTGCGTTAACGGTTGAATTATCATTTTGGTTCATGGGGTCATCCTATTTTGTGGTTATGAACATGTGTCTCATAGGTAGAGACGGCGACGTTAGAAAAAGGATGCAATTTTTTTAGCCAAATTATCCAAGCTACCTAAATGAGCCTGTTCCATGATGAGGGCCTGAGCCTAATACCCATATATTGGTATAACCCTAGAGCGATAGGTTTGATAACGTTTAATATTATTTATCAGGCACAATCGTTATTAAGAGAGGGAAGTATGGCTGACAGCAATGAAGACTTGGGAAGCATTATTAATAAAGGGGACTATTACCAGGCTACCTTAAGCCGTGTGCTGGAGCACGATGTTAAAACGGTATGGGCCATGTTAACCGAGCCAGCACGTTTTTTAGACTGGTTGGCTCCAGGTGAGATTGAACTGGTGAAAGGTGGCAAGGCCAAGCTGAACTTTGTTGACAGTGGTATCGTCATTGACAGTGTGGTGAGTGAATATGAAGAATATTCGTTATTTGAATATTCATGGAGCAGTGGTGATGAACCCCTTCGGCCTGTGTGCTGGACGTTAAATGAGTTAAACGATGGCACTCAGCTAACGCTTACCCTTGGCGTTCCTGATGGTGAAGATGTTGCCCGTTCTTGTGCTGGTTGGGAAGCACACCTAATGATGTTATTAGCGGCCATTGAAGGGGTGCCGATTAAATTTCCTTTTCAACGCTTTGTATCATCCCGTGAAGCTTATAATCAGTTGCTGGCCGCCTAGCCTGTATTTTTCGCTTATTATAGAAAGACCCTTGTGGTGTACTGTAGGGGTCTTTCCAATTAAGTCAGCATTAGAATGCCTGCCTGTTAAAATCCTCACCCGAACTGACTTTATCGATTACAGTATTTAAAAAACCGTTATCTTGTAGAGTTTGCATTTCCCTGGTAAGGGGGTTAATGAATTGCATGAGTTTGGATTTTTTTGAAACGGTAAAATAAGCCTTGGCGCCCATATGCAAATATGGCTGCTGAATAATATTATTGCCATAGTCGTTTTGTTCGATCATGTAGTTCATGGAAACCCTGCCGCCAACCACCACGTCTATGCGCTCAGCCATCAATAAATGCAACAGTTGTGTCTGCTCCATAAAATCTTTTTTAATAATTCTAATATCTGAATTAAAAGGTTCAAAGTTGGCACTGCCAAGTTCCCGCCCCACAGTTAAACTTAATAAATCATCATATTGATTAATTTGTATTTTATTTTTTATAGCGCTGTAAAAGGCAATGGCGGTACGCACATATTCCGGCCTAATGTATTCCATGTATTGAGCTCGCTCCTGTGTATATAGGGCGGTAGCCATCATGTCTATTTGACCCTGTTCCATCAGTTTGAGGCAGCGTTTCCATGGGCATTGAATTAGCAGTATTTCATGGCCTATGGTTTTGGCAAGCTGCTGTAATATATCAATGTCGATGCCGGAAACATGCTTGTCTTTAACGATTGTGAAGGGCGGAAATGCGGAAACAGAAAAACGAATGACCTTGTCATTGGCCTGCGTGGGCAAGGCCAATACCAGGTTTAAAATTAACAGTAAGCCAGCGGCAGGAAGGTTTAACTGGCCAGTTCTAAGGCGAACGAGCGCTGTTTTATAAAGTAAAGTTATATAAAAACTAATATTTAACATGATTATTAATGCGTCTATAAAAGTCCGTTTTTGTCGCCTCCTTTTAACTGTTACGGTTCACATGAGTATAGAGGATATTAGCTAGGGTGATGAAATAGGGTTTATGCTTATTGCCCAATACATAGGGTGGCTACAATTTTATTGTTAATTGTAATTAATGGCCGTTAGGGTTGCACTCAAGTGAAGTAAATAATCAGAGCTCCAATCCTTGCAGTTGTATCACCAGAAAATCAACAAAGGCTCGAGTGGTGGCGGGCAGATGTTTTCGGTGGGGAAAAATTGCAAACACATCCAAAGCTATGTCCTTATATTCAGTAAACAAGCAAACCAGTTTTCCGTCTGCCATTTCTTTTTGACAACAAAATAGCGGTAACCGAGTTATGCCTACCCCTGCCAAGGCAAAACTTAATTCGGCTTCGGCATTGTTGGTTATTATCTTTGGGGATAAATTTACGCTAATGCATTCACCATCCAACGATTGATACTCCCAACGTTTGGGCGCTTGCGTGAGGGAATAACAGATACAATCATGATCGACCAGTTGTGAGGGATGGCTGGGGTAGCCTTTGCGTTGTAAATAACCCGGTGAGGCAAGGGTGACTCCTTTTGACGAGGCTATTTGACGGAAAATAAAGTTAGAGTCTTCAAGGGTACCGATGCGTACGACCACATCAAAACCCTCGGCGACTATGTCTTGTTTGAACTCACTGTAGTCAAGTTCCAGTTGCACGCCGGGGTGCATTTCTAAAAAGAGTGGTAATAGCGATTGCAGATGGGCCATACCAAAACTGATGGGGGCACTTATTTTAATTAAGCCACTGGGGGTTTCATGTTTCTCGTTGATATTTCGCTGAGCATCTTCAGCAATATTGGCTATCTGGCGGCAGCTTTCAAAATAACTGCGTCCCACATCGGTGAGGTTGAGTTTACGGGTAGTACGATTAATTAAACGAATACCCA
>ERZ1027231.180-NODE-180-length-30012-cov-57.546350_pt1 | contig 30012 bp, 21 predicted proteins | sample MGYA00520866_ERZ1027231 | MGnify/ENA primary metagenome ERZ1027231 (study PRJEB33311, sample SAMEA4378411) | marine metagenome | biome: Marine biome; feature: Fjord; material: Water | collected 2014-07-20T08:00:00Z/2014-07-... | depth 75 m ...
TTTTTAGTTTTTATTTTAATTAATGTTAAAGTTTTGTAATATATTTCAGATGGTTACTTTATATTTCGTGTTGCCTCCCTAGGGCGCTGTTGCTGTTGCCAGTTAGGTGTAATGTCTACCTTTTCGTTCGACGGGGCGAGCGTGTCTAGGCCGCGAATGAGATCAGCGGCGCGCTCCGCTACCATGATGGTGGGTGCATTTAAATTTCCATTTGGAATGGTTGGAAAAATTGATGAGTCAACAACTCGCAGGCCTCTAATACCTCTGACCCTAGTTTGCGGGTCGACCACAGCTAGGTCGTCGATGCCCATTTTGCATGAACATGATGGATGATAGGCGCTTTCCACTGCAGAGCGCACAAAGGCATCAATCTCTTCATCGCTCTGAATATCAGCACCGGGTTGAATTTCTTCGCCGCGGTATTCATCAAGCGCAGGTTGATGAATAATTTCTCGCGTTAAACGCACACAGGCTCTAAATCCAGCGCGGTCTTCTTCATGTTCAAGATAGTTAAAACTAATTTTAGGCGGAGCTTTAGGATCGTTAGACGCAACATTGACGCTGCCACGACTCTTAGGTTTGTTATGGCCGACATGAACTTGAAAACCATCACCTGCAAAGGCTTCTTTTCCGTCATAACGCATTGCAGCAGGTAAAAAGTGGTATTGGAGATCAGGCCATTCAACATTGGCTTTAGAACGAATAAAACCACAAGATTCAAAATGGTTGGTTGCACCTAAACCGTCTTTATTTAAGATCCAACGTGTGCCGATCAAAAACTTGTTCCATAAGCCCAATTTGCCATTCAAAGAGATTGGCTGATTGCATTTAAATTGAAAATAAAACTCTAAATGATCCTGTAAGTTCTGACCTACACCAGGTAAATCATGCAATGTCTCAATACCCGCTTCGCTAAGTACTTTCTTTGCTCCTATGCCTGAGAGTTGCAATATATGCGGCGAGCCAATAGAGCCTGCCGATAAAATAACTTCTTTGTTAACATTTACATCAACAATCTTCCCTTTGCGTTCATAACGAATACCAACAGCAGTTTTATTTTCTAATAACACTTTATGCACCAGCGCATGGGTGATTACGGTTAAATTTTTACGCGTCATCGCTGGACGTAAATAGGCATTAGCGGTTGAACAGCGCACGCCATTTTTAACCGTCATATGCATCGCACCAAAACCTTCCTGTTGGCTACCGTTGTAATCATCAGTGGCGAAATACCCTGCATCAACGCCCGCATTAACAAAAGCTTTGTAAAGTGGATTAGCCATTTTATTGCCGTTATTAACGCCTAATGGTCCGTCGTCACCGCGATATTCATCGCCACCAAAAGCCCAGGTTTCGGCCTTTTTAAAGTAAGGTAAGCAATGAGCATAATCCCAATTTTCAGCGCCATACTGTTGCCATTCATCGAAGTCTCGTGCATGACCGCGAACATATACCATGCCATTAATCGACGATGAGCCACCCAACACCTTGCCTCGAGGGCAATGCATGCGTCGATTATCAATGAAAGGCTCTGGCTCTGTTTCAAATTGCCAAGCATATTTATCGCTATTCATTGGAATAGATAAAGCTGTCGGCATTTGGATAAAAATGCTTTTATCGCTGCCACCTGTTTCTAACAACAGTACAGTTGATTTTCCGTCTTCAGATAAGCGATTAGCCAATACACAGCCCGCGGAGCCCGCACCAACAATAATGTAATCATATAAATGTGTTTTCATAATTTTATAACCAAGTAAATTCAAAAAGGGCTAAATTTAAAAAGGATCAAGCTTAAAAAGGACTTTCAAGTGGCTCTAAGCCAACATAAACCGCTTTAATTTGGGTATAGTGGTTTAGTGTCGCAAGACCATTTTCTCGACCAATACCCGAGAGTTTATATCCACCTACCGGCATTTCGGCCGGTGAAAGTCCGTAGCTATTAATCCAACAAATGCCCGCTTGCATTTGATGTATTACTCGATGAGCACGACTTATATCTTGAGTGAATACACCAGCAGCAAGACCAAATTCAGTCGTATTAGCGCGCCTAATCACTTCGTCTTCATCGTCAAAGGTCAATACCGACATCACTGGACCAAATATTTCTTCTTGGCATATACGCATGGCATCATTGCAATCGGTAAATATCGTGGGTTCGACAAAATAGCCGGAGTCACAACCTATAGGATTTAGCGCAGTGCCGCCTTGTAGCAAGGTCGCGCCTTCTTTGAGACCAAGGTCAATGTAATCGAGTACTAAACGTTGATGCTTGGCTGAGATCAGTGCACCAAAGTTAGTTTCAGCATCCATGGGATCCCCAACAATAATGTTGTTTTTAGTGCGCTCTACTAATTTATTAATAAAAGTTGGGTAGATTTCTTTTTGCACAAAAACACGTGTGCCATTGGTGCAAATTTCGCCTTGGGTATAAAAATTACCTAGCATCGCTGCTGATACAGCATTATCAACATCGGCGTCATCAAAGATGATAAGTGGTGATTTGCCACCAAGTTCCATAGTGACATCTTTTAAAGTAGTGGCAGCGCCCGCCATTACCTTCTTGCCCGTCCCTACTTCACCGGTAAAAGAAACTTTAGCAATGTCTGGGTGATGGCTTAACCACGAACCAACATCACCTGCCCCTTGCAGTACGTTAAATACTCCATCAGGTAAACCCGCTTCACTAAAAATCTCTGCTAATTTGAGCGCACCTAACGGCGTTTCTTCTGAGGGTTTAAATATCATTGCATTACCACAAGCAAGCGCGGGGGCAGCCTTCCAACACGCAATTTGCAATGGGTAATTCCATGCGCCAATACCGGCACAAATACCAAGAGCCTCACGACGGGTATAGTAAAAATCAGCACCGACTTGTTGCTGATTTCCTTCAATGCCCGGTGCTAAACCAGCAAAAAATTCAATAGAATCGGCACCAGACTGCACATCAACTACGCTAGCTTCTTGCCATGGTTTGCCCGTATCCAAGACCTCAATTTTTGCGAGTTCATCATTTCGTTCACGCAGTAAGTCGACTGCTTTTAATAATATTCGGCTACGCTCGGTCGCGCTCATCACAGACCACTGAGCAAATCCTCGTTTAGCGCTTTCGATTGCCTTTAGTTGTATCAGTTCATCAGCAATCTCTACCTGATAAATTACCTGGCCCGTCGCAGGGTTAGTAACATCAAACGTTTCCCCTGTGCCATTGCTTGTATACGCACCATCAACATAGTTTTTATATTTGATTAGAGGCATTCGACATCTCCTGTTTAATAACATCATTAATAAATTTTTTGCATAACAGTTCTGCTGTTATAAATTCTTCTTCGGAATTTTCACTCAAAGCACTTCTCAGCCAAAAGCCATCAATCATTGATGCCGTTTGTTTAGCTGCGTTAGCAGCAGTCTCAGGGTCGAGTAATTCTTTAAAAGAGAAAAGTAAATTGCTGTAAAGACGATTGCTGTTGATAGATTGTAATCGCGCCATTGCCGGGTCATGCATCGACATAGCCCAAAAACTTAACCAGGTTTTGGTCGCCAATATAGAGCGCTGAAATTCAGTAAAGTTTGCTTCAACAATCAAATTCAGCCTAGTGTGTGCGGGTGGATTTTCTTCGGTAATGCGCTCTAAAAGAGATTGCTGTAATTGGTCAAGTAAATAACTAACGGTTTCTTCTATTAACTCTTTTTTGCCACCAAAATAGTGACTGATAATACCCGACGACATACCTGCAATTTTGCTGATAGACACTATGGTAGTATTTTGCAAACCACGCTCAGAAATAGATCGTAATGTGGCATCAATTAGCTGTTGTCTGCGTAACGGTTTCATACCTAATTTCGGCATTATTAACTCTCTTCTTGTTTTTAATTGAACGATCAATTAATAACAAAAGTAATGCTTAGTAAACGAACTGTCAAGCACATCAACAGGTTCTAAAACCATACTTTTTACTATTTAAAGTTGATCTAAATCAAATTAACGAATAAAAAACAGACGATAAGCGTCATTACTTTTAGTTAGTACACTAACTAAAAAACATAGGTGTTTACTGAAAACAAAAAGAAACACTGCTTATTTTTACATCAAATTAAAAAAAGCGACGCTATTAACAAAAAAAATGTCGGCATTAGTTAAGTTATAAATATCGACCACTCACTAACTATTTTTTACTTGAATCGATTTCAATAAGTATCAAGGTAAACAGCCTTATGTACTGGCAAATAATAGGGTGAAAATTTTGAGGTGTTTTAACTTAAAAATTAGTTAAAAATAATTTGAATTAATTTGATAATGGGTACATTTAAAAAGGATATTGATAAAAATTTGGTGTTATTTACACTCAGTTTTAGCAGAAAAGGCTAACAAGCTAGCCTTTATTTAAGCGGTTGGGTAACTAATGAAAGATTTTGACATCCTACTTAATGGTGCTCAATTAGCACAAGAATAGGCTGTGGCTGTAGGGGGTATATCGGTTTTACAGTCGTGATATTTGACTATTTTAAGCTGTACAACAGGGTTGTGACGTCAGTTTAGTGATATAAGGACGGCATTAGTAACCGACGAATAGACCTAGTATATGCCACAGGTGCTCGTTTCTATTCTTATCAATAAAAAGCAAAGGTCATTTAAAAACGAGCATTATACCGTAAGTGATAACTTACTATCTTTACTTGAGCTGGCTCGCATTATTAATAGCGTTAGCAGTACCATGAATGATACCGCCGTTGTCACTATGATATAGACCAGCGCCAATGACCCAGTAGCATCACGAATAAATCCAGCTAATAAATTGCCCAAAGCGCCGCCCAAGCCAAAGGTAACCATGCAGATGCTACAAATTTGCATGGTGGCAGTCGAAGAGAAAGATTGTCTAATCCACCCTGCCAAAATGCCCCAGACAGGAAAATACATTAGTCCATAACCGAAGCCAGCTAACACCGCAAATTGAGTAGGATCATAAACAAAGGCCATTAAACTGAGGGCAAAGCCGCTAAAGATGATCATTAATGCCGTAGCATGACTAGTGCGATCAGCTATCCAACCGGTAATAACTCCAGCGAACATGCCTGTTACACCCGCAATGGTCCAGGTATAACCGCCCAGTGTGTCAGGTAATTGCATTTCATTTAGGTAAGTGCTTAGCCAGTTGGCAAAGGGCATAGTGGAAAATCCAAGTAAAAAACTCACAACACAGGCAAACAATGCGGTACGTTCTCGTATAATCGTGGAAAACAGTTGTGATACTGGAATCATGGCTTGTACTGAGGTGGTATGAGTTGATGGCTGACGGTTCAATTTGGTTAACAGTCGCCAAGTAAATAACACCACTATCAAGCCAAATACTGCCGCTATCTGCCAGCTACGTTGCCAACCTAGCGTAGGCACAACCAGTAAAATAAGTAAACCGTTAAGCCCATACCCCCAAGCTGTACCACTCGACGCAAAAGACAAATGAGTAGCACATCGTTCAGGTTTAGCGTGGCGTCCAAGGATTTCAACAATAGCCCCCCAACTTATTGAAGCACTTGCAGCTAACAACACCAACACAGAAGTTATAATTAACGGGCTTTGCAATTGTGACATGCTATACAGCAATACTGTGGTGAGAGAGCCAGTGGTTAAGACCAGACGCGTGGAACAGACTTTATTACCAATAACCCCCAGTAATAATGCCCCAGCAAGGTATGACAATTGGGTGAGTGCACCAATAGCGGCTATATGCCAATTAGTAATGGCGACAGACTCGCGCATTAGCGGCACTAAAGCAGCAAAGAGAAATAGTCCAAATCCGTGACTAACAATTTGGTTCAGACCAAAAACAGCAGCAACTCGCAAAATGTATTCTCCAGTTTATCGCATGGATATTGTTAAATTGTACTAGGTCTTTATTAAGAAATTAGAATCAAAATGTACAGTGAAGATAGGTCATTAGATAGAAAATTACCGTGTAATAAACAGTCCATGTTTATTACACGGTAATTCAAAGCAAGAAGTTAACTTAAGAGTGATTATTTAATCAATCTACACCAAACCTTCTTCAACCAGTAAATCGATAATGGCTTGTGCCGACTCTTCTACGCCATGTACCACTTTACCACCACCGCCAGAAGCTTTAGCTGTCGCAGCTTTAAAACGATCTGCCGCGGTTTTTGCTTTGATAATTTTAAGACGTTTTGGACGTTTTTTGGCATCCGTTGTTTGCCAATCTGAGGCTTCTTCATCAGTAAAGCTTCCAGCCATTGCTGTTTCAAGTTGACCGCGCATCGCGGGACCAAAAGCACTTTGTCTTGGCATAGCGGCAGCCATGTCAACACTTGCAACAAAAGGTAAATCAACGGTTAATTTACGACGTTGTCCCCGTGGTAAAGCTTGTAAAACTTCAGCTTGTTGATTGACTTCATCAACGGTTAAAATATCAGCAATAGAAGTCACCATAGCCATGCCCAAATGCTCAGCTAATAAGTAAGGTAACATACCAGATGATTCGCCACTTTCGGCGCGTACCCCAGTTAATATAACATCCGGGGTTTTCTGCTTTAAGTGTTCAGCAATAACCAGAACAGCATCGGCTTGCGCTGGCATTTCTAACAAGCTCATTTCCGCAAGCCCCATGCCTAAATAGCTTCGCAATGCTGTTTGTTGGCTAGCATCATCAGATAACTCACCCGCGTGCAAGGTTTGTAAATTTTCACCAGCCAGTTTGATGCCCAACTCAATAGCTCTAGCATCTTGCTCAGCACGTCTTGGTCGACGAGACGTTGGATGTTCACCAATCGAAACTAACGATATCACCGACAAGTTATCATGACTCATTTGTCGCTCCTCCATTAATGGTTTGCTTTCTTTGTTCAACCAGTTCGACCAATCGAGTGAGTATTTCAGTACTATCACCAATGGCACTTAAATCGGCACGTTTGACCATATCACAGCCCTCATCCGTATTGATTGCAACTACTTTTTCACATTGACCAATCCCTTGCATGTGCTGGATAGCGCCTGAAATACCAACCGCAATATACACTTGCGCCGTTACCCAAGTACCAGTTGCACCAACTTGTCGCTCTCGCGGCATATTGCCATCATCTACGGCAACACGACTTGCTCCTTCAGTAGCACCCAAGACATTTGCCGTGTGATGAAATTGTGGCCAGTCGTTAATGCCATTACCACCAGAGAGGATAAAACCAGCTTCCGCTAGCGGGATAGCATTAGGATCGACACTAATGTTGCCTTGATCAATTAATTTACCTTCACTGAACTGACTTGCATCCTGCGATATCACTATGTTTTCATGTCGTGTTTCACTGATTGGCTCACTACATTCTTCCATCACCAGTAATAACTTACTTAATGGCCGTGTTATATCGCTCTTTCCGGCACTGCCACGACAAGTCACGGTATCATCATTTAATTTCCAGACCCCACAGGCTGGTCTTTGCTTTAATTTAGTCGCCAAGCGACGACCTATATCGCCACCGCCATTGATGCTGTCGGGTAATAAAATATGTTGTGGCTGCAGATCATCAACAATGACCTGTAAATCGTTACATCGTTGCTCAGGGTTATAATGATAATATTGCTCATCGTTAAGATGGATCAAACGATCAACACCGGCTTTATCCAGTGAGTCATCTTTTAATTCACCAAAGGCAATGGCCACCACTGCGCCAGCGCCGCCATTACGATTTGCTAATTGCTGCGCAAGGCCCAGTGTGTCTTTGTCATGGCCATTTAATCTTCCTGAAACCAAGTCCAAAACCACCACGATATAAAATGCGGGTTCAAGCACTTGATGTAACGGCAATATCACGTCACTTGCTGCAGCTGCGCGACGTGAACCTTGGCCACTATCATTAGATGCACCAGAGCGGTCGATACGTTTCAAACCATTAGGACCAATAAATCCTATGCTGTGCAGGTTTTTACGCAGCAAGCCTGATGGGCCAAATACTGGCCCAATAACCAAGGTTTGATGCAGCGGATGCAGACGATTGCGTGCTATCCATTGTGCTCGAGGATCTCGGCGGAATAATTCACTCATGAGTCACCTCCTGTCACATCTTCAATGAGCGCATCTAACATTAATTCAGCAATATCTTTAACTTCAGGTCTTGGTTCAACCACCCCTTCAAGCATCAAGTTACACTGCGGACAGGCTACTGCAACAATCTCAGCCTTAGTTTCAACAACATCCGCCATTCGCATGTCCGGAATACGTTGTTCACCAGGTATATCGGTAACCGGTGCACCACCACCGCCGCCACAACAACGCGCGGTTGACTTACTGCGATCCATTTCTTTTATCGTGACTCCCATACTTTCCAATAAGAATCTCGGGGCGTCATATTCACCGTTATAGCGACCTAAATAACAAGGATCGTGATAGGTCAGCGCCAGCTCTTTGCTGTTATCTAACTGAAGTTTATTTTCAGTCACCAAGTCAGCAAAAAAGCCGGTATGGTGCATCACGTTATAATGACCGCCAAATTCTACGTATTCATTCTTAAGACAATGAAAAGCGTGTGGATCCGCAGTTACTATGGTCTTAAAATTGTACTTATTCATCGTGCTAATATTGCTCGTCGCTAAACGTTGAAAAGTTGCTTCATCACCTAATCGTCTTGCTAAGTCACCACTATCGAATTCGGCATCACCTAATACAGCAAAATTGACATCCGCAGCACGTAGTAATTTTATAATGGCACGTAAAGTACGCTGGTTGCGCATATCAAAAGCGGCATCACCAATCCATAACAATACATCTGCTTGAGTAACTTCTTGTTTTTCTGCGTTTTGACCAAACACGGTAAGATTTTGATCGGCCGCCCAGTTCATTCGAGTACTAGGCGCATAACCGTTCGGGTTATCCGTAGCGCTCAGGTTCTCTAAAATTTCACTGCCTTTACCTGGGGTTTGGCCTTTCTCCATGGTTTCAAAACGACGCATATCAACAATGGCATCAACATGTTCAATCATCATAGGACAGGCATCAACACAGGCTCGACAGGTAGTACAAGACCACAAAGTCTCGCTTTCAACCAAAACGTTAACAATAGGAATAATTGCTCCGCCTTTATGTGTGCCAACTTTAATACCCGGATAAGGGCTACCTGCAAATTTTGCGTCATCGCCACCTGCCATACCAATCACCATATCTTGGATCAGCTTTTTCGGGTTTAACGGCTGCCCTGCTGCAAACGCTGGACAGTTATTTTCACAACGTCCACATTCAACACACGCATCAAAGCTTAATAATTGATTCCACTTGAAGTCGATTGGCTTTTCTACACCAAGCTTCTTCGCACTTAAATCTATCGCTTTTAATCCCGTAGACTGGCCGTCACCAAAACGATCTTGGCGTCGGTGTAAGCCTAAATGCAAAGCACCAGCAAAAGCATGCTTCATTGGTCCGCCCCAAGTCATGCCGAAAAACATTTCGCCTATGCCCCAGATAATGCCAACCACTAACAGCACGGCTAATAACCAACCACCGGTATCGCTCGGTAATATACCTGTGGCGGGTAAGGTGAGGATGAAAAAACTTAAAGAAAAAACCATCAAGCTTTTAGGTAATCGCTGCCATTTGCCTAAAGACAAATTAGGCGGCGGATTACGACGTCTGATCATCACAAAAATACTGCCAACAAACATTAATAACGAAGAGCCAAGTAATGCCCAGGTCAATATTTGCAGCTTTAGCTGAAAGACATAAAGCAATACGATTAATATCGCAGACAACACAAAACCACCCGCCGTAGCTACGTGGGTATTGGACATATATTTATCGCGGGCAACTACATGGTGTAAGTCAACCAAGTAACGGCGAGGGATCTGTAATAACCCAAGCCAATGTATTCTTGATGATTGCCCTTGTGACCACAGCAACATACGTTTAACGGCACCGACTAACGTCAGCAACAAGGCAAATGTAATAAGGGTAAACAAAAATTGGGAGAGAAATTCGGATGATGACATATCAAGACCTATTAATTATCCTAGGTGAGACCACCGCACAGAAAATCCGGTGGTCTACATTCTAAAAGCGGCTTATGCTAGAAATCCTTACATAAACGCAATGCGTCATATATTGCTGCATGAGTATTACGCTGCGATACACAATCACCAATACGATAGAGTATGTAACCTTCACCTTCTTCAGCTAAAATCGGCTGAGGTGAAGCTGCATAAAGCGCTTCAATATCAATTTGCCCTTTATTGCGAGAATCACTTTTCAGTTGCAGATAAATTTCTTCATCAGGACGCACGCCATTTTCAATGACAACCTGATCAACAACACGTTCTTCTTGTTGCCCGGTATATTCATTCTCTAGCACTGCTACCAGTTTTTCACCTTCACGATAGACTTTTTCTAGTATTAAATCAGAGGACATGATCACCTCTTTTTCATACAAGTTTCGGTAATACGTTGGGAATGTTGTTCCACCCACTGCAGCACCAGGTTTAATGTCATCAGTGACCATTTCAACTAAAGAACCATTTTGTGCTAAAAAGTCAGCAGCAGATAAGCCACTAAATTCACAAATAGTGTCATACACTAAAACATTTTTACCTGGCGCAACTTTGCCACTTAAAATATCCCAAGTGCTTACTGATAAGCCTTCTTCAACACCCCAATGCGGGTTTTGTGCTAAGAAAGGTTGTCCACCAACAGCCAAAATTACCACGTCAGCATTAAGGCTGCGGATCATGGCTTCATCAGCAGTGGTATTAAGACGCAAGTCGATACCTAAGCGATCGAGTTCCAAGGCAAACCAACGGGTGATACCCGCAATTTGATCACGCTGTGGCGCTTTTGCCGCAATCGTTATTTGACCACCTAACTCAGGTGCCTTTTCAATTAAAATAACCTCATGGCCTCGCTCAGCACAAACTCTTGCAGACTCCATACCTGCAGGGCCACCACCAATAATCACCACTTTGCGTACTTTACCTTCGGTTTTCTCAATAATGTGCGGCATCGTCGATTCACGTGATGTCGCGGCATTTTGAATACACAATACATCTAAACCTTGATACTGACGGTCGATACAATAGTTTGCACCGACACATTGTTTTATTTGATCCACCTGATTCAATTTGATTTTAGCGATCAAATGCGGGTCAGCAATATGAGCTCTGGTCATACCGACAAAGTCAACATAACCCGCTTCAAGAATACGTTGTGCTTGATTCGGATCTTTAATGTTTTGTGCATGCATTACCGGTACATTAACAACTTCTTTAATGCCTGCCGCTAAATGTAAGAACGGCTCAGGTGGGTAGCTCATATTAGGAATAACATTGGCCAGTGTATTATGCGTATCACAGCCAGAACCTATCACGCTGAAAAAGTCGAGTAATCCAGTCGCATCATAGTACTCAGCTATCTGCTTCATATCGTCATGGTTTAAACCATCTGGATGAAATTCATCACCACAAATACGCAAGCCTACGGCAAAATCACGTCCGACTTCGTCACGAATTGCATGCAATACTTCCATGCCAAAACGCATTCTGTTTTCAAAGCTTCCACCATACTCATCATCACGCTGGTTAACCCGTGGGCTCCAGAATTGATCGATTAAGTGCTGATGTACTGCTGACAATTCAATACCATCTAAACCACCCGCTTTTGCACGGCCAGCCGCCTTGGCATAATCACCAACAATACGCTGCATTTCTTCAACTTCAATGGTTTTGCATGTCGCGCGATGCACTGGTTCACGAATACCACTAGGGCTGAGTAAGGTAGACCAGTTACCACCATCCCAACGAGAACGACGTCCCATATGAGTTATTTGAATCATAATTTTACCGCCGTGCTTGTGCACTGCATCGGCTAAATTTTGAAAATGAGGAATGATCCTGTCGGTAGACAAATTAACTGACTTCCACCAATCTTGTGGGCTATCAATTGACACTACGCTAGAGCCACCACAAATTGACAGACCAACCCCACCTTTGGCTTTTTCTTCGTAATATTTAACATATCGTTCGGTCGTCATGCCACCCTCGGTAGCATATACTTCGGCATGTGCCGTACTAACCACACGATTACGTATGGTAAGATTATTGATTTTTAATGGCTGAAATAGTGCATCGAACTGCGCCATGATGAGCTCCTGATATTTATAGTTCTTTTAAAAGCTGTTTGTAAAAAAGCGTGGTGATAGACCAATTAGATTGGTGTTACTTCAAAGTAACCAACATCGCAACCCTCTTCAGCGGCACATTGTGTTTGTTTTGCAACGGTTTTCACTGGGTAACCTAAGGTTTCAGCAATTTGATCCATTGCTCCAGCAAACCAACCAGTAAACATATAATCAACTTTACGATTAACTTGGCCGTACTGATAAACAAAAGCAGAGTTTTCTAATCGAACTTTTGCAGTACCTTTTTCAAGATCAAGCTCTTCAGTAATGAAGAAACCCCAACCACGTTGTGATAAACGTTTCATGTAATGTTCAAACAATTCTTCACCACGAATACCGTGCTCTTCGCCTTCTTTTTCACACCAGTAAAAAGCAGATTTATAACCAGCTTTATATAAAACATCGGCGTATTTTTCCGCGCCAAGTTCTTCTTCGATGCCCATATGATTGTTAACAAAAAAGTGACGCGGTACATACAACATAGGTAAGGCATCGGTAGTCCAAACGCCAGTCTCATTGTCGACTAAAATCGGCATATCAGGACTGTGGCTCGCGGTATTCAGGTTATTTACATTACTCATTTTCTATTCTCCCCAGACGTCTTTAAGAACGCGAACCCAGTTCTCGCCCATGATTTTTTTAATTTTAGATTCTGACCAGCCGTGTTTTAACATCGTAGCGGTCAAGTTAGGAAATTCACCTAAGGTACGAATGCCCTCAGGGTTAATGATGGTGCCAAAGTTAGTTAAATTACGGGCATAACCTTTGTCGTGAGTTAACATATCGAAGAATGCTTGATCATGGCCTTGAGTGAAATCAGTGCCTATACCGACACAATCTTCTCCCGCAATATTAACGACATAATCTATCGCTTCAACGTAGTCATCAACCGTAGAGTCAATGCCATTTTTCAAGAAAGGTGCAAACATGGTCACGCCAATAAAACCACCGTGCTCAGCGATAAAGCGTAGTTCTTCATCTTTTTTGTTACGCGGATGTTCTTTTAGACCGTAAGGTAAACAATGGGAATAACACACTGGCTTAGTTGACGCTAAAATGACTTCTTCTGAGGTTTTAGGGCCAACATGCGATAGATCACACATGATGCCAACGCGATTCATTTCAGCAACAATCTCAAGACCAAAGCCCGATAAACCACCGTCACGTTCATAACAACCAGTACCAACTAAGTTTTGCGTGTTGTACGCCATTTGAACAATGCCAACACCCAATTTTTTAAATATTTCAACGTAACCAATTTTATCTTCAAAAGCATTGGCATTTTGAAAGCCCAAAATGATACCAGTTTTTCCCTGCTCTTTTGCTTTGGCTATATCTGCAGTCGTATGCACAGGCATAATTAAATCACTGTTATCACAAAAGAATTGATTAAATTCGGTGATATTATCGATGGTGTCTTTAAATCCTTCCCACACTGATACGGTACAGTTGGCAGCGGTTAAGCCACCTTTAGCCATGTCTTCAAATAAATCTCGGTTCCATTTTGCAATGACTAAACCGTCAAAGATGGTTGAGCTTTTATGTAACGCTAAAGCTTGATCTGTATTCATTAAATTAACCTCGTCTATGCTGTGAGATCTACACTGATCAATCACAGACAAATTTAAACTAAAGTCAGTCTAACAAAGGCAAATAGCGTGGTTTGGGAGAATGCGACACCTACCTTACTAAAAACGGCGTAGATGTCGTGAATGGTATGGCTAAATTAAGCTGTCGCTTTAGCGCAAAAGCGCGGTTTAAATTCAAGGACCTAGATGAGTTAAAGATTGTTAAGGAATCTGCTGAAGAAGTGCTTTTATGCATCATTTCATAGGGCACTTCCTGTACCGTGGGCATTAATGAGTGGCTATTCTAATGTGCTTATAGCGTCCATATAATTCAAAGAACCGCTATTGCTAATATATTTATTCAATAGGGTTATATTATCTATTTCGTTAACAATTTAGCGTTTAACATCAACGAGCTTATGTTACTTTTTTGATGTCAGGATTAAACATGTTCTCTATACAAAGCTAACGTTCTACGCCAAGCAAACTTAACTTCGGGGATCATCAAGGGCGAGGGCGGCTCAAAAACATTACTCGACTGTTCACCTTGTTCATTTTCATGATAATAATCAATAACATTCTGCTTATTCATACCATAAGTTTGGTGCATAAAGTCAAGTTCTTTGTCCCCTAAGCAAATGCCGTAATATCTATGTATCGCTTGTGCAATTTGCTCTGACGCCTTAACCATATCTTTTTGCACTTCTTTGGCTACCGACTCACCCCAGCCAACTTTTGTAGTAGTACTCAAACCAGGTTCGAAACTACCTAAATCAACCGAATTAGAAGAATAAATGGCACGCTGCACCTCAGGTAAACTAATAAATACACAGGGGTTTAACGCTAATGCCAAGTCTATGGCCAACTGTTTTGCTGCACGAACATGTTGATTACTTTGCTGCCAGTTACTTTGCTGAGTACGGTTTTTTAGGCCCTTTGACAAAATGCTTTGACTATCAAAGTGATGGGCTATTTTTTTAACAACGGTAATTTTATCCTTATCCGATAACTGTATTTTCCGCTCGATAATGTGTAAACCTTGTTTACCCGTAACCGATACCTTGGTGTTAGCATCTGCGTATTTTTGGTTAATTCGCTGCCAACTCTTAATATCTTTTAAGAAATCTGCATGTTCACTGATCACCATTGCACTACTTTGATAGGCTTGCTGATACAATTCCAACGCTTTAAGCAATATACTATGATTGAGCTTCAGCGCACGCATATCAACGTTTTCACGCTTCTGCACTTGCTCTATATCAGCACAAATATTCTGGCAATGGCAATCTAGGGTATCGAGGCAAATTTGTAATAAATCGCTGCTTGGCAAGCGCTCTGCAACCGTTGAGTAATCAAGTAAATTGTTATCACTTAAGAAGTTTGCTAACGCCAAAAGTTGACTGTAACCACGAGCTCTAGCAATACGATATTTGGAGCGTTCTTTTTCTAACTTATCGGTGGCAATCATCAATTGCGATGAACCTACACAGTTGACCACTAGCATAGGAATGCGTCGGCCAGACAAAAGCTCAAAGGCTAATGTTAAAACTTCTTCAACATCGCTTAAACCCATAATATCTTCGTTATCTTCTTCAATCGCTGAAAATATACGTTCAATGAAAAAAGGCTCTCGTTCAACACCGCTACGTAAAGTATTTTTATTGCCTTGTAGTCGTTGCTCTAATAGCCGAGCTAGGCGTGGACGATCTGCATCTAAGCTTGCCAAAGCAGCAGAAATCTCGGTAGAAAGTTCTTGGTTAATATCATGAATACGACTATACATGCCTGCGCGCCAATAAATTTCAATATTAGCTACCGCTTTTGCAATGACAGGAGAGTCAATAATACTATTTACCGCAAGCGTTAACCATTGCGGACCAAGATCAGATTTTTGCAATAATATTCGCGCCGATTCATAACGCCTAGACTCTGGTTCCATTCGGCTTAGCGTGAGATCTCTAACCGAGAGAATGAAATCAGGCAGACTGCCAATAACTAATAATAACTGTTCTTTTGCATCCTCAAGTACTTGCCCTTTTGTCGCCTTATAGATGAACTTTACCAAAACGGCAATCAGCCCCATTAAGACGGTGTAACCGACAAAAAAGATCAAGTTTTCATTCGGCAACCAAGTACCAAAGCCAAGATAATATCCCCCTTGAGCCGCCAAAAACGTTACTGGCCCAGCGGTCCAACCAACTTCAGCGAGACTCCATAATGAAGATTTACCCACGCCTGATTGCGCCATACGATCAATTCGACGTTGGCCACTCTGTTGAATTTGTAGATGATTTTTTTCTGAGTTTTCAGAATTTAACAAGGAAGATAGTTTCATATCGTCAAGTATTCATAAAGTAAGGTGTATACAAAAAAAAACTGCTTTAAAATGCAGGGTTCAGTTGGAATTTGAAACGTCTTTAGACAGCTATTAATTGAAGATAATGGTTATTAAGAAGAATACGCTTCTGCCCCCTCTAATCACACCATACATAAAGTATTGTTATCTAAGTCAACAACACATTATAAACGTTTATAAACCAGCTATTTTGAGGAATATTAGCAAAACATGTTCATCGTTACATCTGATTTTTTAATAGAAAAAAAATTAATAAAAAGTGTGCTTTAATCATGATTAGTTAATTTCCCCTGAAACTCGCACATTAAAGTTTTGGGGGATATTTAGAACCGTTTAGCTTAGATAGTAAACGGTATTAAAAATGTTCTTTTTTTAATGATGTTGCTGTTGCTGAACCTTAACTGATCCCAAACTAGATTCATTACTGGCGGCAAATTGCTTATTTTTAGCTAAAACGTTGCGCTCATCTCGAGGTGGAATATTAAATGAATTACGATAACATTTACTAAAATGCGGCGTAGAAACAAAACCACAGGCTATGGCGATTTCAATAATAGACATGTTAGTTTGCTTTAACAGCTGACGAGCTTTACCTAATCGTAGTTGTAAATAATAACGATGCGGCGAACAATCAAGGTATTTTTGAAACAGTCGTTCTAACTGGCGTCGAGATAAATCAACAAAGCTTGCTAACTCATCCAAGCATAATATTTCTTCAATATTTGCTTCCATTAAGGCCACGACATCTTGCAATTTCGACTGGGTAGCACCAACAATATGTTGCAATGGTATACGTTGTTGGTCATTTTCATCTCGGATATGTTCATGGGAAAACATATCTGAAATAGCCGTTGTTAATGCTTTACCATATTCTTTAGAAATCACTTTTAACATCATATCCATAGGAGCTGTACCGCCTGAACAAGTCATGCGATTTCGGTCAAGCATAAATAGTTGATTTGAGCTTTTGACCAAAGGAAACTCTTCCTGACAACTTGCCAGTAACTCCCAGTGAATAGTGCTTTGATAGCCGTCTAACAAACCAGCTTTAGCTAATAAATAACTGCCTGTGCAAATGCCTCCTAGTACGATATTACAGCGAGACAAATGGGTTAACCAACTCAGTACTTTTCGCGTCACAGTGCTTCTTATGTCAACACCACCACAAACCAACACGGTATCAAACTCAACATAATTATTGATGCAGGAATCAACTTCAACTCTCAGGCCATCACTGGCAGTCACAACACGACCATCTTCACTCAGAATGGTCCAACGATATAATTCCTCTCCAGATAATTGATTGGCCATTCTCATTGGCTCAATTGCTGATGATAGGGCTAACATGGTAAAGTTAGGTTGTAATAAAAAACCAACGTGTTTACATTTTATTTGTGTTTGACTGCTATTTTGATTTGCTGATGGCATGTTGTTCATTCCTACTATTATTGCAGTTTTTATTATTATTGTAGTTTTGATTAAAAAAACAGTGTGTCGATTTCCTTAATAACTTTACTTTTCTCCCTTTTAAATCCAACGGAGTTAAAATTTACCACCTAGGTTTTGATTCAGATCAAAAAGCCAGATTTTAATTAATAACAACAAGTGATTTAAATCAATAAAAATGTAAAGTTCAAAGTTCAAATCTACGGATACAATAGATTCACAGTACTTTAAAATCATCCTAATTGCGACACTATTCATGCCTATTACCGACACATAAAGATAAGCACATGATTTATTGTTCATTATTTAACCAGTCATTTAATACTATTCGCAAGACACGAATGTCTCAATTAGCTATGAAGATGTCTTAATCGGCTATATTTATTATAATCACTTATTTGATAATGCTATTAATGTAAAATGCCCAGAGGATTATTATGACTGCTACCAACGAACATGGCCTGCAAAAGATCACCACCATTATCGAGCAAAACCAAACATTGCCCGGCGCTATGTTACCCATATTACATGCCATTCAGAATGACTTGTCTTTTATTCCGTCCAATGCACTGCCTTTGATCGCTAAGGCGTTAAATGTGTCTAAAGCTGAAGTTCATGGTGTGATTAGTTTTTATCATCATTTTCGCACTGCAGAGCCCGGTGCCCACGTTATTGAAGTCTGCCGAGGTGAATCATGCCAAGCCATGGGTTCACGTACATTAGAAGAAAAGATCAAACAAAATTTGTCAATTGATTACCATCAAACCAGCAAAGATAGACAATTTACTTTAGAGCCCGTTTATTGTTTGGGCAATTGTGCTTGCTCACCAGCAATCCGCATTGGTGATGACATTCATGGTGAATTAGATCTACAGAAATTTGAACAGATTATTGAATCGTTAAATACTTATCCGTTGGAGTTAAAATGAATCACTCACCTTCCGATGACAGCACAGTCCCATTAAGTGCAACGCCATTAGCGTCACGAAAAATTTTCGTTTCTTTGGATACTACTGCCCGATCCCGCGGTAGTGATAAAGTCGCATTGCAGGTTGAAAGTCTACTTAACTCGCAACCAGAGTTAGCAGCAACACTGGTAAGAAATGGCTCACGCGGCATGTTCTGGTTAGAGCCTTTATTAGAAATTAATACCCCTAAAGGTCGTATCGCTTATGGTCCGGTAAAAGCGGAAGATGTAAACGACATCATTAATTTGGAATGTTTTGAAGATGTTATTGATCATCCATTATGTCTTGGTTTGACTGAAGAGTTACCCTGGTTTAAATCTCAGCAAAGATTAACATTTGCCCGAGTCGGTATTATCGATCCCATAGATGTTGATGATTACATTAGCCATGGCGGATTTATCGGCTTAAACAATGCCTTAGAAAAAACGGCTCAACAGATAGTTGATGAGGTAAAAGACTCTGGTCTAAGAGGCCGTGGCGGTGCAGCATTTCCTACCGGCATAAAGTGGCAAACGGTATTAAGTGAGCCAGAGCAACAGAAATATATCGTCTGTAATGCCGATGAGGGTGATTCAGGTACTTTTGCCGATAGGATGTTAATGGAAGGCGATCCTTTAGTGCTGATTGAAGGCATGATAATCGCAGGACTTAGCGTAGGAGCAGACCAAGGTTATATCTATTTACGCAGTGAATATCCTCAAGCTCATGACATATTAAATAAAGCCATTAGTAATGCAAAAACTGCCGGTTACCTAGGAGATAATATTTGTGGCACTGAGCACAACTTCCATTTAGAGGTGCGTTTGGGTGCTGGTGCTTATATTTGTGGCGAGGAAACATCATTATTAGAAAGCCTTGAAGGTAAACGTGGCTTAGTTCGCGCTAAACCACCACTCCCCGCAATTGAGGGCTTATTTGGTCAACCAACCGTGGTAAATAACGTCATATCACTCGCCTCTGTACCTTATATTTTAAGCCATGGCGGTGACAGTTACCGTGATTTTGGCATGGGCCGCTCTCGTGGCACCCTACCCATTCAATTAGCGGGTAACATTGCTCAAGGTGGCTTAGTTGAATTAGCTTTTGGTATTTCGCTTAATGAATTACTGCAGCAATATGGCAATGGCTGTAAAAGCAAACGTGCCATGCGAAGTGTACAAGTAGGCGGACCGTTAGGTGCTTATTTGCCAGCAGAGCAATGGGATACAGCGCTTGATTATGAAGAATTTGCCAGCATTGGTGCAGTACTAGGTCACGGCGGAATTGTTGTTTTTGATGACACCGTCGATATGGCTGCCCAGGCTCGTTTTGCCATGGAATTTTGTGAAGTAGAGTCCTGCGGTAAATGCACGCCATGTCGAATTGGCGCCGTACGTGGAGTCGAAGTTATTGATAAAATTATTAATGACAAAAATGATGAACAACAACGACAAGACAGCGTAGATTTATTACATGATCTCTGTGACACCATGGAGTTTGGTTCTTTGTGTGCTATGGGTGGCATGACCCCTTTCCCAGTTCGCAGTGCACTAAAATATTTCCCCGATGATTTTTTGCCACATCCATCAACAAAAAAGGCTCAATAAAATGATAACTTATTATGACCCCAAAACAGAGCCTGCTGCCAATCAACCAGTCGATCTCAGTAAAGACCTAGGCACGCCTCCATCTAAATCAACGGTACAAGTTAGTGTACAAATTGATGGTGTTGATATTGTTGTACCTGAAGGAACCTCAGTATTACGCGCCGCCGCAATTGCCGATATTAATATTCCTAAATTATGTGCCAGTGATAATTTAGAAGCCTTTGGCTCATGTCGTTTATGTGCGGTAGAAATAGAAGGCATGCGTGGTATGCCGGCTTCCTGTACCACTCCCGTAAGAGAGGGAATGAAAGTACAAACACAAAACTCTAAAATAGCGACATTACGTCGTAATGTGATGGAACTTTACATTTCTGACCATCCATTAGATTGCCTTACCTGTCCAGCCAATGGTGACTGTGAGTTGCAAGATATGGCGGGTGCCGTCGGTTTACGTGAAGTACGCTATGGCTTTGAAGGAAAAAATCATCTCGATGGTGCAACGGATTCGTCAAACCCTTATTTCAGCTTTGATGATTCTAAATGTATTGCCTGTTCTCGTTGTGTCAGAGCCTGTGAAGAAGTACAAGGTACCTTTGCCTTAACGGTTGAAGGTAGAGGTTTTGATTCGCGAATAAGTACTGGCCAAGACAATAACTTTATCGAATCTGATTGTGTGTCATGTGGTGCCTGTGTACAAGCGTGCCCAACAGCAACACTGACCGAAAAATCAGTAATCGATCACGGTCAGCCAGATCATAGTATTATCACTACTTGTGCTTATTGTGGTGTAGGTTGCTTGTTCCGCGCAGACATGCAAGGCGATAAAGTCATCAGAATGGTGCCAGATAAAAATGGTAAAGCGAATCAGGGACACTCTTGCGTTAAAGGTCGATTCGCTTTTGGCTACGCGACTCATCAAGACAGAATAACTAGCCCAATGATACGCGATAATATCGAACAAGATTGGCGTGAAGTAAGCTGGGAAGAAGCTTTAGCCTTTGCCGCTAAACGCTTGAACGATATTCAAGAAGAGCATGGCCGCAATAGTATAGGCGCCATAACCTCATCCCGCTGTACCAATGAAGAAACCTATTTGGTACAAAAACTAGTACGTGCAGTTTTTCAAAATAATAATGTTGATACTTGTGCCCGCGTTTGTCATTCGCCAACAGGTTATGGCCTAAAAGCCACGCTAAACGAGTCAGCAGGAACACAAACGTTTGAATCGGTAATGCAAGCTGACGTGGTACTCATTATTGGGGCTAATCCTACTGACGCACATCCAGTATTTGGTTCATTACTTAAAAGCCGTTTACGCCAAGGTGCTAAGTTAGTCGTTGCCGATCCGCGCAGCATCGATCTTATCGACAGCCCACATACTAAAGCACAACATCACCTTAAACTCCGACCTGGGACTAATGTGGCATTAATTAACGCCCTCGCCCATGTCATTGTTGATGAAGGTTTGGAAGATGTTGATTTCATTCAAAGTCGTTGTGATGATGCGAGCTTCCAGCAATGGTACAAACATATTCAAGACCAGCGTCATTCACCTGAAAACACTATGGAAATAACGGGTGTCGATGCGACAGAATTACGTGCCGCCGCCAGACTATATGCTAGCGGAGACAATGGCGCTATTTATTACGGTTTAGGTGTTACAGAACATTCTCAAGGCAGTTCATCCGTCATGGCTATTGCTAATTTGGCAATGGTTACCGGCAATATTGGCCGTGAAGGTGTTGGCGTAAATCCACTACGTGGTCAAAATAATGTGCAAGGCTCTTGTGATATGGGTTCTTTCCCACACGAACTTCCTGGATACCGCCATGTTAGCGATGAAAGCACGCGTAATTTATTTGAGCAAGAGTGGGACGTTTCATTAGATTGTGAGCCTGGTTTACGTATTCCAAATATGTTTGAAGCAGCAATACACGGTGACTTTAAAGGTTTGTACTGTCAAGGCGAAGATATTGCTCAATCAGATCCAAATACTCAGCATGTGCAAAAAGCCTTAAGTGCGATGAAATGTATTATCGTACAAGATATCTTCCTTAATGAGACAGCAAAATACGCGCATGTATTTTTACCGGGTTCATCATTTATGGAAAAAAATGGTACATTTACTAATGCTGAACGCCGTATTTCTCGCGTACGTAAACTAATGCCAGCTTTAGCAGGTAAAGAAGACTGGCAAGTCACAGTCGAACTTGCCAAAGTACTCGGTTATGAAATGAATTATGACCATCCAAGTGAAATAATGGATGAAATTGCCCGATTAACACCAACTTTTAGTGGCGTTAGTTATGAAAGATTAGATCAACTTGGCTCGATTCAATGGCCATGTAACGAAAAATCGCCTCTCGGTACGCCAATAATGCACACCGAAGATTTTGTGGGCGAAAAAGGCAAATTTGCCATTACTGAGTATGTGGCCACACCTGAAAAAGCGAATAAACACTTTCCGCTATTGTTAACCACAGGTCGCATCTTAAGCCAATACAATGTCGGCGCACAAACAAGACGTACTGAGAATCAAGTTTGGCATGATGAAGACGTTTTAGAAATCCATCCTAATGATGCTGAAGATCGTGGTATCAGTGATGGTGATTGGGTCGGTATTGCTAGTCGTGCAGGTACTACTGCATTACGTGCTCTCATTAGCCAACGTGTGCAACCGGGAGTTGTTTATACTACTTTCCATCATCCGTTAAGTGGTGCCAATGTGGTCACTACTGACAACTCGGATTGGGCAACTAACTGTCCTGAATATAAAGTAACAGCGGTGCAAGCAACTAAAGTTGATGAGCCGTCGAAATGGCAAGCAGAATACACACAGTTCAGTCAGCGACAAGCAAAATACTTGAAGAATAAAAATGGGGGGGAAGTTGCTAAAACATGATATTACGGCAGCAGACACCGACGTTGATGTGCCTTCAGCACAGCAGCGTCAAGTGCTGCGCTGTACCAATGACACCCTAACAACAGCGATGGACGACATTGCTGAGGAAACGGCTATTGCTTTAGTTTATAACGGCATTTCTCATGTAGTGATGATGAGTAGCCCCAATGACTTATTCGATTTGGCAATTGGCTTTAGTCTAAGTGAAAAAATTGTCGATGACGCCAGTGAAATACTTGATATTAGTGCGACTAAACAAGCATTAGGCATTGAAGTAAATATCACGGTATCCAATCGTGCAGTTTGGCGCTTAAAACAGCAAAGACGCAATATGACAGGTCGTACAGGTTGTGGTTTATGTGGTGCCGAATCATTACAACAAGCGATGAAAAATCAGCAAAGCGCGATAGCTGATGGGAAAAAAAACAAGCAAGATCCTCGGGAATTAAGTGAGTTAACTAATTTAGCAATACAAAAAGCCGTGGTTGATTTGCAAGCACACCAGCCATTGCAACAAATGACTGGTGCGGTACATGCTGCTGCTTGGTGTGATGAAAATGGTAACATTAAACTCATTCGCGAAGATATTGGCCGACACAACGCCTTAGACAAACTTATTGGCGCACTCAGTGCGTCAAATATTGTTATTAACCACAGTAGTTTTTTACTCATCTCTAGCCGTGCTAGTTATGAAATGATCAGCAAAGCACAAGTTGCAGGTATTAGTATGTTGGTAGCCGTTTCGGCTCCAACCGCTTTAGCGATAAACATAGCAAAAAAGACAGGTATGACGTTAGTGGGGTTTGCCCGTAACGGTCGTCATACCATTTACAGTTAAACTTTTTATAATAAAACTCCTTTCAATAAACCTAATAACAGTAAAACTATTTATAGTGAAACTAAAGAAGCAAGAGAGCAGCATATGTCAGATGATCGTTTAAAATATGTGGTAGATATGGCCAATCAAATTGCGCTTAATTTATTACATGGTAAAGAACAACAACAATGTGTGACAGAGATTAGTCATCACATCAATCGTTTTTGGGCGCCAAGCATGCGCGCACAACTAGCTGAAGCGGCAGACGATGATAACTATCAGCTCGAAGATATGGTTATTTTGGCGCTTAAGCAAATCAACATCGACTAATTACGCACTAATTACCACTAAAAAATGGCGATATTATTCGCCATTTTTTAGTAAAACTCCGCTCTGAATCTCCAGCAATCAAGCTATCAATACAGCTTTTATCTTAGGCTTAATAGCTAAAATTTACCTTAATAGCTAGCTATGACAAGTTCACCAACATCACTCCCCTTCCAAGCAAAGTCGTAACGTATTCAATGTATTTAAGTACAAATAAAGTAATCACCTTAACTCAGGCAAGCTGCTATTTAGTAAGCTGAGGGCTATGGTTATGTTTTGCTTAGGGTAATATTATGATTAGAAAATAGCAGATAACCTCAACGGATATCTCCTTACATTAAAGCCTTTTTCACTGCATTAGCGCATAAGATGAGAACGAGCTTTAAAGATAACCAGCAATGAAAAGGCCGGTTAGCGCTAACGTTAACCGGCCTTTTTACTTCAAAAATAAGAAGACTAAATTACCATGACTGTATCTGAATTTATAAGCACAGCCGCCAAGCAGTTACAAAAAAGCCAGAGCGTATTCCGCTCTGGCTTTGTAGTTAACACTCGTCTTAGCTTCTCACTAGTTAGTCGCTAACTTACTTGGAGTATATACCGCTGGCGTTAACTTTTCATCTCGTAGTGATCTCATCAAACCCCACATCATCACTATCATGACTAATGAGAAGGGTAATGCGGCGGTAATAGCGGCTGTTTGTAAGCCTTTCAGTCCGCCCACCAATAATAGGATGGCTGCTACAGCACCTTCACCTAACCCCCATGCGACACGATGAGCAGTTGGTGGGTGTTCATCACCCATTGACAAGATAGTGGTAACCACTAAGGTGCCTGAATCTGATGACGTAATGAAGTAAGTAGCAATAAGTAATGTTGCCATAAACGCTGCGATAGTGCCGATGAAACCGGCATCAAGCTTGTCTAATGTTACATACAGTGCTGAAGTTACATCTGCCTTTACAGCATCAACAATGCCCGCTTGTCCAACAGCAGCAACCAGCTCTCCTGCTTCATTAGTTACTTGATGGAACAGTTCAAGGTATATCGCGGTACCACCAAAAAGTGTTAACCAAATAAAACCTAACATCGTTGGTACTAACAATACGCCAACAATAAACTCACGAATAGTACGACCTTTAGAGATACGCGCAATAAACATACCTACAAATGGTGCCCAAGACATCCACCAACCCCAATAAAAGGCAGTCCACCAAGATTGCCATTGGCTATTCTCGTTAGCATCAGTCCAGGTACTTAGTGATAATACATTACCTAAATAATCACCGGTGCTTTGCAATACACTACCCAATAAGTAACGAGTAGGACCAAAACAAAGTAAAAATACCAAAATACCAATGGTTAACCACATATTAACTTCGGATAAGATTTTTACCCCTTTACCAACACCTGATACCACAGAAAGAGTTGCAATAGCAGAAATAACAGCAATAAGTATGATTTGGTTACTCAGGGAAACTTCCATACCAAACATGGTATTAAGGCCAGTATTCATTTGAGTAACACCTAAACCTAACGACGTTGCTACACCAAAGACAGTACCAAACACAGCAAGCACGTCAACGGCATGTCCAATTGGGCCATACATTTTTTTGCCAATTAATGGATAAAGTGCTGAGCGGATAGTTAATGGCAATTTCTTTCTATAAGAAAAATAAGCCAATGACAAACCAACAATGACATAAATTGCCCATGGGTGAAGCCCCCAATGGAAAAAGGTTAGACGCATTGCAACTTGTGCCGCTTCCGCTGTTAATCCTTCAGTAATAAATGGATTGCTTTGAAAGTGATAAATAGGCTCGGCAATAGACCAGAACACTAAACCTATACCCATTCCCGCACTAAATAACATGGCAAACCACGAGAAGTTACTGTATTCAGGTCTTGAGTCGTCATCGCCTAAACGTAAATTACCGTAACGACTAAATGCCAGCCAAATACAGAAAAACAAAAATATTGCAACAATGCCAATGTAATACCATTTAAGGTAAGACAGTATCCAACCCGATACCGCCGTAAATAATGCTGCTGTTTGTTCAGTGAAAAACACACCAGACAAAACAAACAGCGTAATTATAGCCATTGAGACAAGTGTTGTAACTGGATTCATGCCTTTTAACAGACCATGATTCGCTACCATGAGAAACCACCTTTTTTTTAGTTGTTATAAGTAAAAGTTTAGATTTCTATAAACTGTTAATTTAGGTATCAGTTTATAAGCATCTAGATGAAGAATGTTCATTTACATTTTATTATCGATAAGTGCCTTAGTTTTGATTTGAATATTTTAAATAAATTTGTTGTCAAGTTAATTGAAAAAATCAACTTATCCCATTAAGTCAGAGTTGATTTAGATCAAGGTATCTAAACGCGACACCGAAATAACATGTACCGACTTATAACTGTTCCATTTGAAAATACAGATTTCAGATTAAATTATAAACACCTTTAAAGGAGGCTTTGCATTCTGACTAAGTCAGTAATACAGCAGTACGCTTGCTATAATTTAACAAAATCAGTCCAAATTCAGCCAAAAAAAACCAGTGATATAAATCACTGGTTTTATAATGAGCCATGAATTAGCACGACAACATAGTTGAAATCACCCTCCCCTTTTTATTCAAAGGCGGCGTTGTTCACTCGCTGTTTAGCCCTTTTCAGAGGATGCTTTAATATTTTTTTGCATAGTATCACTGAACCAATCAATGAAATTAACCACACCAAACTCAAAAGTGGTTGAGTAAGGACCTGGCTGATAAGCACTTGAATTGATGCCTTTTTGATTATTTTCAGCTAACGTTCTATCTTGCACATTAGTTGCATCCCATACTTGACGTAAATGGTCCACATCATAATCAACACCTTCTACGGCATCTTTATGTACTAACCATTTAGTGGTTACCTGTGTTTTTTGTGGTCCTAAAGGTATCACCTGAAAGGCAATCACATGATCCCCCATCGCGTGACTCCACGAGTTAGGTAGATGCAAAATTCGCATTGAACCCAAATCAGGGTTTTTAATACGCCCCATTAATTTTTTACAACCAGCATTACCATCAATTGTCATCGACACCGTACCTTCAAGTAACGGCATTCTAACAATACGATTACGCAGACCATGACCGTGAGACACATGTTTATAAGGAATACCTTCTTCTTCCCACATTGCTTGTTTCGTCGCTACTTGAGCCTTAAATTCATCACTAGCTCGAGGGTCTTCCGTATCATCCCACTCTAATAAAGTATTTAATAGTTCAGGGTGATTACCGCTGCAGTGATAACATTCACGGTTATTTTCAATCACTAATTTCCAGTTAGCGTCTTCAACTAAGGTGCTTTCTACCGCAACTTTACAATTATCTAAATCATAAGGTTCTAGGTAATGCGTTAAATCATCGAAGAAGCCATCGATATCAGTTGGGTTTTCACTAAGAGATACAAAAATATAACCACCAGCAACACGACAATTCACTTTGTGCAGACCATAATCATTCTTATCGAAATCATCGCCCATTTCAGTACCTGCAAACAGTAAATCACCATCTAATTCGTAGGTCCATTGATGATAAGGACATACTAGTTTAGGCACCTTTCCTTGCTTAACTAAACAAATTTTAGAACCTCGGTGACGGCAAGTATTATGAAAAGCGCGTACTTCACCATTTTGATCTCGAATAACCGTGATAGGGTTATCACCAATATCTAAAGTGATAAAATTACCATTATCTGGGATTTCACCAGTGACACCGACAAATAACCACTCTTTGTAAAAAATTTGTTCCATCTCTACTTGAAACACATCCGCATCGTTATAAAACTGCTGTGGCAAAGAAAACGTTATAGGGTGTTTTTCTAAGGCATCAGCAACACTCTGCGCCGATTTATTTGGTGAAGTAACCAGTAAACTTTCGTGTTCATGTGAGCAAGACATAAGTAATTCCTCTTCTATTATATTCGACAAACCAGATGTCGCTTTTTATTTAGCTAATGAACAACTTTATCCAATCAAGTGTTCATATTATTTGTTGTTAGATATTGAGTGTCACGACGTGAATCGGTTTACCTAAAAACGACCAAAAAAGTAATAAATACCGACTAAAAAAAGCAATTTTCTAAAGAAGTTGATCTAAATCAATAAATATCCCCAAGCCACATCGAGATGAAGATGTCAGTGAGAATAAAAATGCAGCTAGCCAAGGCCGTGCAGGAAAAACATACGCTTTAAGCAAAAATATATTCAGGCCAATTACACTTTAATTATCTAATAATATATTGCCTTGATTATCATGATTCGCTTATCCACCAACCTTACCCCAGAATAAAACGCATTTACATCAGTTACATAGAAACATCTTAAGTATGTTTATTCAATTGGTTTAGTGATGATATTTAGAAGAGAAAAGCTGAACGTGGCAAAAACAACTAGATCAATGTCGCTTTTAGTTAAGTGGTAAATAAGTACTTAGCGCATCGTATTGCCATAACTATAATATTGGATCCACTTATGACAAATACCTCCCAGCACTCCGTTAACACCCAAACATGGACCAATGGACGTCACAATGTTCAATGTGTCAAAGTGATTGACGAAACCATTGATGCACGTACTTATTGCTTTACTAGCTCAGAGCCCGTAATGCACTTTTTCAAACCAGGCCAATTCGTCACGCTAGAATTAGAAATTGACGGAGTTCAAGTATTACGTAGTTACACGATTTCATCCTCCCCTTCAGTGCCATACAGTTTTTCAATTACAGTAAAAAGAATGCCAGGAGGGCAAGTTTCAAACTGGCTGCATGACAACCTTAAGCAAGGTGATCAAATCGCGGTGCATGGTCCGGTAGGCATATTCAACTGTATCGATATAGCAGCCGAAAAAGTTTTATTACTCTCTGGCGGTGTAGGTATAACACCAGTGATGTCAATGGCCCGTTGGTGGTTCGACACTAACGGTGATGTTGATATGATTTTTGCCCACAGTGCCCGCACGCCTAAGGACATCATATATCGTCGTGAACTTGAGTATATGGATTCTAGGATCACTAACTTCAATCTAAATTTTATTTGTGAGAAGTATGATATTGGCGACAGTTGGAGCGGCTATAGCGGTTTCTTCGATGAACAAAAACTTAGAATGATAGCGCCTGACTTTATGGATCGCACTGTTTATTGTTGCGGACCAACACCTTACATGACTGCTGTCAAAAAGATGTTAGAAAGAATTGGTTTTGACATGGCAAATTACCACGAAGAAAGTTTTGGTGCGCCGCCAGAAGAAGCAAAACTCGACGCAGAACAACAAGCAGAAGATGCCGCAGGCGAGTTAGTCAATGATGATACCTTGATAGAAGTTGCCTTTAGCAAAACCGGTAAATCCGTCAAAATACAGCCGGGTGGCACAGTGCATTTAGCCGCTTCAAGAGTTGGCCTTCATATACCGAAAGCCTGTGGCATGGGCATATGCGGCACCTGTAAAGTTAAAAAGACTCATGGTGATGTCGTTATGTCACATAACGGTGGCATTACCGACGAAGATGTCGCTGATGGCTACATATTGAGCTGTTGTAGTGTTCCTCAAGGTGATGTCTCGGTTGAGTATTAAGTTTTATAGCCGATCCACATGAATACACTGGATTTAGCGGGTCTATAAACTTACTAAACGTAATAATTAACCGTTATTACAAAAGATGAAAGATGATGTTTTTAATTAAATATCATCTTTTTTTTATGTCGTAAATGGATGTAATAAAGACGTTAGCAGAATGGTTAGCCACTATTTAGCAAGCTACTATCGATTCAATCCAAAACAAAAAAACTACGGCGTAATGAGCCGCGGAGAAAACACATGTTTTATAAAAATGATCA
>ERZ1027231.183-NODE-183-length-29421-cov-30.857420_pt1 | contig 29421 bp, 31 predicted proteins | sample MGYA00520866_ERZ1027231 | MGnify/ENA primary metagenome ERZ1027231 (study PRJEB33311, sample SAMEA4378411) | marine metagenome | biome: Marine biome; feature: Fjord; material: Water | collected 2014-07-20T08:00:00Z/2014-07-... | depth 75 m ...
AATGCATTGAAGTTGATCGAAAGCCGCACTTCTGGCAACAACAAAGTATTGTTTGTTGGTACTAAGCGTGCTGCAAGCAAAATCATTCAACAGCAAGCAGAACGTTCTGGTCAGCCATACGTTGCTCACCGCTGGTTGGGTGGTATGTTGACTAACTACAAAACTATTCGTCAATCTATTAAGCGTTTTCGCGATTTAGAAGCTCAAAAAGCTGACGGTACTTTTGAGCAGTTGACTAAGAAAGAAGCTTTGATGCGTGCCCGCGAAATGGACAAGCTAGAGCGTTCTATCGGTGGTATTAAAGATATGGGCGGTTTGCCTGATGTTGTTTTCGTAATCGACGTTGACCACGAGCGCATCGCGATTCAAGAAGCAAACAAGTTGGGTATCCCAGTTGTTGGTATCGTTGATACTAACTCAAACCCAGACGGCATCGATTACGTTATCCCTGGTAACGATGATGCGATCCGTGCGATCGAGATCTATGCAACTGCAGTAGCTGATGCAGTTCTTGACGGCAAGCAAGCAACTGCTGCTGACAAGGGCGAAGTAGCTGAAGTAGCTGAAGAGAAATCTGAGCCAGCGGCTGAGTAATTTCACTTCGATCTTATAAAAAAGGGGCTTGCCCCTTTTTTTTTGATCCATCTTTTAAAATTTTCGATATTTGAGGAATTTCTCATGGCACGTATATCTGCACAACTTGTTAAAGAACTACGCGAGCGCACTGGCTTGGGTATGATGGAATGTAAAAAGGCTTTGACCGCTAACGATGGTGATATCGATCTAGCAATCGAAGACCTACGTAAGAACTCTGGTCTTAAAGCAGCTAAGAAAGCTGATCGCACTGCTGCTGAAGGTAAGGTATTTGTTGCTACAAATGGCAACTCTATCTTCGCTGTTGAAGTTAACTCTGAAACAGATTTCGCTGCTGGCGATGCTAACTTCCTAGGTTTTTCTGACAAGGTTGTTGCTAAAGTTGCTGAAACTAAAGTAACTGACATTGCTGCTGTAATGGAAGGTGAACTTGAATCAGCTCGTGAAGCTTTGGTTCAGAAAATTGGCGAGAAAATTGAAGTTCGTCGTATCTTCTCTCTAGAGTCTGACGTAGTGGGTAGCTATGTTCACTCTAACGGTAAGCTTGCTGCATTGGTTGCTCTTAAAGGCGGCAATGAAGAAGTAGCTAAAGATATCGCTATGCACATCACTGCACTAAGCCCAGTTGTGGTTAGCCCAGAAGATATGCCAGCAGATCTTGTTGCTAAAGAAGAAGAAATTATTAAAGCTCAGCCAGATATGGCGGGTAAGCCAGACGCTATCGTTGAAAAAATGATGGGTGGCCGTATTAAGAAGTTCTTGAAAGAGTCTAGCTTGACTGAGCAGCCTTTTGTTAAAAACCCTGATATGACTGTTGGCCAGTTAGCGAAAGAAGCTGGTGCTGAAATCGTATCTTTCCAGCGCATTGCTGTTGGTGAAGGCGTAGAAGTTGAAGAAGTTGATTTCGCAGCTGAAGTTGCCGCTCAACTTAAAGGTTAATTCTGATTGAATTGACTGAGAATTCTTTTTCTTAATGTGAGAGAATTCTATAGATGCCGGGGTAACCCGGCATTTTTTTGAAAGCCTGAAATGGTTTTTGTCACCCCCAAATTATATTGAATACATCCACTGGAGTTGGCTATGGCTGAACAAAACACCCCTAGATACAAACGCATTCTTCTTAAATTAAGCGGTGAAGCGCTAATGGGAGATATGGATTTTGGTATCGACCCGAGAGTTTTAGACCGTATTGCGTTAGAAATTGGTCAGCTTGTGGGTATTGGTGTTCAGGTTGGTATAGTGATTGGTGGAGGTAATTTGTTCCGTGGTAAAGCACTGAGCGAAGCGGGCTTAGACCGTGTGGCAGGTGATCACATGGGGATGCTGGCAACAGTGATGAATGCTTTGGCCGTGCGTGATGCATTGGAGCGTTCAAATATTACGACTCGAGTTATGTCAGCGATTCCGATGAGTGGTATTGTTGAGCATTACGACCGACGTGAAGCAATGCGTGGCTTGAGTAATGGCCAGGTTGTTATTTTTTCAGCAGGAACGGGTAATCCATTTTTTACTACCGATTCAGCTGCTTGTTTACGCGGTATTGAAATTAAAGCGGAAGTCGTTCTTAAAGGGACCAATGTGGATGGGGTATATACTGCCGATCCTAAGAAAGACCCTGACGCCGTGAAGTACGATACGTTAACGTATACCGAAGTATTAGAAAAACAGTTGGGTGTAATGGATCTGACCGCTATTTGTTTAGCGCAAGATCACAATATGCCTTTGCGTGTTTATGATATGCATGAAAGCGGTAATCTAGCTAAGATCATCATGGGTAGCGAGTTAGGCACCCTAATTGTCAATGAGGAAGCTTCAAAATGATTAATGATATTAAAACTGATGCGCAAGAGCGTATGGTAAAAAGCATTGGCGCAATGGTTGATGCCTTTAAAAAAATTCGTACCGGCCGTGCGCACCCTTCTATTTTAGAAGGTGTAATGGTTGATTATTATGGCTCACCAACGCCATTGGCTCAGCTTGCCAATATTAACGTTGAAGATGGTCGTTGTTTGGCAATTGTTCCTTGGGAAAAGCCTTTGGTGCCAGCGATTGAAAAAGCCATTATGAAGTCTGACTTAGGTCTTAACCCGTCTACAACAGGCGATAAAATTCGTGTTCCTATGCCAGCTTTGACGGAAGAAACCCGTAAGCAGTTTATTAAGCAAGCGAAAGCAGAAGCTGAAAAAGGCCGTATCTCGATTCGTAACATTCGTCGTGATGCCAATGGCATGATTAAAGATCTTCTAAAAGAGAAAGAGATTTCTGAAGATGAAGAACGCGCAGGCCAAGATCAAATTCAAAAAATTACTGACCAAAGCATTACAGAGATAGATTCTGTATTAGCGGGTAAAGAAAAGGACTTAATGCAGGTTTAACCTGCAGGACACGGTATGTCGACAAGTATTTCGGATAAAGAAGCCGTGGAGGGGGGAATTCCTCGCCACGTTGCTGTGATCATGGATGGTAATAACCGTTGGGCTAAAAAACGTTTTATGCCGGGTGTTGCCGGGCATAAAGCGGGCGTTGATGCGGTGCGTGCGGTGGTGGAAACTTCCGCTGAGCAGGGTATCGAAGTCTTAACACTGTTCGCTTTTAGTAGCGAAAACTGGCGCCGCCCAGAAGTAGAAGTTAATGCTTTGATGAAGCTTTTCATTGTCGCTTTAGAGCGCGAAGTGAAAAAGCTGCACAAGAACAATATTCGCCTGGTTGTTATGGGGGATAAGTCGGCATTTCAGCAGAAGATCCAAGATCTTATTGCAGAAGCAGAACAATTAACTGCGGATAATGATCGTATGACCTTGGTCATTGCGGCTAATTACGGCGGTCAATGGGATATTGCTCAAGCGGCACAGCGTATTGCTCAAGATGTGGAAGCGGGTAAGCTGAAAGCCGAAGACATTAATGAACAAGTATTTCATAAATATACTTGGCTCAATGAATTTCCAGCGCCGGATTTAATGATTCGTACTGGTGGTGAAGAGCGTATTAGTAATTTTATGATATGGCAGACGGCTTATTCTGAATTCTATTTTTCAGATGCGCTTTGGCCTGATTTCAAACAACAAGAATATAAAAAAGCATTGGCCGCCTTCGCTAATCGAGTGAGACGCTTTGGCCGGACCGATGATCAGCTAACAGAAGGGTAGTAGATTGCTTAAGCAACGTATCATTACAGCATTAATTTTAGCGCCATTGATGATTGGCGGTATCTTCTTTTTACCGATTGAACAATTTGCCTATTTTATTGGCGCTATCGTTACCGTCGCTGCTTGGGAGTGGGCGAACTTATCAGGTTATAGTTCACCAGCAGTTCGCATTGCTTATGCCGCTATTATTGCTGCGAGTACTTTTGTTACCGCTTATTTCATCGATTCTAATCCAGAGATTAGTTTTGTGATGTTAACTATCGGCGCTATCTGGTGGTTGATCGCTTGTTTCCTTGTGGTGCAATATCCGAAAAAAGTAGCGCTTTGGCAGGCTAAGCCCGTGCGTGCTGTATTAGGCTTTCTGGTTTTGATTCCTATGTGGGTTGGTTTTATGACCCTGAAAAGCCAAGAGCATAGTGCTTTGATTATCGTCTATGTGATGTTGCTTATTTGGGGTGCAGATACTGGTGCCTATTTTGCCGGTAAGACTTGGGGTAAAGCTAAACTTGCACCGAATGTCAGTCCGGGCAAATCTTGGGCTGGATTCTGGGGTGGATTAGCAACCACGGGTTTAATTGCTGTGATTTTCTCACTGTGTATTAACCAATGGTTAGGCGCGATGAGTATTGATGATTTTGTATTATTGGCCATCATCACTTTTGTCACTGCGATTATCTCTGTGATGGGCGACTTGGTTGAAAGTATGATGAAGCGCCATCGTGGAATTAAAGACAGCTCTCAGTTATTGCCAGGACACGGTGGTGTCTTAGATCGCATTGATAGCATGGCTGCTGCCGTTCCTGTGTTTGCATTTTTAATAGTATTTTTAGGTTGGCAGCTAGCATGAGCCAACTAGTACGAGTCAATTAGTATGAGCCAGTGGATTACCGTTCTGGGAGCAACAGGCTCTATCGGTAGCAGTACCCTTGATGTGATTCGTCGCCACCCGACTCGTTACCGCACGTATGCGTTAACGGGTTTTTCGCGTATTAAAGAACTGGTTGCTGCGGCGATTGAGTTTTCCCCGAAGTACATTGTCGTTCCTTCAGAAGAATCAGCTTTAACGGCTCAGCAGCTCTTAACCGAAGCGAATAGCGCTTGTTGTGTTTTGCACGGCGCCAAAGCATTGGAGCAAGTTGCGTCAGCCGCGGATGTCGATATGGTTATGGCGTCAATTGTCGGAGCTGCTGGCTTATTACCAACCCTGGCCGCAGCAAATGCAGGCAAGCGCGTTTTATTGGCGAATAAAGAAGCCCTTGTCATGGCTGGCCCGCTATTTATGCAGGCTATTCGTGATAATAATGCCGAGCTTCTACCGATAGATAGCGAACATAATGCTATTTTCCAAAGCCTGCCAGCTGACTATCGTGGTGATTTTTCCAGTAACGGCATAGAGAAAATATTATTAACTGCCTCAGGCGGTCCTTTCCGTAATAAAACCAAAGCCGAGTTAACAACAGTTACTCCAGCGCAGGCAGTTGCACACCCGAATTGGTCAATGGGCGCTAAAATTTCTGTCGATTCCGCGACCTTAATGAATAAAGGTTTGGAATTAATTGAAGCCTGTTTTTTATTCAACTGCCAGGCAGATCAAATTCAGGTAGTCGTTCATCCGCAGAGTGTTATTCATTCTATGGTGCAATATAACGATGGCTCTGTTATTGCTGAGTTAGGTCAACCCGATATGCGTACGCCTATTGCCTACGGTATGGCGTGGCCGGAGCGTATTGATGCCGGGGTTAAACATCTCGATTTATTTGATATTGCACGTTTGGATTTTGTCGAGCCGGATCATGATACCTTTCCTTGTTTAAATCTGGCTAAAGATGCCTTCGAACGCGGTGGTATTCACCCTGCAGTATTGAACGCAGCCAATGAAATTGCTGTTGCTGCTTTTTTAGCGGAACAAATCAGCTTTTTAGCAATCCCAGAATTGATACAGCAGGTAATGCACTTGTGCCCGAATAAAGAAGTAGAATGTTTAGATGACGTTTTAGCTGCTGATTCCTGGGCGCGTGAACAAGCAAATAGTCTATTGGCTGAATTTAACAATAATAATCAATCAGTAGGTCAGCTATGAGTACTTTATTGTCCTTTATTTTAGCCATTAGTATTCTCGTGGTGATTCATGAGTTTGGCCATTTTTGGGTTGCCCGTCGTTGTGGTGTTAAAGTTCTACGCTTCTCTGTTGGTTTTGGTAAGCCGCTTTGGTCGTATACCGATAAGCTGGGCACTGAATATTCAATCGCTCCTATTCCGTTAGGTGGCTATGTAAAAATGCTGGATGAGCGCGAAGGTGAAGTGAAGCCTGAAGAGTTGCATCAAGCGTTTAATCAAAAAACTGTCTGGCAGCGAATTGCGATTGCTAGTGCAGGGCCTATTGCCAATTTCATTTTTGCTATCTTGGCTTATTGGTCACTGTTTATGATGGGCATCTCTGGCTATGTACCTGTTATTGGTGATGTTGCTGAAGATAGCCCAGCCTATGAGCAAGGCTTGCAGACTGGAGATCGCATTCAGTCAATTGCGGGTACTGAGGTTAATAGTTTTCAAGAGGTATCTTGGCAGCTAATTTCGTATATTGGTGAAACAGTCGACATAGAATTAACAGTTGTTGATTCTAATAATCAGTCGCGTAATGTTACTATCCCTGTGCAGCAGTGGCTAACTCAGCAAGAAGCGCCCAATCCGATGAAAGCCTTGGGGATTCAGCCTCGACGTTTGCATTTAGAACCGATCATTGGAGAAGTAGTTGCTGGCGGAGCAGCGGCTAATGCAGGGTTATTGCAAGGGGATGTGATTTTATCTGTAAATGCTGATCCAGTGGCAGATTGGAATCAGTGGGTTGAGTTAGTTCGTGAAAGACCTTTGCAATCAATTATATTATTTATTGAGCGTGATGGTCAGCAGTTAGAGTTAGAGCTAATACCTGCAGAAAAAGAAATAGAGGCAGGTAAGGTAATCGGTTTTGTTGGTGTTGGTTTGCATCAGGATGCCATTCCTGAAGTACCACCAGAGTGGTTAACCGAAGTTAAGCTTGGCCCGCTGGATGCAATGGTTCAAGGTGTAGCGAAGACGCAGCAACTTATCGTATTTACTCTAGATTCTCTATGGAAGATGATTTTAGGTGAAGTTTCCGTTAAGAACTTGAGCGGACCGATTACCATTGCTAAAGTAGCGGACTCTTCAGTGAGTCATGGTATTCAAGCGTTCATTGGCTTTTTAGCGTTATTGAGTGTATCGCTGGGAGTATTAAATTTATTACCAATACCGGTATTGGATGGTGGCCATATTTTATTTTATGCCATCGAAGCCGTTAGAGGTAAAGCCTTATCTGAGCGTACTCAGATAATGGCAATTCAAGTTGGGATGACGCTGCTTTTAGGCCTCATGGTTATCGCTTTTTATAATGACATCAGTCGCTTATAGTTCTGCGTAATACGCAACCTGTATGTAAGTGACCTTTTTTTGGAATTGAATCGCATATGCGAGCTTTGTATTTAACACTATTATTGGCATTTTTTAGCAGCGCAAGTATTGCTGAAACATTCGTGGTGAGTGATATTCGCGTAGAAGGTTTACAGCGAGTTTCTGCGGGTAGCGTATTTGAAGCTTTTTCTATTAACGTGGGTGATGAAATTGATAGTCAGCGTTTAACTTCTGCTTCAAAACGATTGTTCAAAACGGCTTTATTTAATGACATTACTCTTAAGCGTGATGGCTCAGTGCTTATTATTCATGTGGTTGAGCTGCCGACGATTACTGGCTTAGAAATTAAGGGTAACGAGGCGATTACCAGTGATGCGTTGAAAGACGGCTTAAAGCAATCAGGATTAGCAGAAGGCCTGGTTTTTAAACGTTCTACTTTAGAGCGTATCTCGTTAGAACTTGAGCGCCAATATGTTGCTCAGGGGCGTTATGATGCCAATATTAAAACAGAAGTAACGGCATTACCGCGTAACCGTGTAGGCTTAGTGATTACTGTTGATGAAGGTACTGTTGCCTCTATTCAACATGTCAATATTATTGGCAATCAGGTATTTTCAAATGACGAACTGCTAAAAATCTTCCAACTGCAAACCAGCAACTTTTGGTCTTGGTATGCTAGCGATGACAAATACGCCCGTGAAAAACTATCGGGTGATTTAGAAACGCTACGTTCGTATTATCTCAACCGAGGCTATATTCGTTTTAATATTGAATCGACCCAGGTATCAGTCTCGCCAGATAAAAAAGGCGTTTATATCACCATCAACGTCAGTGAAGGTGAAATTTATACTATTCGAGATATTAAGCTAGCGGGTAACCTTGTCGTTCCAGAAGAGGATCTAGAGCGTTTTTATATTATTCGTAAAAACGAAGATTTTTCCCGTCAAAAAGTAACCTTAACCAGTGATCTTATGATTAAGCGCTTAGGTAATGATGGTTATACTTTTGCTAAAGTTGATGGCATCCCTAAAATTGATGATGAAACCAAGCAAGTCGATGTGACCTTCTTTGTTGAACCGGGTAAAAGAACCTATGTTCGTCGCGTCAACTTTGCTGGTAATGAATCAACACTAGATGAAGTTTTGCGCCGAGAAATGTTACAGATGGAAGGCGGCTGGGCATCAACAGAAAAAATTGAAGCGGGTAAAAAACGTTTAAATCAATTGGGCTTTTTTAAAGGCGTAAATGTAGAAACTCCTGCTGTTGGCGGGACCGATGATTTAATCGATGTGAATTACAGCGTAGAAGAGCAGCTTAGTGGAAGTCTGAACTTTAACGTTGGTTATGCCGGAGATAGTGGTTTTATTGTTGGCACCAGTATCAGCCAGAATAACTTCTTGGGTACCGGTAACCGTATGTCATTATCGTTACAGAAAAACGATACGGTTCAGTCGTATAACTTCTCGTTTATGGATCCTTATTACACCATCGATGGGGTAAGCCGCGGTTTTAACTTTTATCATCGTAAAACAGATTTCTCCAACCAGTCTTTTACCAGTGATTATCAAACCAATACTTTAGGCGGTAACGTCGCTTTTGGTTATCCGATTAGTAATCGTGAACGTCTATCTTTCACCTTGGGTGCTTCTGATACTGAAATGTTTGAGGGCTCGGTTGTACCAGCTGAAATTTCAAGCTTCATTGACGAATATGGTGATCAATATCGTGAATATTCACTGGGCTCAAGTTGGAAATGGTCCAACCTGAACAGAGGCTTATTTCCAACAGAAGGCGCTCAGCAGAGTATTTCGTTTGACTTAGCAATTCCAGGCAGTGATTTAACCTACTATAAAATAGGCTATAAAGCTGATTACTATTATCCTATTGTGCCAGATTGGTCATTGCGCTTCCGTACGGAATTAGGCTATGGCGATGGTTATGGCGACTTAGATACCTTACCTTTCTATAAAAATTTCCGCGCCGGTGGTATTGGTTCGGTTCGTGGTTACCGTACCAGTTCATTGGGGCCAAAAGGTTTACCTGAATACAATCTAGTCGATGTGGTCGCGACCGATAGTAGTGGCAACCCTGTATTTGAAACAGATAATCTAGGCCGCCCAATTACTGATGGCAGTGCGCCATCAAATGTTTATTATTACGATGCTGATGGCAACATTGTTCGCTCTGAGAATGATGCGGGTTATGTACCGGTATACGAGTTGAATCCTAATAACGGATCGGTAGTGAAAGCTCCAGCCTATGTTGAGTCGGAGCAAGCTATTGGTGGTAATATCTTGATTGAAGGTAGTACTGAGCTAATTTTTCCCTTGCCGTTTATCGAAGATCAAAGTTCTGTGCGTAGTGTTGTTTTCTTAGACGTGGGTAATGTATTTACCAGTCAATGTTATACCCCTGAAGATAATGAAATCCCCAATTTCACGAGCCATCCTTATTGTGATGACGGGATTAACTTAAAAGAACTCCGTGTAAGTACCGGTGTAGGTGTGACTTGGGTAACGGCCATTGGCCCGCTTACCTTTACTTATTCTTTCCCGCTTAATGAGAAAGAGGGCGATAAGACTGAAGGGTTTGAGTTCTCTCTTGGGCAAGTTTTTTAAAATTTAAATTAAACAGTAATAACAATTAGGAAGATCATATTATGCGTTTTTTACAAGTAGCTTTATTGGCCATGGCCGCCTCTTTTGCACAAGCGGAAGTTAAGATTGCAGTAGTCGACATGCAGCGTGCAGTATTAGCATCGGATGAAGCTAAAGTGGCTGTTGAAAAATTTCGTGCTGAGAAAAAAGGCGAAATTGATACTATTACAACTTTGGAATTAGAATTAAAAGGCATTCAAGATAAAATCGCTAAAGATGGCGATATTATGAGTGAAGATGAGCGTCGTAAATTAAAAAATAGCTTTGAAGAAAAAGCAACGACGTATAAATTTCACCGCCAGACTATGCAAAAAGCTGAACAGCAAGAGTTACAAGCTTTAGCACAGGCGATGGAGCCAAAGATGCAAGCAGCTCTTAAATCCATTATCGACGAAAAGAAATTTGATTTAGTTGTACGCCCTGACATGGTGATTTATAACGCCCCAGGTACGGACATTACTAAACTGCTACTTGAGCGTTTAAACTCTGCAAAATAAGGACTGAATAATAGTATGGCAAATATTGCGATCTCTTTGGCTGATATAGCTGAAAAAATTGGCGCAGAGTTGGTCGCAAGTGATGGTCAGCCTATTCGTTCATTGATAGTTTCTGGCATCGGTGCTTTAGACGATGCCAGCGCCACACAGATTTCTTTTTTAGCTAACCCTAGCTATCGAAAGCAGCTAGCGGTGACAAATGCTGCTGCGGTTATTGTTCATCCTGATATGTTAGATGAATGCCCTGTAGCGGCATTGGTGATGCAAAATCCCTATATGGGTTTTGCTAAATTGTCACAGCTGTTTGATAACCTTCCTAAGCAAGCGATAGGTATTCATTCAACAGCCATTATTGCTGACACTGCTGAGATAGCAGACGGCGTATCAATTGCTGCCAATGTGGTTATCGGGGATTATGTTCAAATCGGTGCTGATACTCGTATTGGTCCTGGCTGCGTGATTAACGAACATTCCATTATCGGTAAAAATACCTTGCTGCATGCCAATATCGTGATATATCACGATGTGGTTATTGGCGATGACTGTATTGTTCATGCAGGCTGTGTTCTGGGTGCCGATGGTTTTGGTTTTGCACCGGATGCTGGACGTTGGGTGAAAATTGCCCAACTAGGCGGCGTTCGTATTGGCAATGATGTTGAAATTGGTGCTAATACCACTATTGATCGGGGAGCTTTAGGTAATACAGAAATTGGTAATGGCGTGAAGCTTGATGATCAAATTATGATTGCGCATAACGTAATTATTGGTGACGATTGTGCTATTGCTGGCACCGTCGGCATTGCGGGCAGTTCCAAGTTGGGTAAGCGCTGTACACTTGCCGGTGGGGTAGGCATTGCAGGGCATTTGGAATTAACAGATGATGTTCATGTAACGGGGATGACTATGATTACTAAGTCTGTCACCGAGGCTGGAGCCTATTCGTCTGGTACCGCTATGATGCCATTAAAAGAGTGGCGTAAAAGCGCGACACGTTTCCGTCAGCTAGATGATATGGCTAGACGATTAAAAAAATTAGAAAAGAATCAATAGGTGATCCTGATGCCAGTTTTGGATATTCAAGATATTAAAGAACTACTTCCTCATCGCTATCCTTTTTTAATGGTCGATCGTGTGAATAGCATTGATATTGACGGCCCTGATGTCGGTAGTATTAAGGCAATAAAAAATGTCACGATTAATGAAGAATTTTTTAATGGTCACTTTCCTCAGCATCCAATTATGCCAGGGGTATTGATTGTAGAATCTATGGCGCAAGTCGCTGGGATTCTTGGATTGCACATGTTGGGCGAAAAGCGTACTGCGAAAACCAGTTACTATTTTGCCGGTGCTGACCATGTACGTTTTAAAAAGCCAGTAGTCCCTGGTGATCAGCTAAACTTAGAAGCTGAATATGTTAATAACAAACGCGGAATTTGGAAGTTCTCATGCCGTGCCCGCGTTGATGGTGATGTTGTATGTTGTGCTGAAATCACCTGCGCAGAGAAGGATATATAAATATGATAGATCCCAGAGCCGTAATCGACCCAAGTGCAATTATTGCAGAGGGTGTAGAGATTGGTCCTTGGTCCATGGTTGGACCAGGTGTAGAAATCGGTGAAGGAACAGTCATTGGCCCGCACGTTATTATTAAAGGGCCGACAACAATTGGTAAGAATAATAGAATCTTTCAATTTTCATCTATTGGTGAAGATTGCCAAGATAAAAAATATGCAGATGAGCCTACACAGTTAATCATTGGCGATAATAATATTATTCGCGAAGCTTGTACCTTTCATCGTGGTACTACACAAGATCAGGGTATTACCAAGGTCGGCAGCAATAACTTATTTATGGTGAATACCCATATTGCTCATGACGTAATGATGGGTGATAACTGCATTATGGCGAATGATACTAATGTAGCAGGCCATGTACACATTGGTGATTACGTTATTTTAGGCGGCGCAACCCAAGTGCATCAGTTTTGTAAGATAGGTAGCCACGCGATGACAGGCGCAGGCTCTGTGGTATTAAAAGATATTCCCGCTTACATTATTTGTAATGGTTATCCGGTTGAGCCACATGGTATTAATATCGAAGGGCTGAAGCGTAGAGGTTTTGAAAAAGCCTCTATTCAATTATTACGTAAAGCGTATAAGGCGCTTTACCGCCAGGCACTAACGTTAGAAGAAGCCTTGGTTGAAGTGAGAGAGCTGGCAAAGCAGGATGATGCGGTAAAAGTATTATTAGAGTCTATTGAGCAAGCGACACGCGGTATTATTCGCTAATGCGTATTGCAATTGTTGTCGGTGAAACCTCAGGTGACATGCTGGGTATAGGCTTGATGAAAGCTTTGAAAAAACAATACCCAGAGGCGACGTTTGAAGGCATCGGTGGTTCATTAATGGAGGCAGAAGGCTTTAAGTCTTTTGTACCGATGGAGCGCCTTGCGGTAATGGGCCTAGTAGAAATATTAGGTCGCTTATTTGAGCTGCTAAAAGTTCGTAAAAAACTTGTGCAGTATTGGCTGAAAAATCCTCCCGATGTTTTTATCGGTATCGATGCCCCTGAATTTAATACTCAACTTGAATATAAACTGAAAAAATCGGGTATTAAAACCGTTCATTATGTTAGTCCATCTGTATGGGCGTGGCGTTCTAAACGTATTCATAACATTAAAAAATCCGTAGATTTAATGTTGACCCTGTTTCCTTTCGAGGCCAAGTTTTATCAACGACATAATGTGCCAGTTAGCTTTGTTGGTCATAATCTCGCGGATAGTATTCCTTTCGAAAATCACGCTGAAGATGCGCGTCATATTTTTCATATAGAACAAGGTGAAAAAGTCGTCTGTTTGATGCCTGGAAGTCGTGGTAGTGAAGTCGAAAAACTTTGCCCCGTCTTTATTCAAACTGCTGAACTTGTTTTTAAACACAACTCAAACGTTCGCTTTATTCTTCCTGCTGCCAATGAAACGCGCAAACGCCAAATTGAGCAGTTAATCGACGAATTAAAACCCGCTGTTAAAATCGATGTAATTAACGGTAACTCAAAGACCTGTATGCAGGCCGCCGATGTTATTTTACTGGCGTCAGGTACCGCGACCCTAGAAGGTATGCTGTTAAAAAAACCAATGATTGTGAGTTATATCGTATCACCGATTACCGCAATGATTATGCGTCGCTTATTGAAGCAAGACTTTATCTCGTTGCCCAATTTATTGGCAGGGCGTGAAGTGGTGCCTGAAATACTACAAGAACATGCGACTGCTGAAAATTTAGCCAAAGCGGTAAATGAACGCCTTGAAGATGAAGATTTAATTCATCAACTGCAAGAGACATTTTTGTTTATTCATAAACAGCTAAAGCGCGATGCAAATGAACAAGCAGCCAATGCAGTCGTTAATTTACTAGAAGGTAATAAGGCTAAGCAATTTTCTGCTATTGAATCTTCTCGTTCGGATGATGGTTAATGACTGAATCTCTTGAAGTTGCGACCGAAATCGAAGCCCAGCTAATCGAACAGCTTATTGTTTATTGTGGTGTGGATGAAGCGGGTGCAGGTCCTTTGTGCGGAGATGTTGTTGCCGCCGCAGTTATTTTAGATCCTAACAATCCTATTGCTGCATTAAACGATTCAAAAAAATTAAGTGAAAAAAAGCGTGAAGCTTTATTTCCTGAAATCAAAGAAAAAGCCTTAAGTTATTGTATTGCTCGTGCCAGTGCCGCGGAAATTGATTCTATTAATATCCTACAGGCTCGAATGCTAGCCATGACTCGAGCGGTACGTGGATTAAAACTTCATGGTTTAAAACAACTGCCAGAATATGCATTGATCGATGGCAATCGCTTACCTGAATTAGATATGCCAGGTACTGCCATTGTTAAAGGTGATGCCCTTGTTGCAGCCATTAGTGCGGCATCAATTTTAGCCAAAGTACAGCGCGATCATGAAATGATTGCCTTGGATGAACAATATCCAGGTTATGGCTTAGCCAAGCATAAGGGCTATCCTACTAAAGCACATATTGAAGCGCTGGAAAAACTTGGCCCGTGTGACATTTACCGCAAAACTTTCGGCCCAGTTAAAAAATTGTTAGCGGCTAAATAGACCTCTATTTCCTCATATTTATACTCATATCAAATTCAGATGGTGAACACTGTGCATTACGATGTAATTATTATTGGCGCTGGTGCGGCAGGTCTTATGTGTGCAGCCACTGCAGGTCAGCGTGGCCGATCTGTTTTAGTATTAGATCATGCGAATAAAGCAGGTAAAAAAATTCTGATGTCGGGCGGTGGGCGCTGTAACTTCACCAATTATTATGTCGAGCCCGATCGTTACCTTTGCCACAATCCTCATTTTTGTAAAAGTGCGTTGAGCCGCTATACCCAGTGGGATTTTATCGGTTTGGTAGATAAGCATGCAATTCCTTATCATGAGAAACAGCTGGGGGAATTATTCTGTGATAATAAATCCAGCGACATTCTGGAAATGCTATTAAACGAATGTGATCAAGCAGGGGTTAAGGTTCAGCTCAAAACGTCAGTTGATGCCATTCAATCTTTAGCCGCAGAAAGCAGTCATTATAAATTGTCGACTAATGAAGGTGAGTATAGTTGCGAATCTTTGGTGATTGCCACCGGTGGCTTATCTATTCCGACCTTGGGTGCCAGTGGCTTCGGTTATCAAATAGCTGAGCAGTTTAACCTTAAGACCTATGCTACCCGAGCAGGTTTAGTGCCTTTCACTATCACGAACCAATTAAAAGATGTGTGTATCGCACTTTCTGGTAGTTCTTGTGAAGTAACCATGGAATGTGAAGGTCAAAGCTTCCGTGGCAATATGTTGTTTACCCACAGAGGGTTAAGTGGCCCAGCAGTTTTGCAAATATCTTCTTATTGGAATGCCGGTAAAACGTTAACTATAAATTTGCTACCGGATATCGATCTTGCACAAGTCCTGCGAGAAACTCAGCATGAGCGCCCTAAGCTTTCTTTGAAAAAATTTATTGCGCAGTGGTTAACGCAAAAAATGTCAGAGCAGTTAGTTGAGTTCTTCTTAAAAGGTATGCCACAAACGTTAGCGGAATTAAATGCTGAACAAATGGACGCGATCGCCAGCCAGTTTAATGCATGGCAGTTAATTCCATCTGGAACAGAAGGATATCGTACTGCAGAAGTGACATTGGGCGGCATCGATACTGACGAAGTCAGTTCTAAAACAATGATGGCTAAAAATCAGACTGGCCTTTATTTTATTGGTGAGGTTTTGGATGTGACTGGCCACTTAGGTGGCTTCAACTTTCAATGGGCATGGGCTAGCGGCTGGGCGGCAGCGCAATACGTTTAGCGTTGTATGAGTAAGAATGTCAGTATTAGAGTCGCTTACAAAGTTGCTCTTTGCTGATTCTTTACTGAATAAATCTGTTGTTCAAGGTATTATCTAAGCATTCATATTTACGATATATAACAATAAAAATCGAGATTTGTATGCGTTTTCAGATAATTTTCTTACTTCTAGCTGTATTTTTGACTGCCTGTGGCGCCAATAGTCAGAAAGATGAACTAATTGACCGTCCTGATCCGGAAGTCCCCGTTATACCTGAAAAACCTGGTCCAAAACCCCCTGTTCCGCCAGAGCCGCCAGGTCCTATCATTCCTACTGTACCACCAAAACCTGCGCCAAAAGTCTGTGTCGAATCCCATAGTGGTAACCAAGAGGGAGACGCTCCTAATAGTCGTGCTGATTTTGTATTTTATCCAGACGTAGCTAATAAACTTCAGTCACACAAAGTACTAGATAGTACGATTACGATGACAGAGGTCGCTGGAAATAGCAGTGCTACAATTCCTTTTCAGTCAATTAGTGGTAATAGTTTAGCGACTCAAACAGGGTTTAATAATGGTGAATGGCAATTTGAAAGACCGCTAGGGGTCAACTCGAAGAAGTTGATATTTAAAGATACGTTATCAGGGGAAGCGCGACAGGTATCAGGTTTTGACTTTGGTGGTAATCAGGTTTGTTCTGTTACTCAAATTAAACCCGCTACCGATCGCTTATCTGAATTTTATATTAGTTATGGTAATCACTGCTCTTTAACTCAAAAGGTTGACTTATCTATGTCAGCGACGGATACCGCGATTGAAATACCCAATCCTGCTATTTTTGAAGGTACTGCCATTTACGATGGTGATGCTAACTGGTTGGGTCAGCTCTATAAAGTTGAAGATCAAGGTGTCGCAAAGTTGGTATTGCAAAAACCTGATTTTTGCAGTCAAAATGAATTAATTGAATTTGATTCAGTGAATGATGCTTGGAGTGCGAAGCAGTTTTTAGACGGCAGCTTGTTATTACAGATTGGCGCTAAAATTTATAATGTCTCTTCTGCTGATTTACTGGCTTGGGTTGCTGATGAACCTAGTTTTACTCTGCCAGCAGAGGCTTTAGTTACTCTGCCAAATACTGACCAATCGGTATGGTTAGATAAAAATGCGACGGATATCTTTTATACCAGTTTGGCAATAACTGAAGATTCTGATACCAAGCTGGATGTAATCCAAAATGCAGAACTGCATGTTGCTAATATAAGTACTGGAGCACAAGAGGCGCAGGTATCCTTATATTCGGGAGTAGATACAGATAAAACGATTGTAGGTTTCGATAAAGTTATTTTAGATGATGAGTCAGTTTGGCTAGAAACAAGCTTTACTACAGTGACTGAAACTTTATATCACCGACGCTACTCGCGCTTAAGCTTAAATACGAATACTTTGGACTCCATTGCTGAGTTTGATTATCAACTACCCAAAAGAAGTCAAAAAAGTGAATGGCATTCCATTGATAACAAGGTATATCTAAAAGTTAATACTGGAACAATAATCGTTCATGGAATTGATCCAACTGGTGAGAGGGATTATTTACTTCAGCCAGCAGCAGTAGCAGCTAATGTAAATAAAATTTGGCATTTTATTAAACAGGGCTCTGCCATTAATAACGAGGCGGATGGGGTTATTGCTTGGGATTACAGTAACAACGCGACTTCGCAATATGTAGCTGAACTTATACAATCTGATGGCACGATAACTGTTTATCCAGCGATTAATCGAAATCTTGCATTATCCTCAATGTCTACTCAATTTAAGGAATTAAGCTTGTTTTGGGATATCGATTGCACCTCGGGCTGCGACGATGCAGATCCTGTCGCTCAGATAGACTATCGTGTATCACTTATTAAGCATGATGATAATTCATCGATAGAAACTGTGTATCTTGAAACTTGTGACATAATTAGAGCAACAACCGGTCCTGATGTAGCTCAATCACAAATCTGCACAGTAAATCCATAGAACGATTAACGGTGACCAAATAGCCGCCATAATGCTAGAATGTGCGCCTTAAAATGCACATTCTAGGTATTACCCCTCATGAAATTTGTTGCTAATGTCGATTTTAACGGTGGTCAATTACGCCCGTTAGATAAGTCTGATGTCGATTCCATTATTAAGCTTTATCAAAAACAAACCCTTGCGGGCCAAAGTGAATCTGCTAGCAGAGAACACGCTGAACGTATGGTTGAGCTTTCTGTGCAAATGGCAGCAACTCAACGTGGACTCATGTGGGCAATAGAAGTCGACGGCGCAATGATGGGGATGCTGAGTCTGTATGACTGGCAGCCAACATCGCTAAAAACCCTAATGCGTTTAGATGTCTTACCAGGCTTAAGCCAGCAATTGCAGGTTGATGCTTTACGTTCTGGCATTGATTATCTAGCACAAAAATATCACCTTAGAAATTTCTCATTCCAGTGTTTACCAGAAGGTGAAGGCGCTATCGTTGATGTTATAAAACTTGCGGGTTTTGAGCAGCAAGCACGCTTGCGAGATTTCCGTCGTATTAGCCAAACTGAATATTCAGACATTTTGGTATTTAATTTGATTCTTGCTCAGTCTGCAGAAGGTGAAAAATAATGAACTGGAATCTTGATACCGACCATTACGAAGTGCGTTTTGCTCATGAGGAAGATATCCCTAATATCTATGCCTTGTTAAGCACTAAAGGCGTGGTTAAGCATCATCCTAAAAGCCCTATGGTGGTTGAAGCCCAAGCAATGGATGAAGCGCGCCGTATGGTGATGCAGTTCGAAGCGAAAGAAGCGGCTTTTTGGTTAGTAGAAGAAAAAATGACGGGTAAAGTGATTGCGCGTATTCGCTTGCAAAAGTTTAACTGGATTAACGCCAGTGGCCAGTTGGTTTTAGATATTTTTCCAGAACATAAGGATTCAGCTAAAGTTGCTGAAATCCTGTATGCCGTATTGACGCTAGCGTATGAAGACCTTTCTTTGCATCGAGTCGAATGGCACTTACAAGAAAGCGACTCTGGTAGTATTGAACTTGCGTCTCTGATGGGTTTTCAGCATGAAGGGCAGTTAAACAGCGTACTTGAATTTGAAGGTCAATGGATCGATTATCAGGTTTATAGCATGCTTAATAATGATGAAAACTGGCAACGTGCAATCAAGGAGCAAGGTTTACCAAAAGGCTAGACTTTAGCTCTCAATTTTTTTAATGATAACTTATGAAAAAATCCTTTGTTTTTTCTAGATTCCACTAAACTTAAATAAATCAATTATGTTTAGTTTGATCTGGAGAACAGAGGACTCGATGCCACAAAATTCCCCCTCGTTACAGCCAACCTCCAATACCTCGTCATTTGAATGCCCAAATTGTGGTTTATACAGCCCTTTGGCGGATGAGTTAATAGGATTGCGTGAACAAGTTATTACCGATCCATTAACTGGTTTATTCAATGTTCGCCACTTCCGTAGTGCTCTGGATATTGAATTAGAACGAACTGTACGTAGTGGCGTGCCTACCGCCTTAATGATGATTGATCTAGACCATTTTAAGAAGGTGAATGATCAATGGGGTCATGAAGTTGGCAATCGTGTACTGAAGCTGACTGCACGCTTAATTCGTCAGGCGACTCGTCAGTTAGATATTCAATGTCGCTATGGTGGTGAAGAGTTTGTTGTAATTTTACCATCAACGAGTCTATTGCTGGCTAGCCAAGTTGCTGAGCGCTTACGTAAGTTGATTGAACAAGCAGAGGTTGATATTGATGGTGAAACTTTAATGGTCACCGCAAGTATTGGTTTGTCTGTGCGCTTAGTTAACGAACAGGGTAATGCGTCTTGTCTGATTAAAGAAGCTGATGAGTGTTTGTATCAAGCTAAAAGCGAAGGCAGGAATCAAGTGTGCTTTGGCCGTATTGAAGAAAAAACGGAAGCTGCGGTTAGTCGTGATGAAAAAGATGCTTTGTTAGGAATGTTTTCTGGCTATTCAGAGGAATGAAGTCTGAAGAATAAAAGAATAAATAGCCCAGCACATTGAAAGATGGCTGGGCTTTAATTAGGTTAATCTAATGCGCTACCAATTAATGCCGTATTACGTGCTGGGTGTAAGGTCATGAAAGGCCCTGCATTAGCTTCTGCCTGGAAACTGTGGCGTAAGCGGAAGCCAGAGTCTAAACGACGCGTACAGAGCGTTAGGCGAACAGTTAACCAGCGGTAATCAGCTTTGGTGCCCGTGTGCAGTACAATTGAAGCATCATTATCGAGAATCGCTTTACAGATAGGTTCAAGATCGACACTGATATCACGATTACGATTAGCAATTTTATCTTGTGCTAATGGGTAGCTGGCAATCGGAGCGGATGTTTCTTTCGCCTCGGTTGTGATAACCGCGGTTCCCGCTGCTACTTTGGGTGCTGTTTTAACCACAGGGCTAGCTTTCGATTTTTTGGCTAATGCTTCAAGTCGTGCTTTTTCAGCTTCTGCAGCGGCAAGTTGTCTATTCAACTCTTGTTTCTTCGCGGCATCAGCAGCAGATTTATTTTTACTCTTTTGTGCTTTATCAGCGGCTAAGCGACGTTGCTTCTCAGCTTGTTGCTTGGCTTTTTTATCTGCTTGTGCTTTTTTGTTTGCTGCTATTTTGGCATTTTTATCTGCTTTAGCTTTATTTCTGCGTTCATTATCGAGACGCTTCTTTTCAGCAGCGGCGGTGGCAGCTAATGCTTTTTGTTGCTTAAGCTCAGCAGCACTAGGGCCTTTCTTTTTCGTAGGTTTAGCTTTGCCAGCACTAAGCTTGTCATTCTTTGCCTGAGCCTCTTCTAATCCAGGTGTTAGCGAAGCAACTTGCCACGCAATATCGAGGTAGCCTTGGGCTTGGTTGTACTTCTTTTTAGCAATAGCTTTATTTGCTAAAGACACGTACGATTCGCCGAACTTATAGATCAGCGGTGTGATGCGGTAATCAAAGGGCGCTTGAGCCCTGAATGCATCAATACCTTCAAGTGCGTTATTACCTGTAGGTTTTGCAAGTCTTTGAGCCTTGATATCGGCTTCGATCTTGTTTAACAGCTGATCTAAGTCTTGTGTGGCAGCATGGCTGTTCATACTAAGGACAAGGGCTGCTGCGATAAATATGTGCTTCATAGAGCTAAAAGTGCCTGTTGTTATTGTAAAAGCGACTTTGGAGGTAGCCTAAGATGAAAAAAATAGCGCTTAATGTCAAGTTAAAGTACGAGAAAAGGGGTAAAAAGTTATGATGCGTTGGGGTTCAATTATCTTTTCGTTACCAGCAATTTTGCTATTGAGCCTATATGGTTGGGAGCTTTCGAGCGTTAATGACTGTATTGATCAGGGCTTAAGTTATAGTTTTGAGCTTGAACAGTGCATTGACGGAAAACAGGACATTAGATCTCCGTTTTACGCACGCCATACCTTATTTGTGAATAGTATGCTGCTATTGTCGGTAATCGGTTCGATCATGATGACAGTCGCTATGATTCAGCGAGGCATGCAGCGCGACTAATGCTCGCGCTTGGCTAAACTGTTTAAATTAGAGCTGCTTAACAGCAGCTCAAATCGTCATTTTCTTGGACAAATGGAATGTCCTTGCCACAGCCTTTAAATAAACCAAAATGCTGCTTCCAGTCGCCATAGAACTCAAAGAATGGCTGAAAGCGGGTATCGCTAAGCATTCTTAGGGTATTACCGCATACTGCTTCCACTTTTCCTTTTTCAAATCGGTGATGACCATCGAGGTCGAAGAAAGGTTCATGCTCTGGAATTCCACCTAAATATTTCACCGCATGGCCATAATCTTCACAATCAGACTCAAGTTCTTCTATTTTAAATAAACGGTAAGTCGCAGAGTAAAACTTGATCGGTTTTACCTTATTCTCTAGCTTACTATTTTCAATGGTCAGTGGACGATCGGTAACGAGTCTAGGGTCTAGAAAACCTGCTTGCTTACTCAGGTTAATAAAATCATTCCAATATAGTGCGCCACTTAGGCACTCACCATAGAGCACAGGATCATTTTGTAACTCTTGAGGAATACGGCGGTCGGCATATACGTCAGAGAAGTAAAATTCACCGCCTGGTTTTAATAATTTATAAGCGCTTTGGAGTACTGCGAGTTTATCGCTGGATAAATTTAATACGCAGTTCGAGACGATGATATCGAAACTGCCTTCTGCTAAATCTAATTCATCTAAGGTTTCTAAATAGCCCTGAATAAATTGCACATTAGGCTTAGGGTGATTGAATTGTTCGGCGTGGAATTGTTTGTATTCGTTAGCAACTGCAAGTTGCTCAGGAGTCATATCGACTCCGATGACTTGACCACTTTCACCGACTAAAGCCGATAAAAGATAAGCATCTCGTCCAGCGCCTGAGCCTAAATCTAAGATTTTTAAACCTTCGAGAAGAGGCGGTATAACTAAGCCACAACCGTAATAACGACTGTCGACTTCAGGGTGGATTTTAGCCAATATCGGTTTGATATATTCAGGCATTAACGCGGGGTCACAACAGGCATTGGTTTTTAAGTCAGCACTGCCTTGCAGTTGCTTGCCATAATAATTTTGAACTTCCTGTTGTTTCTTCAATTGACCTTCCTGTATTTATAAATAGTGCTTATAGGCAGCATTTCTTGAGTTTTTTGCCACTACCACAAGGACAAAAATCGTTACGTTTTGGTTTTAATACCTGTGGCTGATAATTACCACTGTGATAAAACCAATGACCATTTTCAAAAATAAATTTTGATGTCTCTTCTAATAAATGCCACTGATCTTGTTCTCGATAATAGGCTTTAAAATGAACATGGCCTTGCTCTTTGTCATCATCAGCGCTGATTAGTTCCAAACGTTTCCATTGAGTATCAGCTTCTAATTGAACTTGACTAGGGCGGGTATCAGGATGCCAGCTACTGAGTAAATAATCTTCTAGTTGCAAAGCAAAAGCACTGAAACGTGAACGCATCAATGCCTCTGCACTAGCAGCTGCTTGCCCTTTATGTAAAGGCTCGCAGCAGTCAGAATAGATTTTTTTTGAACAGCAAGGGCAAGTGATAGTAGCAGTCATAGTCATTACCCTGCTTGCTGTACGCTCTTCATTAAATTACCAATGGCAACCATTAGTTCTTCACTGCGTTTTTCACTACGGAAAGCTTGCAGAATATGATCACGCTTATTCGGCAGTGGCATTAAGTCAGCGACCAATGCATTGAAGGCGCCTTGGCCTTGTTCGTTATTAGCAAGAACATTTAAAAAGGCTAATAGCAGATCATCTTTTAAATCCTGCCAGCAGCGGCTAGCAATAGAGGCAAGTACTTCCACACTGGTGGATTTAGGATGCAAAAGAATGACTTCAAGCAGCATTTGGCGCTGTTCGATATTTTGACTGTGCGATAACGCGCGAACAAAAGCAGCGAGATCTGCAGGTTCAGCACCTTCTGCAATAACCTTGGCTAGACGATCATTGATGGCGACAGAAAGAGGGAAGTCTGGCTCAATATTCTCTAAGAAACCCAATAGCGTATTCAGTGGAGTTGCAGGCATGTTCTGTATGCCTTGAGCAACCAACTTGGCATTATGGTCTTTGTCGATACTAACGACGACTTCAGCAATACCTTGCAGGCCAAGTTGTTGCCAATTTGCCCAGCCCATATCACCACTTAAATAAGCGCGGGTAGTATTGTAAAACTCAGTATGAGATTGCCCTAAAGTTGCTAACGCTAACGAATGGAAATACGCCATGCGATTTTGGTCAGGCTTGTAATAACATGGGGCTTCGCCATGTTCTTTATCAGGGTACTGTAGGCATCTTAACCAATGATTTAAGAAGGCATCACGATCCCCAGGAAGTATGAAATTCTGCTCGTCTAGAGGCAGTTTCAGGAACCAGATGTTGTGATTGCCTGCTTTCTTTGGGTTCCAAGTTAAAATACCGATCCAGGCATGCTGTAGGTATGGTGAAGGATAAGGCTTGTTAAGATCCTCAATATCAGCAAAATCGGCCTTTGAAATCTTTTGGATACGGCGGCCTAAATCAAAAATGCGCATTTGTGCGCCGGTTTCTTCAACGAATTTGCTGATGCTCACGAGCTAACCTCAAAACTAGTTATATATTGTGCGCTATTCTAGCGGATTGGCTCTAGGGTATCGAGAGCTGAATGTTTATATCATGCTAGATATCGTACAATGCCGCGGTGTCGCTCTATTTATTTGGGCAGAGACTGAGATTGATCGCTTTAGAGAGCTAGAATGACAAAACATATACAGGTGGGCATTGTTCTACAGTCCTTATCGCAGGCAATGAGGATTGCGGGGCATTGGTCTGTGATCGGTATTAGTGAAGAGGCATTGAATAGTCAGCAGCCTTTCTGTTTAGATACGATGAATTTTAACCAGTGGCTACAGTTTGTGCTTATTCCTCGCATGCAGACACTAATTGATGGGCAGCAGACGTTACCTAGCTTCATCAAAGGCCAAGGCATTGAGCCGATGGCAAGTCAGTTTTATAGTAATGAAACGGTGGATCAAAACATTATTCAGCTGATTCGCCAGTTTGATGGTTTATTACAGAATTAAGTATTTAACAAAGAAGGATTGAGACATGGTATTTATTTTAGCCGCATTAGGTGGCGTAGTTTTAGGCGGTGGTTTAGCAGCTTTAATATTATCCAAGCGCTGGAAAGAGCAGGTTGAAGAGGTCAAATCTGCACTTAATGATTTGGCAGATAAACATCAGGAAGAGCAGCAACAAAATAAAGATCTTAAGCAAAAATTAGCGGATACCAGTTATCAGCTGGGTGAAGCGAAGAAGGACTTAGCTGCTAAATCATAAGGTATTTGATTCTTTCTTTGCTCTTCTCCGTGTAGCGAAGCGGCTCCGTGCTCTTAGTGGTGAATATTCTTTTCATCACCGAGAACACAGGACGCTATACTATTTTAAAAGCCCGACTACTTCGCTAAATAAGCGCTAAGCTCTTCACTACCACCAATGTATTGGCCAGCAATAAAGATTTGCGGTGCAGTTTCTTTACCCGACATAGCACGTAAAGAGGTAATGCTTGCATCTTTGCCTAGTAAAATCTCTTCGTAGCCTAATCCTGCTGCCGTTAAGTCTTCTTTCGCTTTAGCGCAGAAAGGACAACCTGGCTTGCTAATTATGCTTACAGATACGGGTGGTTTTGCATCAGCATTAATGTAGCCCAGCATTGTATCAGCATCAGAAACTTCAAATGGGTCCCCTGGCTTTTGTGGCTCGATAAACATCTGATCGATAACACCATCTTTTACTAGCATGCTATAGCGCCAGCTGCGCTTGCCAAAACCGATATCAGATTTGTCGACTAGTAAACCCATACCATCAGTAAAAGCACCAGTACCATCAGGAATTACTCGAATATTGCCCGCTTCTTGATCGGCTAACCAAGCATTCATCACAAAAGTATCGTTAACGCTGATGCAGACGATTTCATCTACGCCGTTCTCTTTAAAAACACCCGCTAATTCGTTATAGCGTGGAAGGTGTGTAGAAGAACACGTTGGAGTAAAAGCACCAGGTAATGAAAATACAGCAACAGTTTTACCCTTGAATACGTCATCGGTAGTAACGTTCACCCATTCGTCGCCTTGGCGTGTTGGCCAGGTAACTTGTGGAACGGTCAAGCCAGTGCGGTCTGTTAATGTCGTCATTTTCTTGCCTCTATTTGGGGTTATCAATTCGTTGTTTCTTTTGACTGAGTTCAGTATGGACAAAGATACCGAATTGGTGAAATGAATTGATTCAATTAGCTCATTAGCTTTTAACTATCGATTAATATAGATAGCGACTAGTGACTGAAAGTTCCTTATAAAGGATGCGAATTCTAAGCTTACCTTGCGGGTGATTACGATAGAGGTGCTTTAAAGCAAATAACGGCTGATATAGGTATTCGCAACATAGGTCGCGCCAATATTCTGGTTCAACTAGATCTAGAGTGGTTTCAAATAAGGTTTTATAAACCCGCTTTAGCCAGCTTTCTTGTAATTGCGTACGATTGGCTAGCCCTGCTTTGTTTGCCATATCCAAACCAAGATCGATATATTCATTGAGATTGGCTTCTTGTAGCGGTAATTGCTGTTTCTTGCATGGGCAGTGTCGAATGGTGTCTTCTAGTTGATGAAAACGATCAAGCTGTTCAGCTTGGCTAAGTTGAATATTACTTTCCATCATGAAAACTCCTATTGGCCCACCTTAGTATGAAGAAGAGGCCTATTTTTAATTGGAACATTAAAGATAGTGAGAATCATTATTATTTGCAAGTATTTAAATAGGAATAATTCTTAACTGGTGGTTTGAGTCATTATGTATATTTATTCGTCAGGTTTGTAGCACAGCATATGTACGTAGCGAGCGAGGTCTTTATAGGGAGCTTGGTAGCCAAATTCAGATTCGCTGGCAGCGATTGCTTCCAAGCCAACGCGATCACGAATTTTCTGATGCATGTGGTCATACACAAAACGGATACCGCGCCAAGATTTAACCTCTAGGCCAAGATCAATTAATTGATCATGAACCCATTGCGGCTCTAGCGGCTGTTGAGGAGCAATACCTTCTTTAGCCATGCGCTCGGTGCTGGTGGCAGGAGCATGCAGTTTACCGTTCATCAACCCACGCCAAGTTCGGCCGTGTACGTTGTAAAACATAATCGATAGCCAGCCCCCTGGTTTTACTTGTTGATAAAGGGTGTTGATAGCTTCTGCAGGATTAACTAGCCATTCAAGCACTGCATGATTCATTACAAGGTCAAACTGTTGATCAAATTTTTGTGGAATATCTTGAATGCCACAGTGGGTTAAGCCGATTTGTGCTTCGAGTCCTTTGTCAGAAAATAGGTCTCTTGCGCCTTCAAGCATCTCTTGGGATATGTCACACAGTTCAATCTTATGGCCCTTTTGAGCAAGTTCTGAGCTGAATTGGCCCATACCGCCGCCAGCATCTAAAATAGATAAAGGCTGTTGATCACTAATTTCAAATTTAGCAAAGTCTTCGCGTAGGGCATATAAGCGCAACATGCCTTTAGGAGTTCCGTAGATGTTCTTCTTAAAGCGTTTGCTTAAATCGTCGAAATTACGATCGTTTGGACTGGTCATGTAAGACTCTAGGATTGGGTTGATGAGCTATTGTAAATATACAGCGGCCTAACTGCACGGCATAATAGGGCTTAACTCAATATTCACTTCAGAATTGTTCATTACTAAGGTATCCATTGCTCCATGGCTGATAAGCAAAGTAACTCTTTCTCCACAACACAGCTGGCTAAAAAGCTGAATCGCGATGCTAAAGATGTTTTTTCTTTATTGTCTGATCGTGGTTGGATTAAACGTGAGGGGAAAGTATGGCGTTTAACAACAAAAGGGGAGTTTGAAGGTGGACGCTATACCCAGCATGAAAAATTTGGTGAATATATTGTTTGGCCAGAAGAGATTAAAAAGCATCGTTTATTTGATAGTGAAAGTTTCATTTTCTTAACCGCTTCTCAATTAGGTAAGTCGTATAAAATTCCAGCTAAACGCATGAACCTTATTTTATCTGAATTAGGTTGGATTGAACGTTTTCATCATGGCTGGAAGTTAACACCTCTAGGTCTGGCGGTCGGTGGTCAGCAGGTAGAGCATGAGAGTACGGGAATGCCTTACGCTCAGTGGCCTGAGCAGGTTCGTCAGAATTTGCAATTTAAAGCGACGCTAGAAAAACTATCCAAACATAATGAGCATTTATCTAAAGAGGCTGATTTCTTTATAGCCAATGGTGGTTTGTGTGAATGCTTAGATGGTCATCAAGTTGAGTCTGCTGCATTGGCAGAAATAGATAACTGGTTATATATAGCGGGCATCAGTCACGCTTATCGTCGTGAAATACCGACAGAACTGGATCATGGTACTGAGAGGATTAAGGAAAGCATCAGTTGTGATTTCTATCTGCCTAATGGCCACATCTATATAGAATATTGGGGGCAAGAAAGAAGCCCAGCAGATATTCAGCATAAACTTGCGCGCAAAGAGATCTATCATGCAGCTAATTTAAAATTAATAGAGCTGAATGAGCATGATTTAAACCAGCTTGATGATGTACTACCTAAGTTACTGCTACAGCACGATGTGGACGTCTATTAAGGATAGAGTAATAAAAAATGGCAACGGTTGGTTCTCATTATATTAAGACAGCACTCGGTGGTGCCAAAGCGAAAGGCATCGATACACGAGGCTTGTTAAGAAAAGCTCGTATATCTGATAAGCAAATGAATGACCCTAATGCACGGGTGCATGTCGACTTAGTGGCTAAGCTCTATTCATCTATTGCCGCAGAGCTTAATGATGAGTTCATGGGTTTTACTGAGAAATCATTAAAGGTAGGCACCTTTGCCTTGATGGCTGATTGGGTTAGTTATTCATCAAATCTTGAAGAACTATTACAAAAGGGCATCCGCTTTTATAACCAAATTACTGATGAAGTTCAGATCTCGCTGGAGTATGAAGGAGATCATGTTTACTTCACGACAGTATTTCGTCGCCCAGAGTTAGACTTCGAGCACTTCTATATAGAGTACTGGCATGTCATCTGGCACCGCTTTGCCAGCTGGTATATTGGTAAGCCAATTAAGTTGTTAGGTTCTTACATAAATTACACGCCACTAGATAAGGCGGAATACGATCTTTTGTTCCGCTGTCCTACCTATTTAAAGAGCAAATATAACCGCTTAGTCTTTCATCGTAATTATCTGCATGAGGCTCTTATTAAGAGTCAGCGCGAGCTGCAGGTATTCTTGCGCCGTGCGCCGATTGATCTATTAACTATTCCTGGTGAAGACAGTAGCTTAAGTGCGCGTATTTATCAGTTGTTAGAACCTAAGTTGAATCAGGGAGCTATCGTTCCGGGTTCTGTTGAGCTAGCGAAAGAATTATCAATGAGTGAGCAAACACTTCGGCGCAAACTCACTGCAGAAGGGACCAGCTATCAGCAGATTAAAGATAACTTGCGTAATGACCTTGCCAATAAGTTGTTGCGTGATCGAAGCATAACCATTGCAGAGATAGGCAAACGCTTAGGGTTTAGTGAGCCTCGTGCTTTCACTCGTGCTTACAAACAGTGGATGGATGTGACGCCGCGTGAATATCGTGCTCAGCGGTTAGGGCGTGTTGGTTTTAAGTAAAATTTTGCTTAATCGGCTGGTGTTAAATCGTTAGTTGTCTAATCGTGCTTAGCGGCGAGCAATAGAGGTTGAATTTTTTACGGAGCGCCGTGAACCCATCCATGGGGGCTCGCTAAAAGATCCCTCTTTTAGACGTCCTATAAAATTAATCTCTATTGCTCACCGCCAATCACTTACGCCTTTAGAATCAAATAAATCTCAGCCCTTAAATAAAACGCAGCTTATTGGTGAATGATAAGCCGTCATTATTAAGAGTAATGAAATACTCCTGAATCTGTTCAAATTTTCGTGGCGATGTATTAGGTAGTTCCTTTTTGGCGGCGTCATTTCGCAGGGAGGCGAAATACGAGCCTACAGGGAGAGCGAAGCGACGTATTCACGGCGTCCCCAGAAAGGAATTACCTAATGCAGTGCGGGCAATGATGTTGAATTACGGCGTTTTTAATCAAACCAAATTCATGCATCTATATAGGTAGTTCTTTTTAGGTTCTCTAACTCTTCTCAACTTCTCTTGAAAGCTCCTTGAATCTGCCCAGATCCCATCCAT
>ERZ1027231.184-NODE-184-length-29304-cov-20.028821_pt1 | contig 29304 bp, 27 predicted proteins | sample MGYA00520866_ERZ1027231 | MGnify/ENA primary metagenome ERZ1027231 (study PRJEB33311, sample SAMEA4378411) | marine metagenome | biome: Marine biome; feature: Fjord; material: Water | collected 2014-07-20T08:00:00Z/2014-07-... | depth 75 m ...
GGGCCATTACCTACACTTGTGGTCTCGGCTTGAGTAAATGAATGATAGTGGTAAGCATAAGCGTCATGTTCGTGACCACCAAAGCTATCAAGAGAAACACTCACGCCATCACTGCTGGCATCTCCTGCTTGATAGACGCCGTAACCAGCTACACCATCAAAACCAATGCTGACAATAGGTGGATGTGAATGCCCACTGTAATCACTGGCGTTATATAAATTTAATCCCTCTCCGGTGGCGCTATGGGCATCTGCATGATAGTGAGCACCCAGGCCACGACCAGAATGCATGCCGTGTGCTGAAAGTTCGGCATCCGTTTGAGCCACATGCAAAGAATTATTGTAAGAGGGGTATATCACCACTCCATCAATGGCCACGCCTGTGGCTGAAACGCTGGCATAGTTGTGATGATCAAACGTGGTTTCGTTAACATCTGAGGCCAGATCATTCACCATCTCGTTTTCAGTAAGGCTCGTCACCTCACCGTAATCTCGCATGGGAATCTTCATTAGGAATGCCTCTCGATGAATACTGCGCGTCACAGACTGGTTAGCGTACTCCTGAACCAGACCATCCCCGGGCGGTTTAGCCACATCCCACAACAAGGTAAGACTATCAGGCAAACCATAACTGGCGATGACCATGAAAGGATGATGCACGCCTTCGTCGTCGGCTTCATTGGTGAAATAGACATATGGCACGGTTAGCTGACCCAATACGCCATCGGTTGAATCTGAAGACTGGTATTCACGGCTAAAAAGCCCAGCTCGAAAAGCCATATAAAACTCTGCAGGATAACGTAATTGGGCACTCTCACTCGCCAGCGTGATTTCAATTGTAGCAATCATCAGCACCGCTGCGGCGGTGGTTTCATCACTCTCCCCTGCCGCCGTCACCTGATTGGAGTAAGCTGCCACCACATCGTTAGCGGTTCTTGCCACTGGGTCATCGCTGGTGGTCACAGGATCCACTTCCGGATTACTCACCCGAGTAGTTTCATCAGGGTTAAAGTCAAAGGGGACATCAAAATTAATAGGGCTCTCATAAAGTGTCATGCTGGTGCCGGCGCCGGTTGTTAAACTTAAAACACCATCCACTAAAATAATGCTATTGCTCACCCAGGCATCAACATTTTCAAATTCACTAGAAGCAGCATTAAACTCCATGCGAGCACTGGCGGTTAATACCAATGGGGATGCAGCGCTAATCGTAAACTTCAGATACCCGGCTAAACTTTCATCCCGACTACCACTACGAACATCACGCAAAATAAGAGCGCTGGCGCCAGCTGAATCATCTATATCAAGGGCATAGTTACTGTGCTTGGTGGAAACAATACGAAAAGAACCGTCATCCTCTTCGATAAATTTAAACATCGATCGCAACAGCACATCATCACTAACAGTGGTTTCAGCCGCTAGGCCCAGCTCAACATTAAGACTGGCATCCACACTGTTACCGGTATCACTTAATAATAATATATCCGTGCCCCCCGCTTCACCCATGGTAAAGCGGGTGAGGTTAACTGGAACAGTGGCCAGCTCCGACCAGGCCACACTGCGTGTGAGCAGCAATGCATCTTTAATTGGTGCAGGCGTATAAAAGTCTGCCTGTGCCTCAATGTCAGTATCAGGATCCAGGTCGGCATCTGCGTCGGTTGAAGTGCTGCTGTCATTTGAGCATGCCGCCAGAGCAAAGCTGAATAGCAGCCAAAGGGGAAAACTTTTAAACATGATGTATCCTATTTTTATGGTGCATCAATTTATATAGGGAGGTAAATCAGTGTGGGAAGGTATTCTTCGCTAGACGCCAATATCTTCATGCCATAGCTCTGGCTTCTCTTTAATAAAGCTCTGCATTAATGCAAGGCACTCCTGGTTTTGAAGTACTTCAAGTTTAACGCCTTTACTTTTTAACCAATCTTCTTCCCCCATAAAGGTTTGATTCTCGGCAATAATCACACGGGTGATACCATATAAAACGATGGCGCCTGAGCACATAGCACACGGACTTAACGTGGTATACAAGGTGCTGTTTTGGTAGGTAGTCGCAGTAAGCCGACCCGCATTTTCAAGGGCGTCCATTTCGCCATGCAATATACAGCTGTTTTTTTGAATACGACGATTATGCCCTTTGCCAATTATTTTTCCGTCGTGCACTAATACCGATCCAATTGGAATTCCGCCTTCAGCAAGTCCTTTTTTAGCTTCATCGATAGCCGCTTGCAGATATTTATCCATAGTGGCCTCTGATTTTATGGTTCCTTGTCATCGCCTTCATCACCCTCATCGGTCAAGGCATCCACATCAATATCATCCAGTTCACTTTCAAGGTTTGCCAACGCTTCATCTATGGCTGCCTCTCCATCGGAGATGATCTCTGGCTCATCTTCTTCTGCCTCAGGCTCAGGCTCAGCTTCAATCTCTTCTTCCAGCTGTGGAATATCATCAGCCTCATCGTCGCCTAGACTATCCAATACACTATCGAGCTCATCTATAGCAGCTGAAGTATCATCACCTTCCGCGCTAACATCCCCATCCAGATCTAAATCTGGGTCTACATCTATATCAAAATTTTCATCAAAATCTGGAATTTCATCGGTAACACTTTCCGTGTCTTCATCAATAACATCTTCTATTTCGTCAAAAGAATCATCGTCATCGCTGGATAAATCTAAATCATCGAGGTCATCCAGGTCATTGCTCTTTACCTCGATATCATCTTCATCATCGCTATCACTTAAGTCAAAATCATCGTCAAAATCTTCATCATCCATACCATCATTTAAACTCACCGACGGTGCTGGTGCAGGCTCACTCGCCTTGTCATCTAACGGTTCTTTTTCAATATCCCCTGACTGCTTTTTCTTAGCAAAATAGCGATAAACAAAGAAACCACCTAATCCTAATGCCAGGGTTAAAACCGGAATTAGAATGTAAATCCAGAATGGAATAGGCGCATCCTCAAGCATTTCCTCCTCTTGCGACTCACCTTCCTTAACTACTTCCTCTGACTCTTTGTCTTCAGCTGCCACCTCCTCTTTTACTGGCTCTGGTGGTGTTTGTTCTTTCATTTTCTCAGCTAAATCAGGTAACAATTCAGCCGCAGGCTCTTCCAAAACTTCAGCTTCCACAGCAGGCTCTTCCATGGCTGCCGCCTGCTGTGTAGTTAATTCTTCCTCTACAAAATATTCATGAGTGAAGTCTTTAGGCACAGGAAAGGACAGTTTAATCCCATCAGGTTTAATTCTAAATTCCTGATCCTCACCAAAGCGCCCCTTAACATTTAGCGCTATTTCGTAAATACCAGGCCCCTTATTGCCCTCTACAGTGGTTTCCCAAACACCCTCTTCTATCCAAGGAACCGCCTGAATAATAGAATGTTGATCGGGTCCTTTTAGCTTGCCGATGACTCGAGTTTTCGCCACTTCCACATCTGGCACCTGCGGAATAACTCTAACCGCATAAGCCATCTGATCGTTGACCATGCGCTTACGAATCTCGAACCCTATGGGCTGGCGGACCTGGATATAAGCCTTGCGCATGCGCTTAAAAGTCTTGCCATCCACCGTCACTTGCAATTCATATTGGCCTTCGTTACTCAGGCGCTTAATGCTCTCATGAAAGCGTCCGTCAGCTGGTACGTTTTCTGGGTCACTTATTTGTTTGATACCACTTCGGCCCGACTCAGCGGTCATCTTCATTTCCACCGACATTAAACGCAGGAAATCCGGATTGGTAATAATCTCGCCGTCTTCATGCAGGTAAACCTCAAAGTCCACCTGTTGGCCCGGAAAAAGAGTGGTCGGTAAATTTTTAATTTCCATCTTAAGATCACTGACCACGGTGACTCTGTTATCAGGATCCAGTTCAGCCTTTATTTTCCAAGTACCCCCTTGGGGGTTTTCCACTGTCACGAGGTCATATACAGATTCACTAAACCAGCGAGCATTTTCAGCACGTTTGATTTGGCTAATGACTTGCCCATCGGGGTTGACCAATTGTGAAGGCGGACTGCCCTTTTTACGAAAGATAAGCGCGGTAAATTCTTCAATACTTTCATCTATTTCAAAGGTATTGTCCTGAGCTAAGGGCACCTGCTCGGCGGCTTGTGGCGCGGCTTTCTCAAATGCCTTCAAAAAAGCCTTTACTAGCTGCTCTGAATTATTAACCACCTCATTCATTCCAGAGGTATCAAGTGAGAGTTTTTCAAGCAGCACTTTATCTGCATTATCCGACAGGGCAATGGTGTGAATCTTTACGCCCAGTTCTTGATAATTTTTTAATACTTTATTAATAATTCGGCTACGTTCATTCTCATTTTTTTGTGACTGTTTAGGGTCACTGTCTTTGGCAATATCCACTAAGCCATCGGTTAATAAGATAACATGCTGTTCAAATTTTGAATCTTTTTGAAATTTCCAAGTGGCTTTCTCCATAGCCTCACCAATGTTTGTGCGCAGGCCATGGCTATTAATAGTTTGAGCTTTCTGTTTAGCCTGTTCTCGCCAAGTGTCGTTTACCTCCCCAGGCGGAATCAACATATTGACCCATTGCCCAAAAGTCCAAACACCCGCTTGGGCTCCTTCGGGTAATAATTCCACAATTAAGTTTAACGCTGGAATACGCAGATTTTCAGGATCGTTCTGACGCATGGAGCCGGAGATATCAACAATCACTCGCACATCGGAGGCTTTGGCCGTGGGAACTAGAATACTTTGGGGAGCTTGCTCTGAGACAGCATCAGCGGATGCCGCTGTATCTTCCGGGGCACCCCACACACAGGCATGCAACACCATGCCCAATATTGCGCCGACAACCTGCAAAGGTATTGCGTTGCGAAACATCATGTCGGCCTCAACTTCCTTGTTTAATATTGCACTGCTTTTACTCATAAAATCGACTTTTACAGAAACCTTTATGCCGACCTTAAATCACTGTCTACATATGGCTTTCTAATACACGTCGACCTTTTTCGGTAATGTGCCAACGAACGCCGTTTTTACCACTCACCTTACCTGCCATACAGCGAGTCACCAGCACACCAAGAGTTTGCAGCATGGTAGATTCATCGTTATTTGATTCACGACACAACCCCGGCAACGAGCGAAAAATATAACGCCCAGTCGCCAGCATTTTTAATGTACGAGAGCTGGTCACATCCAGATCCTCTTCGAGCTGCATGACTTCAGGCTCATCCTCTGGCTCTAGTTCCTGCTCGGTTTCAGTATCAATAAGCGGCAACAATTCATTTTTAATCACTCGCAAATCATGATGTACCGAATCTGATTGCTCTTGTGCATGACGTGCGGCATCCAGGATTCGGTCCGACATATTGGTAATAAAAAATCGGCTTGCAATAGCTGAAATCAAACAAAAACCGGTAAAAATTAACAGCCGTGACGGATCTCCCTGGGTTTCAAGGATTAGCTCACTGTTGACCAGGTCAAGAATTACCGGCACCAGAAATGCAGCCCCAATTCCCACCACTAAACATCGCGGTAAGCTGGTGGCGTCCGGATCATTTTCACCGTACATGTAATAATTTACTAGACCGCCAAATATGCCGGCCAACAGCATGACGGTCGCTAGAATAAAAATATGGTTAGCCATTTTTTAACCTCTTATTCAATCAGAGCCGTTGAAGGTGCGCCTCTAATTTTCTTCTATGCAATTTAAAACCGGTGGCTACCGCCTAACGCACACCTGTTTCACCAAGTAATAATCCCTGCTAAATAGACTCCTCACTAGTTATAAAACTAGACCTATTTTGGAATAGCGCAAAAAATCCTTGCATTACAACGCCTTAGCTAGACACATTGTGCCACCATTGTATTTTCCGCCCACTTCAACCAGTTAACCAATTGCGTCATTGCCTGATATAATGACCTGATAAAAAGGAGTCCTCCATGGATCTAAATTCCCTGTCTCATTGGCAACAACTTTCATTTTGTGCCGCAATATGTGAGCGCAGCTTTCCTAATTTTCAATTATTTTGTGAAATTGAAAAGCAGGATGAAGAACAAAAACAAGCTAGGAAAATATTGAATAAGGCATGGGAGTATTTACGTGGGCAATTAAGCAGCCTTAAAAATATAGAAAAGCAGCTAGAACCGCTTAATGAACTGATCCCAGAGCCCAATGCGTATGAGCATTTTGGCGCCTACCCGGCCATGGATTCTATGATTGCTTTGCAAAGCTGTATTCAAGGTATTTTGGATGACAGCATTGAAGACGCCGCTGCCATGCAAACAATGACCCATGAACGCTTATTAGAATTTATTGAAATGCAGGGGCTAGACCAGGAAAGTAGTGAATTATGGCGCCGACAAATGGATTTTGAGAAAGATGCGTTAGAGATTATTTGCGCTAAAACCAGTCATGCAGATGCCATAAAACAACTAATCCCCTTAAGCCGTGATCAGGGCGTAAGTCAGCTTGGGATTTGCGTGGATGATTAATTCCATTCGCTCAATAAGCCTTATTTTGGCTTTGACAGCTCTATCTTTTTGCCTACCTGCAACCGCCAGTGAAAAGCACAACCACAGCGCGACTCACAGCGACGCTCTGTTGTTCTTATTAACCCATAAAATAGCGCTAAAGAAGCTTCAAACCCAATTTAAAGATGCGAGTTCTGACGAAAAGGTCGATAATTTAAATAACCAAAAGCAGCATATAGAAAAGGCGCTTCCTGTATTAAATGGCTATATGGCAAGACCCGAAACCCGCTACCCAAACATGCAGATGTATCACGAAAGCCTAAAAAGCAGAGGAGCTATTTTAGCGGATTTCAGTGACCTCATTGGCCACTATTTTCGATTACACACCAGCCTGCTGCCATCTTCCCCTGCTGTAACAGGCCATTAACGAACAAAATAGTGATTTGGGTCAAAATCGCCATTTTTCAGCCGCCTATAATGCGTGCCTTTTTTTAAAGCATCCTCGGGTACTTAAACTTATGGCCATTGAATTACTCAGTCCTGCGGGCACTCTTAAAAACATGCAGTATGCCCTCGCCTATGGGGCTGATGCTGTGTATGCCGGCCAGCCGAGATACAGCCTAAGGGTTCGTAATAACGAATTTGATATTGAAAACCTGGCCTTAGGCATTAATCAAGCCCATGAACTTGGCAAAAAGTTCTATGTGGCCAGTAATATCGCCCCGCACAATAAGAAAATCAAAAGCTACATGGCCGACATTGAGCCTGTAATTAAAATGGCACCCGATGCATTAATCATGTCTGATCCAGGCTTGATCATGATGGTACGAGAGCAATGGCCAGATATGCCGATTCACTTAAGTGTGCAGGCCAACGTTGTAAACTACGCAGCGGTTAAGTTTTGGCAAGCTCAAGGAATCGAGCGCATTATTTTATCTCGAGAGCTGTCTCTTGATGAAATTGAAGAAATTCGCATGCAGGTTCCAGATATGGAGCTAGAGGTCTTTGTTCACGGCGCCTTGTGCGTTGCCTATTCGGGGCGCTGCTTATTATCGGGTTACATAAACAAACGAGACCCAAATCAGGGAACATGTACCAACGCTTGTCGCTGGAAGTATGACAGCCACGAGGCTAAAGAAACGGAATCAGGCGATGTCATTCCTGTTAACGCCCCACAAACCTGGTCCCCACGGTCACAAGTTGAGCCTACCCTAGGCTCTGGCAAGCCCAGTGATGAGATTTTCTTACTGCAAGAAGAAGGTCGACCAGATGAATTCATGCCGGCCTTTGAAGATGAGCATGGTACCTACATCATGAACAGCAAGGATCTTCGGGCCATTCAGCATGTTAAGCGCCTGGTGGACATGGGCGTGCACTCATTAAAAATTGAAGGTCGCACCAAAAGTCATTATTACGTGGCGCGCACAGCACACACCTATCGTCAGGCGATAGATGATGCAGTGGCAGGTAAATCATTTGATATGTCACTGATGGATACCCTGGAAAACCTGTCAAACCGAGGTTACACAGAAGGATTTTATCGACGCCACGTTCACGATGAATACCAGAACTACGAACGAGGCACCTCTGAAAGCACTAAACAGCAAATTGTAGGTGAGGTCATTCAAGAGATTCACCCCGATTACCTGACCATAAATGTTAAAAATAAGTTTCATGAAGGGGATTCACTGGAGCTAATGACCCCACAGGGTAACCAAACCTTTATCCTTGAAGGCATGCTAGATACTAAACAACAGCCAAGAACTCTGGCCCAAGGGGCTGGAATTAAGGTTTTAATCCCTAAGCCTGCCAACTTCCAAGCCAGCGATAAAGTCATGCTTATGCGAAACTTCACGTAGGCTAGCCGCTTCCTCAGCTGCATTCTTTTAGAGTGCATCCCTGACACCAAGCAAGACTCTGCTATCTTTAAATATAAGAGCCCTGATGGGCTTTTATATTTATTCATGGAAGACGCTATGTATCGTATTTTTTTCCTTCTCATTCTATTCAGCTCTGTTCACTGTCTTGCTAACCCAGAGCAATTGGTTCGAGATACTTTCAAGCACCTGTCTCATGAATTATCAACTATTCCCGCCGATTCACTTGAAGAAACAGTAAAGATAATCAAAAACAAGTTAGAGCCCAATCTGGACATGGAGCGCATCAGTAAAGTTGTATTGGCCAGCAATTGGAAACGGGCCAGTCTTGAGCAAAAAAACCGCTTCATTCAATGCTTCACCCGCCAGCTTGTACATCACCAGGCTGAATCGTTTCAACAATGGCAATCGGGGGAGTGGGAAATACAATCCACCACATATAATGACAGTGGCAGCAAGGCCGCAGTAAAAGTTCTGCTAAGTAAACAAGATGCCAGTATGGAAATTATCATGCGCCTGTATAAAAGCCAGGAGCACTGGTATATATACGATGCCTCCCTTAATGGCATTAGTTTGCTAAAGCAATTCCGCGATGATTTCTCTATTAAAATTGAACGTCACGGACTAGGGAAAACTCTCGCTCGGCTATGCCAGCAATACCCCCTTGAAATAAAGACACTCTATATGGCAGCCAACGAATGGCCTCCTTTTATTGGTCGCTCAATACCTGGAAGAGGTCTGAGCGTTGAACTGGTGAGCCAGGTATTTAAATTGGCTGGCTATCAGGTTGAAATGACCTTCACTCCCTGGCGAAAAGTAAGTGAAGGCTTATCTGAAGGTAAGTTTGATTTAAGCGTGGCCGCCTGGAAAAATAAAAACAGACAAAAAACACTGCTCTTTAGTATGCCTTATTTTCATAATCAATTAGTGGTAATCACTACAGATAAAAACGTAGATACATTGGCCGAATTTCAACGCAGGCTTTCCCAAGACAAACAAAGCGTAGGCATTATGCAGGACTATGCCTACGGGGAATTAATTCCTAAAAAAAGCCAAACCGTCTCCCACAAAAAGTACACCCCTTTATTAAGAAAACTCGCGGGTAAAAAACTGGATATGGCATTATCTGATTTAAATGTCGCTCAGTACTACCTTAATTCACATGCGAATTTAAAAACCCACCTAAAAATTTCAAAACAACCTATTTATAGCCGAAGCTTACACATTAGCATGCTAAAAAAGCACCCTGTAGCTCATAAGGTCATTAGCGATTTCAACCGTGCCTTAAAAGTATTTCAGGCTTCCGAAGCCAATAAGAAACTCCATGCAAAATACAAGCTCAATTCCAACTCAAATTAATTTAGTTATTTAAAACCGAAGCTGTTTCACAATGCCATTAGTGAGTTTTATAACATTTCATTACAAGGCTTGGTTTTCTTTGCTTCCCCAAGTAATCAAACTAGCTTTAAGGTATGACTAAATACTCTCTTTCTAGTGTAAAAAAATACGTAGGCATTCTGATTTTCAGTGGCCTCTTTGTATCCTCATCTGCAACATCAGCCGTGCAGGTTATTCCCAGAGGAAATAGCGATGCCAGTCAAAAAAGCGCTGAAAGCACCGCTATATCTGAAAAGAAATTAAGAGAGAATTTCAAAAAAGCAGTTAAAGCCTACAGAAACGAATTAAGAGCCTATTGGCCCGATGCCGAAGTGAGCAGTAAAACCCGATTAGTCTTCTATTCAAATGATCTTCAGCAAAAACAGGTTATTGATTTTAAAGCCAATGAAATTCAGGTAACTACACCCAGCATACGCCAAGGAAAGGCCCTCAATTATCGTGAAATGCAAAAGCAATTAAAAGGCACAATTAAATCGTTATTGTCTATGAATTTGCAAACCGCCGTTAATAAAGACCCAATCAATACTACAATGGAAAGCCTTGCCGGCATTCGTTACGCCCAAGAACTAGGTGCCATGGGCAAAGACTTAATTTTAGGCGAGCTTTTCAGAGATGAACGCCCATCTATTAAGTCGGTTGAAAGAATGGCTGCAAAGCTCAGTAAAGCAGCCTATATACGCTACCCGGCTGTAGCGTCATTAACCATGGCATTCTCATCAGGTGACCGCACCACCTATATTATATCGCTGCCCGACACTCGAACCCGCACTAAAGCAACTCGCTATAAATCATTTATTTATGATTATGCCCAAAAATACAGCCTGCCACCCTCTTTAGTTTTTGCCATTATCCATGCAGAAAGTCATTTCAATCCATTGGCTCGCTCGCAAGCACCCGCCTTTGGTTTAATGCAAATAATGCCTCACACCGCAGGAAAAGATGCTTCAAACTTAATTTATAAAACCCAGAAAATATTATCCCCAAGCTACCTATACAATCCTAAAAAGAATGTGCAAGTGGGTGCCGCCTATTTTCATATTTTGTATTACCGTTACTTAAAGGGCGTTACCGACTCAAAGGCTCGCCTGTATTGCGCCATAGCCGCTTATAACGCTGGCACCTCCAGCGTAATGAAAGCCTTAACTGGCCGCAGCAGCATAAGCAAAGCGGTTCCTAATATTAACAATATGTCTGCCAATGATGTCTTACGTAAATTGTTACGACATATGCCCAGCGCTGAAACCCGTGACTACCTCAACAAAGTTTTGAACTTGCAGAAAACATATGCCCAACTTTAATCAATTTTTTTACTTGGCAGTACTTGTAAGTTTTATGAGTGGCTGCTCGGAATTATCTGAACAAGGTTTTTTTAGCGCCGCAAACAGTAAAGTAAACAAAGGGGTGAAATATCAAGACATTCACCAATTAAAGCTGGTTATTTCAGACCTTCATAAAGAAGTGGATGAAACAGGTTTTTCTCCTGTCCTTAGAAGTAACTTTCAATTAAATGACTTAAGTGAAAGTCTGTGGCCCCAAGCTTGGATTGTATTTAGTATCAGCATACGCATTAAAGACAAAGAGCTTGCGAAAATAACCAGGGCCAACGCCATGCTCAATCACAACTTAAATGTTGAATTTGAACAATCTCTGCCTAGATTTGGCATTAATCATAAAGATCTAGCTATTGTGGTCACCCCTATTACCTGGATGCCAGCTTTCCCACTTCAGATTAGCCCTGTGGCCAACATAGAAAATATCCACTCGAATAACCAAGCACAATAAGCTCTGATCCTGTTGCATTTAGGTCTTCAGGATAGATAAGCAGGGGCCACCTGGGTATCAATATTATTCATGGTACAAATTGCTAATTAAGCTACCTAATACAGCCATTTCATCCAATTAAAGGAGTGTTACACTCAAGGAAAATAATATTTCGGACCAGTTCAATGACCTCTCCTGTAAATGTCTCTTTACTAGACGCTATCACAAAGCGACGCTCTGTTCGTGGCTTCACCCAAGAACAAGTTCCCAGCGAAACCATTAATGAAATATTAACGTTGGCCCAGCAAAGCCCTTCAAATTGTAATGTTCAGCCTTGGCGCGTATTAATGGCAAAAGGCGAGCAATGTGAACTTTTACGAGAGCAATTAAAACAGGCTTTTATTTCAGGAGCCGCCATGAATCCAGACTTCTCAGCTCTGCCTAAATTTGAAGGGGCCATGCGTGAACGGCAAATGGATTGCGCCTATGCCCTTTATGGTGCAATGGGCATAGAAAGGTCTGACCGAGTCGGCCGAATGCAAGCCACTGCCCGCAATTATGAGTTTTTTGGTGCCCCTCATGTATTATTTATAACCATGCAACGAGACTTCAGCCCCGCCATCGCTGTGGATGTTGGCATGTATGCACAAACACTAATGCTGCTAATGAATGCCTATGGTATTGCCAGCTGCGCACAAGCCAGTGTGGCCTATTACCCGGATATTGTTCGCGGCTTTTTTGATGAACCGCAAGAGAATGGAATATTATTTGGGATTAGCTTTGGTTACGAGGACACTGAAGTATTAGCAAACCAGGCTAATACCAAACGAGCAGCAATAAACGAAGTGGTTAAAATAAAGTCTTAACAACCTTTGTGAAGGCAAAATTATTGCTTTACTTTCAGCCAGTTGGTAAGTAATTCACCTAGCAAAGCCTTTTTATAAGGCTTTGCCAGAAAGTCATCCATGCCAACCTTTAAACACTGATTTTTAACATCATAAAATGCATTGGCAGTAAGGGCGATAATAGGGGTTTTCTGATTTAAGCCCTCTTCTTTGCGAATGGCCCTAGTGGCTTCATAGCCATCCATATTCGGCATTTGTAAGTCCATAAATATGAGCTCGTAAGGTTTTTGCCGACAAAGTTTTAATGCCTGAACACCGTCAACAGCCAGATCACATTCCAGACCAAATGAAGTAAGCATCTTAATGGCTACTTTTTGATTAACTTCGTTATCTTCTACCAATAAAATAGAAACATTAAATTGCTTGGTATCAAGCTTAGTCGTCAGGGCTTTTACCTCACCCTCAGGCTGAGCAACGCAATCCCATACAAATTGACAAATAAAACGCGAGCCTTGGTTGAAAGTACTTTGCACCATTAGCTGACCATTCATTTTCTCAACCAGCTGCTTGGAGATAGCCAGTCCCAGCCCTGTTCCACCATATTGGCGAGAGATTGAAGCATCTTCTTGCTGAAAAGCATCGAAAATTCGCTCTATATTATCCTCACTGATGCCTTTACCAGAATCACTCACCACTATATTAATTTTAACCTTGTCACTTACAAACTCCACCAATTCCACCGACAGGCTGACATACCCCTTTTGAGTGAACTTAACCGCATTACCCAGCAAATTCATCAGAATTTGACCCAGGCGGGTTTCATCAGCATTAACATTTAGGTGCTCAAGTGCATCAAGGCTCACATCAAAGTTAAGTTCCTTAGCATTGGCAATCGCTTTAAAGCCATCAGCAATTCTTTGCAGACACACATGCAAGTCAAAATAGTGGTTTTCAAGCTCGATATTACCTTGTTCAATTTTTGAAAAGTCCAGGATATCGTTAATCAAGCCCAGCAAGTGATCACCTGAAGACAGAGCAATCTCAACATACTCATCTTGCTCTTTGCTTAGTAAGGTCGATTGCATAAGCTGCAGCATGCCCAACACTCCATTCATAGGAGTACGCAATTCATGGGTCATTACCGCTAAAAATTCACTTTTGGCTTTATTGGCTGCCTCTGATGCTTCTCGGGCACTAATGAGACTGTCCACATAATGCTGCTGCACTTGCTCCGACTGTTTCAAAGCACCGGCCAGCATATTTACTCCTGTTTGCAGCTGCTTCACTTCGCCACTGGCTGTTTCATCAGTTCGCACACTGTAATCGCCCTGAGCCATACGATCGACGGTACTGGAAAGCTTAGTGATCGGGTTAGCCAAGCGTGCCGCACTCAACCAAGCAATTAGCGCCGAAATCACCATAGCTACAACAGCAATAAGAAAGGCATGAAGCAGGATCTCATTTTGCCTCTGCTCCATAAACCCTTCAGACAAACCCACGCGAACTTGCCCAAGCACTTTTTCCTGACTGTCGTTAGCAAACCATTCGTCATCATCGGTTAATACATCGTATTGAATAATATCGGCCTGATACCAGCGCAATAACCCTCTCATGCTTTGATCAGGCTCCAATATCGAGTCCTCATCACTTTGGCTATACAAGAGCCCACCGGCAATGTCTTCTATCTCTATAAATTGCACATCTTTATCTTCTAGAAGCACTCGAGTTAGCGGGGAAATAATTGAGGGATTGCCGGTTAATACAAAATAATCTGAGGTTGACGCCAGCTGCACAGCGATTAGCTGCCCTTTATTATCCAATTCCTGCTGGACATCCTGGATACGAGCATTTATAAAATACCCACCCAAAATAATTGATAATACTAGCGCTGGACCCAAGCCCAATAACAAGGTCCGACTGTATAACCCCCATCCATTGTTAAAGTTCATGGCAGCAGCTCCCTAACGGCTTTCGCCACTTGCTCGCTGTCTTGCACTACTATATTTAAGGACCTGGCTACCTGTGCATTAATGCTCACATTGAAATATGGGTTATGAATTACCTCAGGCCATTTTCCAGCATCCTTTAGAAGGTCGGCACATATTTTAAGAGTTTCGGGCATTCCAGAGTATGTACTGGCCACAGCTCCAGCTCTCACATAGCCCTTGTCGGGCCCTATAAGTGGCCGCCCTGCTCGGTATAAGCGCATCAAAATACTGCGAATATTAGTGGCATTATAGATAGCACCGTCTTTCACCGCTAAGACCAGGTCTGAGTCTTTAAGGGTTTTTAAGGCATCCCTTTTCCAATTTAAGGGGTCGGCTAACTCACTGGTTAGCAGCTTCAAATTGAGGCTCTGGGCTAGCTTATTAAGCCCCTTTAGCTGTCGCTTTCCTTGGGCTGAATGAAATACTGACACCTGTTTCGCATGGGGATTCAGAACTTTAATTAAAGCCAGTTGACGATCAAGTGTTGGAGTATTGTCTAGGACAGAGAAGTGGCGTTGAGGGTGAAGTATTCTGAGTTTTTCAGCTGAGTCAGACCCTATAAATAAAGACAGTACCGGCTGTTTATAATCGGCATCCGCTAGTAAGCGTCCCAGCACCTTAGGCCCGATAGTAAACCAGACATCTATTTGAAGTTTTTCACTTAACTGTTGGGGGGTCACAATCAGTATATTGTGATCAGGGGAATGCTTTTTAAGATGTTTTTGAAAAGACAGTGCTTGATCACTTTTCTTATCCACCAACAACCCTACCGTTGCCCCCCAAGTGTATAAAGGACAAAGTATCAAGACCAATAACAGTCCTTTTATAAGTTGCAGATATCCTGAGCTTCCCATGCCCTTAAGTTATTATTCCCTTTATTAATTTCAGCCAATGTGTTTTTAAGCATAGTTGAATATTATGCCGAATCCGCACCCATTATGCTTGTTCTAGACGCTTAGTTTGCTTTTTAGGAGTAAATTTAGAATCAATATATGTCAATATATCTTGAGACTCATATAACCATCGGCTTCCAGAGTTCGTCTCTATACGCAAACAAGGCACTTGAGCTCGTCCGCCACCAACAAGAAGCTCCTTTTGATAGGCGTTGCAGCGCTTAAGGTTTTTAATTCCAATAGAAATATTTAATTGCTTGAGGTGTCGATGGACTTTCGCACTATAAGGGCAAGTCGATAAGGTATACAGGGTTAGACCATTGGCCAACCTATCGACTCTGCTCTGCTCAATTGCACTGCGTTTAACAGGGGCGAATATTACAGGGGGCAATAAAGCTAAAATTTCTCGAAACCAAGACATAACAGCAGCTAGATTGAAAGTTTGGCGCTATTCTACTGAGGCACTTATAAATTACCAGCACAAAATTAACTTTTAAAAAAATGATATCAACACAGAAAGGAATAAGGCAATAAACGACGCATACACGGGTCATTTCACACAACAAAGTGCCTAAATGCCAGTCCAGCCACAAGTGACATTGAAAGACAATATAGCAACATCCAACGAGCCATTATGCATTTTCGGCAGGGTTTACGGCGTACCATACTCACCACTCCTAAAGGAACAATAAAAGTATAGCAGCCTAGAGCGGAGTGGAATTATGAAATCAGCCCGCCCAGAGGCAGGCCTGAATTAAGCATGGTGTTATTTGATTATCTTATTGCGGGAAAAACTTGGGATACTGTTCCAGTTCTGCCAATGCATCCACACTGCAAAGGCCTTACCTACAATGTTTTTATCTGGAACGAAGCCCCAGAAACGACTATCGCCACTGTTATCCCGGTTATCGCCCATCATAAAATAATGTCCCTGAGGAACCGTCCACTCTCCATCACCACGACTAGGACTATTATTGTACTGCTGAATAGGATACCCATTTTCTTGGTAAACATTCACTCGAGGCGCATTCTTAGGAATCCCCTCAAGCAAGGTTTCTTCAACCAACTCACCGTTGATATACAACCGTTTATTTGAATAGCGGATATGATCCCCAGGCAAACCAATTACACGCTTAATAAAGTACCTAGGGTCATGAGGCGGAATGAACACCATGACATCTCCCCGTGCTGGATCATTCACTTCAATTACTTTTGTTCCCAGCACTGGCAGGCGAAATCCATAAGCGAACTTATTAACCAAAATAAAATCACCATTTATTAAGGTCGGCTCCATGGAGGCTGATGGTATTTGAAACGGCTCAACCAGAAATGAACGCAAGACTAACACCAAAGCCAGTACTGGAAAAAAACCTTTACTATTCTCAATTAACCAAGGCTCTTGCTGGGCTTTTTCAATACTTTCCTGTGAAGCTGTACCGCCCATTTCTGCCACTAGAGCCAATCGACGCTTAGAAAAATAGAGCCTATCGGCCAAGCTTACGAGCCCCGTCGCAAACACGGCAATAACTAAAATTAAGGGAAAATCTATATCCATGAAATGCTCTATTTATTATATTTAAACAAAAAAGAAGGCCATTCTAACAAGCTTGTGCGGAAACTCACATTCTCTTTTCACAAATTGAACGCTAATTAAGCCGTCAACTTTAAGGCATAAGCTCAATGCTTTAAGCCTCTCATGGCTTGTGCCAATTCCACTGCATAGGAATCCGTCATACCAGAAATGTAATCTACCACTCGCAAATATGCCTGGTATTTATCCCAACCAGGCTTTGGTGCATGACGACCAATAAGCTCCAAAATACGAAGCGACTTGTAGCTCACCGTCTGCTCTGACAGCACCTCATCTACCGCGGTTAAAAATGTACCAAGTAAACTTCCAAGCGTAGTATAAGCACCAATTTCAATTAGGGCCTTTTTAGGGTCCTTAAATATTTTATTTTTCGCGATAGATTTAGCGCTAGAAATACACTTGGCCACCCTAGGGCTAGCCAAAGAAATCAAATCACCATCTAACTTCCCAGCCAAAATTGTTTCTTCATTGCTGACAAAGACCTGAGCCACCTCATTCACCATAATATCAATCGCTTTACCGCGTAAAATGGCCAATCGGCGTCGAGCGGGATCTTCTTGCGTAGTATCAAAATAGGACTTGGGAACTTCACCACCAATGAGGTCCAAGAGCAGTTTCTCTACTTCGTCATAATTAAGTAAGTTCATCTCAACGCCATCTTCTAGGTCGATAATGGCGTAACAAATATCATCCGCGGCCTCCATTAAATACACAAGTGGGTGGCGGCAGTACCTGTTCTCCCCTTCTGAAATTAAGCCAAGCTCAGCAGAAATTTGATGTAAAAAAGGCAAATCCGATTGATAAACGCCAAATTTTTCACCTTTTCGTGGGTCCTGATAGCCACTGTGCCACGGATATTTCAGAAATGCCCCCAGGGTGGCATACGTTAAGCGCATGCCTCCATCAAACCGGTGACATTCAAGTTGAGTTAGTATCCTCAACCCTTGCGCATTGCCCTCGAAGGACTGAAAGTCCCTAATTTGTTCTGAGCTTAACCCCTCTAAAAAGCCGCTATTTTTGCTATCTCGAAACCAATGCCTAATAGCATCTTCACCTGTATGCCCAAATGGAGGATTGCCAATATCATGAGCTAGGCAGGCAGCCTGTACAATCGCGCCTAAATCTGCAGCGCTAACACTATCGGGCAGTTTATTTTCAAGCATTTCGCCCACTTGCGCGCCTAAACTTCGCCCCACACAACTCACCTCTAAACTGTGCGTTAAACGACTATGTATATGGTCATTATCTCTCAATGGATGGACTTGCGTTTTGCGCTCCAGACGCCGAAAGCTACTGGAAAACACCACCCTGTCATGGTCTTTATGAAAAGGTGTGCGCATGCAAGTGGACTCCCCTTCTCCAGGTAAACCAAACCGCTTAGCGCTTAACAAGCGATGCCAATCCATTAACATTCTATTTCCTTTCATTTTTTAGATCTAAACTCATGGGCCTCATAGGTTCCCAGCCACCGATACTCAGACACATAAAACTTCAACTCTTCAATGGCGCGCACCATAGCTTTTGATTGAATGTGATCACTAATATCAATATGAAACTGACTACTATTTAAAGTCTTTCCGTCCATATAACTTTCTATTTTAATTAAATTCAGACCGTTGGTCGCAAACCCGCCCAAAGCCTTATAAAGAGCCGCTGGAATATTGCGCACCTTAAAAAGTATAGAAGTTATATATTGCTTGTTGGCATCAAGCTCAGGCAGTGTCGCCCCCCGGGTTAGGCAAATAAATCGCGTGGTATTACCAGTAACATCTTCATAGTGACTCTGCAGCACCTCTAATCCGTACATTTGCGCAGCCAACTCAGAAGCAATGGCGGCTCCACTTAAATCCTGAGACTCCATTAATAATTTGGCTGCTCCAGCTGTATCAAATTCTGCTTTAGACTGTAAATTTTGACTCAATATTCGATCATGACACTGCGCCAACGCTTGAGGATGGGACATAACCCAGCTGGGGTTAGCCCCAGAAAGCGCCATCAAACAATGATTTACCGGCTGAAAATGCTCCGCCACTATATGTAAGGTTGTTTTAGGTATTTGACGGTAAATTTCCTCCACACGCCCTGCGGTGGAATTCTCCAGAGGGATCATCGCCCATTTGGCCTCGCCTCGCTCAACGGCGCTTAGCGCCTGAACAAAACTATCAAAAGCCACAGGGTCGGCATCTGGCTGAACCTGAGCACACGCCAAGTGACTGTATGCCCCTAATTGACCCTGAAAGGCTATTTTTTCCATATATTTAATCGCTCATTATTAACTGAATGCAATCACACCGATATTAGAAGCTGAATAATCGCATTAGATTAGTTACCAAGCTTATCTATACTCATTTTAGACCCGAGACTAAAACCACCATGTTAAAAAAGATTTCAGTAGATAAGCTCAAACCCGGCATGTACGTGGCCAAAATTGCCTCACAAGGCATTAGCCTACACGAACATGAGCGTGAAGGGCGCATTAAAGACAAGCTAACCATTAAAGCCTTAATGCAAAGAGGCGTTAAAGAGCTGTATATCGATACTGAGCAAGGCGATGACAGCCCTGACGCCATCTCCATGGAACAAAGTGACAAACAACTTGAGAGTGAAATTAAAGAGATAGCCAGCATAAGAGAGGACAAAGAAGATAACGTAGAATTTGAACAGGAGTTTGAAAAAGCCAGCAAGATACACACTGAGGCACTCAATATGGTTGGCCACGCGTTAGAAGCGGCCAAGATGGGGGAGATGATTGAGCTTGATGGTTTTGAGAGCCTAGCTGAAAACTTCATGGACTCCGTCAAGAGAAACCAAAATGCCTTGGCCTGCCTATCCAGAATTCGCGATAAAGATAGTTATCTAATGGAGCACAGCGTTAATGTTGCCGTGCTTATGTCTATATTGGGCAAGCATCTAAAATTGGATCGAACCTATCTGCACCAGTGTGTTACTGGCGCCCTACTTCATGACATTGGCAAGATACTCATTCCTGACACCATCCTCCATAAACCGGGCAAGCTGACACCCGATGAATTTAATATCATGAAGCGCCACTCTTTATATAGCAGGAAAATTCTTGAGAAAAACCATGGCTTTCCACAAGTGGCTATTAATGTCGCCGGTCAACATCACGAACGAATTGATGGCCGCGGATATCCCGAAGGACTAAAAGGAGACGAAGTTAGTCCAGAGGCTCGCATGGCTTCTGTCGTAGACATATACGATGCCATTACTGCCGATCGGGTATACCACAAAGGCATGCCACCCTCGGTAGCATTGAAACGCATGCTTGAATGGTGCGGCCCTCATTTAGACACCCAATATGTTCATTCATTCATTAAAGCTATTGGGGTATACCCTGTAGGCTCTTTTGTGGAATTGGAAAGTGGTTTAGCCGGTGTTGTCATTGAAGAAAACCCTGGCAGCATTAAGCCTATAGTGAAAGTCATGTACAGCCTTAAGCAAAATGGCTATGTAAAGGTGGTCAAATTAAATCTAAGCAAAAACAGCTGCAAAGACAAAATCGTTAAAACCCTTAATCCCGATGATTACAGCATCAATATTCAAGATTTTATCCTCTAGGTTAATAACTGCACAATGTATGTAAGTCATTGTATTTACATAAAAAAGACTAAAAAGGTATTGACCCTTCTGACAAACATCCCTAAGATACGCCCCGCAGTTGAGGCAAAGCCCCAACGGCACAGAGTTCCTCGATAGCTCAGTTGGTAGAGCAGTAGACTGTTAATCTATTGGTCACTGGTTCGAGTCCAGTTCGAGGAGCCATTTTCGGAACATAGCGCAGCCTGGTAGCGCATCTGCTTTGGGAGCAGAGGGTCGGGGGTTCGAATCCCTCTGTTCCGACCATGATTCTCCATTCTAGTTTTAATTCCAGATACACATAACCCCCCCCCTCAGAAAACCTAGATACTAAGCCTAAATCACCACAAGTTTAATAATCCTCAAGTTAGCCAATATTCACAATTTACAGATATAAAAAAACCCGGCCTAAGCCAGGTTTTTCATATTTCAATCAATCAAGACTTTTCAATACTTAGCAATTCAACTTCAAATACCAAGGCTGAATTCGCTGGTATCTTAGGGCTCGGGCTCTGAGCACCATAAGCCAAATCAGCAGGGATATGCAGACGCCATTTATCGCCAACCTTCATCAACTGTAAAGCCTCAGTCCAACCAGAAATCACACGATTCACAGGAAATTTGGCAGGAGTACCACGATCAACAGAACTATCAAATACAGAACCATCAATTAATGTACCGTGATAATGAACCTCTACCGTATCTTCAGCTTGTGGAGAGTCACCCTCACCACTTGCAAGAACTTCATATTGAAGACCGCTTTCGGTAGAACTTACACCTTCTTTTTTAGCATTAACGGCAAGATACTCTTCACCCTTCTTAACCGCGCCCTCAGATTCCAACTTTTGCTTTTCCATCTGATCTTCGCGAACCGCTGCAAACGCCTCACGAATCACTTCTTCTTCCAATTTAGCAGGCTTGTCATTCAAAACATCCTGTAGGCCAGCCATCATTGCAGCCGTATTAATATCAATTGGCTGCCCTTTTACACTGCGGGCCATGCTCATACCAATACCGTAACTCATCTTATCGATATTAGTCTCTAACGAAACTTCTTTCTCGCCATTACAGCCCGCTAGCAATGCAGCTGAGACCAATGCAACTATAGGTAATTTACGCATTTTCCAAACTCTTGTTAAATTTACTTTCTTAATTACAAACAAATCGACTTTCATCTTTCAAACGTCGCTTGCACTCTCGATGATAATTACCACAAACAATCGCATCGCTTGGACTTAGGTTTAGTGCGTAGTCGCAAGCATAAACCTTCTCCCTAAGCTCATCATCGCTCAAGTTGCTCATGTTATTGCCACAGGCCACCAATAAAGAAGCCATGACTAACACCAACACTTTAATCGCCATTCCCAAATCAAATACCATAGGAATCACCAATACAGACCCCAACGACAACAAAAAGTTACGCCAGAGCCTATTTAATTTAAAAATTAAAGATGAAGGCTCAACCCTAAATAAGGACCAGCAACTGTTGCTTCAGCTGAAAGATCGCCAAAATCATCTTCATCCAGCTCAAGATCAAAACTACGATAACCAGCCGAAATACCCACATCCAATAAAGGAATCAAAGGCAAAACATAAGTCATATTTAAATCGTAATCAGTGATACCGGTATCACCAATAGAGATAACATTAATATCACCACCAAAGGATAAACCCGTTAGCGGGATATCGACGCCTGCCTTCAAATAACCCATAGGCACAATGAAATCTAAATCTTCCGATATTTCAGCTAAAGAAGATACAGAGGTAACCGAACCATCAAATTGGCGCAAGGTTAAACCGAAATCAAGAGTTACAATTGGGATGGGTAGACTCCAATACATAGTATAATCTGTATGCGTTAGATCAAGCTCGCTATCTACGGCTCCGCTAACGGTATTATCGCCAACCTTCAAACTTGTTACTGTGCCAGACCCATCAGATGACATATCCGTACTTTTAATTTTAAGATTGGGAATGACTGGAATTGGATGCTCAAAGGCAAAATACAATACATTTTGACCACCAGCATCCAGATTAAGATCATCCTCTAAATCAGCCTGACCACCACTAAGGTCACCTGAAATTGTTTGATCCCAATAATATCCGCCTGCATAAAAATCCACTAATGGCAGAGCGCTGGCCGCTTGAGGCAAGGTGGCAGCCAGAACTGCCGCAGAAAGGATTTTCTTCATTCTTATTTTCCTAATTATTATATTTACCGCAACCCGTACGCTACCACGGCTTTAATCAACATCCAAATATTATCACTGAGTTGCCCACTACAAAGCTGGCCACACATCACATAACCGTATTTAAACCTAATAACCTGCCAATTCAGGCTATTTCACGCCAATCAAAGCCTGTATTTTGATCAGCTACTATTACCCAGTCCTGCTCACACTCCAAACTTCGACAAATACTGTTAACCGCAAAGTCGATTCGGTTGTTTTGCCCACTAATATGCGTTGCCACCACATACTGCAATTTAGAAGTATCAATTTGCTTTAAAAATTGACCTGCCTGCTCGTTATTTAAGTGACCCAGGTGACCCTCCACCCTTTTTTTAAGGCGGGCAGGGTAAGGTCCTAATCGTAGCATTTGCACATCGTGATTAGTCTCAACCAATAAGGCATCACACGATTGATACTGATCAATTATATGGGGAGTTAAGCTGCCAAGATCCGTTAATACCCCCACCTTATTTTTACCATTAGAAACCACAAACTGGGTTGGCTCTCGAGCATCATGAGGAACCACCACAGGTGTAACTTGCAATTTACCAATGGAAAATGACTGATGACTATCAAATATTTTTAAAGCAGGAATTTTACCGAGACCATCATGTTGAGCCGTGCCATGAGAGATATAAACAGGAATTCTATATTTACGCGCTAAGGGCCCCACACCCTTAATATGATCGCCATGCTCATGAGTTACCAGGATAGCCGTCAACTGTAACGGCGTAAGACCTTTTTGAGCTAGGCGAAATTCGAAATCTTTCAAAGTGAAACCGTCATCAATTAAGATACAGGTCTCACCTTCTTGGATTAGGGTTCCATTACCCTTACTACCACTACCAATACTGCAAAATCGCACGAATTAAAAATCCCTTACAAATGCTCTTTAATTCGCGCCAATAAATCTTGAGCCTGCTCATCTTCAGCTAGGTTATCCTGATCTTCATGCACAGCAATATAAACACCACTTCTAGCTCTGTTCACTTTTACCTGAAGCGCAATTTTTTCCACTTCTGGCTCAGAACCAAATAAGCCCGCCCAAAAACCCTGCTCAACTTCAGCTGACTCTTTGTTTAGCTCAATATAATAAGTGCCCACACTGCGGTTTAAATCACTCATATGAATATCTGCTACTTTTAATGCCTCACCTACAGCCGACCAGGCACGAGCAAACGCAACGTTTAACCTTAAAATAGGAGTGCCGTTGCCATCCTTTAACAAAGTGGCTTCCAACTCTTGATTTTGAACCTCTGTCAGCTGAGTACCCTCTTCCTCCTCAAGACCCACTAAAGGTCGAGGCCTTGGCAATACAAACTCTTCCGGCAATTCAGCCTTCTTTGCTTTTGGAATGGGAAACTGCGGCTTAAACTCCACAGAAGCAACACGCTTAGGTACCTTAATATTTTCCTGAATCTCACTTTGAAGATAGTCATTGTCATGATCGTAAAACAACCAGCTACAACCACTCATTAAAGACAGGGAAACCAACAATCCAACTAAGCGCATTATGCACTCCACCTACTAATTATTTTTATATCAATTAAACCAGATTAAATTGAGACAGTATTTTTCGCAAAGGTTCACGCAGCTCTTGAGAAAGAGGCGTTAAAGGCAAACGAATAGCAGGTCCCATTAATTCCATCTGGTGCAACGCCCACTTCACGGGAATCGGATTAGACTCAACAAACATCGCACCATGCAAAGGCATTAAGGCATCATTCAGGCTTTTGGCTTTTTGAGCATCACCCTTTAACGCAGTGGCACACAATTCATGCATTTGAGCAGGCGCTACATTAGCTGTCACCGAGATATTACCCTTGGCACCTGCCAATATTAACGCATAGGCCGTCTCATCATCACCTGAGTAAACAGCCATACGATCACCGACACACTTAATCACCTCAGCACCGCGCTCAAGATCACCCGTTGCTTCTTTTATACCAACAATGTTATCAAAATCAGCTAGACGCTCAATGGTTTCTGGCAACATATCAACCGCAGTTCGACCAGGAACATTATATAAAATCTGTGGGATATTAGCATTTTCAGCAATGGCTTTATGATGCTGATATAAACCTTCTTGGGTAGGCTTATTATAATAAGGCGAAACCAACAGAGCAGCATCGGCCCCCAACTCTTGTGCTTGCTGAGTTAAGTAAATAGCCTCTGAGGTAGAGTTGGCACCAGTACCCGCGATAACAGGAATACGACCATTTACCCATTTAATGATTTGAGCAATTACACTTAGGTGCTCTTTAGTATCCAACGTGGCGGATTCACCAGTGGTCCCCATTGCAACAATTGAATCAGTGCCCTTTTCAATGTGCATCTCTACCAATTTTTCAAGTGCAGCCCAATCCACTGCGCCAGATTCTTTCATTGGTGTCGCTAAAGCTACGATGCTACCGGTGATCATTTACCCGCTCCGAGAACGTAAAAAAATAGATGGCAATGGTACTTAGCGAACCCCTATGTGGCAAGGCCCGCCAGCCATTGAAAGTACAAATGTGAAAACTACCGATATTTTATCAAACCCAGGCTGAAAATATAAACCTAAGAGACTAGATCCTGATCAATATGGGCCGCTTTAACGCCACGAGGCCAAGACGTAATCACCGCATTAAACAGGGTCGCCAACGGGATAGCAAAAAATACACCCCACAACCCCCACATACCACCAAATACCAAGACAGCCAGTATGATAACCACAGGATGAAGATTTACCGCCTCTGAAAACAACAGAGGCACTAAAACATTGCCATCCAGCGCCTGAATAATGAAATACACTGCCACCAAATAGTAAAAATCTGAGCCCACCCCCCACTGAAAATAAGCTATCAATACCACCGGCACAGTCACCACCGCAGCACCTATGTAAGGAATGACTACCGACAACCCAACCAAGATAGCCAGCAAAGCCGCGTAATTAATCCCCATAATTGCAAACGCCAGATAAGTTACACCACCCGCAGCAAGTATCTCCACCACCTTGCCTCGAATATAGTTAGCAAACTGCTCATCCATTTCACGCCAAACCTGACCGATCAACACCCGCTTGTGTGGTAACAAGGACACCCACCAGCGAACCATCATGGAGCCATCCTTTAGAAAGAAAAACACCAATAGCGGCACCAACACCATATAAATAAGGATCGCTACTAAATTGGGCAATTTAGATAAGGAGAACGTCAAAGCACGCTGACCAAAATGCCCGAGCTCCTCACCCACCGTTGCCGCCAAGGTTTGAATTTGCTCCTCACTAAATAACTGCGGATAACGCTCGGGAAGAATTATCATCAAACGCTGAGCCTTATCCAGCATTCTTGGCAATTCGCCAAATAGCTGAGTCACCTGTCCCCACACTGCAGGGAAAATAATAAAGAATATCGCCAAACAAGCCACAACAAAAAAGACAAAAACCACAATACAAGCAGTTAAATGCGAAACCCCGCGACGCTTTAAAAAGAACAACGGAGCCTGCAATAAATAAGCGACAATAACACTGGCAATAGCCGGAGCCAAAATACTGCCAAGAGTCAGAACAACCACAAAGCCAGCAACCAACAGTAGCAATAAAAACAAGGCTTCTTCATCGGAAAAATAACGATCAACCCAACCTCGAATGAGGCGCACCATAGACATATTTTGCCTATTCCCTTTTTAATATATAAAACACAAATTGCTCAGCTTGCTGCTCTTGTTTTAAAAGCTCGTGAGCGGTGAGATCGACAAACGCAGGTATATCACGCCAGGAGCCAGCATCCGTAGCCTCCACCTTCAATACCTGACCCAAATCCATGGAACTTAAAGCCTGTTTCGTTTTCAATAGTGGCATAGGACACCTAAGTCCCGGCACCTGTAACAACACATCATATGCCTGTGTCATAATTTAGATTAGCCCAGCATCGTAATTTCAGGCTAATATTATTCTAAAAGGTGCCATCAGGCGACTAATAAAGCATAAGGAGCAGCATGCCCTACATTCTAGCCCTCGCAGTATATGTATTTAGCCTGCACAGCTATGGCGCAAACAACGACCTCCCTCGTTTAGGTGATGCCACTTCTGGCTTAATCTCAATCCAGCAAGAGCACATCTTAGGCAGGGCGTGGCTACGCAACCTACGCCGACAAGCTGACACATTGAACATTCCGGTACTGACAGAGTTCAGCGAAAATCTAATCTATCGACTAGCCAGTCACAGCCAGGTAAGCGACCGTCGCTTTGAAATCATCCTATTAGACAACAAACAGCTCAATGCCTTTGCCGTGCCAGGTGGCGTCATAGGAATTAACGCAGGCTTATTTTTACACGCCAAGACCGAAGCCCAATTTGCTGCAGTACTCGCTCACGAACTAGCCCACTTAAGCCAGCGTCATTTTGCTCGCCAGGTTGAAGAAGGCCGAAAACAAGCCCCTATTGCCATGGCAACATTGCTAGGCAGCATCATGCTTCTAGCCACCAACAACACCGAGGCAGGCTTTGCAGGCCTCATGACCAGCCAAGCCGCCGCCACACAATGGGCTTTAAGCTATAGCCGAGACTGGGAAAGAGAAGCGGATCGAATAGGCATTCACACCTTGGCTGGCGCCCAGTTTGACCCCCAGGGCATGCCTAACATGTTTAGACAGATGTATGACGCACACAAATACAGTGAGCGCCCTCCTGAGTTTTTACTCACCCACCCGGTAACTGAAAATCGTGTTAGCGATGCCGCTGGCCGAGCCGACACCATCAAAGGGGACGTTTTAAAACAGGACATGGAATTCCTGCTCATGCGTACGCGCCTTCAACTAAAGTATTTAAAACAAAGCCACAACCTTGCCTACTACCAAGACCAACTACGCAACAACAAAGATGAAAAACAAAAGCCCATCATCCAATACGCTATCGCCCTATTATTAATGGAGCAAAAGAAGTATCGACAAGCCTTGGTTCAATCTAACGCCCTTATACTGCACGATAAAAGCCGCATCAGCTTCCAAATTTTAAATGCGCAGATATTGTTTAATGTTGGCAAAAAAGACAAAGCCCTTAAACAACTGAACGAGTTATTAATACTCAATCCAGACAACCACCCTCTTACCATGATCTATGCCGATCTTTTAATTGAAGAGAATCAATTACACCAAGCAGCACTTGAACTAAGACGACACTCTCAAATACGAAAAAATGATCCAAGCGTTTGGCAAAAACTTAGCGAAGTGGAAGGTAAGTCAGGCAACACAGTAGAGCTTTACAGATCAAGAGCAGAGTACCTATTCCTAAACGGTCAAACAGACAAGGCCCTCAAACAACTTGAGAGCGCTCTAAAAATAAGCAAAGGGAATTATTTAGTATCGGCCCGCATAGAGCAGCGGGCAAGGGACATCTCAGCTAGCAAGGAAGAAATTAAAATTTAATTAAAAGCTACGACCCTGACTTTGCACACCATGTTCTTTTGCAAAGTCCAGCATCCTGTTAAGTGAAATCATGGCCTTTTCGGCCGTGGCTTCAGGCACCACCACCTCATTTAAACCCTCACTCAGGCAGTCATGTAAGTTCTGCAAATCGTTCATGGCCATCCAAGGGCAATGTGCACAGCTTTTACAACTGGCACCAGAACCCCCAGTAGGCGCCTCAATAAATAATTTACCTGGGGCCATTTGCTGCATTTTATAGAAGATAGCCTTGTCGGTGGCCACAATAAACGTCTCATTTGGAAGCTCTTGAGCCGCCTTAATAATCTGAGATGTACTACCCACAATATCAGCCATCTTTACGACCGACTCAGGAGACTCAGGGTGCACTAGCACAGCAGCGTCTGGATGTACTTTCTGCAAATCCTGAAGCCCTTTCGCTTTAAATTCATCATGCACGATACAAGCACTATTCCACATCAACATGTCTGCGCCTGTCATACGTTGAATGTAGTTACCCAGGTGCTTGTCTGGCCCCCAAATAATCTTCTCACCCTGATCCATCAGACTCTGTACTATTTCCAAAGCAATACTCGATGTCACCACCCAATCTGCTCGAGCTTTAACTTCTGTAGAGGTGTTCGCATAAACCACGACCTTACGATCCGGATGTTGATCACAAAAGGCACTAAATTCATCTATAGGACAGCCAATATCAAGCGAACAGGTTGCTTCCAGGCTAGGCATTAAGATACGCTTTTCAGGGCTTAATATTTTAGAGGTCTCCCCCATAAATTTAACGCCTGCCACCACTAAGGTTTGTGCCTCATGGTCTCGACCAAAGCGCGCCATTTCAAGGGAATCTGCCACACAGCCGCCTGTCTCATCTGCCAAAGCCTGTAGAACTGGGTCGGTATAATAATGAGCGACTAAAACGGCGTTTTTCTCTTTCAGCAGAACCTTGATTTTATCGACATAATCCGACATTTGCTCTGCGGTCAGGTTACTTTGCGAGCCGGACTCAAAATGATTTTGGATCCATGCATTAACAGATGTTTGAGATTCTGAGTTAGGCTGAGTCATAAGGCGTTCAAGATAAAGTAGAGATTAAAAACGGGGAAAGACTTTAACACAAAACAAAGACAATTATGTCCAATTAAAAATAGTCGAGCACGTCAAATTTTAAGCAAAAAAAAGGCAGAGTATCTAAACTCTGCCTTTTTAATATGGTGGGCCGTGCTGGATTCGAACCAGCGACCAATTGATTAAAAGTCAACTGCT
>ERZ1027231.185-NODE-185-length-29136-cov-51.878237_pt1 | contig 29136 bp, 23 predicted proteins | sample MGYA00520866_ERZ1027231 | MGnify/ENA primary metagenome ERZ1027231 (study PRJEB33311, sample SAMEA4378411) | marine metagenome | biome: Marine biome; feature: Fjord; material: Water | collected 2014-07-20T08:00:00Z/2014-07-... | depth 75 m ...
CTATGCGTTAACTCACTCAACTTGAAAAGAGAATATTATGGCTCGAAAAAAAGCAAAGATTCTTATGGTTTAACTTGACGTGGGGAGTCATACCAACGCCCCATTAAGAGGCTAAAAATTGTGGGCTAAAATGGAGCGGAGCGAACAGCCCGCTGTTTTTAGTCCTGCTTTAATGCCTTGTTATATCTCGATTTAACCAAAGTATAAATTACTAAACCTACACCCATTAAATACAAAACAGAAAGTAATAAAAAGCCAAACTTACTATTTCTTTCAGGCTCTAGTACAGAAAAACTTGGATTACTTTTATCAAAGTATACCGCCACTTTTTTGCCAATAGGATAACGATTAATAATTTGGTCTACATTTTCTTTTTTATCGCTTCCTTTAAACCCAAACCCTATCCGACTTGATTCATAGGATTTACCATTTACTTTATATTGGTAAATGATATCAAATCTAAATCTTGGTTTAGAGCTATGACTAATATCAGACTTATTAATCTCTCCGTCAGCTTCAATAAACTCGATTGTATTTAAGAAAAAGCTCCCTCTAATATCATCGAAGCGAACGGCTAGAATGATGATAGGCAAAAGTAGAAATAATAATATTTCTTTGTGCTCTTTATACGAAAATTTCACCAGACCTCTTTAGAGATATAACGCTGTTTTAAGCGGCGAGTAATAGCTTGCTAAAATGTGAAACGAAGTGGAACCGAGCAAGCTGTTACGAGTCCGACTTGAAAACCCTTGTTATATGGCAAAATCACCGAACTTCGATGGTGAAATTGTACTTTAATTCTACGTACTTTATAAACTCTTCAATTGCTATTTCGATGGCATCCAAGATATTAATAAAGCTTTCTTTTGTTAAGCTACGATCAATAGCAAAGTGATGAACTATGCCATGGCGATATTGAATAATGTCTTCAATTCTATTTTCTAAAAATGAAATTGAGCGACCAATTTTTTTCTTTTTGTATAGGATCTTTCTTACATCTATATCTAACCAGTCTTTGTATGCTTTATTCAATTGATTGAGATTTTGAAAGGTGTAGTTTTCAGCAATAATATTCTCTATTGTTTTATCATTTTTCTCCATTTCAACGAGAGTTGAGAAATCAATTTTTTGTTTATGATTTTCTCGTTTATTTAATGCTAAATCATCGTACTTGATTAAAACTTGGAAAGTTTGAGAAAAGAAATATTCAAACATTGCGACAGCAAATGGAACTAATCCATTATATAAAACACGGCTTGGATCCATACTGTTACTAAATTCAATAAAGTCGTCGACTTTACTACCAGCTACAGTTGGGTTATTTATCTTAGGTTCAGGGAGTGAAAATTTTACGGCACTTATTTCTTGTTGAACATGACTATAAACCGATGAAATACCTCTACCTATAGGTGTACTATTGTCATCCCATAAAGGTGCATATCTATTCGTACCATAGTCACCTTTAATAGTCCCTCCAAAGAGTTTCCTTGCTCCACGTAAGACATCGTTTAACATTTTTACATCATGCCAACTGGCACTATAAACATTACGGACATGTAATGACCATTTATTACCCGTAATATTCAGTTCATCATCGTGGGTTGGATAAATATCAGCAGAAACACCATCTATAGATTTGTAATCTTCAAAGTCAAACCAACCGTAATTTAGAGTTCCATTGGGCCAATCCCAAAAGTGACCACATTTTGTAAAACCTAAATTTTCAAGATACTCTTTAAGTTCTTTTTTTGTCGCCTTTTGTGGATATAAGGTTACATCTCTGCCCAACTTTGACTACTCCTACGTAGGTTGACTTACCAACGCCCAAATAACAGGCTAAGTAATAGTTGGCTAAAATGTGTAGCGAAGCGAAACGCAGCCAACTGTTGCGTGTCCTAGTTTATTTTCTTGTTAGCTTGCGATGACACCCAAATATAACCAAGTAGTTAAAAGCATTAATAGATACAAACCATTAACAACCCAAATATTTTTTTTCTTATCTGAGGTTGATATACATTGAGTTAAATCTACTTTTTTTAATAATATGCCCGTAATTGAGTCCATTACAAGAGCAAATACGATACATAAATATATTATATATTCGTCCGGAACTTGGTATGAAAACAAAACCAAAAACATTGGTGGTAAAAAGAAATAACCACTGAAAACCACTAATTGCAATCGAACCAAGTGAATGCTATTTGATGAAGATATTCCGCCTTTTTCAGCTAAATCCTTTGTTCCGTAAATTACTCGATGAAATAGATTCATATATTCAAATATACATCCAAACTTGAAATTGCCTGACTAGTTTTTTAGCAAGCTAACGCTTTGCTAAGCGGCTAAGGACACGTTTGCTATACTGCGCGGAGCGCGAGCAAACTGTACGTGTCCGTTTGAGCAACTTGTTATATGCAGCGGTGGTTGTAGCCGAACACTGCACGGATTTAAGCCACCCGTAATAATAAAACCTGACCGTGAACTTTTACGCTACTCACTACTGCCAGAACAAAATTAATAGCATTGCCACCTTTGAAAAAGGAATAAATGGCAATGCTTATTAGTGCAAACACCAAACCTTGTTTAGCGTAAAACACTGATTAATAATATCTTGCCCTAATAAAAATTACTAAGAGCATATAACAGCTTATTATGAGGCAAAATTCCTTCTTTCTACAGAGGGGAAAAATCGTCCATAATTTTATAATGAAATGAGGTTACTTGATTGTTCTCTATAGATCAATGAGTTAAAAATACCGAGTTAAGTGGTTGATGTGTGAAAGGAGGCAAATTGCTCGCTTTGTTGTAGAAAGAAGGAATTGTAATAAGCTGTATCAATAAACTGTTTAATATAAACTAGAAATAAGACTGTTTTGATATTAAAACTTACTTTTTAAAACGAAATAGACTAATCAATTTACCTAAACCAACCCTCTTTTGTGCACTACCTCACTCTTGTTATTTAATGTTTTTCATCATAAAAAAGGGTAACTTGCGTTACCCTTTAGCTTATTTCATTATCCTCTAAGATCTTTGATTTTGGCTTTTGAGAACCAAACATATAAAACCGGTAACACAAACAAGGTGAGTAACGTCGCAGTAACCAAGCCACCAACAATAACACTCGCCAGTGGTCGTTGGATTTCAGCCCCTACCCCATTAGACATTAGCATAGGGATCAAGCCTAATGCAGAAGTAATAGCGGTCATTAATACTGGACGTAAACGAGATACTGCCCCGTCAAAAACAGCTTTTGAGGTGTCTATACCATCTTTTACCAGCTGGTTAATGCTTTCTACCATCACCACACCGTTGAGCACGGCGACACCAAATAAGGTGATAAAACCGACTGAACTTGGCACTGATAAGTATTGGCCTGAAATATACAGTGAGAAAATACCACCAATAACTGCTAACGGTACATTTACTAAAATAAGCATCGCTTGACCAACAGAGTCAAAGGCAAAATAAAGTAGTAAGGCAATTAACGCTAATGATAGCGGCACCACTACTGCTAGTCGCTGCTGCGCGCGTTGTTGGTTTTCAAATTGACCACCAATAACCACAGAATACCCTGCTGGCAAGTCCACTTTATTTGCAATAGTGTCACGAATATCAGCGACCACACTCCCCATGTCTCTCCCTTGAACATTGGCTTGAATTACCACGCGTCGCTGTACATCATCACGGCGCACTTGCGGCGGACCTGATTCAAAACTGACTGTAGCAATATCACCTAAACGTACCCAAGCACCCGTAGGTGATTGTATTCTCAAGTCTGCAATGGCTTCTTGGTTATCACGGTATTTTTCTTCAATGCGAACATAAATATCATAACGTTCATTACCATTGATTATTTGGCCAGCGCTAACGCCACCAATACCATTTTTAACTACTTCCATAACATCGCCAACCGACAACCCAAAACGTGACAATTGTCGTCTTTTCGGTTTAATCACTAACTGTGCTTCACCAGCTATTTGCTCTAAGGCGACATCTCTTGCGCCATCAATTTGTTTGATTGCCGTTTCGATTTCTTGTCCTTTGCTCGCCAGCATATCCAACTCTGGTCCAAACAATTTAATGGCAAGTTGCGCTTTAACCCCTGACAGTAATTCATCAACCCGTGTCGCTATGGGTTGTGAAAAGTTAAGTAACAACCCTGGGAATTGTTCAAGCTTCTCTTCCATTAAACCTTGTAACTCAACGCGATTTTTAGCGCTGGTCCATTGTGAAACATGTTTTAAGCCAATGTATATTTCAATATTATTGACTGGCTCAGGATCACCGCCGATTTCAGCACGACCAATTCGACTTAAGGTATACTCTACTTCTGGGAATTCCATTAACTTTTCTTCAAGAATAGGAGCAACCGACAAGGCTGTTTCTAAACTTGCTGATGGCGCTAATGTTGCTCTTAGGTTAATGGTGCCCTCTTCTAATTCTGGTACAAATTCAGTCCCAATTTGTGGTATTAACGATGCCGCTCCTACGAGTAAAACTATTGCAGTAATAATAACTACTTTCGTGTGATTCATCGCGGCTTTGAGGCCTTTGCGATAAAGCTTGTCTAATGGTTTTAAGACAAAACTTTCTCTTTCTTTAACGCCTTTATTAAACATAAAGGTTGCTAAGGCTGGTACGACAAACAGTGCCACTAAAATTGCTGAAATAACCGCTAAAATAATACTAATAGCCATCGGCTGGAACAGTTTAGCTTCCACCCCTTCAAAGCTAAATAGCGGTGTGAATACCACTAAAATAATAGAGGCAGCAAAAAATACCGGACGTGCGACTTCTTTTCCTGCTTCTTTTAATCGTAAAGGAATGCCTGCTTTATCATGTTCGACATCATGGGGATCAGAAATATGTGAGCCAGCATCTGCGCCTAACGTTCTCGCTTGCGCATTTTTATAATGTGTTGGATCAGGTCGATTTAGATGTTTGAACATGTTTTCAACCATCACAACAGAGCCATCAACCAACATACCAATAGCAACGGCGATACCACCTAACGACATTAAGTTTGCCGATAAACCTATCCAAGACATCACCATTAAGGCGATAGCGATTGAAATAGGAATGGAAATTAACACTAAAAAAGTTGCGCGCAAGTTCATTAAAAACAGCGCGAGTACGATAGCGATAAATATAAACGCCAGCGCTAGTGCTTGCACTACGGTATCAACCGCTTTGGTAATTAAATCTGCTTGGTCGTAGAAAGGTTCAAAACGTACGCCTTCAGGGAGCGCTTGATTGATCATAGGAATACGGGCATTAATACCGTCGATTGTCGCTTTAGTATTGGCGCCCATGCGTTTTAATACTATGCCTGAAACCACTTCACCTAAGTTTTCAATGTTACCCTGGTCATCTCTGCGCGTCATGGTAACCGCGCCTTGGCGTATTTCACTACCTAATGAAACCTTGGCTACATCTTCAATAGTGACCACAGTACCATCAACCGTTTTGACGGGGACTTGTCTGATATCGGCTAAACCTGCTTCGCCACTATTAAACCAACCTGTGCCACGAATAACTAACTGCTCTTGTCCACGGTTCATGTACCAACCGCCAACATTGGCATTATTGTTATCGAGTGCGGTAACAATATCGTCTTGCGTTAACTCATATGACAACAATTTACTCGGTTCAATGTTGACCTGATACTGTCTGACGTTGCCACCAAAAGATAAAACGTCAGTAACACCGTCCACTGGCATAACCAATAACTTCACTATCCAATCGTTCAAGCTTCTTAAGGTCATAGAATCATAACCAGAATCTTTATCGGCAATGAGCAAATACTGAAAAACTTGACCTAAGCCAGAGGTGTTAGGTCCCATTACTGGTGTGCCCACGCCTTGCGGAATTAACTCTTTTGCCGCTTGTAAACGTTCAAACACTAATTGGCGAGCAAAGTAGATGTCTGTGCCTTCTTTAAAGACAACAGTAACACCCGACAAACCCGTTTTTGAAATAGAGCGTACTTGCTCTACATCTGGCAGCGCATACATTACTGCTTCAATGGGATAGGTTATTAACTGCTCTACTTCTTCAGCTGCTAAGCCCGGTGCTTCGGTGTTTACCGCTACTTGAACATTTGTTACATCAGGAAAAGCATCTAAATTTAGTTTTGGGATCACCAAAATAGACGCTGCCATCGTGGCAATTAGGGCGATAATTACTAACAGTCTATTATTGATCGACCAATCAATCATTTTATTAAACATAATCTTATCCCCCTAGTGGCCGTGCGGATCAAAGCCGCCTTTTGCTATTTCTGACGCAACAAAAAATGCACCTTTTGTTACCACTCGGGTATTAGGTGTAATACCGATAATTTGACGATAATTACCTAATGGTTGACCTAACTCCACTTCAACGGCCTTAAATTCACCTGGGTGGTCTTCAACAAATACCGTCCAATCGCCATCTGCACCGCGCATTAATGCTGTTTCTGGCACTGCTATGACTGGGCTTGGCGTATCAAACTGAAAATTCACATTAACAAACATGCCTGAATGCAAACTGTCATCAGTATTTTCAACCGATAATCTAACAATTCGAGTTCGGGTACTTGGGTCTATGGTGTGAGCTTCTTGGATTACCTTCGCTATGTGTATTTGTCCGGCAAACTTAACTTTTGCTATGGTGCCACTTGGAAGACTCAATTTTTTATTTGGCGAAACACGCGCTTCTACCCATAAATCTTTTTCATCAGCCAATACCATGATTTTTTCACCAGCAGGCACACGTTGTCCCTGTGAAAAATCATCACTTAAGACCACACCAGAACGCTTAGCCACTAAGGTATATTCACCAAGGTTTGATGAGTTGTTTTTTACAATCTCTTTAATGGCGGCTTTGGTTAAACCAAAGGCGGTTAATCGACCATAAGCAGAGATGTAATCTGTTTCGCTCGCTAATAAGCGGGATTCGCTAACCGTGCCAAGACCCAATTTTTTAGTGCGTTGCCAATCACTGTAGGCAACACGATATTGTGCTTGTGCTTCAGCCATTGATTCACTAAATAATGTAACCAAAGCCTGACCCTTAGTAACATGCTCACCCAAAATAGCGTGACGACTGATCACTACTGATTCAGTACGCGGAGAGACAATATAACTGGTATAACCGTTCGCTTTTATTTCACCTGGTGCATAGACACTTTTGGCGAATATTGCCGGATTTAAGCTAGTCACTTTGATATTGGCAAGTGCCATTTTTTCAGGACTAAAACTTATGCCTTCTTCATGTTCTGCTTCAGTTGTTGCTTTAGTCGCTGTTTCACTCCCATGTTCATGACCGTCATCAGATTTTTCCTCAGTAGCATGGTCGTCTGTGCTGTCATCAGCACCGTGTTCATGTCCACTTTCGTCAAGTACGTTTTCACTTTCAGCATCATGGTCATGGTTATGGTCAATTTTTAATACTCTTGATTGCTCTAGCGATGGTGTTTTTTCTAGGGTGGTATCGTTATTTGATAATGCCGTAGTTGATACGACAGCTGAGCCGATGAATAGCGCGATTCCAGCATATTTTACTGATAAAAATTTCATAATAATCTCTTAATTTAATAATCAAATGCCGCAACTAAACCAAGATTAACCACTAGATTAACGTCAATTAAATTACATTAAGTGAAGTGCTAGTTAAGGATAAGTTTGTTACGGAGATAGCGTTAAAATTAAATTAAACGATTGGGGGGCGTATAGGCTCTTCGGTGAAAAATTTATCTGCATGATCAGTATAAAAGTATTGATTTGTGCTGATAAATTCAGGGGTCGGTAGTGCAGATTTATTACTGGCAACCCACTGGGTATGAGCGCCTTGACAATGACCACAATGGTGGCAGTCTTTAATATTATGTTCGGAGTCTGATGATTCATCGAAAAGTTCGCTGTCATCACTATCATGGGAGTGTTCTGTTTGAATATGTTGAGAGTCGACTACATGACTTTCATCTGAATCAGCCACAGCAGCATATGATTGCAATGCAATCAAAAATACTAGTACTAAGCCAATCCAAGTGTTTTTCATTTGTAACGTATGCTCTACTATTAAAAGTCTAAGAATATTCGACGCTTATGCTAATCAAAAAGGTTAAGTCCGTCAATGACGTTGATTGCTATCGTTACACTTTAAAACAAGATGAAAGAGTATCATTAGCCATTCTTTTCTTGTGCATTATTGATGACCCTTCATTTACATTTAGACATTTTAATCGATTATAAAGTAAAGTTATCAATTCAAAAAAATAGCACTATATATCAATTAGTTTAATCACACCCCGTGAAATTACAACTTTCAATTATGCCATTTTTATCAAGAAGATAATTATACACCTCTCAATATTGCTACATATTATTAACAATTAGATTGAACTCTACGTTAAAATAAAATATAAAACTATCTTATTAAATAAATTTGAAACAACGAGAATCACTAATGAGCCAATTTATAGGTGTCTTTGACAACGCTTTACCTGATGAACTGTGCGATAAACTCATTCAAGGCCATCACAAAAGTGACAAAGTTGCTAAAGGTCGAGTGGGTAGCGGTGTAAATACACAGCTAAAAGATAGTCATGATGTCACTATGGTTGAAAAAGAGTGGCAAGCTCTACAGCTTGAACTGATTAATGCTAGCTATTCTCATGTAAAATCTTATTTAACTGAGCATTATATGGCGTTAATTTCAGCATTAAATCCAACAGTCAGAGATCCAGATACAGGCTTACCAACATCGGTAACTAAAGAAAATTTTGACCGTTTGGGTACTGCTTATCTAGACCAACTGATTCAATACGTTTTTTGTTATGATAACTTTACCGTTCAACAATATGAACAAGGCGTTGGCGGTTATCATTACTGGCATTCAGAAATTTTCCCGCAACTGCCCCACAATAAACCATTACATCGAGTTTTAGCTTTTTTATATTACTTAAATGATGTCGAAGAAGGTGGTGAAACCGAGTTTCATTATCAAGGAATAAAAGTTAAGCCCAAAAAAGGTACTTTAGTTATTTTTCCTGCCGGCTTTACTCATACCCATAAAGGCCATATCCCTTTATCTGATGAGAAATATGTAGTCACTTCATGGTTAATGTATAACAAAGCCGAACAACTCTACGGTAAGAAATAATCTTACTTCGTTATTATGATTGTTCAGCGTGACTTTACAAAAATATTCATCGCTACACAGCTAATTAGCAAAAATTCTTTTAACGTAACTGTAAGTCGAGTTTTTGCTTGTTAGGCTGATCGCATAGTTGATCCACACTTTGGTAGAGCTTCAAGACTTAATCTTATTCCTGTTCATCTAAGTTGTTAGTTAAAAATTGTTTTATCGCAGTTTGTGCATCTAGGTGTGCTTGTTTGTTATAACCTACATGAACACTGCCCCAAGGGTGCTCTTTTGATTCTCGCCGAACATGATTAAGAAACTGGTATCGCTGTTGCTGATCATCAAAATTATGATACGCATCGGTAAATGTCCACAATTGCTGATGTAATGCATTTTTACCATTATCTAGTAATTGCTGACAGTGAATTGGTTGAGTCCATTCATCATCTTCCCCCATCAATATGCGGATAGGTACGTCAGCTTTATATTGTTTGCCCGACATAAGATACTGTTGGTACTGCCAACAACTCGGATAAAATGCAATGCCCGCGCTGTAACCATGGCCTTGTGTGGCATAACTCTGCTCTAATACTTTTAATGTTATCGCACCACCATAAGACCAGCCAAATAAAACAATATCGTTTGAATTGACTTCACTGAGTGATTGTAAGTAATGTAATGCGACCAAAGCATCTTTAGGCCTTTGCTGATTAAAGTGCTGCCATACTTTGTCTCCGGCTGTACAAATCTCTTCGATACCTTGATGGCTGAAGCTATCGACAATCAATGTGATATACCCCCATCTATTGAGTGTTTTGCTCCATTGATGGTGTTTATTTGAAACGCCATAACAGCCATGAAGCAGCACAGCTGCGGGATGAGGACCAATTCCGTCAGGATGCATTATGGTAACTGACAACGGATATTCATCTAATGAATCTGTGTTTGACAATGAATTTGTGTTTGACAACATAATAACTTTGCCCTGCGACATTTCAGGCAGTTGTAGTGATATCAATGCGATTGCCACCACAAAGATAGCAAGCAATATGATTAATTTTATCTTGGTTGGCGTAGTGGTCATTTTTTCCATTTGCTGCCCCACTTCAATGGATGGAGTATATTTATGAAGCCATTAATATTTTCTAGCCAATTGGCGATATCACCTGTGAGCTGAATATCTTTTGCTGCAGCTAAATAAGTTGAAGGTAATGTACCGATAAAAACAATGGGTATTTTATTGGCGTTAGCATTTTCGATAATAATTGATATAACGGGGGTAATTGCTGGTACGCCAATCACCAACAAACAGCCACATTGTGCCATGTTAGTTTGCAAGGCCTGATAACATGCTGGGTCAATATTTTCATCAGCAGCTAAAATTTGTGGTTTAAGTAACCCCGAACAATGTTGGCAGTGAAGATCACGCTGCAACCACAAGGGTACTGGAGGCCAAGCTTGCTGCTGCGCACAGTCAAGGCAATATAAGCTTTTTATTGAACCATAACATTCGTAAACAGGATGCTGTTCCGCGTTAAGCAGGCTATCAACTGTTTCAGTAAACAGTCCTGACAAATAGTGGTTCAACAAATGATCAAGTTGTTTATCAATGTTATTTTTATTCATTGTCAATACTTGCTGGTAATAGTCATATGAGGCTTTCCAATAGAGATAACGGCAACGTTTCGACGCTTTAAATTCAGCCAGGGTATAACTAGCGATTGGCACCTTGGGATCTAACCATTGCCCAGATGGATAATCTGGAAGTGTTCCCTTACGTATTCCTGATCCCGTAATTGCTACGCATTGTTTAGCCCTTAAGCGATTTGTTAGTAGGAGCTGAAATGTTCTCCAAAGCTCGCTTTGAAGTAGGTTATGGTCTTTGTATTGTCTGAAAAAAACTAAGGTTATCAAGCTACTCATAATAAATGGAAATAACAGAGGCGCGCTCAACTGCTCTAATCCAGTGATTATCCAGACGTACCAAATACCCCCTGCCAACACGGTATTAAATATTGCCGCTAATGTCGCTAAACTAGAATGTTTGAAAAATAGTGTTTTTATCGAGAAGTAAGCCAATGCCAAGTTAATTGCCCATAAGTCAACCAGAGCATATAAATTTAATCCCGTAAACCACTGAGCTAGAAGACCACCTGCTAAGCTGATAACAAGAGTTTGCAAAGTAGCGAGTGGATATTGATAGGCCATAGCAGATACCACAAGTATTATTGCAACTTCTCTACTATAGGTCTGTAAAATAGGCTCTGCTGCCCCTGAAAATAAAAGATGGTTTGTATCTAAGGATAACAGTGAAATAGTTAATACAATGACCGAAATACTGGCCATAGCAGGAAGAGATAATACTGGCAGTTGTCGAGGAATGAGTATGGCTCGCAATCGAAATTCAAAAAATAGGCAAACTAACAGCGTAATAACAAACAAACACAATCCCTTGATGCTAAGTATTGAATCCCCCCAATACATGCCAACTATCGCACCGTTATAACCTGCAATGCCAAGCCTCCACTCTTGCACAGTGTAGTCTTTAATTAAGGGGCTTAAGCTATTACTAATTAATACAGCGACGATAGCTGCAAAAGCCGACCATACTGAAACTAAGGCAATGGCTAAAAAAATGAGTAGACCGGAGATTTGTCGATCTAAAAAGGCAAGTTGCGCGAATGACCTCCATTGAGCGGAAAAATGATTTTTAAAATTGACATTTATCATCACGCAGTCGGCCTGGTAATAGATCAAGCGCAAATATATCTCGGAAAGTCTCGGCCCGTCGGATAAGTTCTGGTCCCTGCTCACCTAATAATATGGTCGCCGGTCTAGGTTGAATAAATTGATTCGATTGAGTGTGACAGTATGCGCCAACATTTCCGATACTAAGATGGTCACCGACATTGAGTGCTGGCATCAATATTTGCTCACGTAATCTATCACTTTGCATACACAAAGGGCCAAAGATATCGACTGGTTTTAATAATCCTCTCTCTTCGCTTTTTGTTGCTGCAACTGTCTTTATTTGATGATTGTAATAACAAACGGTAGGAACTAAGTTAACCCCTGCGTCAATAATAACGGCGTTTCGACCCCCAACGATCTCTTTCTTAGCAATGACGGTACTAAGCAGTTGGGTCGAGGCATCGACTATTGCTCGTCCAGGCTCTAGTATCAATGTTGGGTTATTGCCAAATAGGTCGCTATGTTTACGTAATTGTCCAAAAATATGCTCCGCATAAGGTAACAGATAATCATTATTTGTACGTTGACTACCCCCAGGTAAGTCATACTCAGGTCTAAGTGTATTGGCCGAAGGAAAACCTCCACCAATATCGATGCTCGTTGGGTTAAGCCCTAATTCTCTTGCTTGTTTTGCTAATTCTATGAGTTTTTCAACAGCATTAGCGTAAAGTTCATGAACCAACACAAAGGTACCCACATGGCAGTGGAAACCTTCAAATTGAAGTTTGTTATTACGAGAAATTTTCCTTAGCGCACTTAAACTCTCACCATTTTCATTGTTAAAGCCAAACTTAGTCCATGGGTTAGTCCCAAAACGAAAATTGACCCGAATCGCGACTCTTGCAGGGGTAAATAGCTCTTTAGAAAGTTGATCTATCAGTTCAAGTTCATTGAAGTTATCAATGTTGACCAGCGCCCCCTCACTAAGTGCCAATTTCAGTTCTGATTGAGTTTTATGAGGGCCGTTAAATATAATATCTTTACCTGGGACCCCCAAGGTGCGTGCTAATTCATATTCCATGCCAGAAACCACTTCAGCCTGAGCACCTTCTTGACGAAGAATGGCGCAAATTGCTGGTAGATAATTAGTTTTTATGGAATAAGCCACTTTGGTATTCACGTGCTCATCACTAAAGCTGCGCTTGAAGTTTTTATAGTCTTGACGTAACTTTTGCTCTGATACGACGTAAAGTGGAGAGCCAAATTTCTGTAATAAATCAACAGTATCTAGCGTTAAGGGTTCATCTGCTGCAACCGTTATATTATGCAGTTGGTGTTTCTCCAGAGCCAAGAATGGCAAAACCTCGATAACTGGACGATGGTAAGGTTTAAGTGCAATTGTCATGATATCAATTTTCCTTAATTTGGCCTGAAGCAATTTGATTATGGTGCAGATATCCCTTGGTCGAAAAAGAGGCCAACTGATAAGGTTGTAAACGAAGTTCAGTTGTACTTCTAACAAATACGAGATCTGTTTTGTCTGGTACAGGGGTGATTTCTTCACCTAATGCAGTGTGAACAGCCTGTTGCGGATGGTTTGATCCCAGTGTTGCAGAGTAATAGATCCAGCCTGTAAAACGTGGATTGATCTCGATAAGGTAAAAACGGTCAAGTATCTCATCTCTAATAAATTCGCCTTCTACTGGCCCAACCCATTTTATTTCTTTTAAGAAACGGGCAAAGGCTTCTTCTAACTCCACTTGCGGCAAACGCATGGCACGCCAAGTGCTGCCTTTAGGGCATAAACTCAATTTTTTTACCGTTAGCATCGTTAGTGGTTCGTGTTGTTTATTGCAAACGGTAGCCACAGCAAAACTTGGCCCACTGATCATTGGCTGAATCAATACTTCTTTCATTCCATCATAATACAATGTGTGCCATGCAGCTTTTGCCTGACTTTCGTCATTAACTGATACACAAAATGAGATTGGACCTTTTACCACTGCAGGTAAGCCAACTTTTTTAACGGCTGCTAAGACTTCATCTTCATTATGGGCACTAATGGTTTCGGGGATCATAAAGCCTTGCTGATCCGCCTGATAAATACCACTAAATAACTGTGTTTTACTTCGTTTTTCAAAGCTATCTAGGTTAGGCAATAAAGTATGTACGCCCAACTGTTTAAGCTCATCGGCAAACTTAATAAAAAACGGTATTTCGCCATCCAAACAGGGAATCAATACGTCGATGGCCTGCATTTTTATGATTTTTTTAAGTTTTTCGAATAAGCTATTTTCATTCTCGGTGATGGGTAATTGAAAACAAACATCAAACAACTCTTTGTTATAGGCTCCAGAGTCAAAGGTGCCATAACATAGGCCAATTAAATGTAAGTCACCAGAAGCACTGCGTAACGCTCTGGCAACTCCAATACCTGAGTTAACAAGATCAAAACTACTCGTTCCGGTAATAGCGACACGTAATCCCTCTGCATTTTCAATTGTTTTATTACTGTTATTGCTTCGTGATTGAGCGTTATTCATTTCTGTCACATTTATGTGCCCATGCCGATCCAAGTGTTGCATGTCATCGAGTCGTACTGCGGCTTCTGTAATACTACGCACTAACAACGGAGCTTCATTGGGACGGTTTGAAGGGGATTCCGCTTTATCAATCTCAGGTCCGGTTATTAGCTTAAGCAGTTCTACAGCTAAGTTTTTATTGGCCCAATGACCCAGCATACACCAATCAGGAAGACAGCATTTAACGCCTTCTAAAAAGTAAATAGAACCGCCTGTTGGATGGATCAAATCTAAAGTTATAGGCCCCTGAGCACCTAACTTTTTGATAATATCCAATCCTTTGGACTCTAACTCGGGGCTGTCAATAATGCTGCTACAAACCGAATGACCATTACTGTTGATAGCGAGCTTTCTACATGAAAGATTTTCAACCCGCTCACCATCTTTGTTAATGAGACATGACAGTGAATAAGCTTCACCTGCAATGCGCGCCTGTAAAAGTACTCCGGATCGTCGGTCTCGCTCAAGCACCGTTGATGAAAAACGTAAAACTTGTTCCGCGTTATGAGCAATTAATTCTAATTCAGCCCCTTTGACAAGCACAGGATAACCTAGATGATCGGCATAATGTGCAACCTCATGGAGATGGTGAGCAATCAGACTGTGAGGATAGGCAATATGTCGTTGGTGTAGATAAGAGGCCAAGGTAAGTGAACCCAATTGAGCAACTTTATCAGCATTGGGTACAAGTGTGTTGATGCCATTTTTATGTAGTCGCTCTGCTAGTCGTGCCGTGGCAGCAATGTCTTGTTCTAAACAGGGAATAAATACGTTAAACCCTAGTTTCTTTTGCGAATTGATTAAACTTGAATAAAACGCCTCATCTCCTTTAAGTGGGCTTTTTATTCGTGTCACTGTATCAACCAGTCCGGGTTGCCACGCTCCGGTCATAGCTGAATCATCAACCAGTGCATCAATAGCAAGCGGCCCCTGCCAACCAGCGCGTAATGCTCGGGCTACACTTGCACCTGCATGTGGAACATCAAGACCACCAAAACCTGTAATGGCGACTCGAGCATTAGAAATTTTCATAAACAAATCCTGTACCACTAAGTTGTTGAATGAAAAGTAGTGCATCTTGTCTGGCTTCAATCACCGACACATCGAATCGACTGGTCAATGCATCAGCTAATTGGTCGCAAGTGGTGCCCTTTTGCAAGGCGACCAACAATACGCCAGCACTGTCATTACAAGTACAAATAGCTCCGCTGCGGTTATCTATCAATACCCACTCATTTTCCTCAAGTCCTGGCTCTAGAGAAACCCAAGAACGTAATGCAAATTGTTGAGGAATAGTAATTTGTTCTCTATTGGTAAAACTATTCATAATACTTTCCCTTTTGTACCTGAAATGCATAAATATTTATTTTTTAACCAAAATGTAACTGCTTTTTCCCGTGTTTTGACACTCACAAAAGGTTAGCCATAATCAATTAGATATTGGTCTGTCTCTAGATACAGACTTTGCGTTATAGATAACTTTTCGGAGGAATTTACACCGTAAAATGGTGAAAAGCAGATAATAAACAAGAAGTATAAATATCGATAACATTCAAAAAGTGGCGAACACATTTTAAAATTCACAGAAAAATTATTATCTGATTCGTATCGACATAAACCAATTGACGGCAGAATATTGCATTGGAACCGTAAGAAATGATAATAAAGGATTAGCTGCTTGGTTTTTCTCTGCGGCATAATTTGCGCCACTGATAATGCTGAATGATGACAGGTAGTGAGAAAATATTGACTCATAATGATACCCCGACGTACGTAAATAAATCTATATCTACCCATCAAACAGCGACATACATTGGCAAAGTAAATATTTATTACTAATTTACAAAAAGTTTAGCCTAAAAGTGCATTTTTGCAATTGATTGAATCATTCAGTAAAGGAAGTGGTTTCAAAGATATTCATAATGGTCTGCTTGATCGTTTATTAAAAATATTTTATATAAACATTACTTTACTTAATTTTTATTGAAAATAAATAGCACTAATAACGTAGTAATCTCGGTAATAATTTTTTCACTTATTTAAATAAGTATTACGTTATTTAATTCTTTTTAGCGACAATGAGTCACTGAAATCGCATTTATTCGGTACTTTTTCCTACTTGTTCCTTTACTGATAAAAATGATAAGAATGCTATTTTAGATGTCAATGCTCTTTGTCTTGTTCTACCTCTATACCTAATTTTAAAGACTGTATACCTATTGATTCACGTCAATTGTCGACTGCTAAATTAACGATAGGCTAATGACATTGGTATTTTTGCTAATGCTGTATTACTTTTAAGGTAGTACTGCTTTTATATTCAATTATCCCCAGAAAAAGAATTTATCTTAATTCTAGCTTTTTGGGATGTAAAGTATTGAACTCGTTCACCAAGTTTAAGGAATAGCTTTTCATGCAAGAAGTAAAATATTCTCAGCAAAAGTTTGAATTTTATGCCGCTACTTCACTGATTCTTTTAACATTAATTATCTCTGCATTGCTATTTTTCGATATAAACAAGCATAAAGTAATCAATTTGAATACTGCAGACATTAAGGTTGTTGATGATCGAGCTGTGTTAGGCGCTTCTATTGCAAAAGTAGTAAAAACCAATCATGGCCTTGAATTTGGTTGTCAAATAACCAGCTCTCATCTTGAACAGCCTTACTGTGAATTAATAATAAATCTACAAGACCTAACTAAACAGAAGCCTTTTACGGGATTAGACTTATCAAGTTATGAGCAAATTGGCTTATGGATTAAACATAGTCACCCAACACAACCAGGCACTCGCATTGAATTACGAAACTTTAATTCCAGTTACCCAACTAAACAAAATGAAGTGGTATTAAAGCATAATACATTGGAGTATTTAGAAGCCTATGTTGCCAATCCTGTTTGGTTGAATCTAGCTGATTTTTCTATTCCTCAGTGGTGGAACAATCGTCATAATTTAGCACTAAATAATGGCGGAACTGACTTTTCAAACATCTACTCTATTGCTGTAGCACCGAGCACAAAAGTACTACAAGGAAATTATCAACTCACCGTAGAACGCATTGAATTAAAAGGGAAGTACATCGGTTCCTCAACACTTATAACATTGTTAATAATGTTATGGAGTATCACACTTGGTTATATCATTCGCCGCTTAGTGCCAGCGAAAAAAGTAGTGGTTGAAGCTCCCGAGCAACCGACCCAAACCATTGAGTTTGGTGCGATGAGCTGCCCTTTAACAGGCGCACTGAACCGTATTGGATTGCGAAAATGTTTTGACCAGCTAACGCCTAGTGATTTACACAAATTAAGCATTATATTCATTAATATTGATTATTTTGAAGATCTTTACCCTAACTATGGACAGCAAACAGCAGATGAGATTTTACAGAAATTTGTCACTAATATTGATAACACTTGCCGCTCTAGTGATACGGTAGCCAGATGGAGTACGGAAGAATTTTTATTAGTATGCCCTGATACTGAGTTATCTCAAGCAATTGATGTTGCAAATAAAATCAGAGAAACTATACAAGAAGCCAGTTGGCCAAATGATATTAAAATTACTTGTAGTTCCGGTGTTGCGCAAATGTATGATGAAGATCTTAATGATTTAATTGCTCGTGCAAATAAAGCCCTGTATAAGGCAAAAATTACCGGCAGTAATAGAACAGCAGCAGCTTAGCGACACAGTGCGCCATGAAATTATAAATCTCATACCGTATTATAAATGTGCTGATGAATGATATTTATAGGGTATTAGGGATATAACAAATACGGTTTACGCTTTTGTATAAATTCAGCAATACCCGCTCGCCAACTTAATTTAATTTGTTCTGCACTTTGCCCTGCAATTATGGCTTTTCTAAATTTATCCGTACCCGCCAATTTATCCATAAATTTTGGACTATTAAAAAAAGTAGTATCTTGTTTTGCAAAAGCTTTATACCAGCTCAAAATAAAACGTAAATCTAAACCATGACTAACAATCTGGCGAAGGTCTTCTCCTTGTAATTTTACATTCATAAATTTAGGTTTGCTTGCAGCTCCAGGTGTAGATGCAGGAGTAAAATTAAAATTGCCTATATGTATATTGTCATGACCGATCACCTGAAATGGAAAAGGCGTTCCTCGGCCAATGCTCACGGATGTCGCTTCAAAAAATGCTAACGAGGGATATAAAGCAATTGAATGCGCATTAGGTAAGTTTGGACTTGGTTTTATCGGTAAACGATAGGCCATATTTCTGTGATAGTTTTTTACTTTATAAACCCTGAGGTCAAGTTCATTCACACTTGTTAACCAACCTTCCCCTTGAATCATTAGTGCAAGCTCAGCAACTGTCATTCCATGTAATAACGGTATTGGATGCATACCAACGAATGAACGAAATTCTTTTTCAAGTACAGGACCATCGACAAAGGCACCATTGGGGTTTGGTCTATCTAACACAATAAATTTTATCCCTGCATCAGCTGCGGCTTCCATCATATAGTGCATGGTGCTGATGTAAGTATAAAAACGGACTCCGACATCTTGTATATCAAACACTATGACATCAAGATTTTTCAAGGTACTTAAAGAGGGCTTTCGATTTTTACCGTACAATGAAACTAGAGGTATACCCGTTTTACTATCAACACTTGAATCAAATTTTTCCCCTGCATCATGGTCACCACGAAAACCATGCTCAGGTGCAAAAATAGCCTTGATATCGATGTTCTTTTTTAATAAAACATCAACTAAATGTTCATTGAACACGGCAGAGGTTTGATTGACCACTAACCCTACTTTTTTTCCTTTTAGCTCAGGTAGATATTGCTCGATTTGCTCTGCGCCAACTAGGATCATATTTTCGGTATTTGCTGTAGCAGGCAAGCTAAAACAGAAAAGATAAAAGCTAAGGAATAGAATAATCACTTTGGTAATAATAACTAACTTCATACAAGTTACACTAAGTCCTTTGTTGTTCGACCGCTTTTCGCAGAAAGCCATTTTTCTCGGTTAACGCAGCTTCAGCTTGAGTATAATCTAGGCCAGTTAAGACCATTAAACTGGCAAGTTTTGTTTGATTTTTTGCTTCGGCTAATGCTTTTTCTGCCGTAGAAAAATCACATTCCGTTGCCTGCATTACAATACGAACAGCGCGCGCATAAAGCTTTTCATTACTGGCATTCACATCAATCATTAAGTTTTGATAACTTTTGCCAGTTCGGATCATGCTCGCAGTACTTAGCATGTTCAAAATGAGTTTTTGTGCGGTGCCTGATTTCATTCGAGTAGAGCCTGTTAATGCTTCTGCGCCCACTACAGCACAAATATTAACATGGGTATTTTGTGCATAATCGCTATTAGCGCTGCAACTAATTCCGATCACCTTAGCGCCCAGCTCACGGGCAAAAGCCATTGCAGATAAGACATAGGGTGTGCGGCCACTGGCAGCTATACCCACAACTACATCTTTGTGAGATAAATTCACTGCTTTCAAATCATCAATAGCCAGTTGTCTATTATCTTCAGCACCTTCAACGGCCTTATACATAGCGCCAGCACCACCAGCAAGAATACCAATAACTTGCTCACTCGATACACTAAAGGTTGGAGGACACTCAACGGCATCAAGTACGCCTAATCGGCCACTCGTGCCTGCACCAATATAAATGAGCCGACCGCCAGCTGTAAAAGCGTCAACAATAAGATCTACCCCTTGCGATATTTCAGGAAGTAATGAGCCAACAATCGCAGCAACTTTTTGATCTTCTGTATTTATTTTTTTAAGTACGCCAAAAGAATCGAGCAAGTCTATATCTAGGGTATTGGGATTTTGGCCCTCTGTCGTAATAGTGTTAAGCTCATTAACTAACTTTGCTTGCGTGTTCATTCAGTTCTCTCGTGGGGGTTGTTGTCAATCTAATATAACTAAATCACTCAACCATAAATTTAACGATTAAGCTAAAGCGTACAATAATTATCATGGTACACTGATAGCTCATAATAAATAGAAAAATAAACGATATTTATTTCGTTGCATTCATTTTCTTTCCATCATTTTTCAGTAGTAGAAATTACATGAGCTATACATCCCGACTTACCAAAGCAATTATCGACTTAGACGCCCTTGTTAAAAATTATCATTACATTGCTAACCTATCAAGTAACAGCGATACCATCGCAGTCATCAAAGCCGATGCTTATGGTCATAATGCCAGCAAAGTAGCTCTAGCATTAGGTTCAGAAGTGAATCTACTTGCTGTTGCCTTTATAGATGAGGCATTAGCTCTTCGTGCAGACGGGGTTAATACCAAGGTACTCGTTCTTGAAGGTCCTTTTAAAGAAGCAGATATAGAATTAGCGCTAGAGAATAATTTTGCTCTAATGCTGCACAGTGATTATCAAATAGAGTGGCTGAAATCAATTAGCCCTGAATTTTCTGGCGATATTTGGTTAAAGGTTGATACTGGGATGAACCGCTTAGGGTTCCAAGTTGAACAAGTAGACAACGTTATGTCACAACTATCAACTCAACAAATTAGCAACTTGGTGTTATGTTCGCATTACGCGACAGCTGACCAAATTGATTGTGTGCGACCGAACAAACAACTGGAAAAATTAAAGGCATTGGTTGCAAAATACGGTTGTAAATTTAGCATGGCTAACTCTGCTGGAATCTTAAATTGGCCAGAAAGTCACGGTCATTACAATCGATTAGGTTTAGCACTTTATGGTGCATCCCCTATCGGTGATAGCCCCAAAAGCCGACCACTCATTCCGGCGATGACATTGCAAGCTAATATTATTGCTATACACACAGTAAAAATTGGCGAATCAGTAGGTTATGGCAACAATTGGCAAGCTCAACGAGACACAAAGTTAGCAACAGTAGCTATTGGATATGCTGACGGCTATCCTCGCAATGCTAAATCTGGTACCCCAGTATATATTAACGGTTCCCTGGCTCCGCTCGTTGGCCGAGTATCAATGGATATGATCACAGTTGATATTACTGATTTAAAACATACTTCGATTGGCGATACTGTTGAGTTATGGGGCAAGAACCTAAATATTGATATCGTCGCTCAAAACAGCGATACCATTAATTATGAATTATTAACTCGAGTATCTAAACGCGTACCAAAAACCTTTGTAAGTTAACTCAGTGTCCCAGAATTATTTATTCGATACCAATATATTTGTGAACTTGCACCGATAACCGCCAATTGTTAGCGATACATGTTGCTATTGCTAAATCGGTTGCACGTTTCTTTTGACTAATTGGCTGTAAATATACCGGAGTATTTTCCACCTTATGCAGTGCCAATAGTGCTTTTAAGTCATCTACATTCTGTTCTGTTGCAACAGGATGTTTTATTTCATTAGCACGTGACATAGCGCTCGCTAAAATATCATAACCACCACGCATCTTAATTTTAGGAGAAACGGTTACCCAGCATTTTGACGTGGTAATTATTTCGAAGGTACCAGAGGTTTCGATTTGCGTGCTGTAGCCATGTTCTTCTAAACTTTCACATAGTGGTGTTAAATCAACCATACAAGGTTCACCACCGGTAATAACAATGTGTTTAGCTTTAAAGTTTTTTTCTTTCACTAAGGTCAGAATATCCGCAGGCGAAAAGTTAGCCCATTGAGAGGTTTCTGATTTTTTAGCTAACATAGTGTCAGGACTGACTTGATCTTCAAGTTCTATATCCCAAGTATGCTTAGTATCACACCACGAACATCCGACAGGACAACCTTGTAGTCGAATGAATATTGATGGCTGGCCCGTAAAAGAGCCCTCCCCTTGAATGGTTTCAAAAAGCTCATTAATTTTATAGTTCATGGGTATTATGGTTTTCTCTTCTACATTGTGGTTTATTTTATTAGTTGTAGTATTCACTTTCTGCTTTAGCCTATTGTTCAATTAAAGTAAAATGATAGGCAATTATTACTATACCAACCAGACTAATTAATTGAACGCTTAGCGAGAGTTAAAAGGCTTAGAGGCAAGGCATTGATTACAGATAATGGTTATTCCATTGTCAAAATCAATAACGATGCATATATGCCTTTTAAACTCGCCCTTGGGAGCTCATTAGCAAACTTAAAACATCACAAAATGAATGAAATATAGAATAACTATGTTTAAATAATTTTACTTGTTTTACGCTCGCTACTAAAACTCTAAGCTGTACAATAAATTAGTCTGCTTGGTATTATACCTTAGATCAATTAAGAGAGCTTTCAAATGGCTGAAAAAGTTGTTGTTATTTATTCTGGTGGCATGGATTCCTTTACTGTATTAAACCGTGCGAGAAAAGACGGAAAGCAAGTATTTGCCTTGTCATTTGATTATGGTCAACGTCATGTAAAAGAGTTGCAGTGCGCTAGCACCGTTTGTAAAGAGTTAAGTGTTAATCACAAGGTAATTGATATTTCTGCGATTAATCAATTACTAGCGGGATCTTCGCTTACCGATGATATAGATATTCCTGAAGGTCATTACGAAGCAGATAATATGAAGTCAACGGTTGTGCCTAATCGTAATATGATTTTACTTTCTTTAGCCGTAGCTTATGCCGTATCGGTTGGAGCTGACCAAGTTTATTATGGTGCGCATTCTGGCGACCATTCTATTTACCCTGATTGTCGACCTGAATTCGTTGAAAAAATGAATGATGTTTGTAAAATTGCCAATTATGAGAGTGTCGAAATATTCAGCCCTTATTTAACCGTGGATAAAACAGCAATCCTAGCGGATGGTATTGCGATGGGTCTAGACTATAGTAATACTTGGACCTGTTATAACGGTCGAGATAAAGCATGCGGTAAATGCGGTTCATGCCAAGAGCGCTTAGAAGCTTTTGAAGAAAATAATGCCCAAGACCCAATTCCTTACGAATAAAAAATACTGAAGTAGTTACAGATGAATTAAATGTAAATAAGTGAAACTATGACTGATTTAAAATTAGATGCAAACAATGTCACTAGTACTGAGAAGCAAACATACAGAACTAGAACATATCAACTACTTGAAGGTCACTCAAATATAAGCATTGTAGCAAAAAGCATTAATCTATTTTTGATTATCCTTATCATTACAAACGTAATCGCCGCTATTTTTGAATCAGAGTCACATTTTCATCAGCAATTTTTAGCCGAGTTTGCTGTATTTGAATTTATTTCATTATCTATTTTTTGTGGAGAATATCTTTTACGCTTATGGTGTTGTGTCGAAGCAAAAGAGTATGCTCACCTATCTAAAAGCAAAGCAAGAATTAGGTATGTCTTTACCGCAATTGCTTTAATCGATCTTATTGCTATATTGCCATTTATTATCGCGATGTTTTTTACTATCGATTTACGTTCATTACGCCTTGTTCGGGTATTACGTTTATTAAAGCTAACGCATTACTTTAAAGGCTTTAATATTTTTATATCAGTGATTGCGAAAGAATTAAAAAGCATTACGGCTGCTATGATGGTAATGATATTTCTCATTATCATTGCAGCCAGTTTAATGCATGCAATTGAAGGAAAGTTACAGCCAGACACTTTTGGCAGCATTTTGCGGTCACTGTGGTGGTCTGTGGTAACAATGACGACAGTTGGTTATGGCGATGTTGTACCAATTACCGCTTTTGGCAAAGTAATAGCCACTATTATTATGCTTATCGGTGTGGGGTTAGTTGCATTACCTGCAGGTATGTTAGCAGCTAGATTTGGCGAAGAACTTAGAGAGCGAAAAGAGAACCTAGATAACAAGATCAAAGTTGCTCTAAATGATGGTTTTATCAGCCAAGAGGAATATCAAGATCTAGCCAAATTAGCTGATAAATTAGAAATTGACCCAGAAGATTTGCAACGCAGTATTGCCCAATTTAAACACGGAAACCACCACGATAAGTGCCCTCACTGCGGTAAATAAAGAAAAATCTAGTATTATGCTATTTAGTTCGACAATTAACTCAATGTTTTTTAATCATTTAAAGCACTATAGATTATTATCTTCCTTTGATTTGCTTTTAAGATAAAAGTTTTATAACCGTTAGCATGCTTTAGCCCTAGACTTAAGAGATGTTCAATAAAAAATTGAGGATATCTTATGAGCGCGACTTGGAAGTATCAAGCACGACGTTTGAAGCAGATGATTGATTCAAATAATGAAACTCAAGCTCACCTTTATATGGAACATTTATTATTATTTCCGGTCGACATTCAAGACCGAATAATAGAAGAAATTAGCCACCTTCCCCACTGCACTAGTGATGCGATCGCTAATATTCTAGGTCATTACTCAATACTAGAACTTAAGTAATACTAGCCCATTAAGTTATTTCCACTCAGTAGAATTTAAAAGGATTAAAGGAATGATAGTGACTAAAGAGAATGATTACTCAGGAGAATAACTCCTGCATTCTCTGATAGCCTACATTCAAGTAGTGTTTTCATCAAAATCAATAAGGCAGTATGTCAGCTTTTTACCCCCCCAACCTTATGAACTTGTCAGAAAAGCAATAACGGCAAAAATTTGGTAGATATAGAATGATTATACCAGCACGAACTTAATTTTTTATCGTCTGTAAAACATAGTTCAGAGGCGGTAAAAACTTAAGTAATTGGGATAATCTGAACTGCGTTTAAGTCGATAATTGCTGTATTCTTAATTTTGCTATTTTATCACGCACAGAAGCAGCTTGTTCAAACTCTAAATTCTGAGCATGTCCTTGCATTACTTTTTCAAGCTCAACTATTTTAGCGTCTATTTGCGCCGTCGTCAGAAGAGGTTCTTCTGCTTGCTGGTTTATGTGATAATTAGTATTCGCTTCTGCAACTTTATCAAATGACTTAGCATCACTATAATCTCCAACGCCCATGACATCAGTAATTCTCCTGACAACGCCTTGTGGAGTAATATTATTATCGATATTGAACTGGTGTTGTTTAACTCTGCGGCGCTCAGTTTCATCAATAGCACGACGCATAGAGCCTGTAATTTTATCTCCATATAATAGCGCACGACCATTAATATTACGGGCAGCTCGGCCAATGGTTTGAATCAAAGAACGATCTGAACGTAAAAAACCTTCTTTATCTGCATCTAAAATTGCCACTAAGGATACTTCTGGCATATCTAAGCCTTCTCTAAGTAGGTTAATACCGACTAAAACGTCGAACTTACCTAATCTAAAGTCTCTTATTATTTCAACACGTTCAACCGTATCAACATCAGAATGCAAATAGCGCGCTTTAATATTATGTTCATGCAAATAGTCGGTTAAATCTTCCGCCATACGTTTAGTTAAGGTAGTCGCTAAGACCCTTTCATCGAGAGGTAGACGTTTATTAATCTCTGATAATAAATCATCGACTTGCGTTTCAACCGGCCTAACTTCAATAACAGGATCAAGCAATCCTGTCGGTCTAACCACCTGTTCGGCGATATCGCCAGCAGATTTATCTAGTTCATATTTACTTGGTGTTGCAGAGACATAAATAGTTTGCGGAGAAATAGCTTCAAATTCTTCAAACTTCATTGGCCTATTATCTAGCGCAGATGGAAGTCTAAAGCCATATTCCACCAAGTTTTCTTTACGTGATCTATCGCCCTTATACATAGCGCCAATTTGCGGCACTGTAACATGAGACTCATCAATAATAAGTAAGCCATCATCAGGTAAATAATCAAATAATGTTGGTGGTGCGCCTCCCTCTTCTCTCCCCGATAAATAGCGAGAATAGTTTTCTATACCAGAGCAATAACCAAGTTCAGTCATCATTTCAATATCAAATTGGGTTCGTTGAGTAACGCGCTGTTCCTCGACTAACTTATTATTATCTTTCAGCTGTTGAGACCTATGTTTTAGCTCAATTTTAATTTGCTCTACTGCTGCTAAAATTTTCTCTTTAGGGGTAGCATAGTGTGTCTTAGGGTATACAGTCACCCGGGCCAGCGTTCTTTCTACTTGTCCTGTTAGCGGGTCAAATTGACTGATTCGCTCTATTTCTTCATCAAATAGCTCAACACGTAAAGCTAAACGATCAGATTCAGCAGGAAAGATATCAATAACGTCACCACGCACTCTATAAGTAGCCCGCGCAAAAGCAACATCGTTTCGAGTGTATTGCAATTCTGCGAGACGACGTAAAATATCTCGTTGATTAATAATGTCACCTTGGCTGATATGTAACATCATTTTTAAATAGGAATCGGGATCACCTAAACCATATATGGCAGAAACAGAAGCAATGATGATGACATCTCGACGTTCTAATAGCGCCTTAGTAGCCGATAGCCGCATTTGTTCAATATGTTCATTAACTGAGGCATCTTTTTCTATAAAAGTATCTGTAGTTGGCACATATGCTTCAGGCTGATAATAATCATAATATGAAACAAAGTACTCTACGGCATTATTGGGAAAAAACTCCTTCATTTCACCATAAAGTTGCGCGGCTAAAGTTTTATTAGGTGCTAACATCATGGTCGGTCGGTTAAGCTTTTCTATCACGTTAGCAATGGTAAAGGTTTTACCTGAGCCTGTTACGCCTAAAAGCGTTTGATGGGCTAAACCCGATTCAATACCATCTAGTAGTTGCTTAATCGCTGTTGGCTGGTCACCATTCGGTGTGTAATCAGAACAAATAGTTAACTTTTTCATACCACTTGCTCCGTTGAAGCTGGCTCAACTTGAGTAAACTCTTTACTAAATAGTCGGTAAGAAATCATCGCCATTAGAACATTTCCGAGTAAAGCACCTGCAAATAAGCCAGGTAGGCCGTAAATTAAACTACCTAAATAGGCTAAGGGTAAATAACAAACAAATAGTCGAATGATACTTAACCCCAAAGCAATCATAGGCTTATGCAAAGCGTTAAATGATGAATTTGTTAATATAATAATTCCTTGCAAGCCATAACCAAGGGGAAGTATCCAAATAAATAGTTTAATTAAATCGGCAACTTCACTCTCTTGACTAAATGCACTTGCTATCCAATGCGCGCATACCGCCATGATAATATAAATAACTATTTGCCACGCTAAGATAAACTTTATTGTAACTTTGTATGCTGTTTCAACACGGTGCAACTGCCCTGCACCGAAATTTTGGCTAATAAAGGGCGGTAACGTCATAGATAAGGCTAACACTATCAAACACGCTATTGATTCCAGTCTTGAGCCAACACCGAAGGCTGCTACTGCTGCCTCGCCATATGATGCCACAATGGCAGTCATTATAGCCGCGGCTAAGGGTGTTAACATATTTGCACTTGCAGCAGGCAAGCCTATTTTTAGAATATCTTTACAAGCAATCACCAATTCTTTTATCGGCAACATAGTTGTATGAATAAGATCGTGTTTTTTAGTTAAGATATACAACACAAAAGCTAAACCAAAAATCCATGAAATTAAGGTCGCAATCGCAGCCCCTTGGATACCCATGGCTGGGATTGGTCCGAAACCAAAAATAAAAATAGGGTCTAGTACCGCATTTATCAGCCCGGCACTACCCATTATCATACTGGGAGTCTTCGTATCCCCTGATGCACGTAATACGGCATTACCTATCATGGGACCAATTAAACAAACACTTCCGATATACCAAATATCCATATACTCATGGATTAAGGGTAATAAAGATGGCTGAGCACCAAGTAATGTGAATAAAGGGTCTGTAATAAAGTAACCCACAGAGGATAAACAAGCGACTATGATTGCAGCTAAGTACAATGCGGCTGTTGCGGCATTTTTTGCAGACTTTGTATCTTTTTTTCCTAAGTATTTAGCAATAACTGCCGAGGTACCTATACCTAAACCAATGGTTAAACTCAGTACAGTGAAAGTAACAGGGAATGTAAAACTAATGGCTGCTAAGGGTTGCGTTCCAAGCAGTCCGACAAAAAATGTATCGATTAAGTTGAATGTCATCAAAAGCACCATGCCATAAATCATTGGTATGGTCATACGCTTTAGAGTATTAGCAACAGGGTCTTCGAGTAGGTTAACTCGTTTTTTATTATGTTTAGCAGTATTAGTTTCGGTCATTTAATATTATCAGTGATTCTATTTTGTCTGTCTGGGTAAATAATATGTAGCGGTACATTGTAAAAGATTAACTAACTTTTACCTAGTGTAGATTTATCTGATTAACGCTCTTTGCCCAAAAGCATATTTATAATGTGGTAATTATTAAATACATGGTGGAGTCTTTACCTAATTCGTCTGAATGAATAGTACAACCAGCTCATATAGTCGAAACGTCTATAAATAAAAAAAGTCACAGTTATATAGCCTATAAATGAGGTGGTCAAAAATCACCCTGATTATCAATTACTGAACAAAATACACCTAACCTACTGAAATATATAAATTTAAAAACAAATGTCATTTATGTTGACTTATGGGCAAGCCAATCAAACCGTATTAGTAATGTAAACTTACACTTTAATCCACATAGTTATCCACAGTAATCGTGGATAACTAAAATTTCACTTAATTATCAGACTAAAAAACCTCAGCTGACTAGTAAGTACAAAAAAACATCTAAAAGTGGTGTAAAAGAACTGAATCTGAACACATCTTCAGCAAACGATATTTATTTCAATAATTTATTATTTTTGTGTTGACACATAGGTCACAGGTCTTTATTATTCTGCCCCGTTAGCCACTGAGGTTAACGCGAGATTCCCCAATAGCTCAGTTGGTAGAGCGATGGACTGTTAATCCATGTGTCACTGG
>ERZ1027231.186-NODE-186-length-28981-cov-17.423736_pt1 | contig 28981 bp, 27 predicted proteins | sample MGYA00520866_ERZ1027231 | MGnify/ENA primary metagenome ERZ1027231 (study PRJEB33311, sample SAMEA4378411) | marine metagenome | biome: Marine biome; feature: Fjord; material: Water | collected 2014-07-20T08:00:00Z/2014-07-... | depth 75 m ...
CTAGCGTTGTTTTGCTCAGTGTCAGGGGTCACCCCGCAAACTAAGCACGGCATATAGGCGGCAGCGTCATATGGGTATAAGAGACAGGGGTAACCCTATGCCTGGCAAACCAGCAGTGGAAATTGGTTTACGCGAAGAAAACATGTCCGGCTTGCAAAAGGCCATGCGTAAAGTGAACCCTTGGTTTATTGCTCGTAACTACCTCGACACCTTAGGCGTTGATAAGAGCGATGGCGTCGTGAATAACGGCGAGTGGGATACGAAAGAGCGCCCAATTTTTGAAATGCGCTCAGGGGAACGTGACTACGCCAAACTAAACGATCCCATCGTGCATGAGACCAACCGTTACGGCACCATGATCGACATGCTTAACATTACAGAAACGCCGTTGCCTGCGGGCCGTTCGTTAGAGATTAACGGTAACCCTGCGGTGGGCACCAACCCTAATCGTAACAAGCAACACGGCTTTCACTTTACCGCCGACAACTGCATAGGCTGCCACGCCTGTGAAGCCGCCTGTAGTGAGAAAAACGATTTACCGGCGCACTTGTCGTTCCGCTCGGTGGGTTATGTGGAAGGGGGCTCGTACCCCGACTTCAAACGCATGAACATTTCTATGGCTTGTAACCACTGCGACAACCCGGTTTGTATGAAGGGTTGCCCAACCAAGGCCTATACCAAACACGCCGAATACGGTGCGGTGTTGCAAGATCCTGAAACCTGTTTTGGTTGCGGTTACTGCACCTGGGTTTGCCCGTACAACGCGCCGCAACTAGACCCGGTTGAAGGCAAGGTTTCAAAATGTAATATGTGTGTTGACCGTTTAGAAGTTGGCCTAAAGCCTGCGTGTGTGAGTGCTTGTTTGGGTAACGCGCTAAACTTTGGTGTGGTAGAAAACACGCCGGAAAATCGCGAGCAAATTAAAACCAGCATTCCCGGTTTCCCCGACCCCACTATTACCAACCCCAACATTCGTTTCCAGCAAACTAAAACAATGCCAGACGAAATGTCCCGTACCGATACCATGCCCATTAAATACCACAAGCAAGAAGACGGTAGTTTTAGGTCGGTGGTAGATGAAAAAGAAGGCAAAGAAAAAAGCTGGAACATTAAGCGCTTATCAAGCCGTGAAAATCCGCTGGTTATTTTTACCTTGTTTACCCAAGCTGCTATGGGTGCCTTTATTCTTTTATACCTAGGTAGCTTGTTAGGTGTTGAAAGTTTAGTGGCCGTTAAAAACAGCGTAATTTATTTACCACTGTTAATGGTGCTGGCGGGTTTACAAGCCATAGGTTTGATCTTATCTACCATGCACTTGGGCAAACCCATGCGTTTTTATCGCGGTTTTAATAACTTGCGTTATTCACCGGTTAGCCGTGAAGCGTTAGGCGTGGCCTTGTTCTTTACCGGCCTTGCCGTATTTACTGGCTTAGAGGTATTGGCGTTTGGTTTAGATTATTTTGACCTGGCAACTTCCGAACTGGGTGTTTTCGCCAATGATTTAATAGTACCGGTACAACATGGTGCAGCAGTATTTGCCATTACTACTGGCCTAATTGGTTTGTACTGGATGTATCGCTCTTACCGTATTCCAGCGCGCCCATTCTGGGATCACGGCCAGGTAGCCACTACCTTCTTTGGTACCTTGTTTAGTTTAGGCAGCTTGGTGCTTGCACTACTAGCCGTGCCTACATTATTACTGACTGGAAAAGACGCCTCGCAGCTTTTACAAATTACCGCAGGCTTAGCGGCCCTTGGTTTAATTGCCGAAGGTTTAGGATTAGTGGTTCACGCTAAATACCTAAACTTAGAGTCTGGTGAAGGCGCAGCCGCCCACTATGTGCAGCAAACTACCTTTGGTAAGAGCTACGTAATGCGTAACGTCTTAATGGCCGTTAGCGCATTGTTAATGGCGAGCGTTGCTATTTTCTTAAGTGATACCACGGCCGGTTTAATAGTCGCGGCGATTGCAGTGCCTGCTGTAGTAATCAGCTTGCTGGTGGGTCGATGCTTGTTTTATATTCTGGTTATTCCAACCACAATGCCAGGTGCGTTTTTCTGGAAGAACAAAGGCTTTGAAGAGCATGCAAGGGATGTTGGTTTGGCCGACATGCCGCAAGTGGGTGTTGTTCCTGCTTGTCATGGTCATTAATAAACGCTAGATGTTAACAAGAAAAAGGCGGACAAATGTCCGCCTTTTTTATGTTTAGAAGACAAGGATTAGAGTGTATGTGCGGAGGGATGTTGAGCCATTTATTAGGCTTTGAGTGAATGCTGCCGTGTTTATTGAGGCGCCATAGATACGTCCATGTAGGCTTGGCCTCGGCTTCGTGCCTCACACACTCATAAAACACCACAGCATCCCCTCTTTCAAACTGATAGAATTACTATTAATAATTTAACGAAATTGCTGATCATAGGGGATGATACTTCCTTTATTTACGGCCGATAAATACAGTGAAAATAAAATGAAGTTAGAAGACCTAATCAATAAAACCTGCCTCATTGGTGTGACCTACGTAGATACCAACGGCGACACTTTAAAGTCGGCGCAATACGCGGGTACTGTAATAGAGGTGGATGCCGAAGAGGGCATTAAGGTAAAGCTTATGGCCATTGAGGGGCTGACTAAAGAAGCTCCTAATTTCCATTTGCCACCATCACTGGATGCCTGGTTTGTAGCCCCCAAGGGTCACTTTAAAAATGCCGAGCATAAAATAGACATTGAAAATCCAGATTACTTTGTGACCTGGGATGTAGTTAAAAAGAAAGATGACACTGAGGAAGGGCAACAAGAATGGTGGGAATGGCATCCACGAACCACTTCGCCATCTGTTAATTAATATAAATTTGAAGGATATATTTCTAAAATGTATATGAATAGCAAGCTCCGAAAGGAGCTGCTTGTGGGTGATAATACCTTCCTGAATGTTGTGGTTGCTGCTAATTCCCATCTTAATTCTGCGTTAAACTAACCCATTATTAAACCTATTATATCTAGGTCTAGACTGATCGAATTTTGAGCTTATATACTTGGAAAAGTAATAAATGTATTAGTGTTGTTGGAAATTTTGTAAGGGCAAAAGGCAGGACCTGACTCTATCCTGCTATGTCATATACCGTGATTTTTTACATAAATATATCAAGATTGGTAAATGCAAAAAAAGATAAAAAATAAGTAATTAGAGGGGGGGCACCGGGCCCGATATATGTTCCAGCAATCCTGTTCACTTAAAATATAGTTTTTTAAAAATGTACCCCGAAATTTTTGAAATTAACGGGGTGTCCATATATGTCTTGATTAGTATTTTATTTTATATAAGTGCTGAGCGAAAGATCTTCAGCCTTTCTTGTCGCTCTGCAGTCGGAGGTATTGTGACGCCCTTGCTATAAGCGGGTTTTTCTGACAATTTTTTGTACCACGTTTCTACGTGGGGGTAATCAGATAATTCAACTGGCAAAGGATAGAGGTCTAAGATCCTTACCCATGGAAAAGCCGCGATATCAGCAATGGTATGTTCATCCCCGATAATGTAATCCTTATTTTCCAATTGACCGTTAAGCACGCTTAATAGGCGGCGGCTTTCCCTTAGGTAACGTTCAATGGCGGTAGGAATTTGTTCTTCCAGCGCCACTGCAAATGTTAACAGTTGTCCAACGTAAGGGCCTAATCCACTGGTTTGCCAAAATAACCATTGCATCATATCTAAACGTTTTTTATCACTTCTTGGGATTAATTTGCCTGTTTTTTCCGCGAGATATTGTAAAATTGCACCCGACTCAAATACACAGTAGTTGTCATTATCATGATCGACAATGACAGGGATTTTTGCATTAGGGTTTAATTTAAGGAATTGAGAGCTAAACTGCTCCCTTTTAGAAAAATCAATATCGACAACTTGGTAATCTAAACCTAGTTCTTCTAAGGCGATAGATATTTTAAAGCCGTTGGGTGTGCAATCAGTATAGAGTGTGATCATTAAATTACTTCCTGTTAGTTTTAATAGAGGAATTTCTATTAATTTTTTTGTGCTGTTAAAACGTTGCTGTGAATAAAAGCCTTCATACCGCGAGAGATAAGAAAGCCCATTAATTTGATTGAGAATAAACTCGGCATGAATCAATTTTCCCAAGCCAGAAAATTATTGAATGTACCTGAGGCTACACTTGCTTTACTGCCCAATATCGATAAGCCCAATTTAGCGACCTGTTGCGTTTGTTGAGAAAATAAAGGTATTTGCATCGGCAGCGTCATATTGAGATGAATTAACCGAGTTTCCGCTAATAGATCGTTATCTATTAACTCCCCAGTATTTTCGGTGCCTGCATTAGGAATAACTAAACCAATTTCAAGGTCATTAGTTTGTTGAATAATTCGATCTATAGCATCAAATTGGTACAAATCAATCACTAATGTGCGTAATTGCACGTCAACTTGTTCATCAATGCTCTTCTTCGTTTAATCCAACTTATTTTGATCTATGCTGATCAACACCAAATTAAAACCTTGCTCTGATAACTTCTGCGTAAATGCCTCTCAAAAGCCTGATTTCGAGCCAGTAACCAATGCCCAGCTACCAAAACGGTTCGTTAAACTTACCATCGTTTTGACCTCATTATTGTGTAGTTCCAAGACCTCAATCAGATCAATATGGGAAGCTTAAAGTAAAATATAAAGATGAGAAGGCGTGATATTGCATTGATGCTGTGCAATAATGCACGCCATGGAATGGAGTGATATTAAATACTACTTAGCGGTAATGCGAGAAGGCTCGGTTACCCAAGCTGGGAAGGCCCTTGGCGTCAATCATACGACTGTCTCTAGGCGTATCGTTGCGTTTGAAAAAAAATTAAATGTACGTCTCTTTGACCGACTGCCCACAGGTTACAAAGCTACGGAAGCAGCTGATAAAATTTTTAATCACGCCTTGCAAATGGAAGAATCGGCACTGTCTATTGATCGAGAAATATTGGGCGGAGATAATGAGTTAAGAGGTTCACTGCGATTGACGATAGAGACTTATGTAGCGAGTCGCCTTTTATTCCCTTATTTAGCTGAGTTCCGTCGACGCTATCCATTTATTGAACTGCAAATTCAGTCCTCATCTGATTTATCTAACTTAAATTTTCGAGAAGCCGATATTGCTATACGGCTAACACCATCTCCCCCTGAAAATCTTGTGGGTAAAAAAATTTGTATGATGGGGCATGGTATTTATGCTTCGAAAAACTATTTGGATAATTTAATAGAGATCAAAGACAGCAAAGTTGATCTAGTGCTTTGGGGGAGCGAACAAGAAAAACCAGTTTGGAGTAAAGCACCTTTTGCTGATAGTAGGGTTGCTGTGCGAGTTGATACTGCTGGTAATATGTTGGCTGCTATAAAAGGCGGGTTAGGTTTGGCACGACTGCCTTGCTATTTAGCTGAAGGCGAAGAAACAATTAGCCAATTGCCTATTGCTTTGACTCAATCAAATTGGGGTCTTTGGGTATTAAGCCATCCTGATCTTCGTGATACTGCTCGAGTGAGAGTTTGTCGTGAGTTTTTATATGAAATCTTTGAGCGACAACGTGGTATCGTTGAGGGTAGTCATAGCTTTAATGATAAATAGTATTAAGAATTAACCACTTTGAGCTGTTAAGACTGAAATGACTATAATGCGCATCAATAAAACGCTAGTTATTGCAATTTTTCGATGTTTTTAACAAAAGAAGAGTAATCAAGACAGTCATAGTTAGAAAGAAATAGGCAATGCTCTTCCTGAATGACTCTACCCTTTAATTCAACCAACTCTAAATAATCCGTGAGTTTAAACGGCAAGTCTTCAGGTATTTCATTGCGTGGATTGCCTGCAAATGTCATTAGGGGTTTTACTTGGTGGTTTGGATGTTAGGTTCGATTTTTAATAAAGGTATAGTGCTTTAAGTTCTACATCTAGTAGAGTTTGCCCTGCGCTATTAAGATAATTAAAGCATTCATAGTTAGAAATAAGCCGGAAAAGAGCGCTAAAGAAACGCCAAACTTTCACCATCTCTAGAAGCTTGGTTTATAGCCCCAAAAGGTCACTTTAAAAATGCCGAGCATAAAATAGACATTGAAACCCCTGATTACTTTGTGACCTGGGATGTGGTTAAAAAGAAGGACTCTAATCCAGAAGGGCATGAAGAAGGGCAGCAGGAGTGGCATCCTAGAACAACGTCGCCCAGTGTGAATTGATCACTTCTACGATTAGTAGCTGCCTTGGTTATTTATTCATTGATGGCTATGACTATCGATATTTTACTTAAGGCAGGATGATACCAAAAGATTATTTATCCTAAGCTCGCTAGCCTTATTGGAATTAACTCCGGCTAATTGTATAGCATTCCAAAATTACTACTAAATGCCAAAGCTTACATTTAATTGGCTGCGTTAACCTGTAGAATCCCCCGATAAATCATAGCTGAAAGGGAACCTTGGGCTTCCACAGCCAAATCGGCAAACCTCGCTTTATGTAGCATCAGAGACTCCTTGTCAGGTTAGCTCCCCTTATTTTACTTAATAATGCTCGTCTAATTGTTTTACATTAGGATATTTTTAAATGGATCTTATTCGTATTGTATTAATTGCCATTACGCTATTTGCGCTCTCGGCCTGCGGTGGAGAAGGAGACGATGAAGATAATTTAGTCGATACTGATGGTGATGGTATATATGACTATCAGGATACTGATGATGATAACGATGGCTATTTAGATGCGCAAGATAGTTTACCTTTAGATCCTTCTGAGCATTTGGATTTTGATTTGGATGGTATTGGTGACATTGCTGATAGCGATGATGATAATGATGGTACTCTCGACTATATCGACCCTTTTCCTCTCGATGCCTCTGCTTCTATAGATTCTGATAATGACGGCTACCCTGACGAATGGAATACTGGTTACTCTGAAATTAATTCAACTGAAAATCTGGTTCTCGATGTATTCCCTCATGATTCAGCTTGTTGGTTAAATACTCATGATAATGGTGAAGGTAACTGTGATTTCAGTGCCGCCATTCCAGAATTTACACCAGATAAAATCCTAAATGACACCGATGGTACGATTTATTTGTTTAGCTCCGTGCATCGTTGTGTTTACCGCTGGTCTACTCTCAATCGAAATTATATGAATCCAATATGCGTAGGAAAGGGTAAAGGGGTCTTGCAAAAGTCTCCGACTTTAATGACCTATTCAGAAAATCATAATCGCCTTTATTTTGGTTACGAGACGGGTGAAATATCTTTTGTTGATTTGGTGGGTAATCTAATAGAAGAAAATTTTGCCAACACAGAGATGAGTGTTAAAGGACTTGCAGCTGTAGGAAGCTATGTTCTGGCTCAAGATAATACTGGTTTTTGGCAGTCCCATCATATTTATGATGTAAATGGTGTAAGAACAGACAGTGAAGACATGAAAGATTATTCACGTGAATATGCTTGGAATGAAGCCAATAACCGGGTGTATTCCTTCAAGGACGGTACAATTCCTAACGACCTTATCTACGAGGAAATAGACCAAAATTCAGGCGAAATTGTAGCTGCAGGTGAGTCCCCATATCACGGAGACTACAGAATTGACGTACCCATTCGAATTTCACCTGATGGTAGGTCTGTACTCTTAGGATCTGGGGATTTATATGATGCTGACACATTAAGCTGGTATGGCACAGTTGGCGATTTGGATGATGCTCTTTGGCTTGAAAACGGGGAGTTAATATCGATTCATCAAGCACTTAACCAGTTCCAGCTCAAAAGAAGAGTTCCAAGCTATAACTATAAAATAGTTGACTCTTTATCTTTTGAAGGAACCCTTCTATCAGTAATTCAAATACAGAACCAAATATATATCGTTCGCTTACATAATAATGAACTGATTTTTGATACATATACTGCCAATGATGACAGTGATAATGACGGCATTAATAACTTAGAAGATGATTTTCCATTAGATATTAGTGCATCTAAAGATTCTGATAATGATGGCTATCCAGACGAATGGAATATTGGTTTTTCTGAGATAGATACAACTGATAATTTGGCTATAGATGCTTTCCCATATGATTACGCTTGCTGGTTAGCGGTTCATAGTAACAGCGTAGGTAGTTGTGACTTCTCTGTGAATGTGCCGCAGTTTACACCTGATGAAATCCTTACTGGAAGCGATGGTACGATTTACTTGTTTAGTTCGGAATATCATAGTGTTTACCGCTGGTCTGTCGATAGTCAAAGTTATATGCGTCCCATATACGTAGGTGTAGATACAGGCATCTTGCAAACATCACCTACATTAATGACCTATTCAGAAGGCCATAATCGGCTTTATTTTGGCTACGATACTGGAGAGATAACCTTTGTTGATTTGACGGAAAATAATGTTGAAGAAGCTTTTACAAATACAGAGTCAATCGTGAAAGGTCTTACAGCAGTAGGGGGATATATAAGGGTTCAGGTTAATGTTAGTAAGAACTCAACAGCAAAATATAATTATATTTTTGATGTTAGCGGAGTAAAGACAGATACCAAGGCGCATGGTTATTATTCTGATGAATATGCTTGGGATGATATTAGAAATCGAGTTTATTTTTTGACTGAAACTTATACACCTAAAGCTCTTCACTTCGAAGAAATTAATCAGCTAACTGGAGAAATATCTGCAAGTGGAGAGGAACTTTATCGCTCAAGTGAAAATATAAAATCTCCAGTTAGGGTGATCAATAGCGGTTCTAATATTTTATTGGGAAGCGGTGAAATATACGATACTGATAATTTTGTTTTAGTTTCAGATTTAGGGAATGAAATAAGTGATGCAGTATCATTTGAACGGATAACTGCAGTCTCCCGATATACACAAAATACTTGGGAAGTAGAATTAATCAGTTTTACTCATTTTGAAGTAGAGGCTAGTTTTACCTTTGAAAATAGAATTATCTCTCTTCAAAAGTATGATGATAAAATTATTGTAATTGCAGGGGATGCAGGTGAAATTCAGTTCTCGTTTATAGAATTGGACAATGATGATGACTCTATACCCGGTTGGTGGGAATATAAATATGACCTTTCAGACGAAGACCCTAATGATGCCGAATTAGATTTGGAATTTGATGGCGTTTCTAACTTGGATGAGTATATGAATAATATTAATCCACAAATAGAAGATACAGATGAAGATGGACTATCTGATTTTGATGAGCTTAATACCTATCTAACAATCCCTTCCTCTGTTGATTCTGACGGCGATGGCCTTACTGATGGAGATGAAATATTAAACTTTGCTACTAGTCCATTAGAAATAGACACAGATGGCGATACTTATTCTGACAGAGATGAGCTAATTAAATACGGCACTGACCCTAATGATAGAAACTCTGTACCTCAAACTTTAACTTCATTTGCTGATGACTTTGAAAGTGAAGCGCTGTCTACCATTTGGGAGCCGATTCCTGAGCTCAATAGTTCGTGGGCTGTAAGTGATAGTGACGCTAATCGAGGTTCTAAAAGTTTAAGGTCATCCACTATTTTACATAATCAGAAAAGCGGTATCCAGTTAACCGGGCTATTTGAAAGTGGAACCGCTACCTTTTACGCAAAAGTGAACGCAGAGTCCTGTTGTGACAAATTGAGAGTGTATTTAAATGATAGTTTACAGTACACCATTTCCAGTGGGGATTGGCAGCGATACACGGTAAGTGTTCCTGCGGGTGAACAAGAAATTAAATGGGTTTACGAAAAAGATGGCAGTGGAAATATTGGGCTAGATGCAGCCTGGATTGATGACGTTCGAATTTCAAATTAGTTTGTTTTTTACCTACTTGTAAATAGAGTGTGCAAGGCCAGATGGTAGGTCTGGCATTGCTCTATACTGCAAACGACCAATGCCATAACGGCCTTTAAAAACTATTAACCAAAAAACTGCACAAACAAAACCGCTTCACACACAAACCCCACAAAAAACGCCATTGTTCTTAATACCGGAATGCCCATTGTATAAATAACAGCGTGGGCCAACCTAGCATAGAAAAATACAGTGGCCGCCATGGCGGTTATTTCATTGTTTGTCTCACTCAATTGCACGGCCAGCACCAGTGCGCCAAACACCACCAGGTTTTCAACGGCGTTGCCGTGGGCAAGTACCATGCGTTGTGCCCATTTAGCTTGGGGGGCTCCATGGCTTTTAGGGTCGGCCAGGGTAGGCCATAAACCAATTTCGGTTATGCGATTAACAATATAACCCAACCAAAATAAGCCGGTTAAAGCTGCGGTTAATGCTAGATAAGTTAATTCAGGTGACGTGGTTATATTCATTATTTTTTCCTTGGTTTATCCATTAAGTTTTTCTCTTGGCTATGCTTTTAAATTTAAAAACTGCTTAAAAATTCAAACCATTAACGGCACGGGTGAGCGTGCCGTTAATTCAAGGTTAAGCTTTAGCCGGTGATCATCTTGATCATGGGCTTTTCGTTTTCAATACACTTGGCCACTACAGGGTGAGATATTCCACGTTCTATATAAGTTGCTAGTTTGGGCCAGCGATTTTCGTCCACGCTAAAACCGCCGTAGCTGGCATTAATGAACATTGAGATAATGCTAATGTCTGCCATGTCCAGGGTCTGCCCTGATATAAAACCGTTAATAGGAATATGGGTTTCTAAATAATCCAATACTGGCGGAAATTTTTTGGTTAGGGTTTCGTCTACGGCCTCTTGATTGGTGGCTTGTTTTAAATAATTAGGGTTAATAAAGTTTTCTATAAAAATGGAAGCGCAACATGGAAACAGTGCCGCCCCTGCATACTCAGATAACCAGCGAGTTTTTGCCCGTGCCTCTGGGCTTGTGGGCAGAATCGAGTTCTGCGGGTGTTTTTCTTCAAGGTATTGAAGAATCACATTAGAGTCGTTAATGATAAGGCCATCATCTTCAAGGGCGGGAATTTGCCCCAATGGATTAATCTTTAAAAACGCGGGCTTTTTAAGATCGGGCCCGGGAAGAATAATATTTGATTCAAAGCTAATGCCTTTTACCATGCAGGCCATAATTACTTTGCGAACGTTAGGTGAAATAATAGCGCCGTGAAGTTTCATAATTTTAATCCTATTAACGGTTTGGTGGTGTGGTTTAGCAAGTTAGTGCGTTTATTAAAAAGTGCTTAGCAAAAAGCTGGCTTAGCAGGTGTCAGACTTACCAGTGGTCTCTTACCAGTGATCTCGAATATGTCTAAGGCCGGTAAACACCGATTCAGGGTCTTCTTTTTGCTGGGGATCTTTCTGCTTAAGGCTGCCAATGATTTGCGAATTATCTAACCTAAAAAACGGATTCATTTTTTTCTCAAGGGCCATGGTCGTGACCATGCGGTTGTCAGCGGTTTGATCATTTACTTGGGCCAATAATTCTTTGGCCAAACTATTTTCAGGCTCAAGTGATAGCGCAAAATTTAAATTAGTCTGAATATAATCGTGGCCCGGATAAATGGTGGTGTTGTCTGGTAGTTTGGCCAACTGGTTTACAAACGTTTGGTACATGTCACTCACGCTGCCGCCATATTTACAGTTACCTGCACTGGCGTTAAATAAGGTGTCGCCGCAAAATAAGGCGGGCTCGCCAATTTCTGAGGCCAGGCAAACATGGGCCTGGGTGTGCCCTGGTGTATCTAATACTCGTAAGCGCACTGTGGTGCCCACTTCAATTTTGTCGCCAGCTCTCAAACCCACATCTACATTAGGAATGCTGCCCATGGCATTTATGTGGGCATGCACTTTGGCGCCAGTGGCTTTTACAATGCCTGGGTTGCCTTGAATGTGATCGAAGTGCTCGTGGGTATTGATAATTTTGCTGATGTTTAGCCCTAAGCGCTTGGCCTCAGTTAGGCATAAGTCCACATCAAACGGGTCCAAAATGATGGCTTGCTGGGTATCTTCACAGGCAATTAGGTGGCAGTAGTTACGCAGGCTGTTGCCCATATAAATGCGGGTAATCTTCATGTTTTGTCCCTTTGGCTTCAGAATGTGAATCCATTATTCACCGTGACTTACGATCAAATAAGCGCTATAAAAGACAAAAAGGGTCTGATCGGGACATTCAAACCATGAAGAATGTGAAAAAACAGAAAAATGTGGTGATTCTGGCGGCACATAACTGTGTGCTCTCTACCATTGCCTCCCCCATGGATATGTTTTTGCAGGTGGGGGTATTGTGGAATGTCACCATGGGGGAGGTGCCTAGCCCCATCTTTAACGTAAAAATTGTCACCTCAGATGGCGAGCCCGTTATGGCCGTTAGCCAAGTGCCGGTTATCCCTGCCTGTTCTATGCACGACATAGAGGCGGTAGATTTAATTATCATTCCCTCACAAGGGTTTATGTTTAACCCCAACGCACCCGATCACTTTGAGCGTATTGAATGGCTTAAAACTTGGTACGAAAAAGGGGCCGATTTAGCCAGTGTTTGCGGCGGTGCGTTTACGCTGGCCTCCACCGGTTTATTAAATGGCAAAACCGCCACCACCCACTGGGGCATGGCCAAAAACTTTAAGAAGATGTTTCCCGAAGTAGAATTAAAAACCGATTTATTAGTGACCGATGAAGGGCGTTTATTTTGTGGTGGCGGTATCTCCGCCGATTTAAACTTGTCTTTGTATTTAATTGAAAAATATTGCGGGCGCGAAATGGCCCTGCAAAGTTCCCGCTGTACCATGGTAGATATGGACTGCATTGCCCAAGCGCCATTCAGCATGTTTACCGCCGAGAAAAATCACGGTGACAGCAAGGTATTAGACGCCCAGCAATACATGGAGAAAAACCTGCAACAGAAAATAGATATAGATGCCATGGCAGCTGAAGCGGGCATGAGCCTGCGCCAATTTAACCGGCGCTTTCGCTCGGCCACCGGTGAAAGCGTGACCAACTATTTACAATTAATAAGAGTAGATGCCGCCAAGGTAGATTTGGTAAACAGTGATTTAGCCTTTGAAGAAATATCCCCTAACGCAGGTTACGAGAACGTGAGCTTTTTTCGCCGAGTATTTAAAAAGATTACGACCTTAACGCCAGCTGAGTATCGGCGCCGATTTAGTTGATTTGGATGGGGCTGATTAATGTAGGGTGAAAGGCTAGGTCTTGAATCAATGACACTGGCCTCTTTGTTTTCCACCTTTATATCTTTGCGCAATCCAGTTTGTTCTGCCCCGGAACCACACCCGCCATCACCGTTTTTTGATAGCCGGTGCCATTGTACGCCTGCTCAAAAATGGCTTGTTGGTAACTGCACAAACCATCATCGCGTTTCATGGTAATAACCCCCTGTATGCGACGGCCTGTTTGAATGCCGGTGACCTTATGCCTTAAAATGCTCCAGTCGCGACTGGTGATATAAACGTACTGAAGCTGCTCCTTCCATCTGTATTTATTCGCCCAGTCTTGCGCGGCGGTTAAAGCACTTTGGTCTAAATTAGTATCATTCTTTCCTTTTGGGGGGAGTACATTGTTAGCGGTACGCTGTAGATCTTCTTTTTTGTGGCGCGCTGTCACGGCTGCTTTTGCTTTAATGGCATACGTTTTTAATAGGTTCTCAACTTGGGTTTGTGCCGCTTTATCTTGGCTAATTTTGCGCATGGCCGTTTTGTCTTGGCCCAAAACATTGTAACTACTGTGTGTTTGCCAAAGCTGCTTACCCAAGGGTGCACTGGCCACCCACATTAAGCCTTTATCTTGCTCAATTAAGAAGCGCCCCATGTGGCCCATTTCATAAACGGGTTTACCAATGGCTGCACTTAGCTCAGCCTCATACAGGTACACGCTAGAGCTACAGCTACGGCAATTCATGCCCAGTAGGGTAATTTGGTTTTTATCATCAAGGGTAATATCAATTTGATCATATTGGTTACTGCCGACGGTTTGGCGCACTGCTGCGTAATAGGTGCCACTGCCACCGGTTACTTTAAATTGCACAACTCCCTCGCCCGTCATTAAACGCTTAGACTCGGCCAGTGCAAACTGTTTACCAGCGTCCAAACTGATGGTGGGTGTGCCTTGTTTGCTATAAACGTTGGCGTAACTAAGCGCGCTCCAAGCTTTTTTTTCCTAACGGAGCATCGGCCATTACCGCCACAAAGGTATTTTCATCGTAGGCGATAATATAAATCCCCATGGAATTATAAAATACAGGGCGGCCCAGTTCGCGGCTGGCCTCATTTTGCATTTTATAACCGGCCCCTGGGCAGCGTGCACAGGCGCTGGTTGCCAGTATTTTTTGGCCATTCATCTCACCAAACTCAACTTTAAGCTTTTGTGTTTGGCCTGCTGCACTGCGCTGGGGGATGGCCAGTTGGTATACGCCATTCACGGCCTGGGGGGTAAGCTCAAAAGCGTTAACCGCTAAAATTGTCAATACACCGTAAATAAACATTAAAAGTTTAATGGCAGCTTTATTCATAAAAGCTTCTTCCTGGAAGGTGAGTAGGGGGCTGTGTGTTACACCCTAATTAATAATAGTCACACAGACAGAATTACAACAGGGTTAAGTGTAAGGGGTTAAATCTATTGGGCTGGGACCGTGCGATAATTGAGGGCCACAACATGGGTGACAATTTGAGTGGTTTTAATAGGCGAATGGGCTAATAGTTTTTGAATAGTGGGTATGGTTTGCCACGCTAATTAAGTTTGTACCTATGGTCACTTTTTAGGCATAGCGCTGGGTAAAAAGGAGAGTAATAATTAAGACGGTCATAGTTGGAAGTAATGCCGATGTATTCTCAGCTAGGCTGAAGCGTATTTTTCTAGTTTTTATTTGTGCCTATAAAATTTTATTTTTTTAAAACTCTTCAGCTTGCTGGAGATCTTTTTGCCAGTGAAAAAGTGAATTTGTATAGGCAAACAAAAAGTGAGGTCCAGTGTCAGCCCTTGCCTTTTTCCTAAGTGCTCAATGTAAGATTAGCCCACGCATTTGCTTAATCTATTTCAAAATATTTGTATTTCCCCCCATTTAAATACTTGTTTATGGTTTTTTGTAGTTGGCCATTTTTTGCGAGTTTTTTCATGGCACTGTTAATAGCATTTTCTTTATCTATGTGCCTGCTTTTTCTGCTTAGGGTAAAGTGGCCAGCGCGGCCAATTTGTTTGTAGGTTTGCAGAGTTATTTTATTACTAAGCCCATTTTTATTAGCCACGTAACTGAGCATAGTACCTTCACCTACCACAGCGTCTACTCTGCCTAGCAGCAGTAACTTAAGCATTTGGTCGTTATTAATAAGGTCTATTTTATTTATGCTTGGGTCGGAATCAAACGGCTCGAAGTTAGCCGCACCTAATTCTCTGCCAATGATTAATGAATGCAAATCGTTGTATTTTTTAATTTTTATGGGGCTGCCTTTCTTAGTATAAAACACATGGCTTACGTGTATGTATTGGGGCCTTATATAGGCCATGTATTTTTCCCGTTCTTGTTGGAATAACACCGACGCCAGCAGGTCTAGTTCTCCTTGTTCCATCATCTTTAAGCATCTTTTCCAGGGGCAGGGCACCAGTTTAATGGTATGGCCCAGCTCCTGTGCCATTTTATGAATTATTTCCATATCAATGCCGTGAACAGTGTTGCCATTAATAATGGTAAAGGGCGGGTAGTGGGTGGCGGCTTGGCGCAAGGTAGCGGAAGAGCTGTGGTGGGCACTGAGTGTCACTAATATAAATATCGTAATATTAATAAGGTTTTTCATTACGTGGGCGCAATGGCCACCTCAAGTGGGAAGGCGTTAAGTGAGTATAGTGAATATTCGCCAGTGTGGTGGGGCCTGTGTTGATGGGCTAAAGCATTAATGATGCGAATAGCCCTTCAACCAGTTAACCCTATGTTACGGCTTATCAGTAGCCATATTAGATGGTTGTGACTCCGCAGCACTTTGTTTCATGGCCTTTAGAAATTCCTGTTTCATGGTGTGGCCTTTAATGGCGGGCGCGGCAATGGCATCAATGGCGAGCTTGCCCACTAAAATAATAGGGGCCGTGGCCAGTGCATCTAAAAACCAGGCCAATGGTTGCGCCATTACCCCCCAATATGCCGGCATGGTATTAAGCGCGGGCAGCGTATACAGGCCGGTCATGGCATGTAGCACCAACGCCACCCAAAACCCAAAGCAATACGGGCAGCGCCAAGCCTGATACAAGTAGGCCAGTGGCGCGGGCAGGCGCGCCATTAGCCAATTAAACCAGGTGCCCCATTCAGGCAGTTTTTCCCAAATTAAAAGGTAGGTAGATAACCCTATTAAGGCCAAAGTGAAATCCATGGTGATTCTCCGCATGTGGTTTTGAAAGTAGTTATAAAAAGCAGCTTTCGGCTGCTTTTTCGGCTGCTTATTTGGTTGATTGATCGGCTTTTTGTTAGCAGAGTCAATAATGGCAGTCTTTAAACATGGCCAGTAGAGTGTGGATTTTGTTAAAATCGGCTTATTGTTCTTTTGGGCTATTAAAGCGCTTTAGCCTCTTTTAGCATTGGCCTAAAGCGCAGCGGCTTATTAATGGGCTAGCAGTGGATTGGTAATGGGAAGCAATGGCTTAGTAATAGGAAGAAAATGGAAGACATACACTTTAGCCACGACATAAATGTGGGTTACCAGTTTATTAAAGACGTGGCCGCCAACCACAATGCATCTCATACCGAGCACGTGATTAGCTTTGTAGATAAGGGGCATATGCGCATAGAGCAGGGCCAAGCCATTAATATTGAGCCCGGCATGCTGGTGTTGGTACCCGCCGGTGTGCCCCATAGCCAGTTCTCGGGAAAGAATGTGGGTGCATGGTGGGTGAGCTTTTGCACCAGTTGTTTAAACCTAGATGAAAGCCATTCGTTAATGGCGCCCTTTGCTCAGGTAAGGCTGGGCGCACTGGCGGTGTTTGCTTTGCCCGAAGCGCGCCAAGCTTATTTAGTGTCTTTAATGGATGCGTTAAAAAAAGAAAGGCAAGTAAACGGCAGTGATTCACCCCAGGTAATGAAGTGTTTATTAATGCTTATTCTTAACGAGGTAAAACAAGCCCGTAATGCGGTGTTGGAGGCGCCAGCAGATGGCGATACACGGGTAGCGAAAGCCCTGGAATTTATTCAAAAAAACAGTTTAAAAGCCATCTCGTTAAAAGACGTGGCCAACCACCTACATTTAAGCCCAGCGTATTTAGCCACCACAGTGAAAAAAAATACAGGTTACGCCATTGGCGAATGGATTAACCGCAGCCGCTTAACCCACGCTTGTTCGCGTTTGCTGCACACAGATGAAAAAATAGATGTTATTGCCAACCAGGTAGGGTGGGGGGACGTGACCCATTTTATTCGGATGTTTAAGAAAGCTTATGGGCAGACGCCAGCGGCCTGGCGTAGGAATAATAGGGGGTAATTTAAAGCTTATTGTAGGAAATATTACTTATTTGTGCCGGTCTTTTATCAGGTGTTGATCCATCATTGTTTTCATCGGCTTCCAAATCCCCAACAAATAACTGACCGTCTTCTATCATATAAATATTAAATACCTGATTACTTTCCTCTTGGTCGAAGTCAGGGCAATTTGTGACCTCAAATGCTACATCTTTTTCCCAGTTTGTATGTTCACAAAATTCAATTGAATTATATGCGATGGCTACCTCATCGTTAGAGGGAGTCATGTATCTTCTTATATCTGCTATGTTAATAGCCTTTACGGTAATACCTGAGCTAAGAATGATGTCTTCGGCTACATTATAGGAACCGGATACGCTGTATGAGTTAACGGGAAAAGCGCAATCAGCATCTTGGCTTAAGGTAACGCTACCCGAATAATTACCCTCAATAAACTCTACGTGATCAACTATATATTGTTCGCTACCTAAAACAGGGTGACACTCATTGCCCCATGTGCCTTGCAGTTCATATTCAGGGATGGGGGCAATAGCCGTTTCGTCAGGATTATCTAAAACCGGCGTTTCTTCCGAAGTATCTTCAGGATTGTCTGCCTGCTCATTATTGGAAGGGCTGCCATTACCAGTAGCAGGGTCGTCACTGTCGCTGTCACTTCCACAGCCGGTTAATGTCAGGGTTAAAATTAGAGAGATTAAAATTAGTTTTAGTTGGGTATTCATGATTCAGCATTCCTTGCCAATAAATTGAAGCGTTGAATGATAAATAGCTAGTTATTAGTTATCAAGCTGTTTGGCAGTGACGGAATATTGTAATAATGACTTTTACTATATTGGGAATTAATTCTTTTGGAATTCTCGTTAAAGTGTTACTGCACCTATTTGAGTAGACTATATTCTTTAAAAAGCGCTGCAGCTAATAAATAACAGATTACAAAAAATTTTGTCTATACGTACTGTTCTGTACCTAAAATGCTTAAAAAACAAACTACTTGGCTACTTTTGATCAATATATAGGTTGTTAACTCTAATGCTTGTTCACTAAGGTATTGGGGTTTGATAGGGTGAGTCGGCTTTTTAGGGCTGTCATACCGTGAAGAGGGGCGCACTGGGATGTGGGCAGGCCTTGTGTTTTGCCTAGCGCACAATGCAAGTTCAAATGGGTGACCCTGTAGCCGTAGTTGCAATTTTTTCGCGGCTTCACACTTTTGAATTTGTAGCGCTCGGGACAGGTCTTGTGTTTTACCTTAGATGCACAAAACAAGACCTGATCCTCGCGCCCGCAGTTAGGCCTAAGTGAGGTTTAACCAATATGATCAAGTATCACAAGGAAATAACAAGTATGTCGTATGCAAGTGAATTTAATGAAATTTCTCAAAGCGTTAAAAGCAATGAGTGCTTAAAAGATAGAATCCTTGGTTTGATAAAATTGGAGCCAATACCGGGAAAGGCAATCGAAGGTGAAGAAAGGCTAGAAAATCTAAAGGATATTCTTACAAACTACTTCAGTAGTTCTATTGATTTGGCACAAGCGATTGATGATGTAGAGTTCAGGTTGCCACGCCATTACAGTCCGCATGAACATAACAATAGAGTTTTTCCTCAAGGCTGGGCTGAAAGACTAGTGAGAACAAATGTTAGTAGTTTTTATAACCAAGCTGTATTACAAGAAATAGTAGAATCAGGTGGTTTAGAGTGTTTTGTTGATCACAGCTCATCTGAAGGAGCTGATTCAAATTGCTCGAAAAAGTTAGCAGGTAGAAAACATGATGCCGCCGATCTTTTGCAGCGGCTAACTAATGTATATAGGAATGGTAATTGGAGTAAAGAAGTTAAAATCCCTGACCATCCACACTGTACGCATACTGTTCAGCCAGTTTAAAAATCTAGCAGCGGTGACGGTCTAGCAGTAGGGTCAGGTTTTACCTTTTTCCTAAGTGTTCAACGGAAGACCTGTCCCATATGTTTTTAAGTTCTAAAGAAATATTATAATTAATTTATGAACGTTTACGAGGCCGTTGACAGCGCCTAATATGCAATATCAGACGTTGCTAACGTTCTCTTAAAATAGCTGCGTTAGAGCCTGCGTACTTAATTAAGCAAGGAGTAAGCTTTGGAAATTGAAATTCGTAATTGCAATAATATTGATTATGGAAAGGTAAGCTTGGTTCAAGGCAGGCTTAATATTAAATACGCTATAAATGGAACTGGTAAAAGCACATTATCTAAGGCGATCTGTAAAACAGTTCAGGACAGACTGTCTGGAACTAATGAAATCAATGAGCTTACACCATTCAAAGCCATAGGTGATGAAGAAGTAATACCTAGTGTAACGGGATGTGACGAACTCAATAGTGTAAAGGTGTTTGATGAAACCTACATCAATGAATTTGTATATCAACCAGATGAGCTTTTGAAGGGAAGTTTCGAAATTCTTATTCGTGACGCCAACTATGAAAGTGTCATGGATGAAATCGAAGGACTTGTATCAGAAATTAAAAGCCATTTCTCAGAAGATCCTGATATTGAAAATCTCATTAAAGATTTTAAAGAACTGAGTGATAGCTTTGGTAGGCCTACAAAAAGTGGAATTCACGGTTCTAGTGTATTAGCAAAGGCATTCAAGGGCGGCAACAAAGTAAACCACATTCCTGATGGCCTGGAAGTATATAAGGATTTCATTCAGGCTGATGACAATGTGAAGTGGGTTAAGTGGCAGATTGAAGGAAACCAATTTATAGACAGGTCAGATAACTGTCCATATTGCATTAGTGAAGTAGTAGAGACCAAAGAGACTATAAAAAAAGTAGGTGAAGTTTACGATTCAAAATCAATACAAAATCTTAATAAGATTGTTGGTGTTTTTGAACGCCTTGAAAACTATTTTTCAGAGGACACGAAAGTAACTATAAGTAATTTTGTTGCTTCTCTTGATGGATATGATGACGAGCAGATAGCTTTTCTTAAGGAGGTCAAGGATCAAGCAGATAGGTTAAGCTCTAAGTTTAATGCGCTTAAAAACATAGGGTTTCTGTCATTTAAGAATGCCGAAGTCGTCATTGACGAATTAAAGACATATTTGGTCGATTCAAATCTGTATGGCCATTTGCAGTCAGAAAAAATTCTAAGCAAGGTCGATGAAGTTAATAGTTCGATTTCTGATTTGATTAACAGGGCGGGGTTGTTACAGGGGAAGATAGCAATTCAAAAGAGACATATTGAGCAACTTGTCACAGAGAATAAGACAAGTATCAACTCTTTTTTGAAAAATGCGGGCTACAAATATGAAGTTGATTTGCTAGAAGATGAAAACGGCCATCACCGATTGAAACTCCTACATACTGAATTAAATGACAGTGAAGTAACCGAGGTTCGTAATAGGCTAAGTTATGGGGAGTGCAATGCGTTCGCACTTGTTTTGTTTATGTTCGACGCTGTTAAAAGCGATCCAGACTTGATTGTTTTGGATGATCCTATTTCTTCGTTTGATAAAAATAAAAAGTACGCGATCATGGAAATGCTGTTTTGTCGTGAGCGAAATTTTAGAGGAAATTTTAGAGATAAAACAGTCCTTTTTCTTAGTCATGATTTTGAGCCAATTGTCGATATGATATTTCATCATGGAGTGAGGTTTGAGCAACCTTTCGCTTCTTTTATCGAAAATAGATTGGGCCAACTCAAAGAGATTGAGATAGGGAAGTCTGATGTTCAAACTTTTATGGATATTAACTCCCATAATATTCTGGCTTCTGAAAATGTAATTGAGAAGTTGGTTTATCTGCGGAGAACGTATGAAGTAATGAATGTAAAAGGTATGGCCTACCAGATGCTTTCAAACATATTTCATAAAAGAAATGTACCTATTGTTTTCGATATACAAGTAGACGACCAGATTAGTGAAAGAGAAATGGCTGATCATGAAATTGCCGAAGCTCTGGTAGAAATATTGGGGTATATACCTGAATTCAACTATGCATCTACTATTGAGTTAATCAAAGATGATGATGCAATGAAGGAGCTATACAAAGCATCTACCAATAATTACGAGAAGCTTCATTTATATAGAATAATATTCGATGATAAAGATGACGCCATTGCCGCCAATATTATACAAAAGTTTATCAATCAAGCATTTCATATCGAGAACGATTACATCTACCAGCTAAATCCAGCAAAATATCAGACTGTTCCACAGTACGTAATCAATGAATGTGATGCATTTATAGATGGCTAAAAATTCTCCGGCCAGCCGTAAATTCGGGCGTTATGGCTAGGCTACGGGGCCAGAAAAGATTTAGTGGTCGCGGGTTAGGTCTTGCGTTTTGCCTAAGCGCACAAAACAAGACCTGCCCCCTCCCCTACACACACGCAAGGGCCATAGTCCTATTAGTTTTTGAAAATTATAAATCTAGGAGTCTTATTTGAGGTATTTAATTTTATCTATTTTCATGATTGTATTGGTTGTAATATCACAGGATCTGGATGTTAAAAAAATAACTCCTTGGCTATTGGGTATTAATTTCACCATAGCTTTATTCTCAATTAATTTTACTTTTTTTGGCTATCAGCTATCAAAGTATAAACCTATCTATAGTCGTATTAGTAATAGGCAGTGGTTTAATATTATTTTGCTACTTTCAGTGCCTTTTGTTCCTCTTTTCGCTTATCTGCTAGTTCCCGAATATTTCGGAGTTATAGCTATATGGATAATGCCGATATTAATATTCTCCGCGATCGATAATTCTTTCTTGACTGGTAAATATTTAACACCAAAAAAATATGTTGTTGACTCTATAAGTGATAACTCTATATCCCAATACTTGAATAATTTAACCAAAGAAATACTTGTAGAAGTAGAGGAGCATAAGCGGTATTTAGATAATCGAGAAAAATACCAATTGCCGATCCATGCTAGTCACTTCGAACCGAGTACGCTTGGGCTTGAAGAAAAAGATATATGGGATTCATTGGCAATTGTAAATAAATTGGCTATAGAAAATAGTGATTATGCAGTATTTCGTCAAACCTTAAGCGCTATATTAAAACTTGTTTTTAAATTTTATGCCTTTGATTTTTCAGGTGAGGATAGCTATAGAGTGAAAGATGGGGTTCGATTCGTAGCAAAAAATAGATTTCGTTCAATTCTAATCCACGTAATCGAAAGCGATAAAAGTGGGATTTTCCTCCAATCCCTGTCCGGTGAGCTATGTGATTTCTTGATGAAAGATGATGTTATTAGTAAGCCTTGTTCGGAAATGACGAGAGCTATAGCTTCAGATTTGATCTGGGTTGGGAATAAAATGTTAGAATCGAAGAGTATCGTTGAGCCAATAAAAGTTTTAAATACACTGCATCGAGTGGTTGAAATTAGTATATATGAAATGGAAAATTCTGCGACTAAGACTAAGACTAAGTTTGAAGAACTCGATGACATTAATATAAAAAAATATGCATATGACATTAAAGAATTAGGTGTTACGGCGCTAAAGACCGGTAATTCACATTTTGCCTATCGTTGCATGGAGAGCCTTTCATATCTAGGCTGCAATGCAGCTAAACTACAGTCAACGGAGACTGTAGTAGGTGTTTTGGAATCCTTGGTTCAGTTAGGTCGAATGGCAAGAAATTTAAACACAGGCTGCTTTTGGTCTCACTGTATAGTTCCTCTTGAGGGTCACGCAGAAGAATTTATAGGTCATATTTTGACTTGGTTGGTACAAAAAAACGATCCCAATGGATGTTTTTACATGAAGTATTATGCCGAGCAGGCTTTATCGCGATTAAAGGGGACTAAGTGCCTTATTAGAGTAAGTCAAGGTGATAAATATGTAATTCGAGTAGAAGAATTAACTCAAGACGGGAAAACAGTGCCTCATATAGAATATGAGTCTAGTGCATATGGGCATAGTGGAAGTTGTGATTATTCTGATTTTACAAACTTAAAAGAACATGTTTTACGTGGTTTTGGTTCGGGAAGTCCTGCAAGAATAATCCGTGGTCCTCTCATGCCTTTAGGTTTAGGTGAGCTAGAATATGTAGAGACTGATGACTAAAGTTATTCAAAAGCTACGTGACCCTATGACGCTGTGCTTCAAAGGGATATCAAACACCTAACCATTGAGAGGCAGTATTCAACACCTCAATCGGATTAGAAGGTAATTTAAATGGCAACTCTAGTTATTCTCGGAAATGGATTCGATATATGGCATCGCTTACCTACCAGCTACAAGAACTTTTATAATCAATACGGTGACTCCCTAGAGGAGCATACACATTATTTTGATGACTTCTGCGAAAGTGATAAAGAATGGGCTAACTTTGAAGAATCCCTTGGAACCTTCAATCAAGACAGTTTTCATGATAATGCAGCATGCCAACCTTCTTTAGAAGAATTGGGTGATGACCCTACTCGTCTTTATGGGTTTGAAGATGAAATAACGATTAAAAAAGATGAGTTAGTAGGTGACATAACAAATGCCTTTAATAAATGGATTTGCTCGGTTGATGTGAATGAGGCGACAAGGTTAATCGATCTTTCAGAATCATTTAGATTCATTAACTTCAACTACACAACTACATTGCAAGATGTATATGGAATACCTGAAAACAACATCTTGCATATCCATGGCAAGGTAAGGAGAAATATAGTTTTTGGTCATGGTCGTGGTAACAACTCATCAGAAAGAGTTCAAGAAGTAGATGAACCTTGGTTTGAAGAGTCTCAAAGAGATGTATCCTCAGTATATGGTGTATTTCATAAACCAGTAGACGAGATTCTAGAACGCCACAAACATCAAATAGAGGGATATGGGGATGTGACAGATATCGTTGTAATCGGCCACTCAATCAATGATATCGATATTCCGTACTTTGAGTGTATTTCAAATGCTTACCCTGATGCTGAATGGAAGAATTATAACTATAAAAATTTAGATGAAGAGATAGATAAAGTAACAGAGACGCACAACAAACTGATTAACGCAGGGGTTCCGAAGGAAAAATTGACATCAACTTCGTCAGAAGAATTGCAGAGCTCCGGGATCAGGTTTTGCCTTTTGCCTAAGTGCACAACGCAAGATCTGACCCCAAAGAATTTGCAAAAAAAGTATTGTCAGATGATTTTAGTAATCAAAAGGAGGTTTGTTCTGGAGTTTGGTGTCAGCTGGTTGTGGAAGTAGATGGTGTAAAAATACGAACTGAAATGTACCCAAAGTGGAACAATAAAAGGCAGGATACGGCGCTAAGAAAATTGAGGGTAAAGGCGCATAAAGTTCCGCAACGCTTCTGGGTTTCGGAGCGCTCCGAGGTTCCGCAGCGCTCCGAGGTCATGTCTTGCCTTTTGCCTAAACGCACAACGCAAGACCTGACCCCAAAGCGTTTTGGTAAGATTGAAACAAAGAAATATAGTGCTCTTGTATTGGGGGTGTGGAAACTTTTGCAAGAAAATGAAAATTTATTTCGTCACGAAATAATAGCTAGATTATATCCTGCTCTTAGAATAATAGGGGTTGATCGTGCGCACGAGGTTTCATCTAGTTTAATAGGGAAGAAGATAAATGAAGTCGCGACTATTCTTGCCAAGCATATTAATGTGGATTGATGGGCCGAGAGGTGCGAGGGTCACGCCTTGCCTTTTGCCTTAAACGCACAAAACTAAGCCGAGCGCGAGGGCCAGGTCTTGCGTTTTACCTAAGAGAAAAAATCAAACATTTTCTCTAGAAACAGTTAATTTTTGGCTAATAATTGTCGGGGCATATATATGAAAATTAGAGCTGTGATACTTGGGTTATTCATTAGTCTTATTTCGATATCCGGAAATGCCGAATGTAAGGCCGAAGATTATGCTGTAGAACGACTAGTTCTATTTTCAAAGTATCAAGAATCGGTAAATTTACTTTTAAATCAGGGTTATGAGTTTAAGTCTAAGGAAAGTAATACCTCACGTTATGTTAAATATGGTGAGCAGAGGTGTTTTTCTAAAAATAATCAGGAGGTTTGCTTGAAAGAGGGTGATAACGACTATCGCTTATTAACAAAAATCTTGATTATGCCTAGTGATGGTTTCAGCAATACTGATATATCTAATTCATTTTTAGGTGGTAGTCTGAATAAGAAAGATTTACAAGCAGTGTTTGGGGCGCCTAACCGAATACATAAATCGACTGATATATATTTTCTTTGCAAAGGTTCTGTGGCCGTCACGCCAGGAGATAGAAAAATATTATTTATGTCTAAAGGTGATTTAACCTGGCTGGATGTGATTGAGCTTCACATTACATATAATCCACAGGGTAAAGCTACTTTAATCGATTTAAATAGAGAGTTTCATAATTAGATTAAAGTGCGAGGGTCAAGGGTGCGAGGCTCAGGTCTTGCCTTTTGCCCAAACCCACAACATCCTTTTTTATCTCTTTCTTTTTCCTAAAACCCCCAACAGTTTTTAAAACCCAAAAGGGCACATGAAATTTAATTCATGTGCCCTTTTTGCCCTTTAGTTATTTTAATGCGCTTAGTGCTTTTAATTTTTTTCTATAACAGCCACTAACGCTGTTTATATAACCGGCACGAATTTCTCTTCCTTGAATTGATGTAATTGCCAATCAACTGGCCATCTTCTTCAAGAGCAAAGTGGTGGGTGTATAGAATATGAAAGTCTAGGTTTTTCAGGTCACGCTAGAAAGGGCGAGGGTTCTAAGTATCACTGTCCGATTCGTTATTGTTAAATATTGGTGGCATGGGTGCGCTAAGGTTATACTGTTAAGGTTAGACCGTTAAGGTTAAAAAATGGCTTGGGTAAGTGGTTATTTCAAATCGAGTGAGGCCTCACTGATTTCTTTTGGGTGTAAATTGTCGAATGCGACTTGATAAATATATTTGTAAAAGTACCAAGCTAAATAGAGTTGAAGCGAATGATGTAATACAGCGCCGACTGGTGAAAGTAGATGGCAAAGTTTTTTTAAGTGGTGCGGTTCAGGTATATGGCATTCAGTGTGTAACACTGAATGATATCTCACTGAAGCTGCGGCCCTTTCGCTATATCTTAATTCATAAACCTGCAAATACCCTGTGTTCAAATATAGACGAACGTCACCCTTCAATTCTTAACTATTTAGATGTTAATAATAAATCAGAGTTGCATATTGTCGGGCGTTTAGATGCCGATACAACGGGTTTATTGCTTATTACCGATGACGGCAGTTGGACCTCAAAAATAATAAAGCCCAGCGCTGCGTGTGAAAAAGTTTACCGAGTGACGTTACGTGATGAGCTTACCGACGAGGCTATCCTAAAGCTTGAAAAGGGGGTGATGTTAACAGGGATAGATGAGCCAACACTGCCTGCAAAAGTAACGGTTCTAAGCGCTAACGAAGTACTGTTAACGATTACCCAAGGTAAATTTCGTCAAGTTAAGCGTATGTTTAGGGCGGTGGGTAATCGTGTTAAACAATTACATCGAGAAAAAATTGGCCAAGTCTCTTTGGATGTTGAACTGGGCCAGTGGCGTTATTTAAGCACCGATGAGGTTGACTCCTTTAACTTGTAAATTCAGCGCCAAACTTAAAACCGACACAGTTGTGGTATCCGTGGCTCTAAGTACGGCATATCCATGTAGCAAGTGAATTTTCAGCCCCTAGGCCTGGATGTACCAATATATTGGTAAATAACCGATTTATTAACCATATATACCAATATATTGGTTGAAAATAGGATTTGGCCTTGATATACCACTCTATTGGTTTATTCTTGGCTTATGACAAATTTAGAACCCACTTTATCCGAAGTAATCGGTAAACAAATCAAGCAGCTCCGTAAAACCTATTACCCCCATGATGACCTTGAAGCGTTTGCTTTGCGTATTGGGGTTTCTAAGAATACATATCAAAAGATTGAGGGGGGCAAAGGCAATCCATCACTCAATACTCTTTTGGCTATCTCCTCCCTCTACGATCTTCAAGAAGGTTTGTTAAACGCTTTTCTGAAGCCTCAATCTGAAAATCTATTTGAATTGAGGGGTAAGTCTAAATGACAAATGAAGTTTCTTACTTTGATATTCACAACCAGTTCCCAAATGGAACAAGCATGATCCTGGGTTTCCTTGCAATAAGTCATACCAAGACGGGCAAGATAATTGAACAACAGTTTATGTATGAAGCTGAATATACAAGTCATCCACTTGCAGTAGAGATAAGCCCTTTGATGGGGCTTGATAAACAAGGTATGCAAAGATTCCCTTCTGATGGCAGCTCTTTTGTTGGTTTCATCGATGATCTATTACCTGATGACTGGGGGAAGAGGTTGATCGCTAGGCGTATTAATAAGCGGTTTATAACAAACCTTACATCTCTAAATTACATTGGCACAGGCTCAAGTATTGGAGCTTGTAAAATTACAATGAATGGGGAAGTCCCAAACTGGGATGAAGGTCTGCGCCTGGATAAAGCTGATAAAATTATCGAATCTCTTAACTCCGGCGATCTTGAAGCGCTTTCAAGGGAGGAGCTTGAATATGTGGCACTGGTTAGAGGTGGGTCGGCTATTGGTGGCGCCAGACCAAAAATGCTTGTGAAAGATCTAGAGGGTAACCCATGTATGATCAAACCCAATCAGGTTACTGATAATCATGACGTTGCTACATTAGAGTGGGCCTCTTTAGAAATATGTAAAATGGCTGGATTGAAGACTGCCGAATCCAGTATTTATACTTTGAACGGAAAAATAAAATCACTACTGATTAAGAGATTCGATACAACACCTGAAAAAGGCCGAAGGCAGTTAGCAACCATTAACTCACTTCTTAAAGACCCTCATACACAGTGTGATGCTATGAATTATTCTTATGAAGATATTGCCGGTTGTATTAAAAAGTTTTGTTGGAATGTTAAATCGGATTTAGAACAACTTTTTGGGGCTATGCTGATTAATCAGGCACTTGGTAATACTGATGACCACCTTCGTAATTTCTCTCTTCTATCTAGTGATAAAGGTTGGGAGCTAAGCCCAATATATGACGTTCTCCCGCATTTCCCCCTCCACGCAGAGCACGCTAGTAGATTTAACAATTCTGGTTATTTGCCGAAATTAAGCAGTGCTATCGATACGGGTAAGGCACTTGGCCTTAGTAGCGCTCATGCCGTATTAGTTAGTACGAGAGTTGTAGACGCCCTGCCTAATTGGAAAGAATTGCTGATCAAAAAAGGGGTCGATGACCCCGACCTCTTGAATATTCCAGAGGCAACACAAGGGCGTTTTAAAATTGATTAATTCTTAGGCTGCTAAGGATTTACGGAATTCGATAGGGGCTGTGGGGCGCATTGCCTCACTAAAAAGGGCGGTAGTCCAGGATGAGGATCAGACCTTGCCTTAAACACAAAAAACAAAACCTAACCCTCTAGCACTTTACTTAATAACGTTAGCCAGCTAGCCCACCCCCTATGTCAGGCTAATAATCGATAGAAGTATTGTCGCCAAAATCGCTAATAAGATCAGTATCAAATGGCAAGTCAGCTTCTGCCTCGTCAGGTAAGTCTTTGAAATCGGTTTCAGATTCTATTTGCATTTTAAGGTCTGGGTACAGCTGTCTTTCTGGCTCTAA
>ERZ1027231.187-NODE-187-length-28920-cov-249.988879_pt1 | contig 28920 bp, 28 predicted proteins | sample MGYA00520866_ERZ1027231 | MGnify/ENA primary metagenome ERZ1027231 (study PRJEB33311, sample SAMEA4378411) | marine metagenome | biome: Marine biome; feature: Fjord; material: Water | collected 2014-07-20T08:00:00Z/2014-07-... | depth 75 m ...
AGTGAGTAAGCTTGGGATCGCAATATAAATGGATGTGCCGGTCTGTAGTTGGTTGTGATGGGCTTTAAAATTGAGCATGGGTTGTTTCAATTGGCGTCTTTGTGAATCTATTCAGGGTCTTGCAGCGCGTACTCGGCCGTTATTTAGGCATATAGCTGGATGTGAGTGCATGTTTTCGAGATTACTGTCTTTTATTGTGTGTGTTTGTAGGCCAGTTTATAAACAATATGGTTAATATTAAAAAAATAATAAGTTTTTTATTGGTAATCTTGATAATTGGTAAAGTTTATCTAAGTAAAAAGTATGCCAACTGTGTAACATAATTGAATATTTTTGTAATTTCTGGTTGAAAAATAATCTATATGGGTTATTACTATAATACGAGTATAAATTAAAGAACGATGCAGTTTATTGTTAATATGAATATGAAAGCGATAAAGAAAATACAACAGGAATCCAGTTTTATAGTGGATGCCATAACCAGTAATAGTGAAACAGTGGTCACCATGCCAGGGTTTAATATATCTCCTCGTGGTATTACGACGCATTGTACTACTGAGCAGATAGCCTTGTTACATAACTTGGATGAGAAGGGTTGCCAGTCAAAATATCAAGAGCTACTAGTGGTGCTGAGGTTGAACTTTAAAAGTGGAGAGATGATTGAAATTGAAACCTCTTCTCAAATACAAAGCATTAGAAGAGTTTCTCAAACTGAATTCGAAGTAAATATGGGTTTCTCTGGAATGGTTCAGGACGGCTATCGTCATATTTCTCGTTATATGGACGATTTATCCTCTACTGAAACTGAGTAGGGAAGTTTTAAATCTGACTTGCATGGGATACAGCAATAAATTGTTACATTCTCTCCATACTCCACTCTATTAATTATACCTTTTACTTTATCTAAAGCGCTTCTGACGTCAGCTTCTTGGTGGAAACCTAGCTCAAGTATCAGTTCTTTCATCTCTAACTTGATTTGTGTTTCCATTGCCTTGATGACTTGCTTGGCTGCCTCTCCGTAAGCTCTGGCTAGCCCACCTGTTCCAAGTTTTGTTCCTCCAAAGTATCGAACAACGACAATGGTTATTTCACCAATATGGCTATGTCTTATATTGGTGAAAATGGGCATGCCAGCCGTGCCGCTGGGTTCATTATCATCACTAAATCCGTACGCACTGCTATTGTCAGGTGCTCCTGCTATAAAGCCATAGCAATGGTGGCGAGCGTCTGGATACTTATTTTTTAGTGATTGAATGAAGCTTTTGGCTTTGATTATGTTGGGTGTGTGTGTCGCATAAGCCATAAAGAGGCTTCGTTTCACCTCTAGCTCTATGTTGTATTCTTTTGAGGGAATGAGGTAATCAGCCATTAGCTTTTAACAGTACGAATTTACCATTGCTTGCAATAGAGCTAACAGAATTGAAGAATTTTTTTAAGCTAACATGATAGCCAAGGTGCCGATTCGCGATTACAAACAAATTACCATCCGTTTTTAGGTGGTCTTTAGCATCTTTAAAAAGGCGTTTAGCTATATGGTCTCCAACGGTGTGTTCTTCGTGAAAGGGGGGGTTGCAAATTATAAGATCAAATTGCTCTGAGCAAGAGTTAAGGCCGTCGGCCCATGTGAATTTATTGTTGAGAGCCTTATTAAGTCGACTTGATTCCTGGCTGCTACTGACAGCCATGTATGACTCATCAAAAAAGTGCATTCTACTTTCTGGGTGTTTTTTCAGGTAGGCCAATCCAAGGATGCCACTTCCAGAGCATAGATCCGCAACATGCTCGGCGTTCGGTAGCTCGTTAATTTTTTCTAATAAAAAAGCGGCGCCCGGATCTAGTTTGTCACGGCCGAATACATTCGCATGTGTAGTTAACCTAATACCATTAAATGTGTGGCTTTTAGGGTATGGGGAGTTAATTGTTTTACTGATGTTTAGTTTGTATACAGTCGATTTTTTCTTGAAGGGTAGGCGACTTACATCCCCAAATTTTTGAAGGAATTGAAGGATGTTTTTAGGCAGATGTTTCATCATGCCAGATATATAGATGGTGTTCATGCCATTGGCATGACACTTTTTCAGTAAAAAAGTTAGATAGCTTAGATTTTTTGGTAGCCTAATTGCTGCAGTCTGAACTTTTGGATTTATAGGCCAGTCTTCTAACGGGTTTAACTGATTTAGTGAAGGGTTTAGGCTGTTGGTTTTTAGGTTTCTAATTAGAGCTTGGTGTGCGCAGTAGCTGTCACTTACCCAATAGGCTGTCTGTGAATTGAGGCAGGTTCCTAAGGCGCCAAATTGATCGTTTATAATAGCGATTTCTGGGGCCTCTGGCAGCTCACTTATTGTAGATACGAGGTACTCATCAGCAGCATCCCAGGCCTTAAGAGCTTGTTTGGGGGGTATACCTGGGCGAATAAGCTCGAAAGTGCCCTTAGGGCTCTCATATACTGTGTCTGACATGTGATTTAAAATGTATCTGATTCGCCAGGGTTTTCTAGTTGATCCCAAAGATCATCTTCTGAAGACTCATCGGTGTCTGTTACAGCTGTTACCTTGGTAGCCTCATCTTTAGCTGGGCGTGCTGATCGATTAGTAATTTGAGTTGTTTCTGGGGCCTCTGTGTCAATTTGTGGCTTGCTCACTTTCTTTGTAGGCGCTTGCTTTTCTTCAGACCCGTTTTCATCGACCATTTTTTGGTAGATAGAGCGTTGACGTTTCACTTTACCCGTTGTGGTAAGTGCTTTCTTGCGTGCCTTGTTTTGTTTGTTTTCTAATTTAGTACGCTCTTTAGTGCCGGTTTTAACACCACCTGTTACACGTTTTAGAGAGCGAGACTTTTTATTGCGAGACATTATTAATACCTGTGTTTAAGCCTTGTAATTCTAGCATAAATGGGATTCTTCGTGAATCAGCAATTTAGAGAAGATACTCAAACTGCTGTATGAATGTATAATTCATGGTGCTTCCATTATTAGATTGAGATTTTGTGTCATATTTATCCGCTTTGGGTTATACATTTTCGGTCACAGGTCCTGTATTTATTATTGTGTTCATTGGTCTTTGGCTTAAGGTCAATAAAAAGATCAGCGATAACTTTATCCAAGAAGCTTCTTCACTTGTTTTTAATCTTTGTTTACCTATTTTAATTTTTATTTCTATTTTAGATTCTACTGTTGATTGGGTGGGGCATTTTGATCTCATTGTTTTTTGTGTTGTATCAGCCGTTATCAGTTTTGTCGCTTTTTGGTGGTTGTCTGTATTTATGGATAGGCACCAAGATAGAGGGGTGGCCGTGCAAGGTGCCTTTAGAAGTAATTTAGGTATTATTGGTTTAGCTTTGTGCGCTAATGGGTTTGGTGATTCTGGTCTCGCTATTGGAGCGGCTATTCTGGCTGTCGTGACACCTGTTTTTAACGTTTTATCTGTTTATGGGTTGAGCAAGAGCTTAGATTCTGATCAACCTATTCCTTTACTTAGTATTTTTAAAAATATAGCTAAGAACCCTTTGATTATTGCTATTTTAATTGGGTTTTTATGTCTTTATTTTGAATTTACATTACCTATTGTTGCCTATGATGCCGGTACCTATTTAGCTCAGATGACTTTACCTTTAGCTTTGATTAGTATTGGTGGTGCTTTGAGTTTGACGGAGCTTCGTAGAAGCAGCTTCCTGTCCTTGCAGGTCATTCTTGGGAAATTGGTGATTTTACCAATCCTAGTGACTTTGGCCGCATATATTTATGGTTTTAGGGGGGTGGAGTTAGGTTGTATTATGCTCATGTTTGCCAGCCCAACAGCGACAGCAAGTTTTGTAATGGTTAGGGCAATGGGTGGTAATTATGCATTAGCCTCGAATATCATTGTTATAAGCACATTGTGTTCCGCCTTGAGCATTAGTATATTGTTATATCTGGCCAAAGTGCTGGAATGGATATGAACCTTGGATGTTAAGTAACTATGGCTACCACGCCAAATAAATCCCCTATCGTTTTCGTCAGTGCTGATGCAAATAACAGTGCTGATGCTCTATATACAGTCAATCGAGTCGTTATGCAGCTTGGTGGCTTACCTGTCTCTACATTTTATGGGCCTCAATCAGGGGAATACGACTGGAAGGTTGTCCGAGAGGCCATTGATAAATGTGATATTTATGTTTTGTTGGTGGCTGATAGTTATGGGACCTTGTCTGACAGTGGTGAAAGCTACATTCATAGAGAGGCTGTTTACGCTAAAAGCAAACAAAAAACGGTTGTTGCATTATTGAAAAATGCCGAGTTAAAGGGTCTTTCCCAAACGTCTGTTCAGAGGCTTAAATCGCTCCATCGGCTCATGATGTCGGGAACATTTAAATACTGGAGCACCAAAGAAGATATATTGTTGTTAGCTAGGCAAGTTTTACGGGATCATATGAAGCCTCAATTTAAGGTGGGGTTAAATCAGCAAAGTGTTGCGGATACAAGGGAGATGCAGCTGGCGATAACAGATACCTTGTTTAAAATGGATTCTTACCCATTGCGTTTCACTGGAAAGGTTTTTGCGCATGGTAATTGCCATGATGTGGAACTTACTATTGATATGACATGGGAGAGTGCATTTTTAAGTATTGGTACAATGATGACGTCTCCGGTAACCGAAGATCGAATGCGTTCTGCTCTGCAGTCCTATATTGAAGATGCATATCAAGACAAATTTTTAGAGGTTGTACCTGATGGCCATGCTGTAGGTGATGTCAGGTGTAATGAAATTGAATTTCAGCGCTTAAAGGCCTATTTGAAGGGTGCTGGGGTGATAGTTAATGTAGCAAGTGAGCAAAGTGGCTTACGTAATTATTGGCAGTTGACACAGCCTGGGGAGAATAGGCTGCAAAAGCTGCTCGTTCCTGGTTAGCTTCGGTTGTTATTTTCTGCAAAAAAAGCCCGGTTTTCCGGGCTTTCTCGTTTTTGCTGATTGTATTTGAGAAAGGTCTCGGTTTACTTAAGTATTTAGGGTTTAAAGGCGTATCTTCATAGAGGCTTTCGATCTAATTAGCTATACTAAGGGCGCTTGCATTTGGATATTTTATGAAGTTTTTTGTTATAACCATTTTTTGTGCCCTTCAATTAGTTGCTTGTTCTGAGCCTCGTATTTCAGTTGATGCGATTAAAGGCAAGACTATGGGGACCACCTATTCTATTTTATGGACGCCTAAGTTGTCAGTCAGTCTTTCAGGCACAATTCAGTCTGAAATAGATAGCCTGCTTATGAGTTTAAACTCTCAGATGTCCACATATGATCCAAGTAGTGAACTGTCACTTTTTAATTCTAAAAAAGCGCCTGCTTCCCAAGAAATTAGTACACAATTCTCTGACGTGATTAGCCTGTCTCTTTCTCTTAGTGAGTTAACTGGTGGATTATTCGATGTTACTGTCGGGCCATTGGTGAATTTATGGGGTTTTGGGCCTGATAAAACGCCAATCAAGGCGCCCACAAACAAAAAAATTCAAGAAATACTGAAAAATATAGGTTCTAAGGGTATTTCATTGAATCAGGGGGTTTTATCCAAAACGGATCCTCGATATATAGATTTGTCAGCTATTGCAAAAGGCTACGCTGTGGATGCTGTTGCTGAGTTGTTAGATCAACACGATATCAATGATTACCTAGTTGAAATCGGTGGTGAAATGAAAGCAAAAGGCGTTAAGTCTCCTGGAGTAAGTTGGAAAATCGCAATTGAAACTCCTGATTTACTTGTTAGAAAAGTGCATAAAATATTACCAGTAACAGATATATCAATTGCAACATCTGGTGATTACCGTAATTACTTTGAATTAGAGGGTCGACGCTACAGTCATAGTATTAATCCAAACACGGGCAAGCCGGTGGAGCATTCACTGGCATCCGTTACTATACTTGATGAATCGTGCGCTCGTGCCGATGCGCTCGCTACTGCTATGCTTGTAATGGGTATGGATAAAGCAAAAGAATTTTCGGAATTGAATGATATTAAGGCCTATTTGATTGTTAGAGATCAAGAGGGTGAATTTATTGAACACTTATCCCCTGCATTTGCAGGTTGGCTCTCTCCATAGTCGAGGTTTTTTATGGAAATGTTTATTGTAGTTTTTGTATTTATGCTAACTGTGGTCGTTCTGATGTCAGTTGGTATTTTGATGGGTGGGAAGCCTATTGCTGGCTCTTGCGGTGGTATGAGTGCTATCGGTATGGAAACGGCCTGTGATGTCTGTGGTGGTGATAAAACCATATGCGACACCGAAGTAGAGAAAGCCCAAAATACAAAAGAAAATGACTTGGCATACGACGCTAGTCAAAAGTAAAAAATCAAACGTAAGTAGCCTAAGCGAAGATAAGGCTAGTGGACGTAGAGTTTCGAACACTATAGGGAGTTCAAATGGCTGATTATCATTATGACGTAATTGTGTTGGGTACTGGCCCCTCGGGAGAGGGGGCTGCGATGAACGCGGCCAAGAAAGGCAAAAAGGTAGCTGTCATAGAAGAAGCTGATGTTGTTGGTGGCAGTTGTACTCATTGGGGGACTATTCCATCAAAAGCTTTGCGTCATTCTGTTAAGCAAATCATTTCATACAACACGAACCCTATGTTTCGAGATATTGGTGAACCAAGATGGTTTAGCTTTCCAAGGGTTTTAAAAACGGCAGAGCGTGTAATTGCTAAGCAGGTTAAGTTAAGGACTGAGTTTTACAGTCGAAATCGAATTCATTTGTATCATGGTCGTGGTCAGTTCATCGATACACATACAATAGAAATTTTAGATGGTCCAGCATCTAGCACTCGATTACATGCAGAGCAAATTGTTGTGGCTACAGGGTCAACACCATTTCGTCCTCCTAATGTAGATTTTAATCATGAACGTGTTTATGACTCGGATACAATATTAAAACTAGAGCATACGCCAAGAACTATGATTATTTATGGTGCGGGTGTAATTGGTTCTGAGTACGCATCTATTTTTAGTGGTTTAGGTGTAAAAGTTGACCTAATAAATCCAGGTGAGCGCTTGTTGCCGTTTCTTGATGATGAGATAAGTGATGCATTGAGTTATCACCTTCGAAATAATGGTGTTCTTATTAGGCATAATGAAGTTTATGATTCGGTAGATACCGATGAGTTTAGTGTGACTATGAACTTTCAGTCAGGCAAAAAAATTAAAGCTGATGCTTTATTGTGGGCAGCAGGGCGAAGCGGTAATACGATTGATTTAGGGCTTGAGCATGTTGGAGTTGAGCCTAACAGCCGTGGACAAATAGAGGTTGATCAAAACTATAAAGCATCCGCTGACCATGTTTATGCGGTTGGGGATGTTGTGGGTTGGCCAAGTTTAGCAAGTGCAGCTTATGACCAAGGGCGTAGCGCAGCAGCGCATCTGGCTGGGGATGATGACTATTGGTTTGTTACCGATGTTCCTACTGGTATTTATACTATCCCTGAGATTAGCTCGGTTGGTAAAACTGAGCGAGAACTGACAGATGAAAAAGTACCATATGAAGTTGGACAAGCATTTTTCAAGAGTATTGCTCGTGCACAAATTACGGGTGAAGATGTTGGGATGTTGAAGATATTATTTCATCGTGAAAGTTTAGAGATACTAGGAATCCATTGTTTTGGAGACCAAGCGTCTGAGATTATTCACATCGGTCAGGCAATTATGAAACAAGAGGGTGCTGGAAATACAGTGCGATATTTTGTAAATAATACTTTTAATTACCCTACGATGGCTGAAGCTTATCGAATCGCGGCATTGAATGGTTTGAATCGAGTTTCATAGTTAAAAAAATACCCTAAGCTGTCATTAAGCTTTAGGGTATTGGTTGTAACTAACCAACCCATACCAAATTCTATTGGTATGGGTTTTCTTTTTTTAGGATGCGTTATTAGATAGCTTCATAAAATCAACAAGAATTTCGCCACCTTCTAAAAGTAGGGCGTCTTTTGGTTTGTTGTCTTTATCTTCCTTGTCATCAGATGAGTCTTCATCTGCGGTCTCTTCTAGTTCAGTTAAGAGCTCCATTCCCTTGGCTTTTCTTCGTTTGTTTTCAAGTGCTAAACGTCGGGCTTCCGTTTCTTTGCGTTCAATTTTACGGGTTTCAATGTTGAGTGAGATAACCGTGTCATTTCGAAGCTCTTTAAGGAATTCTACTTGCTCGTTTAGATAGGTGAAGTCTGCATTATTTTTAATGCGTTTTTCATGGTTTGTTTTTAAAGCGCTTAATGAGCTAGTAATATTGCCCTGTGATTCAAATTTAGAGGCTGCAATTTTATCCCAAGGAAGAGCCTCTTCTAATGCGCTTTCACCAATTTTATCCGTGTCATAAATTTCAGGGTAAAGAATGTCAGGGATGACGCCTCTGTGCTGGGTGCTTTCACCACTTACTCTATAAAATTTTGCATTGGTTACCTTCATTTGGCCTCTAAATAAAGGTATTAATGTTTGAACCGAGCCTTTACCAAAGGTTTGGCTACCAACAACAACGCCTCTGCCGTAATCCTGGATAGCACCGGCAAATATTTCAGATGCACTGGCACTCAAGCGATTAGTTAGTACGACAACTGGCCCCTTGTACAGCTGGGCAGGGTCTTGATCTGCTAATACTTGGGTATGCCCAAAGCTATAGTGAACTTGTACTGTAGGGCCTTTAGGAATGAATAGCCCTACTAGGTTGTTCACCTCGGCTAATGAGCCGCCACCATTGTTTCTTAGGTCTATGATAAGTCCGTCAATATTATCTTTTTGTAGGTCTTTAATTAAGTTGCTGACGTCACGAGTTGTGCTTCTGTAATTAGGATCGTTTGCATTCTTGGCTTCAAAGTCGGCATAAAAAGCAGGGATATCTATTACGCCTACTTTATAGTCTTTGCTGCCCCTTTTTATATCGATTACTTCACTTTGTGCTGCGCGATCTTCGAGTTTAACTTCGTCTCTTACAATAGCGATTTCATGGTGTTTTTCGGTTTGTCCGCTTCCGGAAACGATATCTAAACGAACAGTACTATCTTTAGGGCCGCGGATAAGGTCGACAACTTCATCTAATCGCCATCCAATAACGTCAACCATGTCGTCTTTGCCTTGTGCAACACCCACAATTTTGTCACTTGGTTTAAGCTGTGCTGCTTTATCTGCTGGCCCACCTGTGACAAGCCTTTCAACAATAGTATTTTCATTTTCACTGCGTAAAACAGCGCCAATGCCTTGTAGTGATAAGCTCATGTTGATGTTGAAGTTTTCACTATTTCTTGGAGACATGTATTGAGTGTGCGGGTCAAAAGTATGAGTAATTGCATTCATGTAAGATTGGAATGCATCTTCTGAATTGATTTGTTTGATTCTGTTTAACTGGCTTGTATAGCGCTTTGTAAGAAGTTCTAATATTTTTTCATCTTCTTTCTTTGCGAGTTTTAAATTTAATATTGTATTTTTGATTCTCTTGCGCCATAGCTGGTCAAGATCGCCAGCGGAGCCGGCCCATTGAGCTTTTTCACGGTCTAGTTCAAGAGACTCATCTTTTTTAAAATTAAATTGTTTAATGCCTTTTGCCAAAAGACTAAGGGCGTAATCCAGTCTCTCAATCGCACGTTTTTGATATCGATTATAAATTTTATATGCAGGGTCTAGATCATTAGTCTTGATGGCATCGTCAAGTTGGAAGCGCATGCTCTCAAATTCTTTGATGTCAGAAGCTGTGAAGTATGAGCGAGTATTGTCTAGGATTTCTAAGTAGCGATCGTAAACCTTGTCAGAAAACTCATCATTCATATACTTGCGAGAATAGTGGTGTTGGTAGAGGTGGTGAACAACGGCTCTATTGGTAAGAGGGTGTTCGGCTTCAGGTTGAAGTTCTGAGGTAGTGTCATTTGTATTGGCAAATGAAAAGCCAGACAAGCAAACCGTTGAGATTATTATTAGTTGGCGCAACATCTATTGGGTGATCCTTCTCAATTTATGTCGGTATTTAAATATACCTGTATATGCTTATTTATAGCACTTTACACACATTAATGTGGTCTATTGGCTAAAAGCTTCCAATATTAAGGGATATTAACGTATCTAATATTAGCTTTTAAGCAATTATCTTGTGAACTTTGACTTGAATGGTCATAAACAGTTCGATTTTATTTGAAATTTATTTATTACTGGTTGTTGGGGCGTTTTGTATTGGGGGATTAGAAAAAAAGGGATGCTAAGCATCCCTTTTTCAATTTTCAGAAGTTTTATGTTCTGTTAATTATTTAGCTAGAGCTTCTGCTTCTAAACGTCGACGCTTTACTTCTCTTGGGTCGTTGTATGCGCGACCAGGAGTTCCACCAGTAGCTGGCTTCTCAGATTTAGGCTCTTGCTTTGTTGCAGGTGCTTCAGTCTTAGTAATGGGTGCTGCTTTAGCTTCGGTTTTCTGTGTAGGTGCTTCTACCTTAGCTGCTGGAGCCTCAGTTTTAGCTACGACAGGGGCTTCAACTTTAGCGATAGGAGCTGTTTTAGCTTCAGTCTTTTGAGTTGGAGCTTTTGCTTCTTCTTTAGCTTTTGGAGTTTGCGTTACTGCTGTTTGAGCTTTAGCTGCTTCATTGTTTGTTGAAGCCTTAACTAGGTTTTCCTGAGGTGAAGCTGCTTTAGGTGCTTCAGTCTTAGGGGTTTCTTTAGTTATAGCTGGCTTGCTTTGCGTGTTCTCAATTTCAGCAACCTTACGTGTAACGTTTTCATCTAGCTTTGTCGGCTGATTTGAGCGATTTCGACGTCTTGCGTTATTGCTTTTGTTTTCATTAGAGCGCTCATTACGATCGTTGCCACGTGTTTCTGTGTTGCGATCATTGTTACGAGCTTCTGAGTTGCGATCGTTTCCGCGAGTTTCTGTATTGCGTTCGCTGCCTTTGTTTTCTGCGTTACGTTCGCGGCGAGGTTCAGATCGATTATCTTTGTTGCGGTTGTTTTCGTTGCGACGGTTGTTGGTATTGCGACCTTCGTTGCGACGATTATTGCTGTTTCGATTGTTCGAGCGATTCTGAGGTGGGCGAGCGTTACGATTGTTATTGTTACGCTTAGTGTTGTTTTTCGAAACTGGCTTTTTCTTTGGTTCATCGTCTTTAAATATAGACGCGATGCCGGCAATGAGCTTGCTTAGGAAGCTAGGTTCTTTAACTTCTTTTGCGACAGGAGCAGGAGCGCGTTTACTAGACACTGATGTAACGGCAGCCGTTTCTTTTGTGGCAGGAGGGTTGGTCTCAGCGGCCAGTTCCTGTTCGTATTTTAGCTCAAAGCTTACTTGGTCAGCTACATTGTCGTTTTCACGAACTCGTAGGACTTCAAAGTGAGGCGTTTGGAAGTTAGGGTTTGGAATAATCGCTATTTGAGTCTTATGACGAGATTCAATGTCGATTATTTCACTGCGTTTGTCGTTGGTTAAGAATGTGCTGATTTCTAGTGGGACGATAACGCGAACTTGTGATGTGTTGTCTTTAGTTGCTTCTTCTTCGATTAAACGAATCAAAGAAAGGCTAAGAGAGCGCATATCGCGAACAATCCCTGTGCCATCGCAGCGAGGACATACGTGTCCGCTAGTTTCACCTAAAGATGGGCGTAAACGCTGACGAGACATTTCCAATAAACCAAAGCGAGAGATGCGACCAACTTGAACGCGGGCGCGGTCAATTTCTAAGGCGTCTTTAACGCGATTTTCAACTTCTCTTTGGTTTTTGTTTGACGTCATGTCAATGAAGTCGATTACGATTAAGCCGCCGATGTCACGTAAACGTAATTGGCGTGCAATTTCGTCAGCCGCTTCAAGGTTTGTGTTAACAGCAGTGTCTTCAATGTCAGATCCTTTCGTAGAGCGAGAGGAGTTGATGTCGATAGAAATTAACGCTTCTGTAGTATCGATAACAATAGAGCCGCCAGATGGAAGTTTTACTTCGCGCTGAAAGGCCGTTTCGATTTGAGCTTCAATTTGATAGCGGCTAAATAAAGGTGTGGTGTCTTGGTATAGTTTGATTTTTGTTTCGTACTGAGGCATTACATGCTGAACAAAGCTTAGGGCTTCTTCGTAAGCTGCTTTGTCGTCTATCAGTACTTCGCCAATATCTTCACGAAGGTAGTCACGGATAGCGCGAATGACAACATTGCTTTCTTGTAGGAGTAGGCATGGGGCTTTACGAGACTCGCAAGCACCTTTAATTGAATCCCAAAGAAGGCATAAGTAATCAAGATCCCATTGAAGGTCTTGTGATTCTCGGCCAATGCCTGCGGTACGAACAATTACGCCCATATTGTTTTGGACGGTAACGTCACGCATTGCATCGCGAATTTGATTGCGCTCATCGCCTTCAATTCTGCGAGAAATACCACCAGCCCGGGCATTGTTTGGCATTACTACTAGGTAACGGCCAGCTAGGCTGATCATAGTAGTAAGTGCAGCGCCTTTGTTTCCGCGCTCTTCTTTATCTACTTGAACAATGACTTCTTGGCCTTCTTCAATAACATCCTTGATGTTAGGGCGGCCAGAGACAGATGTTTTGAAATATTCGCGAGAGATTTCTTTTAAAGGTAGAAATCCATGGCGCTCAGCACCAAAATCAACAAAAGCAGCTTCTAAACTAGGCTCTATGCGGGTAATTCTACCTTTATAGATGTTTGATTTCTTTTGTTGGCGAGTAGTTGGTTCTATATCTAAATCGTACAGGCGCTGTCCATCGACAAGCGCAACGCGTAACTCTTCTTGCTGAGTCGCGTTGATTAGCATTCTTTTCATGTAAAGCTCATATTTATGCGTTCTAGAACACAAGGGCTGAGCGAATCAAAATATTTATGCGTGCTTTGTGTGGATCTTTTATACCGATATTAGGAATGACTGCATTCCACACAGGGGTGTTTTAGTGGCTTGTTCTTTAATCGCCTAACACCAACACGAAACATAAGCTGATATAGCAAGAGCCCCTTGCTTCATCAGAACGTATCGTTTTTTATAATTTGACGGTCTTTTTTGCCGGCAAATACCAATTTTTTGGGAAGTATCTATCTTACACTTCCTAACTTACGTTATTATCCGGCCCCATTGTTGTTCAGGGTTAATGACCCTAGGCGCATCCGGAACTGCTGAATATAGCAAATATTAGCAGTGCGTCAAACTGCTTTTTTATTAACTATGAGTTTTATATGACTGAAACCCCTAAGCGTGCCGTGATTTTTGAAGAAGTTAGTGAGGACTATGTCGGGCAAAGACTTGATAATTTCCTTATGTCGCGCATGAAAGGCGCCCCTAGATCTTTAATTTATAGGGTTATTAGGAAGGGTGAAGTCCGTGTTAATAAAGGACGTAGCAAGCCTGACTACAAAATATGCCTTGGTGATGTTGTAAGGATCCCTCCGGTTAGGGTTAAGGATGAATCTGAACCTGTAAATGTTCCGGATAGAATGGCTACAGATATTGAGAAGTCGATCATTTTTGAGGATGACTACTTAATAGCGGTTAATAAGCCTAGGGGGATGGCTGTTCATGGTGGAAGTGGTATTAGCCTGGGATTGATTGAGGCCATTAGGGTGATCCGACCTTTGTGTAAGCGGTTGGAATTGGTTCATCGATTGGATAGGGATACATCCGGGGTCATTTTGATTGCAAAGAAGCGTACAACACTTGTTGCTTTGCATCATATGCTGCAGAAAAAAACGGGCATGAAAAAACGATATTTGGCTTTAGTTTACGGAACCTGGTCAAAGCATCTTAAAGATGTGACTGCTCCCTTGATAAAGAATGAACTTAAGTCAGGTGAGAGGGTGGTGAAGACCTCGCAAGAAGGAAAGCCTTGCCATACTCGATATTCACTAGAGAGGCGATATGAAGATTATACATTACTGAATGCCGAGCCAGTGACGGGTCGAACTCATCAGATACGGGTGCATTGTCAGTTTAGTGGTCACTCTATAGTAGGGGATGATAAGTACGCGTCGGATGAACAATTAAAGTCTTCCAAAAAGCAGGGTGCGAAGAGGATGTTTTTACATGCTCAATCGTTGCGGTTTAAGCACCCTCAGACAGAAGAAAATATGATGATTGAGGCGCCATTAGATGATGCCTACACCAATTTCTTAAATAGCCTTGTGGCAATAAACTAATTTTTAAATTTAGGTGTATATATATTAATGAAGTATCAGGCAATAATTTTTGATTGGGATGGGACGCTTGTTGATTCGACTGCACGTATAGTTGAATCCATGCAATTGGCTGCAAGAGAAGCTGAAATAAAGGTGCTCAGTGACTTTGATATAAAACAAATAATTGGCCTAGGGTTGCCTGAGGCTATTTGTCAGTTGTGGCCTGAGTTTGACTTGGGTGATGATGAGGTTGCTAATATGCGTGTACTTTATAATAAACACTATATGAGTGATGCACGGCCAGCGATGCGTTTTTTTGATCATGCAGAATTATTGTTGGGTGATTTATTGAAAGCTGATTTAGATTTGGCGGTGGCGACCGGTAAGAGTCGCTCTGGTTTGGATCGAGCGTTTAGGGAATTAAAAACAGGGCATCTATTTAGAGATAGCCGCTGTGCTGATGAAACTAAATCTAAGCCTCACCCTCTTATGTTGGAAGAATTGGCTCAGTCGCTGGGTGTTGAGCCGGGTGCAATGCTGATGGTTGGGGATACAACTTTTGACTTGGATATGGCTAAAGCAGCAGGTGTTGATAGCGTGGGGATTACGCACGGGGCGCACGCTCAAGAAAAATTAGAGTCCAGTGGGCCTGTTCACATGGTTCACAGTCTTAAAGAATTGAAAGAGTGGTTGCTGTAAGTCACCATAGTGGGCGTAAATAAAGTTTAAAGGTAGTTTAAAGGAATAATATGTACGAAGATCCGCAAAAGCCAAGCTCTGAAAAAGAGTGGAAGTTAATAGAGAAGATGGTTACCAGTATAAATTCGGAGCAAAAAAACGCTCGTCGCTGGGGGATCTTTTTTAAGTTATTAACTTTTGTATATTTATTTATTGCCGTTATGGTTTTACGGCCTTCAGGGTTGGATGCTGGCGGTGTTGAGTCGGATGGTAGTTTTACGGCCTTGGTTGAAGTTAAAGGGGTTATTGCTGCAGGTGAAGAGGCGTCTGCGGATTTGATTGTCACCGGCTTGCGTAATGCTTTCGATGCTGATGGTGTTAAAGCGGTCGTACTTCGCATTAATAGTCCCGGTGGGAGCCCTGTTCAATCTGGTTACGTTTATGACGAAATTAAAAGGCTCAGAGCACTTCATCAGGATGTACCTGTATATGCCGTTATATCTGATTTAGGGGCTTCTGGGGCATATTATATTGCTGCGGCAGCAGATGAGATATATGCCGATAAGGCCAGCTTGGTTGGTTCTATTGGTGTGGTTGGTTCTGGGTTTGGGTTTGTAGATGCAATGGAGAAACTAGGTGTCGAGCGTCGACAATTTACTTCTGGTGAGCATAAGGGTTTCTTGGATCCGTTCACACCTTTAAATAAAGAGGAGAAGGTCTTCTGGCAAGGGGTTTTGGCGACTACGCATAATCAATTCATAGATCAGGTGAAAAAGGGTCGTGGCGACCGCTTGGCTGACGATCCGAAATTGTTTAGTGGATTGGTGTGGACTGGTGAGCAAGCTTTAGAATTGGGCTTAATTGATGGTCTTGGCAGTTCTAGTTATGTGGCTAGGGAGTTGGTTGGGGCGGAAGAAATTATTGATTTTACGCCTAAACCGTCTCCTTTTGAGAGTTTAGTTGGGCGCTTAGGTGTCAGTGTAGGAAAGGGTATTACGACAGCGTTGGGTTTGAATGCTGCTGGAATCGAGCTTAAATGATCTTAGTCGCTGATTTTCATAGGGAAATCAGCGAATTTGGCTTTGACATAAGGAAGGGGTATGCGTATTATTCCGCGCACTATGAACCAAGGTTTATTTCCAGTACGAGTTGATACTCTACAAAGCGTTGATAAAGGCACTGTTTACAGTGGCTCTATCGATGTGTCTGAGCTAGAACGTCTACAAGACTTTCTGCAGGACAAAAGAGGTCAGTCTCAAGTTGAAATCAAATTTGGCCGCGATGAACAAGGGATTCCTTTGTTGAGTGGTCATTGTCAAGCTCAAGTACGCATGACATGTCAGCGCTGTATGAACCCGGTTGAAGTGGAGTTATCCACTGACTTTGAACTCGGCATCGCTTTTAGTGATGAGCAAGCAAAGCATTTACCAAAGCAATACGAACCTGTTATTGCTGAGAGAAATGATATTGAACTGCTGCCCGTGATCGAAGATGAGTTAATTCTCAGCTTACCAATGTATGCTTATCACACTGAGTGTGATGAAAATGAATTGGTAACTAAAGCTGAAGAAGTGGTGCCAGTACCGGTTGAAACAGAAGCGCCGAATAATCCGTTCAGTGTGCTTGAGCAATTAAAGAAATAACAGGAGAGCCTAATGGCTGTTCAAAAAAGTAAGAAATCACGTTCACGTCGCGGAATGCGTCGTTCTCACGATGCATTAACTACACGTGCATTGTCTATCGATCCAACTACTGGTGAGACTCATATTCGTCACCATGTAACAGCCGACGGTTTCTACCGTGGCCGTAAAGTTGTTGAAGTTTCAGGCAGCTAATCATGGTCACCATTGCGATTGATGCAATGGGCGGGGACCACGGTCCCCGCGTGACTGTGCCAGCAGTCATATCCTCTCTAGAAAAACATCCAGATTTACATATCGAATTATTTGGTAATCGCGCCAAATTAGACCCCTTTTTAAACTCCTCTGTTGCTAGTAGTCGTCTAACTGTTGTCCATACGGATGAAATGGTTTCAAGTGGTGAGCGTACATCTGCTGCTTTACGCAAAAGTCAGTCCTCTATGAGGTTGGCAATTAATATGGTCAGAGAAGAGAAAGCTCAGGCTATGGTCAGCGCAGGTAATACCGGAGCGTTGGTGGCTATTTCTCGGTACGTGTTGAAAACAATGCTTGGGATAGACAGGCCTGCTTTAATTGGCAGGGTGCCTCATATAAAAGGCTTTAGCTATATGCTAGATCTAGGGGCAAACGTTGAGTGTGACTCTGAAAATTTACATCAATTTGCTGTTATGGGCAGTGCTTTTTGCAGTGCGTTATCAGGAAATGAGTCTCCTAAGGTTGGGCTTCTTAATATCGGCAGTGAAGAAATCAAGGGTAACGAAGAGATTCGTTTAACCAATGCTACGTTAAAAGAAAGTGAGGTCATCAACTACATCGGTTATGTTGAAGGAGATGATATTTACAAGGGTTTAGCAGATGTTGTGGTTACTAATGGTTTTGCTGGGAATATAGCTTTAAAAACCAGTGAGGGCTTAGTTAGGTATATCTCTACTATCATACGAGATGCATTTAACCGTAATTTGATCAGTAAAATTGTCGGATTACTCGCCATGCCTATATTAGAACGGCTTTATCTAAGTTTTGAACCGCATCTTAAAAATGGCGGCGTTCTCCTTGGTGTTCAGGGAGTTGTGGTTAAAAGCCACGGTAAGTCTCTTGAAAAAGCATTTGAAACAGCCATATCGAATGCATATACATTGTCTAAGAATGAATTGTTGCAGCAGATTAGCGACCGTTTGGATCAAGAACTGATTTAAATATAAATTCTGTCACCTAGGTCTTTGAATCTTATTGAAGGGTGCGCTAGTCTTGCTCTAAAAAATATCATCTAAGAATTAATGGTTACTTTTATGTATCAAACTGGTGTCGTATTCCCTGGTCAGGGGTCTCAATCAGTCGGCATGCTAGCCGACGTTATCAATGAATTTCCTGAAGCAAAACACACTTTAGAAGAAGCTGACTCAGTATTGGGTTTCTCATTAAGTGAAATTATCCTTGAAGGTCCTGCCGAGCTATTAAATAGCACTAATAATACTCAGCCAGCTTTGGTTGCAGTAGAGGTTGCTCTGTGGAGAGCGCTTAAGGGTCGTGTTGTTGCTGACGTTATGGCAGGTCATAGTCTGGGAGAATATTCTGCGTTAGTTTGTGCTGGTGCATTAAGTTTTGAATCAGCGCTAAAGTTGGTTCGTCGTCGTGGGGAGCTAATGCAAATAGCGGTACCTGACGGTGTTGGCGCAATGGCTGCAATCTTGAGTATGGAAGATGAGGCAGTTGAAAAAATATGTGTAGACCAGGCTCAAGGGCAAGTCGTCCAGCCTGCGAATTACAATAGCCCTGGTCAATTAGTGATTGCGGGTAATAAAGAGGCTGTTGAGCGGGCTGTGGTGGCTTGTAAAGAAGCAGGTGCAAGAAGGGCTATGTTATTACCTGTGAGCGGCCCATTCCATAGTGCGTTGATGGCACCTGCTGCAGAGCAGTTTTCTGAGTATCTAAGTGGCTTTGAAATTAGCTCACCGTCCATCCCTGTGTTGCAAAACGCAAGTAATCAATTAGAAACAAATGTGGATCGAATTCGTTTAAATTTGGTTGCCCAAATAGCGAGCCCAGTTCGTTGGACGCAAACAGTTGAGCTGTTAGCTGACAAGGGTGTGGAAACTCTGGTAGAAATAGGGCCAGGTAAGGTGCTTACTGGATTGAATAAACGTATAGCGAAAAATCTGAATAATGTATCTGTGAACTCTGTCGATGCAATTTCAGTTTTATAAATAGGGTTTTGAACATGGATAAGAAAATTGCAGTTGTAACCGGTGCCAGTAGAGGCATCGGTAAAGCGATCGCTTCTGAGTTGGTTAAGGCAGGCTACTTTGTTATCGCCTCAGCGACGACTGTGAATGGCGTAGAGAAAATACAAAGTGAACTTGGTGAAAGCGGAACTGCTTTTGTATTGGATCTGGCCAATAAAAAAAGTTGCAGTGATTTTTGCAGTAGTGTGATCGATAAAGGACCTGTTGCTGTCCTGGTTAATAATGCAGGGGTGACAAAAGATACCTTGATGCTGCGTATGAAAGATTCTGATTGGGATGATGTGATTGATACCAATTTAAGTGGCACCTTCCGTATTACAAAAGGTTTTCTTAAGGGGATGATGAAGCAGAGAACGGGTAGGGTTATTAATATCAGTTCGGTGGTGGGTTCGATGGGTAACCCAGGTCAGACTAATTATTGTGCAAGTAAAGCGGGTGTTGAAGGTTTTACACGATCACTTGCTTATGAAATCGGTAGTCGTAATATTACAGTGAATGCAGTTGCACCGGGTTTTATAGCAACTGATATGACAGATGAATTAACAGAAGATCAGAAAGCAAATATGATGGTTAATATACCATTAGGGCGTTTTGGTGAAGCGAAAGAAGTTGCAAAAACCGTGTCTTTTTTAGCTTCAGATGATGCGGCTTATATAACTGGTCAGGTACTCCATGTGAATGGTGGTCTGAATATGGGTTAAATTGGCCATGATTTATGGTGAATTTGGCCTATATAGACGCAGAAGTTCTCAAAAACAGCACAGGTACTTGATTTTATTCTGGGATTAATCAAAATCCATGTACTTGAGCTGATCACGATAGGTTTACCCATCTGAAAAGAGGGGTATAATGTCGGAAAATAAGTTTCAGGGCATTTTGGCTCTAAATAATAAACAGGATAAATTATGAGCAGCATTGAAGAGCGCGTAAAAAAAGTTGTATGTGAACAGTTAGGCGTTAAAGAAGACGAAGCTAAAGCGACATCTCGCTTCGTTGAAGATTTAGGTGCAGACTCTTTGGATACTGTTGAGCTTGTTATGGCATTAGAAGAAGAATTTGAAACTGAAATTCCTGATGAAGATGCTGAAAAGCTAACAACTGTACAAGAATCAATCGATTATATTACAGCTCATATTTAATTATTATGTTGCTGTAAATGAAAAGCCGCCAATATTGGGCGGCTTTTTTATTTCCTGCGTAAATACTAGGGCTTGATATGACGAAACGTAGAGTTGTTGTAACCGGTTTAGGGGCGATCACTCCCGTTGGAAATTCGGCTTCGCAAAGTTGGTCGAATTTATTAAATGGAATCAGCGGTATTAGCGCTATATCCCAATTTGATACCAGTACTTACGCAACGCAGTTTGCAGGCACTATCTCTGATTTCTCGTTAGGCGATGTGGTTTCTGCTAAAGATGCAAAAAAAATGGATATGTTTATTCAATACGGACTGTTGGCCTGTGATGAAGCGATTAAGCATGCTGGTATCTTAGATACACCGTCATTGAATCTTGATCGTATTGGGTGTGCACTTGGCTCTGGAATCGGTGGCTTAAGTACAATTGAGCATAACCATTCCCAGCTTTTGAATTCAGGTCCAAGGCGTGTCAGTCCTTTTTATATTCCAGCGTCTATCGTTAATATGATTTCAGGGCATGTGGCCATGAAGTTTGGCTTTATGGGGCCTAATTTTGCAATCTCCACAGCCTGCACAACGGGCACTCATAATATTGGGTATGCTGCTAGAACCATTGCCTATGGTGATGCCGATGTGATGATTGCAGGAGGGGCTGAGGCGGCTTGTACGCCTAGTGGAATGGCAGGGTTTTGCGCTGCGAGAGCAATGTCTACAAGGAATGATGATCCTGAAGCAGCGTCTAGACCGTGGGATAAAAACCGAGATGGCTTTGTATTAGGAGATGGTGCAGGCGCTTTGGTTTTAGAAGAGTACGACTTTGCAAAAAAACGTGGAGCGAATATTTTGGCTGAGGTTTCTGGCTTTGGTATGAGCGATGATGCATTTCATATGACAAGCCCACCTGAAAATGGAGAGGGTGCAGCTAAATCTATGGCTAATGCATTACGTGATGCAGGTTTAAATGGTAAAGAAGTTCAGTATGTGAATGCCCATGGTACATCGACCCCTGCAGGTGATGTAGCAGAAAGCCGAGCAATCGAGTCAACAATTGGCAAGCACAGCCTTGTATCATCTACAAAGTCTATGACAGGGCATTTACTGGGTGCTGCAGGGGCAATAGAGGCCATATTTTCTATACAATCATTAATGGATCAAAAAATTGCACCAACCATTAATTTAGAAAATATTGAGGATGACTGTAACCTAGATTATGTGGCAAACACCGCAAGAGATGCCAAGTTATCTCATGTGCTGAGTAATTCATTTGGCTTTGGTGGTACTAATGGTTCTTTAATCTTTAGTTTGGTTAAATAAATTATGTGGGTTGTTGATCGCGGTGAATACAAGGGGCAAGTAAGTGCGTGGGATAGAGGGGCTCAGTTTGGTGACGGTGTATTTGAAACCATACTTGTTCTTAATGGGCTTCCACAAAATTTTGAAATGCACGTTGATCGCTTAGAAAAAAGCTTTACGTCATTATCGATTAATAACGAAGTAGATATAGAGCGTTACATTTCAACCACTTTAGCTGATCTGTTATCTTATTCGGGTTTACACAGTGGTGTACTTAAAGTGCTTGTAAGCAGAGGCGATAGTGCTAGAGGGTATGCTGTACCTGAAGGATTAACCTCAAATATTACTTTATTTTATAGTCCACTACCTATATTGGATGAGACGCTGTATCGCGACGGAGTTGATTTAAAAACATGTAATACTCAATGCTCAATAAATCCTCAGATGTCTGGTATGAAACACCTTAATAGATTGGAAAATATTCTTGCTAAACAAGAGTTGGGTGATGAATATGAGGGATTAATGCACAACTATTTAGGTTATGTAGTTGAGGGTACAATGAGTAACATTTTCTTTGAAAAAGATAATGTATTATATACGCCTAAGCTAGATCTATCAGGTGTGGAAGGTGTCATGCGTCGATCAATACTTGAGATATGCCAAGAAAATAATTTAAATGTACAGGTTGTGGATATTAAACTTGCGGAAGTTGATCTGTTTAACAGTGCATTTATTTGTAATAGCATTATTGGTGTTTTACCCGTAAATAAAATCGACAAAAATAAATTAAGCATTGGTGTGGTTACCAAGCAATTACAAGCGCTTGCGAATAAACGGAGTAATAGTGAATAAACGTTATGGTGTGATTGGTTTGATGCTGGCAATTTGGCTGGTAGGTTTTGGGGCATATGGTGTGTATCAATTGCACTCTCAGCTGCATGCGCCAACTCCTTTAATAGTTTCTTATGAGAGGGGGCAGCCCTTAGCTCGTTTTTTTACTAAGTTAGAAGATCATGGTGTGCTAGCAGATAGCCGGTTCGTTATGCTGGTGGCTAAATTAAGTGGGAAAGCTAGGCGTGCAAAAGCGGGTGATTATGAATTGACATCTGATATGGACAGTTTAGATGTTTTAAATCTCTTGGTGTCGGGCCAAACAGTAAAATATAAAATCACCTTGGTTGAAGGTTTTAATATAAAAGAAACACTGCGTCGCATTGCAAGCCATGAAAAACTGATCCAAGACTTACCTCCTAGGGTGGATGAGATAATGCCGTTCTTAGGCCTTAGTGGGCACCCAGAGGGTCGTTTTTTTCCTGACACTTACTTGTTTGATCGTAATACAAGGGCATCAGAGATTTTAGTAAGGGCTCAGGTGAGGCTTGAAAAAGTTTTGGCAGAGCAGTGGCAGAAAAAAGAAGAGGGTCTGCCTTACAAAACGGCATATGAAGCATTAATAATGGCTTCGATTGTAGAAAAAGAAACAGCGGCGCCGGAAGAGCGTGAAATGATATCGGGTGTATTTGCCAGGCGTTTAGAAAAAGGGATGCGCCTGCAAACTGACCCTACTGTCATTTATGGGTTAGGGAATAGATACAAGGGTAATATAAGGCGTAAACACTTACGTGAAAAAACGGCTTACAATACTTATCGAATTAAAGGTTTACCACCAACACCAATCGCTATGGTAGGTAAAGAAGCCATTTATGCTGCCTTGCATCCAGCGGAAGGTTCATCGCTATATTTTGTAGCTAAAGGCAATGGGCGTCATTACTTTTCAAGTACATTGGCTGAGCACAATAAAGCGGTTCGTGAATATCAAATTAATAAGCGTAAAGACAGCTCTCAATACAAATCAACACCGGATAAGAAGTAACCATGCAAGGTAAGTTTATAACCATCGAAGGTATTGAGGGAGTTGGTAAAAGCACTAATATTGCATTTATTCAGTCTTGGTTAGAGTCAAAAGGTATTGAGTGTATTTTAACTCGAGAGCCCGGTGGTACCGAATTGGGAGAGCAACTAAGAAACCTTTTACTTCATGGTGGGGATGTTTCTGACAAAGCAGAGTTGCTTATGATGTTCGCTTCTAGGGCTCAGCATCTACAAGAAAAAATACTACCAGCATTAGATCAGGGTATTTGGGTCTTGTGTGATCGCTTTACCGATTCTACCTATGCTTACCAAGGCGGTGGCCGTCAATTAAACTTGTCTTGGATCTCTCAGTTAGAGCAGTTGGTGCACGGGGAGAAGCAGCCTGACTTAACACTTTTACTTGATGCACCAGTAGAAGTTGGAAGAGCGAGAGCGTCTGCTCGCAGTTCTGCAGACCGAATTGAAGCTGAAGACCTGGCTTTTTTTAATCGTGTTCGAAATATGTTTTTAGAACGCGCGGATCAATTTGATCGTTATGAAATTATTGATGCGACACAAAAACTGAGTGCGGTTAAAATGAATATCGAAATGACGTTAAATACTTTGCTAACGCGAGTTAAAAACTGATGAAAGTTGCATCTGCGCTTCCTTGGACCGAGCCATTATGGAATAGGCTTTCTCAGCAAAAGCAATCTGGCCGCTTAGGGCATGCCTTGTTAGTTGTTGGGCAAGAAGGGATCGGAAAGCGATTATTACTTCGAGAGTTTGCACAAAAATTATTATGCTCTGACTCAAAGATACAGCCATGCGGTGAATGTCCTAGTTGCCACTTATATGCTGCCGGTAGTCATCCCGATTTATTAATGGTGGAGCCAGAGGAAGCCGGAAAACAAATTAAGATAGAGCAAATTCGTAAGGTTACAGATTTTGTGAATACCACACCGCAAAAAGGTGGTGGTAAAGTGATTTTACTGGGGCCATCGGAAGCGATGAATAATAATGCCTCTAATGCTTTGCTGAAAAGTTTAGAAGAACCCAGTGGGCAAGTAACACTTTTGTTATACAGTCATCAGCCTAGTGGCTTGCTGGCTACAATTAAAAGTCGTTGTCAGCAGTATGAAATGTATCCGCCAACATGGGTACAAGGTTTGGAATGGCTTAATGAAAATTGCCAAGAGTCCTCTGTCGAAAGTGTATTAAGGCTGGCAAAAGGGGCGCCTTTAAGAGCGCTTAATATGATTGAGCAGGACATTCATGTTCAATATATGCAGTTCTGCCAAGGGATGCTCGATCTGAGTGGGGGAGGCAGCCATTGGAATGAATTGATGGTCAAATGGAAAAGCTGGGATACCTCAAGTGTTTTGCAATGGTTCTATGAATTAATTCTAGATGTACAAAAGCTTAAATCAGGAATTGCGGAGCAAAGTTTATCCGTTCCTGAGTTATCTGCATTAACCACTAAGCTCTCCAAAAACTGTGATTATGGGCAATTAGAAAGTATGTTAGAAAAAGCTATTTTTGCTCAGAAAGCTTTAAAAGGGCAGGCGAATCCTAATCCGCAGATGTTAATTGAGACATTGCTAATTGACTGGATTTCATTATTGGGGCAAGCTCGTGCCTAATACGGTGTCAGCACCATACAATAAATAAAGGTAGTTTTATGGCTCCTAAATTTGGACCAGGTAATGGGATTCTATCCCTGACTATTAAGGATAAGGCTGTGCTTTACGCAGCCTATATGCCATTTATAAAAAATGGCGGGCTATTTATCCCTACAAATAAAAATTATGGGATGGGTGATGAAGTTTTTATGCTTCTAAATCTTATGGATGAATCTGAGAAGATTCCAGTAGCGGGTAAAGTTATCTGGATTACACCAAAGGGCGCTCAAGGCAATAAAGCCTCGGGAGTGGGAGTCCAATTTGCTGAGGATAATGTGGCTAGAAATAAGATAGAAACTCATTTAGCCGGTGCGTTATCGTCTGATCGACCAACGCATACTCTATAAAATATAGCAGCGGTGCTTTTTGATCTGATTTTATAAGGTCAGCTTGAATGCACTGCTATCGATACAGTATTGACTGTATACCATTGCTCAAAATGCCTGCTAATTCCTTGTTAGTGGCTTTAAGACCTTCCTACGCTTTATAACCCCTACTTGCTAATGACTATCGGTAGTTATTTTCTTGTTTCAAACTGGACATGGTTCTTCAGCTTAGGAAATTTAGACGTTCTTATTAACTGATTTCAATTTAAGAGTGAAGGCTTAAGTCTAGTTATGAGCTTTTACAGTTCCCCTAAGTTATTTCTTGTGGCTATCCCTATATTCCCCAGGTGTCGTATCCAACCATTTTTTAAAGCTGCGATGGAATGACCTTGGTTCGCTAAATCCTAAGCGAATGGCAATTTCTTGAGCGGGGAGCTCTGTTTGAGTCAAAAGCTCTTTAGCCTGTTCAAGTCTTATCTCATCTAGCAGTTGCTGATAGCTGCAGTCATATTGTTGTAGCTTTCGTTGGAATGTACGTTCTGTCAGTCCCAATCGTTTTGAAACCATATCTTTTCGAGGAATGCCCTCAAGTAATAGACCGCGTATGACATTTTTAGCTTGTATGGGTAGCGGTTGTTTATCGCTGATGTCGGCCATTAATATTTCTGCGTGGTTTTCTAAGGTTTTTAGTAACTGTTCGTCCGGTTGCCTCATGGGAAGGCTTAATAGATGGTCATCCATGAATAATGCGCTGTAAGGGGCGTTAAATTTAATTGGGCAGTTAAACATAGATTGAAACTGCAATGAGCTATGATTATTAGGTTGGGAGAACTCAAACCATACTTGTTTTGCCTTACCTTCTGGTTTGTCGACTAAAAAGCGCGCAAAGTTAACCCATGATCCTAATACATTGGCAATCATGTGGGGGCGCACAGTGGGATCTGAGTAATTACAGTTCCAGCGCATTTCTGTGTCGCCGTTTTCGAGAGGTGTTATTTCACTGATTCCCATGTCACCAACAAGGCGCTCGTATGCGGGAGCTTTACTAAGGGCTTCTCTAAGGCTCTTACAGTTCATAAGCATATAGCCTAAAACACTGTATGAACCTGCTTGAACATAGCGTGAACTCTTTAATCCGAAGCAAGGATCATCTGTTTTTTCAATTAAATAACCAATAATTCGTTGAAAATCTTCACCGCTGATACGTTTAAGATTATTGTTAAGGATCTCAAGACTTACTTGATTCTCATTGAGGATCATTTCAGGAGATAACCCATAGTCGGCTGCTGCTTTTAAATATTGCAGTACCGCGGGTGAAGATGCGTAGCCTAATTGATTCATAATTTGTGTTTTATAAAGGTTTTTATTGTTATGACTTTATTTGCACTGACATTGGCATCATTGGTCGGTGTATCCAAATGAGCCAAAGTTAATATAGGCATCATAACCATAGATGGGTAGAAGGTCTATTCATCAAATTAGAATAATATTGAACAAGAATCTTGTTAAGGAACTGAATATGCGTCGTTGGAATGGTTGGGGTGATGATGGTTTTTCAATGGAGACCCCTGCATCAGGCATGGATTTTTTGGTTTCTAAAGTAGCTAAAGGTCCTGTTTTAGCTGATATAGAGCTTTCAGAGGTGTGTAAGCATGTTCCTGAAAGCCGTTTGCCAGAGCACATTTTAATATCAACCGATAAGGAGCACCGTGTACGTCATGCAAGGGGCCAAAGCCTGCCTGATTGGTTAGCTATGCGCAGTGGCGATTTTGGTGTGTTTCCTGATGGTGTCGCTTTTCCTGAGTCGACAGAGCAAGTTCAAGAGCTGTTAGAGTTTGCATATGACAAAGATATACACGTTATTCCTTATGGTGGCGGTACAAGTGTGGCGGGCCACATAAACCCGTTGCAATCAGATGTGCCAGTTTTGACCATCGATATGGGTCGAATGAATCAGTTAATGGTTATAAACACTGAAAGCCAAATTGCAACGTTTGGAGCTGGTGTACCGGGGCCTCAAGTTGAAGCTCAGTTGCGTGCTAAAGGATATACGCTTGGGCATTACCCTCAGTCTTGGGAGCTTTCTACATTAGGTGGCTGGGTAGCCAGTCGCTCAAGCGGTCAACAGTCATTACGCTATGGCCGTATTGAGCAAATGTTTGCTGGTTGTACCATGGTGACGCCAAAAGGTAATTTAGTCGTACCAACAATCCCAGCATCATCAGCAGGTCCAGATTTACGTGAAATCGTGATGGGAAGCGAAGGGCGTATGGGCATAATTACAGAGGTAAATGTACGTGTTACGCCTTTACCTCAAGAAGAGAAATTTTTGGCTGTTTTCCTACCAAGTTTTGAAAACGCTAAAAATGCAGTTAGGCAAATTGTTCAAGATAAAATCCCATTATCCATGTTGCGTGTATCAAATGCATTAGAGACAGAAACGCAATTGAAGTTAGCGGGTCATGAAAAACAGATTAAATTGTTAGAAACGTATTTGTCTTTTCGCGGTGTTGCTGATGGTAAGTGCATGCTTACGTTTGGTGTGACAGGTGATAAAAAACAGAATGCATTGTCATTGAAGCAAGCTTTAAAAATTCTAAAATCATTCGGAGGGGTTAAAGGTCCAAAGATGATGGGCGAAAAATGGGCTGAAAACCGATTTAAATTCCCTTATCTACGTGAAAACCTTTGGTTAGAAGGTTATGCCGTGGACACATTTGAAACAGCAACAGATTGGCATCGTGTTACAGGTCAGATGAATGCAATGGAAGAGGCTGTTAGGGGTTCATTGAAAGAAGATGGAATTGTTCCGCACGTTTATACGCACTTGTCCCATATGTACACGCAAGGCTGCAGTATCTATACAACGTATGTATTTCCAAATGCAGATAGCTATGAAAAAACCTTGCAGCGTTGGAAGTTAATTAAAGCGGCTGCATGTGAAAGCGTAGCAAATGGAACGGCAACTATTTCTCATCAGCATGGGGTTGGTAAAGATCATGCTCCGTATATGGCTGCAGAGAAAGGGGTGCTTGGAATGAGCACACTACAAAATATCGTTGAGCACTTTGATCCTAAGCAACAGTTGAATCCTGGAACATTGCTCGAAGTTAAAGAAAAGTAATTACATAAAAGTACGGCTAGCGCCAAAAGGATGAATCATGAGTCTGGGTCCAACAGTACCTTTACATGAACAGTTAAGACAAAAAAACATCGGTGTTGTTCGGAACACAACCGAATGGGATATGGTGGTTATTGGTGGTGGTATCACTGGCGCAGGTGTCGTTAGGGAAGCTGCTCGCCAAGGCCTAAGTGTTTTATTGTTAGAGCAAAAGGATTTTTCATGGGGGACGTCAAGCCGTTCATCCAAGATGGTGCATGGCGGTTTGCGTTATTTAGCCGCCGGTAACATCAAACTGACAAGTCATAGTGTGAAAGAGCGTGAGCGATTAATGAATGAGGCGCCTGGGTTGGTAGAAATTATGCCTTACAGCTGGCCACATTATAAAGGGCAGTTTCCAGGGCCGTTCGTTTTCAATAGCTTATTAGCTTTATATGATGGGTTTGCTGGACAGAAATACCGTAAATTTTTAAGCAAGGATGAAGCTCAGTATCAATTGCCTAGTATTAATACCGAAGGGCTTGTTGGTGCGACGCGATTTGCAGACGCTGTGACCGACGACTGTCGTTTGGTGCTAAGGGTGCTTCAAGAATCAGAGCGTGATGGTGCAACTCTGTTAAATTACGCTACTGCTACGAATGTTATTAAAACGGGTGATCACATAGGTTCGTTATCCGTAAAACTTGAAGGTTGTGCTGAAGAGTTAACCGTGCGTGCAAAAGTGATTGTAAGTGCAACGGGCGCATGGGCGGACAAGTTCAGAGAAGATCATGGTGGTAAGGCAAAAATTAGACCTCTTAGAGGGAGTCATTTAGTTTTACAAAGCTGGCGTTTACCGATATCTCAGAGCATTACTATGA
>ERZ1027231.188-NODE-188-length-28849-cov-233.047058_pt1 | contig 28849 bp, 24 predicted proteins | sample MGYA00520866_ERZ1027231 | MGnify/ENA primary metagenome ERZ1027231 (study PRJEB33311, sample SAMEA4378411) | marine metagenome | biome: Marine biome; feature: Fjord; material: Water | collected 2014-07-20T08:00:00Z/2014-07-... | depth 75 m ...
GGTTCAGGAAAAGATGTTGAAGCCGCAGCGGCTGAAATTAAAAGCAGGGTGAAAGAGAAATACAATATTGAACTTGAGCAAGAGCCAAGAGTGTTTTGCTAAATTTTTATGCAGGTCTATCATTTTCTGATTAAGGTTTTGTAGTGTAGGAGTCGTACCCTGTGCGCGAAACCAAAGGCCTAATTTAAATAGCGGTCAGCGATGGTGAGTAATCCAATTAGACTTTTTACCATCGTTTCTATGTGATTAAAACTAGATTGCGGGTGTCGCGCACAGGGTGCGACTCGTACGTAAGAGGACCCTTGTGGTATTTCGTAGGAGTCGCACTTTGTGCGCGAAACCAAAGGCCTAATTTAATTAGCGGTCAGCGATGGTGAATCATCCAATTAGACTTTTTACCATCGTTTCTATGTGATTTAAACTAGATTGTGGGTGTCGCGCACAGGCTGCGACTCGTACGTAAGTGGATCCTAGTATTGTTCCGTAGGAGTCGCACTTTGTGAGCGAATCCAAAACCCTAATTTTAATAGCGGTCCACGGTGGCGAGTAATCTAATTAGATTTATCACCACCGTTTCAATTCGGTTTATATGTGTTTGTTGGTGTCGCGCACAGGGTGCGACTCGTACGGGGGGATTTCCTAGCCGTTATTGAATCTTGATAAATCTCGATTTTCCCACCAAATTCTAGCTTGGGCCATACACGCTTCAAATGTATCGCCTTTGCCCATTAAACGCGCTGTATAAGCTAGGGTGCCTATGACCGCACCGTCAGCGTATTCATTATCTAATGTGCCGTTCCAGTGCCGTTTTAAATCTTCTAGCACCAGCTCTTTTGGTTTTACGTGGCGTCTTGGAAAGATAGGTGGCCACTCTTCTTCTATTAAATCGTCACCAAAACAGTGGTGCATCTTCATGACAGAATCAGGGTTTGATTCGCACTCGCCACCTTCGCCTTTTAATATGGATAGGCGTTCGTAGCCTAATAGTTTTGCACCGTGTTGGTGGCTAGGGCCGTACCCCGGATGAAAAACCCCTTGTGTCACATATTGGCAGTTCAGCGGATTCAGTAAGCGCGAAAAGCTGTGGACAGGGCTGCGTAAACCAAAAATATTTCTTAAATCAATGATCGACTGAAGCTCGGGGCATAAATGCTCCATAGATAAAAAGCTAAAATGACTTTCATCTAATTGTGATTCTACATCGTCCCAGCTTTTTGCCAGTGTGATGCCTAAAAATTCTAATACGTGGCTGCTGTATATGCGGCCTTCGGTGTGGCCGTCTGCGCCGTGCATGAATACTTTAATACCGTTATCAGCAAGGGTTAGGGCAGCAAGTAGGTACCAGGGTAATTGACGGCGTTTACCTGCGTAGCTAGACCAATCTAGGTGGGCTGAAATATTAGCGGGTACTGTGTTTTTAAGGTGGTCTTTGGTGGCTTGCGTAAAGCCGGCCAGTTCATCTGCGTTTTCTTCTTTCACGCGCAACAACATCATGAATGCGCCCAGCTGAACGTCTTCGGTTTCACCTTTTAGGATATGGCCCATGGCGGCCAAGGCTTCTTCGTAGGTTAAAGACCGAGAACCTCTTCTGCCTTTACCAAGAATTCGGACGTACTGTGCAAACGGGTGTTCAATGCTCATATTTGATTCTTTATATTTTAAAACGGTAAATGAGAATGCACTAAAGGCAGTTCGGTGGTTTAGGCAGTCCAGCTATCTTTGCCCCAATCTTTGCGGGGCTTTCAGGGAACAGTGTCATTAAATAAATACTATTGCCTTTATCTTCACTGATTTGTGTTTTAACCAATTTTACTAAAGGGCGATTAGCGGGTGCCACTTCGTGCTTTTGGTAGAAATCTCTAAGCAAATAAATCACATCAAAGTGTTCTTGGCTTAACGTAAGCCCTTCTTGCTTGGCAATTTTATGGGCAACGTCTTCATTCCATAGATCTAGAGTGGTTAAAAAACCCTCTTTATCAAATGTTAATTCATTGTCCATATTTATCTTGTGCTCATTTAAATGCTAAGAGTTAAAACCAGCTAATGGTTTTATCTGTTTCTAGAGTTAGCTCAACAAATTGATCGTAATCTATCGCGATCACATTGTTTTTTTGTTCGTCTGAAATGCTTATGCCGCGAGCACTTAGGTCGTCTTTTAATGCAAAAATAGAGCGGCCTGAATTGATGAATTCAGATTGTTGAATGGCGTAAACACCGTCTTGCATCAATAAAAACTGATCGTCTTTATCAGCAATGTTCAGGCACTCAGAAAGGCAATTGCTTTGGAAAGGGCTTGTTTGAATAAGGTGTAACATTAAAAACCCACCACATGATCTTGCTTGGATAAAAGCGGATGAACAGACGCTCGTGAAATGACATTTACTTTTAGCCCAAGGTTCTCTGTTTGAAGGTTTCTTTCTGTTAAATCTTCTTCGGTGACGTATAAATTTTCAACGTCGTATAACGGCAGTACTTCTAATGCGCTTAATTGGTTTTTTAGTTGAATGTCTTTGCTGTTTTGGTTTGCTAAAAGCTGGAAAACCCCGTCACCTAAAAACAATAAACTGATGTTCTGATCGTATGCGGCACTGGTCAGTACGTAATCAATGCCTTCTCTTGCAAGGCTACTGCCGTAGGGCGCGGTTCGCTGAATAATTAGAATGTTTTTTGTCATGATAAATGCGCCCTAAGCAAACGTTATTAATTGATCGCTGTTTAATTGAGCATCTAGCAGTTGCCCAAGTCCAGAGAGTTCAAATGGCGCGTGTATATTGTGCTGTTCGCGGTCGTAACGGTTTGCTTCATCTGCTGTTAGGTTGCCGCGCTTAAGTGCGGCTGCAATGCAAATAACCAAGTCTAAATTATGGGTGTTTGATAAATCGGCCCATTCTTGTTGAATATTGGTTTCATCTTGCTGCGGTGTTTGCAGAGCAGACCCTGTGTGAACCCCGTTATGGTAAAAGAACACACGCTTAATACCATGGCCAGCCGAAAGTGCCGCTTTGGCGTATTTAAGGGCGCTTAAGCTGCTTTGGCTAGAGTAGGGTTCAGACATTACAAGTAGAGATACATTCATGTTGCAATTGTAGCAATAAAAAAAAAGGGTTTCTTGTTAAAGAAACCCTTTTTACTGATTTGGCTTAAAGCGTTAGCTTATGAGCTAATTAGTCGTCGTTTGTAGCGCCAAGAATATGAAGTAGGCTAGTGAATATGTTGTAGATATTCAGGTATAGGCCAACAGTGGCCATGATGTAGTTAGTTTGCTCACCACGAACAATACTGCTTGTGTCATAAAGAATGAATCCAGACATAAGCAATACAACCGCACCAGAAATCATTAATGAGAAGCCAGAAACGTTAACGCCAAAGAAGTAAGAGGCGATCATCGCGCCAATGGCACCTACAATCACAAGAACCAAGCCAGTGAACAAGAAGCCACGCATGAACGTAAAGTCTTTCTTAGTAGTGGTTACATAAGCAGAAAGAGCAAAAAAGATAACTGCTGTGCCGCCAAGGGCCTGCATAACAATTTCGGTTCCGCCTTGCATGGCAAGGTAGCGGTTAAGGATTGGGCCAAGAGACGCGCCAAGTAAACCAGTGAATAAGAAAACAACAGGAAGGCCCATTGAAGAATTGGCTACTTTAGGAAGTACTAGCCATACAATGGCAAGCGCTGCTAAAGACATGATCATGGCTACGCCGTGTCCAAGTCCGATTGACATAGAGATACCAGCAGTCACTGCGCTAAAGGCTAGTGTCATGCCTAGTAGCATATAAGTATTGCGTAACACCTTTTGGGCGTCAGAGGTCATACCTTGTGGTTGACTAAGGGTTTGTTGTTCCATGGATGCGTTGCTCCTAAATATAGCAAAGTAGTTTTAATTAAAGTGTTAGCCAGATAATAGGGTTATGTATGCGAATTTCAACCCTAAAAGCCTTATGGATATACCCATTTCAGCCCTAAGTTGTTCAAATTTATGATTATTTTTAAAATAGTATTGACTAGGGGCTGTAAATCCGTAATATACGCATCGCTCACAGCGGAGGGGTGGCAGAGTGGTCGAATGCACTGGTCTTGAAAACCAGCGACGGTTAATCCCGTCCAAGAGTTCGAATCTCTTCTCCTCCGCCATTTATACTAAGAAAGCCAGATCAGAATGATCTGGTTTTTTTTCGTCTGTTGGAATCTCTTTTCTCCTGACATGCATTTAATACTAAGAAGACCTGGTGCTGAAAAGTATCTGTTTTTTCGTCTGTTGTAATCTCTTCTCTCCTGGTATGCATTTAATACTAAGAAGACCGGGTGCTAGAAAGTGTCTGTTTTTTTCGTCTGTTGGAATCTCTTCTCTCCGAGCTGCATTAATGCCAAGGAAAGTCAGATTAGAAATGATCTGTTTTTTTCGCTTGGCGGAATATCTTCTCTCCAGTCATGTATTCATATTAGGAAGATATTTTGTGTGAGGGTGCTCGCACGCGAAACAGTTTCAGGTTTGGATGTGCTTCATCGCTTGCAAGCAAGCTCGTACAGAATGGTGTTAATTGAGGACTGTGTGGTGCCTTGACTTCGTTTTTATTGACTAGCAACTATAAATCCGTATTATACGCATCGCTCACAGCGGAGGGGTGGCAGAGTGGTCGAATGCACTGGTCTTGAAAACCAGCGACGGTTAATCCCGTCCAAGAGTTCGAATCTCTTCTCCTCCGCCATTTATACTAAGAAAGCCAGAAACTGAAAAGTATCTGGTTTTTTTTCGTCTGTATAAAAGTTAAGGTGTGGGATTGAGCTTACAAGTGCTTTAGTTTTTTGGAACGTTGTTTTTAATTGCCTTTATATGTAGAGGCTCGGGGGGGGATGGTAAGAGAAAGTAATGTATTGCTTATGTGTGTGGTTGGGGTGCTAGTCTTTATATTGCAGTTTAAGTTTTTGTATTTAGATCCAAGGGATTACGCGAATCTAGAGAGGAATTCTTTTGTTAAAGCTGAAGCCGAAAGTTATCTGTTGAGTAAGGGGATGGCTGATATGAGTATAGGTAGTCCAGAATCGGATTACTATATAAGTGTTATAGCACCTAAGGCTAATGATGTTTATAAGAGTGAAATGTGGATGGCAAGCAAAAAGGGCTTAGTCATATTTACAGTTGTATTTTTGTTTGTATCTTTGATTTTCAATTTTAGCTATATCTTTGGAGTGGTAATGAGTATCCCAATGATATTGCTCGTAGTCGGCGGGTCGAGCGCGTTGTTGCTCGCACCATTGGTAGTCTTCTCTTTAGCTACCTATGCTCGTAAGAAGCTAGAGGTCTATTTCTCTAGTAAATAAGCGCTACAATATAAGGGATATTAACCAATATTATTACCTAGCCCGCAACCAGGCCCGCACATTAGACCAGCGGTTAATAATCAGTGCGGCAAAAATCAAGCTGCAGCCCAGCACTTGCAGTCCCGACATTCTTTCATCAAACCATGCTGCTGCGATCAGGGCTGTCCAAATGGGTTCTAAAATCATAATAACGGCTGCGTGGCTGGGGGTGGTTAATCCTTGTGCGTAGGTTTGCAGTAAAAAGCGGGCTGATGTGCCAATGATGGCGCTTAGTAGTAGCCACTGAATCATTGAGCTTGTGATTTGTTGTGGCCAAGTTTCTACAAACGCAGAAATGATAATGGCCATAACCCCAACAAACGATAATGAAATAGCCGTAAGAGCCGATGCCGACATTCTTGCTGCCGCTCGGCCATTAAGAATAAAGGTAAGGGATAATAAAAGCGCAGCGGCAAAAAAGAAAAGCTGGCTGGCTTCAGGTTGAAACCCATTTTCTAAAGACAGAAATGCTAAGCCAATTAATGCAGTGGGCAGGGCGATCCAATTACTGCGCTGAATTTTATCTTTAAAAATTAAATAACTGATGGGCGCTACGATAATTGATGCAATGCTGGTTATGAATGCGCCTTCCCCTAGGTTTTTTGAATAGAAAAGCCCAAAGATCCATAGGCACATGGACATGCCAAATAATATGCCTACCTGTGTGGATGCGATCCATTGTTTTAAATTAAGCCCGGTTAAAGATGATTTGCTAAAAAGTGCAAGGAACACACCGGCCAATAAAAAACGGCTGCCGATAAATAGCAGTGGCGGCATTTCAGCTAATGCTTCTTTTGAAAACATCCAGCTTACTGCGGCCAGCAGTGTCACGATAACAAGTAAAAAATCAGCTTTAAGCGAATGTGTATTCAAGAAGTCAGCCTAGGGAAGTGAAGATAGATTCAAATATATTGAAGGCAGGGATCATACGCCTATTTGTTTATTTTAATATCCAATGAAGATGCGACTTACTGGATAACTCTGTTTCAGTTAGCAGGGGCGCTTTCTTCATAGTTCTACATGCCCAGTTGTTCGTCATGCTTATGCAAGGACTGGAGTGAGTGGGTTTTACATTGAATTATCTGGATTTATCGTCAATACTATACTGTATATTTATACAGGTGTGTTTTATGGAGTTATCCCCTTTGGCTATTGGTGCGTTAAGGCCTTTGCCTGTGGCGCCAAGTCGTATACCTGCTGGCTTTCCTTCCCCGGCTGAGCAGTATCAGCACGACACTCTCGATTTGAATGAGCTGGTAGTGCGCCATCCCGCTGCCACGTTTTATGCTTGGGCAGAGGGGGACTCTATGGAGCTTGCTGGCATATTTGCGGGTGATTTACTGGTGATTGATAAAAGTGAAGAACCAAGGCACGGAGACGTGGTGATAGCGGCGATCAATGGCGAGCTAGCCTGTAAGCGCCTTAACCTTAATGCGCAGCAATTAGAATCAAATAGCCATGTCAGTTACAAGCCTATGCCGTGTACGCCTGATGTGGGCATCGAAGGGGTCGTGATCAGCTCGGTTAGGATGCATCGCTAATGTACGCCTTGGTAGATTGCGAAACCATGTATGCATCGTGCGAGGCGGTATTTAGGCCGGATCTTAGGGGTAAGCCCATTGTGGTGCTGTCGAATAACGATGGCTGCATTGTGGCCATGAATAATGTGGCCAAGCGCTTGGGCATGCCCATGTTTGAGCCTTATTTTAAAATGAAAAATGAGCTGAGCAAGTTAGGTGTGCATGTATTTAGTTCAAATTATGAATTGTATGGGGATTTATCATCGCGAATTATGGATACCTTGAGCACCTTTGCGGCGGATATTCATGTTTACAGCATTGATGAGGCGTTTTTAGATTTGCGTGGGCATGCCTTTGATAAGCGTCAGTGGAGCCGAGATATTATTCAAACGATTCAGCGAGACATTGGCATGCCGGTGCGAGTGGGAATTGGTAAAACCAAAACCCTGACCAAGGTGGCTAATGTAGTTGCTAAAAAAGTAGCAAGAGCAAAGGGCGTTTGCTGTATTGATGATGAGGCGCAGCGAGAAAAAATTTTAAAAATATTCCCACTAAGTGAAGTATGGGGTATTGGCCGAAAGTTAACCATGCGACTGGGGGCTGAAGGCATTACCACTGCGTGGCAATTGGCAGAAGCCGATAAAACATATTTAAGAAAAAACTTTTCGGTGGTGGTTGAGCGAACCGCTTTAGAGCTGCAAGGCACCGAGTGCATACCTTTCCATGACGAGCCCGAAGACAAAAAACAAATAGTGGTATCAAGAGCGTTCAGTAAGCCAATAACCGAAGTGAAACCGCTGCAGGCGCTCACGGTGGATTACTTATCAAAGGCCATGGTCAAGCTTAGAAAGCATCGCTTACTGGTTGAAACTCTGGTTGTAAGTGCGTCTAGTTCGCGATTTGCAGACGCTTATGTGTCGCATCACAAGGTGATTAAATTGGCCGTGCCCAGTAATGACACCTTGGCCATAAGCAATAAGGTGACAGAAGCTATTGCTGCGATGTTTAAGCCTAATAGTAAGTACGTTCGCAGTATGGTTTGCCTGTCGGAACTAAGAGATGAGGGGTTTTATCAAAAAGACCTTTTGGCCGAAGAGCAAACCGACCGATCAATGAAGCTAATGGCCGTAATGGATGAGATAAATAAACATCACGGAAATCAGGTGTTTATTGGTTCCACAGGTATAAAGAGTGATTGGGCCATGGCGCGCAGAATGAAGTCGCCCAATTACACCACTAGCTGGGCAGAACTGCCGATCATTAAATGTGAAGGAAGGGTTGTTTGAGTTTGCAATGCGCACTGAAAAAAAAGGGTGTTGGCCGCACTTGAAATAAAGTGCAAATAAGGTGGAGGATAAATAGACTCTAAGGTTTATACTTAAGGCTGATGGGTTGCTGGTTAAATTGTGTCTATTGATAATAAGCGCATTCGAATTCCGCCAACAGGAATAAAATAATGATGAATATATGCAGTTAATTACGGTACTGAATCACTGCTTGGAAGTTATATGAAATTACAAGACGTTAATAAAGCCAGATACCGCAAGCACCTAAATATCGTGATTGCTGCACTGATCATTAGTTTGATGGTTTTAGGGGTTGGGTTTGGGCAGGTTTTAATTGCACTGCTGTCTGATGGGCAGGGCAGTCATTTTATTTACAATATCACAGGGGTGATAGCGGCAGCATTGATATGTGGTAAGGTGGTTCATTCTGTAAAAGGGCACGACTTCATGGTCGAGGTTTATTATGTGTGGCAGCTAAAGCAAGGCTTAAATGCCATATACAGAAAGCTTAAGAAAATAGAAGCTGCCAGAGACGAAGGTGATATTAATGCACTGATTGTCCTGAATTATTACTATTCAGGCAGCGAGCAGTTACTTAATTTAGATGATAATACGATTACGATGGATTCGCTGAATAAAAACAAAGACACGTTACAGTCTTTGATCGCGTCTAAAAATCTTAATGTGTCGGTAGATGATTATAGTGCAGACTTGCTAGCTGGCTTTTAATTTGTGGTTTGAGCGTTTTTTTGAATTAAATGCCGTTGCTTGTAAATTAGATTGTGCTTGTGTTTATATTTTTTGGTTTATATTGGGTAGTTACTCAGATCAGCGCCCCTTGCTTTCGAATTTAATTTCTAATTGCTGGGGCGTGATCGTTAATTGGCCGGTCCGTTTAATCTAATCTTAATGCGTTATTCAGCAAAAATAACCGACCCTTCCAAATCTTCACGTACCGTTCTTGTTTTGTTTGCATCTGCTGATTCGTCGGCGTAACCGAAAGACATGCCAAATAAAATACCCCGTTCTTCTGGTAGGTCAAACATGTCGCGAATAGGTTGTGGGAATTGCCCTAGTGCGCCCTGCATGCAGCTAGAGATCCCTTGCTCTTGGAGCAGTAAAGATAACGTCTGAGAATAAATGCCGATATCGACAGCGCCCATGATGTCTAGGTATTTATCCAGAGTAAATATTGCCACGTGCGGGGCATCAAAAAATGCCCAGTTTCTAAGCATGGCCATTTGTCTTTTTTGTTTGTCTTCTCGTGCGATATCCATTGATGAATATAATGCATTGGCTGAGCCGAATTGACGATCACGATGCTTGCCGGTGTAGGCAATGTTCCAATTGAAATCAGGGTTTGGTTTTTGTTGTTGCATGACAGCTTGAATCAGCTGTTTTTTTAGTTCGTCTTTTTTCTTGCCGGATACAACCAGTACTTCCCATGGCTGAACATTGCAGTTAGAAGGGGATTGCTGCGCCGACTTAAAAACTTGCTTGAGTAGGGCGGGCTCTATTTCTTGTTTGGTAAAGCTTCGGCAAGAATAGCGCTGCTCTAATATTGTGTCGATGCTCATGGGGTGGCCTGTTTTTCTGGTTTTTATATATTTAGAAAAAAGTATACCTGCGCTGAGTTTTTATAAGTAATGAATTATGTGCATTTTAGGGTATTCATTGTACTAATGCGGGTTACCTAGAAAATAACAGTAGGTCGGGTACGATTAAATTGTTGGGGGGATTTATTTCTTAGACAGTGCCCTTAGGTGTTCATGCGCGCTTAAGCCTAAGCCTTCAAGGCTGTAGCCACCTTCAAGCATGGATATGATTCGTCCTTTTGTATAGGTTTTGGCAAGGCTCATGGTCATTTGGGTTAGCCAGTAAAAGTCATCCTCAATTAAATCTAGGTCACCCATGGGGTCAAATGTATGAGCATCAAAACCAGCTGAAACCAGAATTAGGTCTGGCTTGAAGCTTGATATGGATTCCATGACTGGCTTTTCTACTTGCCGGCGAAATTGTGTGCTGGCGGTCTCGGCTTCAATGGGGATGTTAATGATATTATCCGCATTTACACACCAATGAGAATGAGGGTAGTGAGGGTGCTGAAAAGTGCTGACGACTAATACGTCATTTCTATTTTTAAATGCTTCGATGGTGCCGTTAGCTTGGTGAACATCAAAATCAAAAATAGCCACTTTATTTATGCCGGGTTGCAGTAATGCGTACTCAGCTGCAAGGGCTATATTGTTTACAAAGCAGAACCCCATTGTTTTGTTCGGTTCGGCATGGTGGCCCGGTGGTCTGATTGCACAAAAGGCTTGATCATAGCCTTCGTGTAGGATGCTATTTACGGCTTGAATGCCAGAGCCAGCGGCTTCTTCTACTGCGCGCAATGTATCAAAAGCTAATGGTGTGTCTCTGTCAGCTAAAATCATGCCTTTGTTAGGGCTGATTTGATAGAGTTGGTCTATGTAGCCAGCCGTATGGGCAAGCTTTAGGTTTTCTTTTGTTGTTGGCTGACAAAAGCGCACGTCTAGATCCTGCCATAGGCCGGATTCACGCAATTTGGTTTCTACCGCGAGATTGCGCAGCGGGCTCTCTGGGTGCGAAGGTGGGACCGAATGCTGGTCAAACTGAGAGTGGTGGATAAATAATGTGTTAGACATGCAGTATTAGCTTGAGCCGCGGTTAATAAGTCTATATAACTCAAATAATTGATAGTTAACACCTTTTTTAAGGGAATTATGGGTACTCGTTGGTTAGAGCGGTTTTTTGAACCGTCAAAAATTGCTGTTATTGGGGCTTCCGAAAGAGAAGCCAGCATGGGCGGTGCTGTAATAAAGAACTTAAAAACATCGGCGTTTAGGGGCAGTATTTATGCTGTGAACGTACGTCGATATAAGACTGTGCACGGTGTTCCGTGTATTTCTAAAATTGGACGATTACCGAAAGATGTTGATCTGGCTATTATTTGTACGCCAGCTCACACCATTGAAAAAATCATCAAGCAACTTGGTCGACACGGTATTCGTGCCGTTATTATTTTAACGGGCGGAATCTCCCGTAAACGTGCTGAGCAGTATCGTCCATCAACAGATCCTATTAAAGAGCTTGCCCGAGAATACGATGTTCGAATTATGGGGCCTGATTGTTTAGGTGTGTTGGTGCCTGATTTAAAACTAAACGCCAGTTACAGTCATGTAAGCGCCTTGCCCGGTAAGGTTGCCTATTTAGGGCAGTCAGGCACCTTAGCCAGTGCATTACTGGATTGGGCTCATGCTAGGGGCATTGGTTTCTCACATTTTTTAACCATTGGTGAAAGTGCCGATGTGACCATGCCTGATGCAATTGATTATTTGTCGGCGCAAAGAAACTTGAAAGCCATCATGCTGCATTTAGAGCAGGTGACAGATGCGCAAACGTTTGTGCGAGCGGTTAGGAATGCGTCCCGTAGTAAATTGGTACTGGCAATTAAAAGCGGTCGTTTCCCTGAATCCCAAAGCCCTGTAGATGTTGTACCTCCGGGCTTGCGTCATCGAGACATGGTGTACGAATCTATTTTGTTGCGAGCAGGGGTTTTACGCGTAGACAGTACAGAAGAGCTATTCGAATCCGTTGAGTCTCTGACCAGAATGAAGCCTTTAAAAGGCGAACGCTTAGCCATTGTGGCCAATGGCATTGGTGGGGCGATTTTAGCGGTAGACCGACTAATGCACGAAGGTGGGCAACTTGCTAAGTTATCTGCAGCGACGGTTGAAGCCTTATCAAAAGTATTGCCAGCATATTGGTCTCAATCAAACCCTGTTGATATAACGCCAGAAGCCAGCCCAGCGATTTACAAGCAGGTTTTGGCGCTCATAGAAAAAGACCCTGGTGTTGATGCCATATTGGTTTTGTTTTCTCCTAACAGTGTGGTGAATAGCCAAGACGTGGCAAATGTAGTGGTTAATCATTCTAAATTTAACCAAAAGAACTTGATTACAAGTTGGATGGGTGGAGAAAGTGCCGAGCGCAGTCGCCACATGTTTGATGAGTCTGGAATTCCTACTTACGATACGCCCGATAGAGCCGTTAAAGCGTATATGCACATGGTGCGGCACCAAAGAAATCAGGAGTTATTACGGGAAACTCCGTCATCTTTGATGGATGATTCTTCGATTGATAAAAAACTATCACGGGGGATAATCAGTGCGGCCATGGGTGAGGGTCGAGATTATTTGACGGCGCGAGAATTTCATCAAATTATAAAAGCATATTCTTTTCGTGTGGTTGAAACTTCATTTATGTCAGAAGGCTTTAATGCTGAGGATGTGAAGGTCAGATACCCTGCGGCACTTAAGATTATTCATAAAGAATATTGCCATCCGTTTGCATATGGTGTTAACCCACGAGATCGCTGGCGTGGTGTTGTGACCCAAATACAAAACGCTCAAGAATTAGAGGTGGCATCTAAAGAGCTTCGGTCTCAAATCCGCAAACGTTTTTCAAATAGTAAGGTGCATGGCTTTAGTGTTCAGCCAATGCGAAGTGGTGAGGTTCTATCTCAGTTTAGTATGGGGATTACTCGGGACCCAACCTTTGGTCCTGTTATTCTTTTTGGGGGTGGCGGGGCAATGGCAAATATAATGGCGGATCGCCTGGTGCAGTTCCCACCGCTTAATGATGTTTTGGCTCGTCAGTTGATGGCCAAAACTCATATTTATCGTGTATTAAAAGAACGCAGTCGACACCTTGAGCGTGACGAAGCTCAGTTGTCTCAGATGCTGATTCGCTTATCGCAGATAGCGGTAGACTTACCCAATTTAAAAGGGTGTGAGCTAAACGTTATTCTGCATCCTGTGGAAGGATGTAAGGTGTTGGGTATGGCTGCCAACTTAGGTGATGAACACAAGTTGTGCATTAGGCCTTACCCTGCAGAACATGAAGAAGTGCTGAGCTTAAAAGGCGGCAAAGAATTATTTGTTCGTGCGATTAAAGGTGAAGATGAGCCTGCATTAAAGCGTTTTCATGAGGCGTTAAGTTCTGAAACCTTACGGTATCGTTTTTTCACTTCGCGACGTCAATTTAGACATCGTGAGCTAGCCAAGTTTGCTCAGATAGATTACGAGCAGGAAATGGCTTTTGTGGCTGAGAATAAAGACGGTGAAATTATTGGTGAGGTTCGAACTTGGACGGATGCCGATAAAGTTCAGGCGGAATTCTCTGTGCTTGTTAGTGATGAGGCGCAGGGGTTGGGGTTGGGCCGGGCACTAATGAAGAAAATGATCTTGCATTGTCAGCAGCAGGGCACCATGGAGATGATGGGGACGGTGTTGGCAGAGAACAGACCTATGCTTAAGTTGGGGCATAAGCTTGGGTTTGAACAGTTGAAAACAAGTGACGCTGAAGTGGTGGAAATAGTTCTGCCAATGAATGAAGCAAAACTTGAATGGCAAAAAGCGCGCTTAAGTCGCTTGCATAATAAAGTATAAATAAAAGTTATACTTTCTTAAAAAATTGAAGTACCTAGGGGATTATAGTGATTAGAGTAATGGTTGTAGATGATCACGATTTGGTAAGGCTGGGGATTGTAAGTCTACTGAGTGATAGTGAATTGATTGAAGTTGTTTCTCAAGCCTGTAGTGGTGAAGAAGCGCTGGTTAATGCGAAAGAAACCGAACCTGATGTCGTGCTGATGGATATACGCATGCCTGGGATGGGAGGTTTGGAGGCGACTCATAAACTTTTACGTCAAAACGAAGAGATTAAAGTGATTGCGGTAACCGCTTGTAATGAAGATCCTTATGCAAGCCGATTGCTGGATGCAGGTGCCGCCGGTTATATGACTAAAGGTGCGAGTGCTGAGGAAATGGTTCAAGCCATTTTAAAGGTGAAAAGCGGGCAGCGCTACATTAGCCCGGAAATTGCTCAGAGAATGGCTTTAAAGCCATTTGAAAGTAATGGAAGCTCTTGTCCGTTTGATATTTTATCGGACCGTGAAATGCAGATATCAGTGATGATTGCGAATTGCGTAAAGGTGCAAGAAATCAGCGATCAGTTGTTTTTGAGCCCTAAGACGGTAAACACTTATCGTTATCGTTATCGTATATTTGAAAAAATGAGTATTTCAAGTGATGTTGAGTTAACACGATTAGCTATCCGCCATGGGATGGTTGATACAGAATCATCTTTATAGTTGTTGAACATGTCTTTTGATTCTAAGGGTTTTTTAAATGCGGTTTCTGAAAAGCCCGGTGTTTACCAAATGTATGACGCCGAAGGGCGTTTGCTTTATGTTGGTAAGGCTAAAAATTTAAAAAATAGACTGACATCCTATTTTAGTAATACCGGTTTGAATTCCAAAACCATGGCTTTGGTGACACGCATATTCAATATTGATGTCACTATTACGAGCAGTGAGACAGAAGCACTTCTGTTAGAAAATAATTTAATTAAAAAGAATAAGCCCCCTTATAATATTCTTTTGAAAGATGATAAGTCCTACCCTTATATTTTCCTGTCGAAACACAACTTTCCTTTGCTTTGCTATTCCCGTGGTAAAAAGAATAAAAACGGCGTGTATTTTGGTCCGTTTCCCAGCTCTGGGGCCGTTCGAGAAAGCTTGGGGTTTCTACAGAAGGTGTTCCGTTTAAGAAATTGCGATGATAGCTATTTCAATAACCGAAGCCGTCCTTGCTTGCAGCATCAAATTGGTCGCTGTTCTGCTCCGTGTGTAGATCTCATTACCAAAGATCAGTATGCAAAAGATTTAGAGCACGCGAAAATGTTCTTGCAGGGTAAAAATCCTTCGCTCATTGCAGAACTGCAAGTTGATATGGAGGAGGCGGCGATAGATATGGCCTTCGAAGAGGCCGCAACCATACGTGATCAAATTCAATACTTAAGAAAGGTGCAAGAGTCGCAGGTAATTGAAGCCGGCACCGGTAATGTTGATGTGGTGGCAATTGTTCAGGACCAAAAGATTTGGGCTGTACAGGTTTTAAGTATTCGCCACGGTCAAATGCAGGGGAGTCGTACTTATTATCCTAGGTACAGCATGGATGAATCTTATGGTGAAGCATTGCAGGCTTTTATCTCTCAGTATTATTTGGTGATGGGGCGTGAAATTCCTGATGAAATAATCATTTCTCACGAGATAGGGGATCAATCAATTGTGCAGTCAGCGCTTGGTGAGCACAGATCTAAAAAAGTGAAGCTTGTGCACTCTGTTCGAGCAGAGCGACAAAAATGGCTTCAGATGTCATTAAACAACGCCGAGGATGCTGTTCGGGTCAAGATTAGAGATAAGCATCATATGGCTGGCCTTTATGATGACTTGATGCAAGTTCTGGCTTTGGATTTGGTGCCTAACCGTATGGAGTGTTTTGATATTAGTCATAGTCATGGTGAGGCGACGGTTGCTTCATGCGTGGTATTTAATCGTGATGGCCCACTGAAAGCTGATTATCGCAAATTTAATATAGAAGGTGTTGAGCCTGGTGATGACTACGGGGCCATGGATCAAGCGCTTACAAGGCGATTCAAGAAAATAACAGATGATAAAATACCTGACTTATTATTGATTGATGGTGGCAAGGGTCAGGTGGGTGTTGCGAGAAAAGTATTGGCTGAAATGAAATTGACTCAGCGGGTTAAGCTTCTAGGGGTATCAAAGGGGGTGACACGTAAGGCGGGTATGGAAGTGTTGCTGTATGAGGGGGGAGAGTTCACATTAGATATTGCTTCACCAGCCTTGCACTTGATTCAACAAATTAGGGATGAGTCTCATCGATTTGCCATAACTGGCCATCGTGCACGTCGCGCTAAGGCTCGTGGTCGTTCAGTATTGGAAGATATTGAAGGAATTGGTCCAAAAAGGCGCAGGGAGCTGTTAAGATTCTTTGGTGATGTGGGTGAGATTAAATCTGCCAATGTTGATGAGATTGCTAAGGTGTCAGGTATTAGCCGTCAACTTGCTCAAGAAATATACGATAGTCTTCATAGTTAAATGAAGTAAATCACTGTTTAAATTAGTTGTGCTTAAGATTGTAATTGGAAGTTGTTATGCCGTTAAATTTACCTAATATTTTAACCTCGATTCGGGTTCTGTTGATCCCGTTAATGGTGGTTGTATTTTATTTGCCAGTCTATTGGTCAAGTTTTGCTGCAGCTGTGGTGTTCTGGTTTGCCTGTATTACGGATTACTGGGATGGCTACTTAGCACGTAAAATGAATTTGATGACGCCGTTTGGAGCATTTTTAGACCCGGTTGCAGATAAGTTGATTGTCGTTGTTTCTTTGATGATTGTCGTTGAAAGGGATAGCACGCTTTGGTTGACGATTCCTGCTTTGATTATTGTTGCGCGCGAAGTTGTAATTTCGGCGTTGCGAGAGTGGATGGCTGAAATGAATAAATCAGCGGATGTTGCGGTTAGTTATGTAGGTAAGGCTAAAACTCTAATTCAGATGGTGGCGATTACTGGCTTACTTGGAATTGAACCGGCGGGAACAGATGGTTTAATATCCAGTGATGGCTGGTACTTTGCTGCAATATTTATACTGTTGATTGCAGCGGTGCTCACTCTTTGGTCAATGATGACTTATCTGAAAGCAGCATGGCCTGTTTTAAAGAGCACTGAGCTGTAAGTTATTCAGAAATAAGGAAAAAATTGTTGACAGTTGCGCACGAGTCATTAGAATACGCCTCGTTGTCAACAAGACAGCACAGCGCGGGAATAGCTCAGTTGGTAGAGCACGACCTTGCCAAGGTCGGGGTCGCGAGTTCGAATCTCGTTTCCCGCTCCAAATCATTCTAGTAATAGGGTGTTGTTAAGCTTCTAATGAAGTTTAATTAAGTTTAAAATTAAAGTAGTTGCACACCGAAAGGGCTTTAATTTGATAACCGTGGCGCGATGGTAGAGTGGTTATGCAGCGGACTGCAACTCCGTCGACGCCGGTTCGATTCCGGCTCGCGCCTCCATATTAAAGGTTTTAAATCTTTAATATGAGTCTTGAAAAAGACAGTCGCTTTTCTTTTATGTGGGGCGGTGGTGAAATTGGTAGACACGCAAGATTTAAAATCTTGTTTCTTAGGAAGTGCCGGTTCGATTCCGGCTCGCCCCACCATTTAAGAAGCTTGTAACTTTTAGGTTACAAAATATTTAAGAAGCCGTTAATGAAAATTAACGGCTTTTTTTATGCCTGCAATATATGTATTTTTATCTGGAAATTTTGTAGAGCTTGCTGTGACTTTTAATTTCTTTAGGGGTTAGGTTGGCTGATTGTTCTGAGGGTGAAGCCTGATGGGAAAATATCTTTAGCCATGTCATTTATTTTGTCATGCTGCACCAGCCAGTTGTTTTTTTGGAAGTTTTGTCTTGCACCCTTTAAAGAAAGGCTGGTTACACTAACGAGGGATGAATTGGCAGATGCTTTAAGAATCAATATCTTCATTTGGTGATTATTGTATTGGGGGTTCTAGGGATTTTGCCGCCAAATATTGCAATTCGCCCTGCAAGCCACGGCTGGCGTGACCTGTAGAAGGCTATTAATTTCATTTCACCGCAAATATCTGTATCCTTCTTGGCTTTTTGGGTCAAGATATGAGCAAAGGTAAGCGCCTGTCGATACTGACAGCGGCAGAAATTGAAGAATTGTATTCACCTCCCGTGTTCTCCGAATCCGACCAGCGTTTTTTCTTTACTCTTAATGACCGAGAATTCGATGAAATCAACCGGATTAGAGATCGTAAGCATCGAGTTGTGGCTATCGTTCTGCTGGGCTATTTCAAATCTAAACCGATCCTGCTCAATCCCAGCTTCAAATCAATGCAGTCTGACCTAGCATTTGTCTCTAAACTGTACTTCAAAGATCTAAAATACCGTCGATTTAGCCTGAAGGCTGACCAGAAGTCCCGATTATACGAGCGTGTTCTTTCGTTACTTGGCGTTTCTAATTGGAGTGACCATGAACACCACTCATTGCTGACAGGCCATTTACTTGAAAGCGCAAATAGCTGGGCGGCACCACGAGCTCTTTTTGACTCGACGACCGAATATCTGTCCCACAACAAGATTGCAATTCCCGCCTACAGCACACTGCAGAAGCTCATCAGCCAAGTTCTGATACAACACCAGAATGCTTTACATGAGCGCGTGAAAGCCGCTTGCCCCAAAGGCCTGAAGACCATGCTCTCTGAGCTACTGTGTGGCGAGAATGCCTTTACGTTACAACACCTGCGCCAAGGTGCACGCAATTTCACAGGCACTGAACTAAACAAAGAGCTTCAAGTTTATCATCACCTTCAGCCTTGGATCGTTGAAGTCACTCAAGTGCAGGAAAGCCTGGGGCTGTCGCAAATGAACCTACATTATTTCGCCAGCCGCGTGGATTACTATGGTGCCAAACTCAAACGGCAATCACCGCTCAATCAGCAGTTGTACCTGTTAAGCTATCTGCAACATCGACATCAGCAATGTTTGGAAAGAATCGCTGATGGTTTTATCCATCATGTACGGCAAGTGAAGGCTCGTGCCAAGGCAATGGCCAAGGAACAAGTCTATAAAGATTGGCAGAAAGCTGCTCGGAATGTCGAAAAAGCTGCAGGTGTTTTTCAGTTGTTTTTGGAAGAAGATGTTGAACCGGACACTCGCTTACAATCGGTCCAGCAGCAGGCTTTTAAGGTACTTAATGCCAAAGATCTCACCTCTGTCTGCCAGTACTTGAGCAGTCAAAAGAAGTCTGCAGATGAGTCTTATTGGCAGCAACTGGATGGAGAATCAACGCTACGCACAGGGTTGCTACGATCATTGTTCTGCTGTTTACGAATTGAAGGTGCAGATAAAACACAGCGACTGGCGCGAGTGCTAGATCAAGCCAGATTAGATTTGGTAGCCAATCATAAGCTCAGTGATGCCAGTCTGGATCGCCGTTTACCACAAAAACAACTACTCCCATTGTTGCTGAATAAAGATGATAGCCTCAATAAAGGCCGTTATGAATGGTACCTTTATCTGCAGATTCCCGACCGATTGCAAGGTCAGCTGTTGATGCCAGACGTTATTAAATACCGGGCTTTGGATGCAGATTTAGTTAAACCAAAGTACTGGAAACAAGAAAAGCAAAGCTTGTTAGAATCCACTGCACAGGAAAAGCTGATGGCCAATCCTGCATCGCTCATAACCAATATGGCTACCGAACTTGATATGCGTCTGGACGAGGTGAGCCACTATCTGGAAGAAACGGACAACCGAGACATTATCCTGAAGCAAAAAGGAGGTAAACGACACTGGAGGTTGCCCACTGCGAGCAAGAAGCACTTGGTCAATAACCCTTTCTTTGGGCAGATGCGTTCGGTAGACATCGCCGATGTTCTGCGAGTGGTCGACCGAGATACAGGTTTTATCGATGACTTCGAGCACGTCTTAGGTATGAACACTAAAGGTCGGCAGTTCGAAGTGGATTTATTGGCGATAATGGTTGCGAATGCGACCAACCAGGGAATCTATGGTATAGCAGAGATCTCTGATCGTAACTATGAACAGTTAAGCACCATTCAGGCTAATTACTTGCGGTTAGAAACTCTTAGTAACGCTAACGACCGTATTAACAATGCAACGGCCAAATTACCGATCTTCAAACACTACTACATCCAGGAAGGCATTGTGCATGTCAGCGCCGACGGGCAGAAATTCGAAGCCAAAAGGGAAACCTTCCGCACTCGGTACTCCTCAAAATACTTCGGTACAGCCAAGGGGTTATCGAACGTAAGCCTCAACGCCCATCACATGGCGATCAACAACCGAATTATCGGTTCTAACGAGCATGAAAGCCACTACCTGTTCGACCTTCTGATGAACAATAGATCTGAAATAATCCCGGACGTTGTGTCGACGGATACTCATGGGGTTAACCACATTAATTTTGCACTCCTGGACTTGTTTGGTTACCAGTTTGCGCCTCGATACGCCAAAGTTGGAAGCGTGATCGAAAAGATGTTTAATATCACCACGGATAAAAACGACCGCCTTCAGCTCAGCCTGAAAAAGCCCATTAATATCAAACGCATCATGGAGCACTGGGACACCATCCAACGCATCGCAGTCTCACTGGCACAGCGCAAAACGGATCAAGCCACCTTGGTGCGAAAACTTTCATCTTATAAAAGTAACCACCCCTTACTTGAAGCATTTACCGAATACAACCGATTAGTAAAAGCTCGATATTTGCTGAGCTACATTGATGACCCTGAGCTGCGTAGTCATGTGCAAAAAGCACTGAACCGCGGTGAAGCCTATCATCAGCTACGCCGAGCGATTAGCCAGGTGAATGGTGACCGATTCCGTGGTAACAGCGATGAAGAGATCGAGCTGTGGAATGAATGCGCTAGATTAATGGCCAATGCCATCATCTACTTCAACTCCAAAGTTCTCAGTAACCTGCTGCAAAGCTTTGAGCATCAGGGCAAAGACAAGCAAGCGGAGACCATTAAGCGAGCATCTCCGGTCGCATGGCAGAGCATCAATCTGAAGGGTAAATACCTGTTCAATCAGTCTAGTGAAATGCTGGATATTGAGTATCTGATGGCGCCGATTGAGGAATATATACCGTTCCTGGAAAAGTAATGCACCTCTACAGCCTAGGAATAGCAAGGCCTACAGAGCGAATTGCAATATTTGGCGGCAAAATCCCTAGAACCCCTTACGGGAGAGACGCTGGATACTACTGCGGGCAAGAGCGTAGTAGGCGTTTCTGGTTTTCTGATCGGTGGCTTTGCGAGTGGTGGTCCCATAGGTGCGTTGGCTGGCGCTGGTCTTGGCTGGATTCTGGGTGATAAAACTCAGGAAGCTCTGGGTGTTGGCGGCAAGGCGTATCGAGTGACGACAGAAAGCGGTGAGGAAATTGTCGTACGTTCCCCCAATAAACACTGGGAAAACGGTGATCAGGTTCGGATTGTGGGCAACCGTTTGGTTGCGGAATCTTCAGTGCTGGAAGTCAGTAGTCGTTGATTTGGGTGTGATAGGGCGGGATTCCGGAAGAATGGGCTGTAAAACCTACGCGTTTTTACAGCCCTTCGAGTGCCGGTTCTAATTGCGGGAAAACTTGAAGTCTATTTTTGATGTTCGATAAACTCTCTCAAAATCGTAGCCCCTGCTGACCATCCCTTGTTTTCTGCTGTCTGTGCCGTTTTAAGTTGAGCCTTCTCTTGTGCCACTACATAAGCAAAAAATTCAGCGTGCTCTATCGGGGCCGCTTCTTTCAATGCGGCAAGTTTTTCCATGTAGGGCTGTATGATAGCCACAAGCATGCCCGCTGTAATAGGTATAACCGAGGAGACATAACCGGTTAACTTTCCGCGTGTGCGTGTGAACAGATTGGGTTGGTAGTCCAAGTTAAGTTCACTTTTCATGCGCTCGTAACGGCCTCTGTTCAGTTTTTCCAGTTGAAAGTACGCTTGATAGAACTCCCCCATGGGAGAGCCTACTCGGTTCTTGGCTATGATTTGAGTGGAAAGATAAGCAAATACACGATTGTTGTATTCGGCTTTTAGCAGCTTCCGGTATATCTCGTCGTTGTCATTGGCATACACCAAGCCAGGCATGAGTAACGCTGCTAGATAAGTAAAAGCCAGATATTTTTTTATCTTCATTCTTTGTCCATACGATGTTGGATTTTCTCAGTGATTATCCTCTAGCGACTTGTTACCCCTATTTAAGTGCTCGAAGAGCTTCAATGATTGCGGCCCTCTCACTGGGGTCTTTTACCCCGCCAAAGCCCATAGTAGTGCCTGGTACGGTGCCGGCTGGGTCTTTCAAGAAACGATCAAGAGTGGCTTCGTTCCAAGTCAGGTCGCTCTCTGATAAGCCAGATGAATAATTGAAGTTATTGGCCGAAGCGGCGGGTTGTCCGTATCTGCCTCTGAGATTGGGGCCTACGCTTGCTTTTCCGGATGTATCTGTGGAATGACACACGGTGCATTGATCAAGGGTAGTGTCTTCGTTGACACCGGCTATCGGTTTTTCTGTGTCATACGTTGGTGTCGTACGTGCGTTTAAAAGACGCGCAACACTTTGGCCGACTTGGTTGCCCGTTGCAATGGCACCGTCGATAAATCCACGCCAGCCCAAATCAATATCACCGCCGGCAAAATGCACGCGGCCTTGAGGTTCGCGTAGTGCGGGAATTGAATCTTTTAACTGACCCTTTTTCAGAACGCACCAGGTGCCTTGAGAGTAGGGATCGAGGTGCCAGTCATAATGCAGAGTGTCCACCACATCCACGTCCGGCAGAAAACGGCGAAGTAGTTTCTGCACTTGCTGGTGGTCGTTGGGGTCTATTTGTGACGGATCGGTGGAAAATGCCACAAAAATTGTACCTTCCTTTGGACTGGCCATAGTCATAATGGCGCTTATGGGCTCTTCCTCTGACGCCAGCATAAAGGTGGGCTCTACATTCTGTCGGATGCGAATGTAAAACTTTACTCCTGAACCAGCATGACCTTCCTCGGATGCCTTTATTTTCTGTGGTGACAACGCAGGTGAAAATTGAATCGTGGATAGTACATTCATCGGGACGGCGCTGATTGTGGACCGGCAAGTGAATGTTTTTCCTGTACTGGTGACTATTTTTACGTGATCTCCAAGGTCATGAACTTCCTTCACTGGCGTACCCAGTTCCACGTCGGGGCGACCATCGTCCAGCATTGCATCGATCAAGCTTCGCGTACCGTGTTTAAAACTATAGCGAGAGACGCTATCACTGTAACGAGCAATATCACTACCAATGAGGGACCACCAGCGTTGCATTTCTACATAGCTGGCTTGATCAAAATCCCCATGAACGGCAGAACCCAAGAGGCCCTCGATGATAGGTGACAAGGAAGGCGACAGGTCCATTTGATTGAGACGATCGCGAACCGATAGGGTGTCAGCGTTATGCCAATTATCGGTGCTGAAAGGATCGTAGGGCAGAGGAAAGGAGTGAGTGGCGCCGTCGTGAAATTGGTGCATCTGTTCATTGGCAATGGCAAAGCCTTGATAGGTAGCCAGCGGAGGGGATGGCTCACTTTCGGGAGCATTGTTCTCACAGACAGCCATTTTAATCAGTGGTGGGATACCGCTCATGCCTGCATCGCGGGCTTCGTCTCCGTCCCACCACAGTAAGTTGGGAATCGTTCCGGGGGTGGAATCCACTAATGGTAAATTGTAGCGATTAATCTCAGCAAAAACGTTAGGTTGAGTGGAGTGAACCCAGGCACCACCGAGCTCAAACAGTTTTCCATCGCGCTTTACCGTAAATGTGCGTCCGCCAAGGCGATTGCGGGCCTCTAATATCAATACTGATAACCCGGCTTGCCTAAGTTCTCGAGCCGCGGTAACTCCAGCGAAACCGCCACCAATGACAATGACATCATAGTCATATTTATCGCTTTCTGTGTCTGTGGAGCCCTTATTAGTCGCTGCATTAACGCTGATATTGGCCCCTGCAGTTAGGGCAACAGCACCGAGAGCTCCCAAACCATTTTTTAAGATGCTGCGTCGATTCAGGCCTTGCTTGCTTGTTTGATTATCTTTCTTAGCCACGATAAACACCTCTTTATAAATATTGATCAATATTTTTACACGGCTTATTAATATTGGTCAATATCTAATATACTGTCGCCATTGAGTGAGTTGTTATTGAGTTTGGGTATTAACGAGTATGCCAAAAATTGTAGACCATGAAGAAAGGCGCGCGGCGATTGCCCGAGGGGCGGTAGAGGCCATCGCTAAATACGGTATTCACAAGGTGACCATGATCAAGTTTGCCGAAGCTGGGGGCTGTACAGAGGGCATGGTCAATTATTATTTTGATAATAAAGATCATGTACTCCAGGCCGCATTAGAGCAAGTGATCGAATCCACCAAGGGGTCCTGGGGATTTTCCGTCTTAAAAAGACATAATCCTCTACAGCCCCCGTGGCTCCTGGCCTCCAGCGGGGTATTAACTTCCTCCTAGCCCTTAACTTGTCCCTTTCGGTTATTATGCTGAGCTTTTTAGGCATCAGATATGGCATATACCGAAAGGCTCCAGATCCTCATTGACTCAGAAATCAATGATTTGTACAGCCCTCCCAGTTTCACCCTCGAAGAACGTCGATTTTACTTTACTCTGAATGAGATGGAAGCCCGTGTCGCCAACGCTATCCGTAGCCGGGCTCACCGCTGTTTCTTTGTCGCTCTGTTGGGTTACTTCAAGTCCAGGCCTGTGGTTCTGAGTCCGAGTTTTGGCGATGTCGAAGAGGATTTGCGGTTTATCGCCAAAGAACAGTTGCCTGGTCCCGGTATCAGGCGCTTCTCATTGGATCAAAAGCAAAAGGATCGCCTATACCAGAAAATATTTGATCTCCTCAATTATCAAAAATGGCGGGATAGACAGGATCGAGGTTCCTTAATCACTCACTTACAGCAAACAGCTAAGTCGTGGGTTGAACCCCGGTATTTGTTCGATGCAACCACCGAGTATTTATCACTGCGTCGTATTGCAATTCCCAAATACACGGTGATGCAGACCGTGGTAAGCCAGGCGATGAAACAGGAACGAGAGCGTATTACTGCTTCGCTGCAAAACCAGTTATCAGGGAGGTTGTCGACTGAGCTCGCAAACTTGGTGGACGGAAAAGGGGCATTGCCTCTGTCTAAATTGAGGTTGTCTGCCAAGAACTTTACTCCTACGGAACTGGAAAAGGAGCTCAAGGTGAAACGATTAATCGAGCCTTGGATGAGTGAAGTTAACACCGTGGTTAAAGCCTTGTCGCTCTCAATAAAAAACCAACAGCACTTTGCTTCGATGGTTGATTATTATGGAAGTAAGATCAAGCGTTTTGACCGAGCTATTCAACAGCTATATTTACTGTGCTATCTGCAGGAGCGTGCCGAGCAAAATAGTGAGCGTCTGGCCGACGGTTTTGTCTACCACATTCGGAAAGTCCATGAGCAGGCCAAAGTGTACGCGAAAGAGGCAGCCTACCGGGACTGGGAAGGCGCTGCTGCCAATATCAGCAAGGCTGCGGAATTGCTCCATCTTTTTATTGATAACTCCATCGATGAAAAACAGCCTTTTGGTGCTGTAAAACGGGAGGCTCAAAAGCTGCTTAAATGTCGGGATATCGAGTCATTGTGCCTGTATCTTAACAAGCAAAAACGCGCACTTGATGATTATTACTGGGAATACTATGACCAACAAAAGCCGCTGTTAGAGAAGGTGCTACGGCCAATCTTCCAGTGTCTAGCCTTCCAGGCTACTGAGAACACACAGGCCCTGGCTACACAGCTAGCCGTCACTAAGGGCGAGTTAGCCACTGGTGCTATTCTCCAAACCATGAACCGACGGCTAATTCAGCCCAAACAGAAGGCATACCTTATTGATCAGGAGAACAACGTCCTACCGGATCGTTTTGAGTGGCTCCTATATCTGCAGATTCCCAGCAAGCTGAATGGACAGCTCTATCTCCCGACCGTCATTAAGTTCCGTTCTCTCCAGGATGATTTGGTCAGCAATGAGCGCTGGAAAGGCAAAAAGACGCTGATCCAACAATCCATGTTGCCTCGCCTGACGGCGAAACCCAGCAAACTAATCGAGACTTTATCCTGTGATCTCAACGATAAACTACAACAGGTCAGTCGGCGCATCGAAAACGGTGACAACCAAAACGTTATCCTGCGCAATCGCACCGGTAAAACAAAGTGGCGGCTGCCCTCAACCGGTGTTAAAAGTATGCTGAACAACCCGTTCTTTGACCAGATAAAACCGATTAATATTACCGATGTACTGCGCTACGTGGATCAGGAGACTGGCTTTCTGGACAACTTTGAACATGTACTACCTGTCCAGTCGAAAGGCCGTGCGAATGTTAATGATCTGTTGGCCGTTATTATTGGTAACGGCACTAATTACGGGCTGTACGGCATGGCCAATATCTCCGACCGGGCGTATGACCAACTAAAAGGTATCCAAGCCAATTACCTGCGGCCGGAGACGCTAAATAATGCCAATGATGTAATCAACAACTCGGTCGCCAGGCTGGCCATCTTTAAACACTACAATATCCAGGAAGACCTCATCCATGCCAGTGCCGATGGGCAAAAGTTCGAGAGCCGGTTGGAGACTTTTAAAACCCGGTACTCCTCAAAATACTTTGGTACTAACAAAGGCGTCTCGGCCATCACTTTGATAGCCAATCACGCAGCGCTAAACGCCAAGGTGATTGGCTCCAACGAACATGAATCCCACTACATCTTTGATTTGTTGCAAAGCAATACATCAGAGATACAACCCGATGTATTATCGACCGATACCCATGGGGTTAATCATGTAAATTTTGCCTTGTTGGATCTGTTTGGCTACACCTTTGCCCCCAGATATGCCCAGTTCGGCAAGGTCATTGAAGAGATGTTCAAAGTCAGTGAAAACAAAGACCAGGGCGTAACACTGAGTTTAAAAAAGCCGATTAAAACAGACCTCATCATTGAGCACTGGGATACCATCCAGCGTATTGCCATCTCGCTTCAGGAGAAAAGTACCACACAAGCGATTCTGGTTCGCAAGTTATCTGGTTACAGCAAAAGCCACCCGTTATTACAGGCCCTGACTGAGTACAACCGTATGATCAAGGCCATGTACTTACTGGACTATATCGACGATGCTAGTCTCCGGGGATATGTACAGCGAGCACTGAATCGAGGCGAGGCCTACCACCAATTACGCCGTGCTATCGCATCGGTTAATGGTAACCGATTCCGAGGTTCGTCAGATTATGAAATCAGCTTGTGGAATGAATGCGCGAGGTTGCTCACCAACGCCATTATTTACTTCAACTCAATGATACTGACCCGTTTACTGAGGCACTTCGAGGGCATTGGCGATGAAGAAAAGCTGGGGATTACAAAGCAGGTGTCGCCGGTGGCTTGGCACAACATTAATCTGAATGGGACTTATAGCTTCGACTTTGAACAAAACCTGATCGATATCGAGGAAATAATGCGGCCGATTACCGAAACTGGAGGAAATGTCTAAGTTAATACCCCTCTGGAGACCAGGAACCACGGGGGCTGTGTAGTATTATGTCTTTTTAAGACGGAAAATCCCCAGGACCCCAATATGGCTACCGAACTTGATATGCGTCTGGACGAGGTGAGCCACTATCTGGAAGAAACGGACAACCGAGACATTATCCTGAAGCAAAAAGGAGGTAAACGACACTGGAGGTTGCCCACTGCGAGCAAGAAGCACTTGGTCAATAACCCTTTCTTTGGGCAGATGCGTTCGGTAGACATCGCCGATGTTCTGCGAGTGGTCGACCGAGATACAGGTTTTATCGATGACTTCGAGCACGTCTTAGGTATGAACACTAAAGGTCGGCAGTTCGAAGTGGATTTATTGGCGATAATGGTTGCGAATGCGACCAACCAGGGAATCTATGGTATAGCAGAGATCTCTGATCGTAACTATGAACAGTTAAGCACCATTCAGGCTAATTACTTGCGGTTAGAAACTCTTAGTAACGCTAACGACCGTATTAACAATGCAACGGCCAAATTACCGATCTTCAAACACTACTACATCCAGGAAGGCATTGTGCATGTCAGCGCCGACGGGCAGAAATTCGAAGCCAAAAGGGAAACCTTCCGCACTCGGTACTCCTCAAAATACTTCGGTACAGCCAAGGGGTTATCGAACGTAAGCCTCAACGCCCATCACATGGCGATCAACAACCGAATTATCGGTTCTAACGAGCATGAAAGCCACTACCTGTTCGACCTTCTGATGAACAATAGATCTGAAATAATCCCGGACGTTGTGTCGACGGATACTCATGGGGTTAACCACATTAATTTTGCACTCCTGGACTTGTTTGGTTACCAGTTTGCGCCTCGATACGCCAAAGTTGGAAGCGTGATCGAAAAGATGTTTAATATCACCACGGATAAAAACGACCGCCTTCAGCTCAGCCTGAAAAAGCCCATTAATATCAAACGCATCATGGAGCACTGGGACACCATCCAACGCATCGCAGTCTCACTGGCACAGCGCAAAACGGATCAAGCCACCTTGGTGCGAAAACTTTCATCTTATAAAAGTAACCACCCCTTACTTGAAGCATTTACCGAATACAACCGATTAGTAAAAGCTCGATATTTGCTGAGCTACATTGATGACCCTGAGCTGCGTAGTCATGTGCAAAAAGCACTGAACCGCGGTGAAGCCTATCATCAGCTACGCCGAGCGATTAGCCAGGTGAATGGTGACCGATTCCGTGGTAACAGCGATGAAGAGATCGAGCTGTGGAATGAATGCGCTAGATTAATGGCCAATGCCATCATCTACTTCAACTCCAAAGTTCTCAGTAACCTGCTGCAAAGCTTTGAGCATCAGGGCAAAGACAAGCAAGCGGAGACCATTAAGCGAGCATCTCCGGTCGCATGGCAGAGCATCAATCTGAAGGGTAAATACCTGTTCAATCAGTCTAGTGAAATGCTGGATATTGAGTATCTGATGGCGCCGATTGAGGAATATATACCGTTCCTGGAAAAGTAATGCACCTCTACAGCCTAGGAATAGCAAGGCCTACAGAGCGAATTGCAATATTTGGCGGCAAAATCCCTAGAACCCCTATTGGGTAATTGTTTCTTTTCCCTCCAATAAAAAGACGGCATCTTTTTTAGTGT
>ERZ1027231.189-NODE-189-length-28803-cov-17.210589_pt1 | contig 28803 bp, 25 predicted proteins | sample MGYA00520866_ERZ1027231 | MGnify/ENA primary metagenome ERZ1027231 (study PRJEB33311, sample SAMEA4378411) | marine metagenome | biome: Marine biome; feature: Fjord; material: Water | collected 2014-07-20T08:00:00Z/2014-07-... | depth 75 m ...
TTTTTCGTTTTGGCGGTGAGGAATTTGTTGTTATCTTGCGCAGTGAAAATAGAACTACGTGCGAAGTAGCACTGGAGCGGCTACGAGAAAAAATTGCCAAATACAACTTCCCCCGAGTGGGCAGCGTGACGATTAGCATTGGCGTAGCCGAATTAATCAGCGATATCTTCCACGTCACCTTAATGGATTATGCCGACAAAGCTTTGTATCACAGCAAAGATAGTGGGCGCAACCAAACCACTTTCTTTGAAGACTTAGTGACGACCGGTAAAGCGAAGGAGCAGGAAATAAGCGAAGGCGGCGTGCACTTTCTGTGAAGAATTTTGAAAAGTTTTTTACGGGGGCAGGTAGAAACTCCCCTAAGAATGCCCGCTACAAAAAGGCCGCAGGTGCAGGAGTGGGTGCCTTTTAAATTCCAGTGTTTCTCAATTTGTTAATCTATAATTTGGATAGTGAATACAGTTCAATATAGGCACAGCTTATGTCCAGCTTCATTCAAAGAATAATGGTAGCGGTTGCCACGTTATTACCTACCTTGTTAATGGCAGAAAACCTCATTTTCTACGCAGGAGATCCACCTCTTTCTTATGCTGAAAGTGATCGGCCTCAAGGGCTTTATTTTGACATTGTGACGGCTGTTTTTAATGATATGGGCATTAAGTATGATGTTACAACGGTCCCATTTAAACGCGCTTTAATATATGCCTATGAGGGAAAAGGTATTGTTGTTGGTATTTATAAGACAAAAGAACGATCTGAAAATCTCGACTATTCCAGTTCATTTTACGATTCTAAAGTGGTTCTTTTTGTTCACAAAAAAACAAGTTTTTCCTTTTTGTCGATGACAGATTTAACGGGCAAGACAATCGCCACAAAGGTGGGCTGGAGTTATGGGGAAGAGTTTGATAAGGCTAGGGATCAATTAAAATTTCAAAGCATCGGCGCAGAGGCTGAACAAAATTTCAGGTTGGTTATTACCGGGCGAAGAGATGCTTTTATAGATAATCGCATTTCTGGAATAACGACGATAAAAAAAATGGGCATCATGGATGAAATTGAAATATTGCCTCGGCCTGTCAATATTGGTTCGCACTACCTTGGGGTTAAAAAGAACACTCATTCCAGGTTACTTAAACGCTTTAATCAACACCTGAAGAAACTAAAATCAGAAGGTCGTTATGAAGATATCATAGCAAAGTACCTTTAATTCAAAGTCATCACTTTTTTAGGGTGGTATCATGTAGATACAAAGTATTAATTTATCTTTTCGAGCCTTGGTACAATCCACTATGAAAAATTTACTATGACAAATCCACAGCCTCAGAAAACGGCCTCGACACTATCAACTATCTCCACGCTCGACGATCTTGCGAAGTTGGCAAACTATTCCTTCATGGACTCGCTAAACTGTGATCCGGATGCCACAGAAAACGGTGTCGACTACGCTCCGCGACAGGTATTCACTGGCCATTATGTGCCCGTTAAACCTACACCTATCCAAGACCCAGAGTATGTAGCCCACAGCAAAACCCTTTTTACTGAGCTTGGTTTCGCCGACAGCATGGCAGCTTCCCCTGAATTCATGCGCATGTTCTCTGGCGATGTCTCTGACGTTCCAGCGCCTCTACGTAAGGTGGGCTGGGCCACTGGCTACGCACTTTCCATCTACGGCACTGAATACACCCAACAATGCCCGTTCCAAACCGGCAACGGCTATGGCGACGGTAGGGCAGTGTCGGTACTTGAGGCCGTTATTAATGGGCAACGCTGGGAAATGCAGCTAAAAGGTGGTGGCCGTACGCCATATTGCCGCGGCGCCGACGGTCGCGCTGTCTTGCGCTCGAGTATTCGCGAGTTTTTGGCACAAGATCACATGCACGCGCTGGGCGTGCCCACATCACGCTCTTTGAGTTTGTACGTTTCAAAAACAGCTACGGTACAACGCCCTTGGTATTCGCAAGGCTCTCGCTCAGAGAATCCCGACATGATGATATCTGAAGCCGTCGCCATCTCCACACGTGTTGCACCGTCGTTCATTCGTGTGGGCCAGCTGGAGCTTTTCGCTCGCCGTGCCCGTAAAAACGAACACCCAAAAGCCATGGAGGAACTCGAAAAAATTGTATTGCACTTGATTGATCGTGAGTACAAAGACGTTGTTGATAGCCAACTCACTACCCCACAAAAAGTGGTGTTGCTGGCGCGCGAGTTTCAAAGCCGCCTCACGTCACTGATAGCCAACTGGATCCGTGTTGGCTTTTGCCAGGGCAACTTTAACAGCGACAACTGCGCCGCCGGTGGTTTTACCCTTGATTATGGTCCCTTTGGCTTTTGCGATGTGTTTAACCCGTATTATCAGCCTTGGACAGGGGGTGGTCGTCATTTCTCGTTTATGAATCAACCACATGCTGCGCAAAAAAACTTTGAGATGTTTTGTTCGGCATTGCGGCCGACGCTTTTGTCCCATACAAAGGAATTGCAAGAGCTCGACAAAATTAAAAGTGAATTTTCGAAGGGCATGAATGCGCAAATGGAAAAGATGTGGGCTGCCAAGTTGGGGCTGAATCTGGGTCTAGACCTGGATAGTGGCACTTTGAACAATGAGCTGTTTAGCGAACTAGAAACACTCATGATGCAAACGCCGGTAGATTACACAATTTTCTTCCGCGAACTCTCGTCGATCCCCGACGACATTGGCCCACTCAAGAAAAGTTTCTACATTAGTTCGACACAAGATACTCAAGAGATGGATAAGCGCTGGGAAGAATGGCTTGAAAAATGGAAAGCACTGCTCAATAGCGCCAATGACGAAAATGCTAGGGCACCCCGATCCAATGAGGAAATCTCTAGGCAGATGAAGCTGGTTAACCCAAAATACATTTTACGAGAGTGGTTTGTGGTGCCGGCTTATCAGCAAGCAACGAAGGGAAATTACGCTTTAAGTCGAGAGCTGCAGGAGGTGATGACCAACCCATATGCAGAGCAGTCGAAGGAAATGGAAGATAAATACTATCGCTTAAAACCGCCTGAGTTTTTTGAGGTGGGTGGCTTGTCCCATCTTAGTTGCTCGTCGTGATTGTTTGGAGTTAAAAAAGTAGGGCGCGGGGGGTAGTTCAGTATGACATAAATGGGGTTGCTGTTTGGGTGACACTATTCACGGGTAAGCCAATTGTGAGGAATGTACTAGGCAAGTCCTGCCCACTCAAACTTTCTAAGGGCAAGACTTTAGAGACTCGTTAATTTACATAGCAGCTAAATAATTGTGCTATGTAATACTCTTCGCCAAATATTAAAATATTTCATCAAACGGATATTTAACGCTGATATTCAAGTTGAATCCTTCATAATTATCACCCACTCCGGCCATATAGCCGGTTTCCATGTTGACCTTAATTTTTCTCATTGGGGTGGGAACATCTACAGATAAAAAGAAATTGGCCCCCATTCCATCCAGATAAACCCCATCCAAACCATAAAAGAAGTTAGGGCTATGATTGATGCTGCTCATCACTCCTGCACTGGCAAAAGCATCAGTTCCATAACCAAGGCGGTAGCGGTAAATCATGCCGTTCACTTTTAAGTTTTCGTCCTGATACCCCAGTATAGGGTTATTTTCAGAGTCGCCACTGCTTAAAGTGTTGGTGCCCATTTGCCCAAATGAAACATATTTTAACTTACTGGGTTTAATTTCTTCTACTGAATCCCCTGCATTGATAAATGCCTTGCTTAAGTTGTAATTATTACTTAACGAAATTTCTCCTATCGAAAAATCTTTATGTACTCTTTTAATATTAACCTCAGCCAGTTTTTCACGGAAGGTCTCATCACCTTTAATGGCTTTTATATCTTTAAAAATGGCATAAGAGGATCCGTCGGTTACTCCAGAATTTTGTCCAAGGTTAATGGCTACTTTATTTTCAAGGATTGAAATTATCATTCCCTTATAACTGGCTATATTCTGGTCTTCGGCCAATTCAATGTAGTGGTCAGGCGATATGGATAAACGGCCTAATAATATTTGTGCGGTTGAATAAGTGGACTGAGTATGGCTCACCTGCACAATGCCGGTGGTCTCTTCTATAGAGCCAAAAGTTTCTCCCTGTTTGTTAGTGAGTTTTTCGCCGGGTTTGAATGTCCGAAATATTTGCCCTTCTTTAATGCCTGCGCTACTGCCCAAATTAAAGTAAATTAGTTCGCTGGTAGTCTTAACTACATTGCCCACTTCTGCCAATTTTACTTTTAGCATTAAAGGTAATTCAGTTTCCAAATTGGAGAGCATGGCTTGTGGGGAAGAGTCTTTTAAATCTCGTTCTATGTTTAAAATTAAATTACCGGTTTTCACTGAATATAACTTAATGCTTAAGTGAGGCACACTGGCTGCACTTGAAAACCAGCTCGACTCACCTTCGACGCTGTAAATTTTAGCGAGGGTAATAGCATCGGCTTTATCTTGATTCTCTGCGAGTAAGGCTTCCAGAGTTTGCTCCTTTCTGGTAGCTATGTTGCCTGCGCTGTGCCAGTGCTTAAGTCGTTTAAATGATTGACTGAGTATTTGTTTGAATTGCCCCGCATGGGGTTGTAGCTCTTCATCCAGTTGAATATAAATTTGACTATTTTGTTGGGCTAGAGCGGGCGAAGTTAACAGGAAAAACAGAATTACCATGAACGGGCGGACCATACATTACTCCCTTAATGAGTCTCATATTGACCTTAGCCAATGTCTTAGTATATGGCGAATACACGGGCCTAATAATTACGGCCAAGAAAGACTTATTTCTTTGGGGTAATTATATCTTTAGATGTTTTTAGTCTATGGGGTGGGAAATTGTGGGGCGGGATTTTTCTATGCGTTAATTGCCAATCTGATTTGATACGGGAATTTTTGCAGGCTAAGAAGCGCAAATAAGTGTGCGATAAGATTGATTGGTAAGAGTTTAAAGCTCTGAGTTTCTATCATGTAGAAAAACTCACCGAGCCAAATTTCGAAGTGGTGAAACGTGATCTTCAAACGGCACACGTCGGCGCAGAAATGTTGCACCTTCAATAAATTCAGGTGCACTAATACGGTCCATCCTAAAATGCCGAAAGTCATTTCGTGTAGGATCCCAGGCCACTAAATACCATAGGGGTGGCAATATCAGCATGGCTTGCGGCTCAACATGACGCTGGGTGATTGTCCCTTTTACGTCACGATATTCAAAGCGTAGGTGTAGCTGTTGCAGGAAAGCAGTCTCGAAGGCGGGCAGCAGCGCGGGGTCCATGGCCCCCATATCGGATATGTTTACCTGCGGTGCCAGTTTGCCCACAAACACGCAATCTAAAAAACGGCGCAGGTCCCGTACCTTGTCTGCTGGCAATGCTTTTTCTATTTTACCAAGCCCAACATCAGCAAGCCCAGCGAAGGGCAAGCCTCCCACTGCACGCATGGAGGCTACGCTAATAAGCAGCGCAAACACTTCGGTCACCGATAGTCGCACTGTGGTCTGTACCGACCGTGCATCCAGTTGCAGGCCACCGCCGCGCCCAGGTTCAGAATGAATCACAAAACCCTCATCGCGCAGGGCACTAATGTCACGTAACACGGTGCGCTTGGATGCACCCACTTCTTGCGCGAGGGCAGCGACGGTGGACGTGCCGTTGCGGCGCAGGCTGCGCACTATGGCGTCTTGTCGTTGGCGAACATTCATTTGGAAATATTAGCATTCAATGGTGACAATATTTGTCACCATTATGGCATATAAATTATCTGTCCAGGTCAGTACGGAAACATCTCTGATCATTCTAAATAGATAAAGGCCTCATATAGATCCCATAAAGGCCTCATATTGGCCTCATAAAGGAGAAAAGCATGTTTAATCCAACCGACTTTCCCAAGCCCACTTTTATTTCAGTTAACGGTGTGGAGTTGGAAGTATTTGAAGCGGGTCGACAAAATGCAGGCAACCCCATTGTGCTGTGCCATGGCTGGCCAGAACATGCTTTTTCATGGCGTCATCAGGTGCCTGCCCTGGAGGCAGCAGGCTACCATGTGATTATCCCAAACCAGCGCGGATTTGGTAACTCGTCCCGGCCCACGAAAGTAACCGCCTATGACATTACCCACTTGTCGGGTGATCTTGTGGCACTGCTTGATCACTACGGTTACCAAGACGCCACCTTTATAGGGCATGACTGGGGCGCCATGGTGGTTTGGGGGTTGGCCTTATTGCATCCCAACCGTGTAAACAAAGTGATCAATTTGAGCTTGCCTTACCAAGAACGGGGCGACACACCTTGGCTTCAGGTGATGGCGCAATTTCTGGGCAGTGATTACTATTTTGTTCACTTTAATCAACAGCCTGGGGTCGCAGACGCCGTACTGGAAGAAAATACGTCCCGGTTCCTTCATAACCTGTATCGCAAGAACGAGCCGCTTCAGCAGCCTCAGCCCGGTAATGTCATGATTAATCTTGCCACTGCCGAAGCACCGCTGGGTGAACCTGTAATGAGCGAAAGCGAACTTGCAGTTTTTGTATCTGCTTTTGAAACATCTGGCTTTACCGGCAGTATAAATTGGTACCGAAACCTTGACCGAAACTGGCACTTGTTGGCAGATGTGAATCCCATCATTCAACAGCCTACGCTTATGATTTATGGCGAGCGGGATGTGATCCCGAAGTTTGAAAAACTTAACCAGTTTGTACCTAACGCAGAAGTAGTGAGTTTAGATTGCGGCCATTGGATTCAGGAGGAAATGCCTGAAGAAACAAACCAAGTGATTTTAAAATGGCTGGAAAAACAGAATGCCAATTAAGCTCAAGAGCATTTCTAAGGCTGACTGGTGTTCCTCAATAGGCGTATTTGACAATATAAACGATTTACTCGAACATCGTTGCCAAAATTAACGGTTCAACAATATTGAGCTAAATTAAATGGAATTTTAGAGGAGTAGGGAAACGTGTCTGATCTCGTATTTTTCTACACCCTCGTTAGGCATAATTAGTTGGAGCCATTAAATTTGGAATACTATTTCTCTCTTTGTCTATTCACATTTGTAGCAGGTATTACTCCGGGTCCAAATAACATGATGTTAATGACTTCTGGTTTAAACCATGGAATACGAAAATCAATTCCGCATTATTTAGGTATATGTGTGGGCTTTCCTGTCATGGTAGCGGCCATCGGATTTGGGATGGGGGCTGTGTTTTCCAAATATCCGAGTATTTATCTTTACTTAAAAATATCGGGCATTACTTACTTGGTTTATTTGGCGTGGAAAATTGCCAATGCCGGAAGCCAAAATGCGGCGCAAAAAACAAAAGAACCTTTTTCTTTTATCCAAGCGGCTGCTTTTCAGTGGCTAAACCCAAAAGCTTGGGCAATTGCTATTGGTGCATTAGCAGCCTTTACCGCTAAGGAAAATTTTACAGCAAGCGTATTGACGGTAATCTTCGTCTACCTGGTTATGGGTTTTATCTGCATGGGGGTTTGGCTAAAACTAGGTCAAAGTCTAAAAATATTTCTACATACAAGAAATCGTGTTCAATTTTTCAATATAACAATGGCTGTATTATTAGTAATGTCAGTCATACCAATGGCACTTACCGGCATTAACAATGTGAGTTAACATGACTCTTCACGTTCAAACATGCTACCGGATCTTCGCAACCTGTCGTATTTTTAGAGTAGGGTAAATAAATCGCCATATACTTCAGCCCATTTTTCCCATTAAAAGCAAGGAGCCAAAATGACTAGAATATTTTCTTTAATACTGTGTGTAGGAATGCTATCCCTGGGGTTTAGCGCTACCTCTAATGCAGAGGATGTATTCAGACTAAGAATGTTTTTTGGCCTATCCATACCAGGTGGCGGTGCTGTGTCATTAGAAGAGTGGAACTTATTTCAGCAAGAAGAAATAATAAAAACTTTTGATGGTTTTAACGTTGTAGATTCAGTGGGTTATTACAAGGGTAAGCCTGAACGATCCAAAATAGTCACTGTAATTGTAAAGCAGCAAGATATTAAAAAAGCCAAAGAACTGGCCGCACTTTATTCTAAGAAATTTAAACAGGAGTCGGTCATGATTGTAAAAGTTCCCGTTTTAGAATGGAGCTTTATTGGTGCTGACTGGAAGGCTCAAGTTAATTAATGAGTGTGGTTAAGATCAGCAAGAGCGCGAGAGTCTGATCTTGCCTTTTGCCTTAAACGCACAAAACAAAACTTGCCCCTCGAACCTTCAGACTAAGCCACTGCTATGGAAAGCATTATCATTCCCTTGGCTATTTTTATCCAGAACTGTAATATACGCACCGGATTTAGCTGGTCGTTTTGTTGGCCTAATACTACAGACCATCCTTTCCGGCTTCTACAAAACAATCTGTTTATGTTGTGGTGGTAGCCGAAGTTGGACGCATGATTCATTAAAGGAATGAGAATTATCAAATATTTACTACTTTTAATTACAGCTACTACATTACTAATTTCCGGCTGCATTGATTTAAATGGCTCATCTAGCAGTGCAAATAGTAAATTCTATGGTACATGGGAATATCCATGCGAAATAGGCTATAACGGCACTGGCAGCTATGGCGGCATCTTAGAAATTTCTTCAGAGACTATTATTAGTACTTTTATCAACTATGAAAATGAAGACTGCACTGGAAGCACAGGATTTGAAGATAATCAAGAATATCAAATAAAATATGGTGAAAACGTTATAACTCCTAGTGGTATTGAAGCAACTGAACTAGATGTAAATGTTGAGTTTGATGATGGAGAGTTGCTGGTTTTCTTAGATCTTATATACCGAAATGGCAATCAACTTTACCTTGGCAATATTGAAGCCGCTGATACGAGAGCAACGGATATCGATTTCGATCGATATTTTACGTTAAAATAAATACGTCTAATCCATCTTGCTGTTAACGAGATAAAAATCTCATAGTAAGACAAGAATAAGTAATGCCGCATTCCTTTTATCCCTGCTGATGCGGCTTCACCTTTGTAGTTAATGTCTGAGGGGGCACCCTGACCCTCGACCCCAAGTGCATGGACAAAGTCTGTAAACATTTAATCAACAAAAAGAAGACAAGATGAATTTATACGCAATACACAGCGGCCGCATATTATTGGGCTTGTATTTTTTATTACCTGGTTTAATGAAATTTGTGCAATGGGACATGCATGTGGCGCTGATGGAAAAACACGGCATGGTATTGGTGCCCATCTTGTTGGCAGCCGCTGGCATTATTCAAATTTGTGCCAGTCTAATGATTCTGTTGAACCGCTTCATCACACCAGCAGCATTAATTTTGGCAGCAATGGTGATGGTGATCAATATTACCCTGCATGATTTTTGGAATTACAGCGGCACGGAAGGCGCCCACGAATTACAAAATTTCTTTAAAAATCTGGGCATAGTGGGCGGCTTATTACTGATGGCGGGATTCAATTACCAAAAACCGAATCAGGCTCAAACTCTGTTATAAGCAGGCTTTTGGGTTTCTAGTTATGGCGGTTTGAAAAGCTTGATCTGAATAACTTGACCTGAATAATTGGAAGAACGGCCAAACAAGCGTATGTTGTGGGCTGAATTTTTGTTGTGCTTTAAACCACTAATAATGGTTGCACCCCTAGGTATGGTTTCATGCGACTTTTAAAAACGGCTTTTCACCCTGATATATCTCCTGAAGATGTCTTGGCCGCAAGTAATGTGCTAATTGAGCGCCACGCGGCTCGGGCCATTGTGGTTAAGGGTGATCAAATTCTGCTGTTATACACCCAACGCTATCACGACTACAGCTTGCCAGGTGGCGGCATAGATGAGGGTGAAGATGAAATTGCGGGCCTAATACGTGAACTAAAGGAAGAAACCGGGGCGCAGGGTGTGCGTAATGTAAAAGCATTTGCACGCTACGATGAATACCGCCCTTGGTACAAGCATGACGCCGACATTATCCATATGATCTCCCATTGTTATGTGTGTGACATTGATGAAGCGCTGGGTGATACGGCGTTTGAATCACATGAGGTGAGCAATGGCATGACACCACTATGGATGAACATTCATGAGGCCATAAACCATAACCAAGATGTGATCGCCAATAGTGACAAAAAAGGCCTCTCAATCGAGCGGGAGACCTTTATGTTAAAGGTGATTGCGCAGGAGTTGGTAGGGCGTTGAGCCCCATTGTAAGTGATCAATTCTACTAACTAAATTCTTCTAACTTAATTCCTCTAACTCAAGACGCATAAATACGCTAAAATGGCGGCTATTATCCAGTCTTGAGCCCCTTATATTAATGAGCATTGCCACCACCGCGCCAGCCAGCAACACCTCCTTTGACAAGCTGGGCCTTATTCCCCCTTTGTTAGCGCGTTTAACCGAGCTTGAATATCAGCATCCCACGCCTATTCAAGCCCAGGCTATTCCCAGTGTATTAGCGGGTCGTGACCTCATTGCAGGGGCCAATACCGGTTCGGGTAAAACCGCGACTTTTGCATTGCCCTTATTGCAAAAAATAAGTGAGCAACAGCTGAGCGCTGAACAATCACCCACTAACACAGGCTCTCATAGTAAAAGAGGCGGCAACTATGTTGCCGGTCTGGTGTTGGTGCCTACCCGTGAATTAGCCAAACAAGTGGCCGACAGCATTCGCTCTTATGCGGTGCACTTTAACGGCGCCATTAAAACGGTGGCAGTGTTTGGTGGGGTATCGGTGAATACTCAAATGCAGGCGCTACGCGGCGGAACCGATATTTTGGTAGCCACCCCAGGGCGCTTATTGGATTTAATCTCAAGCAATGCCATTAAGCTTTCTAAGGTTAAAACCCTAGTACTGGATGAAGCCGACCGCATGTTAAGCCTAGGGTTTACCGAGGAGCTAACCGCGCTATTGGCGCTTATGCCAAATAAAGTGGGGCCTAATCAAAAACAAACCTTATTGTTTTCAGCCACCTTTCCCGAGCAAGTGACACAGTTAACCACCGAATTGCTTAACAACCCAGTTGAAATACAGGTGCAAAGCAGCGACGCCAGCACTCTGGTACAGCGTGTATTTACCGTGAACAAGGGTGAAAAAACAGCCGTTTTAGCCCATTTAATTCAGCAAAATCAATGGTCACAAACCCTTATTTTTGTGAACGCCAAAAACAGCTGTGAACACTTGGCCGACAAACTCTCTAAGCGTGGCATTGCCGCCGAAGTGTTTCACGGGGATAAAGGCCAGGGTGCGCGTAGCCGTGTGCTTGAGGCATTTAAAGCCGGTGAAATTGAAGTATTAATTGCAACCGACATTGCGGCCCGTGGCCTAGATATTGAAAAACTGCCGGTGGTGATTAATTTTGATTTGCCAAGAAGCCCAACCGATTACATGCACCGTATTGGTCGAAGTGGTCGTGCCGGTGAAGTGGGTTTAGCATTATCGCTGATTGACCATGATGATTATCATCATTTCAAAATCATCGAAAAGAAAAACAAGATCTGGCTTGAACGCGAAGAAGTGATAGGTTTTGAAGTGGATGAATCTCTTATTGATGAAACTTCAGCTGATAAACCCATGGCGGCGCCAGCAGGCACAGGTAAAAAAAAGGCTAAGAAAAAACGTCAAAATGAATCGAAAGTATATACCGATATTTGGGGTGGATATTCTGATCCTGACTAAAAGGCAAACTTAGAAAAAAATCTATGAAAAAATAAAGACGGTCATAGTTAGGAATAAGTCGGAAAGGTTATATTGAATGGCGCTGTATTTTAATACAGCGCCATTTTTATTTAAAAATTAATTATGTGCGGTACTTTGTGAAAAAATACAAGCATCAGCCTAAAGCGTTCTTTTTCCTAAAAGGTGTGATTAATTTTTAGGTATACCGAACGATAGGTGGGTTCTTCTGTGGTGCTATAGGCGTCTAAGGCATTGTCAGCGGTAAAGAATTGGTCTTCACGCTTTGAATCATTTGCAAGAAGATTCAGTGCCGTTAGATTGATCGATGTATTTTCAGTTAAATTAGTTTGTATGCTTAAATCGACACGACTCATTGAATCAATTGTATTTTTTTCAAATGATCCATCTGCTAATTCGTGTGTTTGTTTATAACCCCCTGCGTAGTTAATGCTTAACCCTATGGTGGATTTTAACTCTGCTAGCGACCAATCGATACCCAGGTTTCCTAGATGATCGGGTTGATCAAGAAAACGTCTTTTTTCTCCGGTGCTTGTGATGGTTACTTCAGTTTCAACTGCCGTTGCATTGAACCAGCCGGTAACATTATTTAACCCTATGTTATTAAGCGGTAGGCGAAATTCAACTTCGGCTCCCTTCATTTTACCGTCTCCACTATTTTGTTGTGTTGCCACAAAACGACCATCAACATTGGTGGTAATGGTTTCCAGTTTATCTGTAAAGCTACGGTCAAATACAGAAAGACTCACTAAACCACTATTTTCATAAAAGTAGTGTTCAAAAGATAAATCGATACCCACAATGCTTTCAGGAATTGAGTTGGGATTACCGGCAGTATCTGGGTCGGCGTAGGTACCATCTTCTTCAGTAATAGAGGGTGATAAGCTTCTTAAGTCGGGTCGGCGTAATGTTTTTGCAATTCCTAAACGAACATACGAGTCATCACTGATGGCTTGCCTTAGATTAAATGAAGGCAAAAAATAGATTTTGTTTTCAGTGGTGGTATTGTCAGAAAAATCTGTGGTTTCGGTTTTTGAGTCTTCTGCACGTAATCCCAGGGTTATGCTATTGCCTTCACCCTTGATTCCACTAAATAGTGAAAAGGAATCTTGCACATATAAATGATTAATTGATTCGCTTATTTCATATACGCCGTCTGCATCTGGATCTTTAATCTCGCCATTTTTTACTTCGCTGTTATTTTCTTTTCGACCTTCTTTTGATAAACCTAAGCCATATTCTAAAGTGTGCTGCCCAACTTGATGCTGGGTTTTAAAGCCAAACTTGATAAGATTTAAATCGATACTTTGTCCACGTTGTTTTGTGTCGGTTAGAGTATTTTCAGCATCAAAACTATCTTGGTCTCGAGTAGTATCTTCGTAGCCATCTTGCCAATCTATATAGCTTGTTAATTTTATGGTGTCTGATACTTGAGTATCGAGTTTGGTATAAAACCCAATATTTTGTCGGGTGCGTTTACGATACTCTTTTGACTGCTTTTCAACTTCTGTTTGATCGTCGCTTAGTGATTTTTTAATATCATCTCTAAATTCAGTGGTTTGTAAAAAAGTAGGTTCAAAAGAAAGTGAATTAGCATGATTAAGCGTAATATCGACGGTGGGAACTAGGTTGATTTGTTCATAGCGACGTTCATTAATTTTTATTTCTCCGCCATCCGCTTTACTCTCTGCGGTATATTCGAGCACATCTTTACTTTCATTGCGGCGCTGTTGTTGAATGCCACCTGCCAATGTTACGGCAATGGTGTCATTGGCGAAGCCGTATTGAAAAGTAACATCGCCTGTTTCACCATTGTCTTGCAGAGAACCCAAGCCTATGCCCACTGAATTAGGCAGATGTTCACCCTGTTTCAAAACAATATTAACCGAGCCAGCAGCCCCTTGCCCATCTTGATTTGCCAAGGGTGTATGCGAGATTTCAATGCGTTCAACCATGGAGCTAGGAATACGGTCCACTTGTACAGAGCGTGATGAACTACTATCGATGATGCGACGACCATTAATGGTTACCTGAGTATATTCGGCACCCAGCCCTCGAAGTTGTATTTCCCGCGCACGGTTAGCGCCATCAAAATAAACACCAGAGACACGACGCAGTGCATCCCCTAAAGGTTGGTCGCCAAATTGATTCAGCTGTTCCGCTAGAATAATGGTTTGCCCGTTTAACGCATCTTGTTTAGCCAAATGGGCCATTTGTGCTGAGTTATCAATGGCCGACGCCGTGACAGTAACAGCATCAAGTTCAATTACTTCAGCTGAAGACGTGTTTGAAAATAGTATTCCAGCCAATGATAGGGAAATACATAGTGTGTGTTTATTGAGCATTGAGCTGCCTTTCTGAGCTTTTATAATGAGGTGGCGCAATGTAACAAATCTAAATGAGAATTACTATTATTCGTATTGGGGCAGTGTATTCATGGAATGGTGACTAAGCTGCGACTTTTGAATGGCAGGGTTATGTTTTTTAAATGGATCATTATTCGCAATGAATAGGGGCTAGGGCCAAATTCTGCTAAAATTCAGCTATTCAGTGATCGTGTTGATTTCGCTGGGTTTACCTAAGACTAGGATTCTATTTTGACCAATAATGATGTTTTTCAGCTTATCCTGAACACCTTTGATTTAAATGATAACGCCGTGATTAAAACCTTCGCTTTGGCAGATTTTAAAGTGACACCTGAGCAAGTGAGCGCTTGGCTAAAAAATGGCGGCCATGAGGATTTCATCAAGCTAACCGGCACAGAATTAGCGCTGTTTCTAAATGGTTTCATTAACCTTAAGCGTGGCAAGCGTGAAGGGCCGCAGCCAAAGCCAGAAACGTTTTTGAATAACAATATGATCTTCCAGAAATTACGCATTGCGCTTAATTTAAAGGCTGAAGATATTTTAAATATTTTTGAACTGGTAGATGTGCATTTTAGCAAGCATGAAATAAGTGCATTTTTCCGTAAACCTGATAATAAACATTATAAAAAGTGTAGAGACGAGACGCTTGAGTATTTTTTACAGGGTGTTCAAGACCAAAGACTAGCCAGTTAAGAAGCATAACCTGCTATGAACGGGCCACCTATTTCAGGAAGAAATAATCGCTGCAAAAAAAGCCGGGCTAATTACCCCGGCTTTTTCTTTAAATGCACAGAACAAATGCTGACTCAAGCTCTTGTATTATTTAACCATTATTATTGGCCTCAATTACTGCCAGCGCTGCTTCCATCCATACATCAATTGTACTAGGCGCCAACGCATGGCCCATTCCAGCAACCCATAATGTTTGTACTCGGGGAATTAATTTTGCATATTTTTCAGCATGGGCAATATTAACCAATGGATCATCCTGCCCATGAATTACCAGGGTAGGCACTTGCATTGAAGGTAAACGATCATAACGAGATCCTGAACGGTCTATGGCTGCCGCCTGTTGCTCGGCCAGTTTATGATTAAAACCTTTACGTTGGCGTAAATCATATAACGTGGCGGTGGCCAAACGTTTTACATCAATATCGGCCTGTGCATTTAAAAGTTTATAAATTCCCACAATCATTTTAATTGTATTTTCTTCCGTGGGAATAAACCCATAACGAAGCAGTAATTTAATGGCATCGGACTTAAAGCTTGATGACATACTAAGTTCAGGATCTGCGGTAAAACCGGATGACATGGCAGAAATTAAACTGCTCACCCTATGTGGAAACTCCAGCGCCATTTCCTGGCCAATCATGCCTCCTAAAGACAAACCAAGCACATGGGCCTGGTTAATCTTCAGTGAATCAAGTACCGCAATATTGTCTTTAACCAGATCACTAAGGTCATATTCATCGGTATGCCAATCAGAATTGCCCACACCTCTATGATAGGTGATGATCACTTGATAACCTAAACTTAACAGAGGTTCAATTATTTCAGGGGGCCAAAACATGGCAGAGGCCCCTAAGCCATTAATCAGTAATACACTTCCCTTGATGTGCTGATTATTGATAGCTGGTGGCTTTTTAATTTCATACCAAATTTTAATCTTGCCAGATTTAGCATAACCCTGCTCACCACTAATCATTTCGGGTAATGAAGAGGTCATCACTTGCTGCACAATCATTTGTTCTTGTTTGGTAAGCGGCGTCACGGTGTTCAGCCAAAACCCTAAAGAAATAATCAACAAACACAGACTTGCAGCTAGTGTTAACAACAATTTTTTTAACATAGGTATTTCCCACTATTTGGTTTAAAACAATTTTAATGAAAATTAAAAATGATGATAAATGTTGTTAGTGGGGATCACATGCCATTTTATTAATCAATAGGCTGATTTAAATTAATGAAATAACTTGCTTGTTTGAATTAATTATACTCGTCTTTTTGTTGGCCAGTACATTATCTCGGCGCTTAAAATATTAAGGGCCTGCGATAATTATCAATAGGTGAATGCCATCGTCCTGAAATTAGGCATCCAGTGATGCGCTTTTTCGGTGCTGGAAAACTTGGTGTCATGAGTGTGGGAGCTTCGATAATTTAATATCTATTGTTAAGCTCAAATTCTACTGACAGCCCTTGTCAGCAGTTCATGTTATCTTGTTACTAATACACCTTTAGACAGAAATTGATAAGGATTGTCCTCATGGTCACTCAAATGTTGATGAAAGACGGTCTTAATGCCAAGGCCATAAGCCGTATTAGTGGGGCATTTAAAAACATATATCCAGTTTTCCCTGAACAGCGCTTTAACAAAGACTGCCTAAATGGTCTGGACGGCCTTGAGTTAAAACAACGCATCCAGCATATCATCGCTGTGCTGCATCAGTGTTTACCTACAGACTTTAACCAGACCGCAGAGTTAATGCTTAAACTAAAAACGGTTTGGGATTATGGTGATGCTAATGATCCGCTGCGAGGTTTTGCCGCCTGGGCGGTCACCGATTATGTGGCCGAATATGGTTTGGAGCATCCGCAAAAATCACTGCAAGTGCTTGAGTATTTAACCGATTTATTTTCGTCAGAGTTTGCTATTCGTTTTTTTATTATTCATCACTATGACACTAGCTATGAAAAACTTTTAAGCTGGGCAGGGCATAAAGATGAACACATTCGTCGCCTAGCATCGGAGGGATGTCGGCCAAGATTACCCTGGGGTATACGCTTGCAACAGTTTTGCAAAGACCCTAAGCCGCTTGTTGCTATTTTGGAAAAATTGAACAACGATAAAAGCGAATATGTGAGGCGATCGGTGGCGAATAATTTAAATGATATCGCCAAGGATAACCCTGAGTTTGTAATTTCCCTGTGCCAAAAATGGTCTAAGGGGGCAAGCGTGCAAACCCAATGGATTATTAAACATGCCACCCGCACCTTGGTAAAAGCCGGGCACCCTGAGGTGTTTGCTTTGCTGGGTTATACAGCTAAACCACAACTTAGACTTGATGAGTTGAAAGTAAATAAAGCGACGATTAAGCTTGGTGAATCCATTAAGTTTGACCTGGTGCTAAGTTCAGAATGTAAAACGGCACAAAAGCTGGTGATTGATTACGCGGTGCATCATGTGAAAGCCAATGGTAAAACCACGGCCAAGGTATTTAAGTTAAAAACCTTAACTGTAGCCGGAGGTGAGACCGTCGCCCTTAGTAAAATCCAGCAGTTTAAGCCCATTACCACACGCCGATATTATGCAGGTACTCATACAATTGAAGTGCTGGTGAATGGTGTGGCACTGGGGCGTATTGATTTTGACTTAGAGTTATAAGCGCAAAGTACGCTCTCAAAAAAAATAGATAGGCCTCATCAGAGTATGTTCAATAATATTAGTGGTGATGCAAGGGCATGTTTTACCCCTTGGCATCACTGAATATTAGCTCGCTTTATTAACCTAATGCAGGGTTAAAAAAATCAAACTCTTGTGTGTTTGTAAACGGAAAGTCGTTAGTGGGTAAACCCAGTTCATTACGCAAGGCACTGTGAATGTGCATTGGGTGAAGTACCACGCTTTGTGCACCGCCATCGGCTTTTAATGTTTGTGGATTAAGCGGCAGCGCATTTTGATTTTCGTCGGTTGCGCCAATCACCCGGTTTGCCCAGTTGGCATTTTTTTTCATTACCAGGTAACTGCCAATGGGCCAGTGATTTTTTCCATCGCTGTTATTGTAGTAGGGGGTTCTTGCAAAATCTGACCCCACCACCACGGTTAATCTATCGGCCACTCCTTGTGTCTCAGCGTAGTCCCATAAATATTCAATTACTTCTGTTACAGATGTTAATGCGGGTTCTTGTAAGGCATCGTGATTGGTATGGGTATCAAAGCCGCCCAGTTCAATGTCGGCTGCACAGGTGACACCGGCTTTAAATCCTAATATGGCCATCTGGGCTTGGGATAATGATTTTGACGATTCTATTTCACTATCATCGGGAATAACCGATGCAAAATGCTCTAACCCGTCCACATTGGGCCGTGCTTCGTAATAAGATTCCATAGCCAATTTTTGTCGGGGCAATATAGATGCATCCGATTTTAAACGTGCAAGTCTTGCTTGTTGTGCCGCCATAATATTATCTAAATCGGTTTTAGGGAAATAGTTACGGGTTTTTACCGCACTGCCATTTACATTAGGCTCTAGAATTTTTCGCAATTCACTTACTTTATCAATGCGTGAAAAGCGAATAACCCCGGCCGTTTCTGCGTAGCCTCCAAAATTTAAATAAGATACTGGCAATAGTGGCGCTTTTTCATTGGCAAATAATGCAGTCAAAGACGGGTAGCCTCTTGCCGATCGTCCGCTCCAGGTATGTGTTCGGCCAGTGCCATGGGCATTGGTTTGCATATCAATGCCGTTAATCACCAACATAGATTGGCTAAAGCGTTCAAAAAATGCGGCATTATTGGCAAAGGGCGCATAAGGAATATTTCCCGCTTTGGGTAAATCTTCAGTGCTCATACCGCTTGCCCAGTTATTTAATACGGTGCTGTCGGTATTGGTTTTTGGGTCGCAAAAACTAGAAACGTCCCAACCCCCATTGGCTTGAATGGTGACCAGTAATTGCCCGGTATAGGGTGTAAATCCTTCGGCCAGTGTGACGTTAGAAAAAGGCAGTGCCATTCCAGCACTTGCATATCCAAGCATGCTTAAAAATTGTCTTCTTTTCATTGTTAACTCCTGCCTAACGTCTATTCGTGTAGGAACTTATAATCGGTCATAAAAAACAGCATCATGCGCGACCAGGTGGCTAACATGTGTTGTGGATCGATTAAATCATCATTACTAAAGTTGATGCCTTCGGGCGGCGTACAGGTTTCTTCTGTAGAGGCTTGTACATTAAAATTGGTATCGCTGGCCCAGCGGTTTTTCCAAGTGCTAACAAATAACAAATACGTTTCGTTTAGTTCTTCACTATCAATGGCAAGTTCTTCTCCTAAAAATGTGGCATGCATTTCTTTAAGTTGATTTTTAATAAGAGTCTCACCTGCACTGCCGCTAAAGGCTTCTAAATTATTAATCGAGGTGGATAGTTGTGGGTGAATGCCATCCAATAGAGTTTTTCCATAGCCATAAACTGTTATTTGATAAGTCCCCGGTGATTCTAATGTAATGGGTACTTCTAAATAGCCGCTGGTAAATGCCCAGCTAGTAATGTCGTTATCGTTATTGATGCCTCCTGCAGTGCCGCCATCATGATCAATTGCTACGCCACCGGAGGTGATTAAATCTTCCCCTTCTAGTGTTAAAACAATGCTATCGTTTGGTGCTTGTAATTCAAACTTATCAATAAAAATTCGGCGGCTGTTTTGGGTGCCACTACCACTGGGGTTGTCGAAATTAAAACGTAATGTTTTAGCCCCTGCATTGTTAACCACTAACGCTTGATTGAAAGCGCTGCTGGTGTCTTGCTGGTCTATATCAATTTGCAGCTGAGCCTCGGTGAGGGGAGTGGTGTGTTTAGTGATATTTTTAAAAATGTTTCTGTCGTCTGTACTGCGATTAAAGTCCATAACCACTGTAGGGCAACTCATTTCAAGTGCCTGAGCCAGCGCGACGTTAGACATTAATGCAGTTAACTCGGTTGCTCGAGTGGTAATGCCAAATGAATCAATGCCGCCGTAATAGGTTGTAAATTGATCCTTTAGCTTGTCATATCTTGGATCAAATCTTGAATCGTCGATGGTTTCCCCCCACGCCAAACCCGTTAGAGCTTTTATTTTTAGGGCCAGTTCTTCCGGTGTTAATAATCGGCCTATGCCAATACTAGCCAATGAGGTTTCACGGTCTGTGTTTAAAGTTGCATCAACCGATTTAGCGCGAAACCAGTGAGACATGATCATCTCGGTTAGCAAATCTTTAACGTTGTAGGGCGCGCCGCCATCAATGCCTGATGAAAATTGCTGCGCCAAAGTGTCAACGGTTTCTTGCTGGGCTTCGTAAGTATTTAACTTGGCTTGGTAGTCGTTGTCGGTGATTTGTTCAGGAGCTTCTTCTAACGGCCCACTCATAATAGCTGGCCACCAAAAAACCACGGCCGCCTGTGCAAAACGTGGATCACTGATCATGCGTTGTGAAAGTACTTGCAGTGTATTGTCACGTTCGGTAATGGCTGTAGCGATACTGCCTTCACTTACAAAACCGGGTTCGAGCATATCGCGATACCAAAGGTCTCCACTTTGATAAAGAGAGTCGGCCAATTTAGTGTAACTGGTGGGCAGAGAGTGCAGTCCACCGGTGGCCCCTCTATAATGCCCAGAGTCATCGTAATTTTGAAAAGCACCTGCCACTGGATCCATGATGGTATGGCAGGCAGTGCACGCAGGATTATTTAAGGTGGGGTTGTTGGTATCGGCTAAATCATCAGGGTCGGTGGTGCGAGCCGCTGACTTTTCAATATCAAAATTTAGAAATTGATAATAATTAAAGCGGGCTCGGCCACGATTTCGATTGGTGTCGGTACTGGGATAACGATTTAATAACGCCATATCATTCAATAGGCCGGCATGGGGGTAATCAATAAAACCACCGTGGCTGGTTATATGAGGCCCTATTGCCTTATCTTCACGGATAACAACTGTTTCGTTGTTTTCTAAAATTTGCCCTTGATTTTTTCCGGGCTTAAATGTGGTTAGGTCATTTATATTGTCAAATGTGGCGTTGGCATTAAAAATAATATTGCTGTCGGGGTTTACCATGGTGTAATCGGCGCTGAGTATTTCGGTATAGGGGCGGTCATTTTCTACAATGTAGGCCACCAGTTTTAACGGGGCCATGGCTCCTGCATAACGGAAGCCATTTAACAGACTAATAAATTCACTAGCGGCATTTTCGTCACCCGCCAGTGTTGCAATATTTGAATCGTAACTTCTGTTTGATAATTCGGGGTAATGAACATCGTGGCGATCTGCAAATTTTAGGTCGCCGTCACCAGCCAGTGCCTTAGTTAGAAGCTTGTCGTTTGCACCTCGAATTAAAAACTCGTGAAAATTTTCCCCCGTCATTAAAGCTTTAATGGTGGACCTTAAAGTGCTGTCATCACTTTGTGCTAATGTGTATTCGTTATCAGTGGGTAAACGCCCAGCAATAATCAGCGCAGCCCGGCGCAGAGTTTCACGGGAATTGGTTAAACTTACACCATCAAATAGAGAGTTGGAGCATATTAAATCCCCCTGTGCTTCATTGGCGCCCAGTAACTGTAAAAAATCTTCGAGTTTTTTGAAGGCATCATCATCACAGGAAAGTTGCACGCCGCCACCGTGAGCCGAGCCACCCCGTACTTTGCTTAAAATATTGGCATGGCCGTTAGCGTCGGCATAGTAGTAATTAGAAAATACATTTTGGTTGTAAGTGGCCTGATCGTTACCAATATTTAGAATTAAACTGCTTTCTTGAGCAATGCCATTGCTGTTATGGCATAAAGCACATTTGGCTTGAGCAATATCGGCTTCTATAAACTGTGCGTAAAAGCTGTCCAGTTCTTCTGGGTTAGTGTCGTCATCGTTGCCACCGCGGTTATCTTCGTCTGGTGTTTGCAATAATTCGGTCAAGATATAGTCGGCCACATCCGTTGCGCAGGTATCAACGCAGGCTGAAATGTTAGACGGTGGCATGGTGTCAGATATCAGGTTGGTGAGCAGATCAGTAGAGTGGTTTGCATCGTTTAAGGCCCATACACTTAACCCTTCCGCTTGGTTCCCATGACACGACGCACATTGCTCATAATAAATAGAGGCGCCAGGGTGGTCGCTGATATCTCGAGCACCGCCTAATTCTTCCGGAGCATCAACACTGCAAGCGCTCAGGATGGTGGCAATGAAGATTAAGGCTATCTTTGTAAGCGGGATAACGCTTGGCAAGTAATGCAGTTTAGACATAACAACGCCTCGATATAAAATTCATGTGTTGAATAATTCTTATTGATGGAATGCGAGTAAATTATATCCGTATGATGCAGGGGGAATTTGAACCGTGTCACGCTAAGCTTTTCATTTCTGGGATTTTTGGCCCAAAAACAATAAAAGGACCGTCTGCATGCTATACATGAGTGATTATTTGTTAAAAATAGCGATTAATTTAGCGAATTAACCTACGTGAGTGGATGAGTATTCTTAATGGATAAGTGAGACGGAACGCCCATTTTGAAACTAATTTTGGGAGTATAATCCCAAAAATGTCACAGAGTTCACCAAATGCTAGCAAGGCTGCCCTTGCCAAACTATTACGTCCGTTAGTTAAGCTGCTTATCAAGCAGGGGTTTAGCTATGCAAGCTTTGCAGAAGTGGCCCGTCGCTTATTTGTAGATGTGGCTGCACAAGATTTTAAGCTGCCTGGAAAGCGGCAAAGTGCTTCGCGAATATCTGTATTAACGGGCATTAATCGCAAAGATATTTCCAAGATGTTAGACCGCCCAAATCCCGCTGAAAACCAGAACCCTAAAGTAGGCAATCGGCCATCGCGTATTATGCAGGGTTGGTTACGAGATAAAGATTTTATCAACGAATCAGGTGCGCCCAAACCTTTGCACTTTGAAGGCGCCGAATACAGTTTTTCTGAATTAGTTCGCCGTTATGGTGGCGATGTTACCCCCAGAGCGGTATTTGATGAATTAGTTCGAGTAGGGGCTATCAGTAAAAATCCGCAAGAAAAAATTGTACTGTGCTCTAGCGCCTATGTTCCTCAAGGGGACCTGGATGAAAAATTTCGCATTATGGGGCGGGCTAGTCATGATTTATTTTCAACGCTGGATCATAATCTGGACCACGCGCCCTACATGGCACGCCTTCAGCGTACAGTTGCCTATAGTAATATTCCCATTGAATCTTTAGCGCAAGTTCGCTTACGCAGCAAAGAAGAAGGTGAGCAGTTTCTATTACAAGTTAACCAATGGCTCTCACAACAAGATCTAGATGTTAACCCGAATGTTAAAGGCACTGGAAAAGCACGGGCGGGCATTGGTATTTATTACTTTGAAGACATCCTGGAAGAGCACTCTTAATTATGCCTTTTGTGATTCAAGTCATTGTGGTCTTTTTTGGTAGCTTATTTTTAGTTGATCAGTCTCAAGTGCTTTGCAGTACGCAGCATTGTAGTGCTGCACCTATTGTCATTACTCAAAACCCTTCGTTCGATTTGGCAGTGAATATCACCAGCGTTAATAACGGTGAATCCCGGCTCGAAATACCCATTAACCGCAATATTACCCAAACCAGTATTAGTTCTACGGATAACAAACCGTTAAGAAATCGCAACGCATTTAAAGAAAATGTTACCACCACTGAAGATTCCATAGCAGAAGGTGGAATTGAGGGGAGCGGCTTAATCCCCATAGAAGATAAATATTCTCCAGCCCCTTCAGATATCGGGCCTTCTTACCCAGGCGCTTTTAATAATTTTAGCCATAGCGTTAACCATGAAGATGCCATTGTCGAAGGTGGCATTGAAGGAACCGGAATGGTGAATGATTTTGATGATTCATCAAGCGCCGTGCCGCCAAATAGAAATGACCAGCTCAATTCTGAAGAGGATGGAATTGAAGGTACGGGCATGATAGCCGGAGCAGAAAACCAGCTAATAGCATATGGCCCCATCACTCAATTTGGCAGCATTTATGTTAATGGCACCAAATACGAAATTGACGATGCCGAATTAGAATTTGTGAATGGCACTGGCACTTCTGAACTGAGCATTGGCATGATGGTTCAAGTTAATGCAGATTGGGAGCAGCAAACTAATGGTGTGTTTAATGCTCAAAAGGTGACGTTTGATCATCAAATAGAAGGGCCTATTAAAGCGGTTGTGCACCATGGCGAAACCACACTTTTAGATATACTAGGTAGCACGGTTGTTATCGCAAGCGGCACCATAATTGATAAAAGTATTTCAGGTGCCTTTAACGTGGGGGCTGTGGTGACTGTCAGCGGTATTAGTAATGAAAAAGGTCAGCTCTTGGCGACCTATATTGCACTGCGCTCTGAGCGCTACAGTGAAGGGCAGCAAATTGAATTGGAAAGTTTAATTGATAGCATTAACGAGCGGGATCAAATACTTCAACTAAATACAATGGATGTAGATGTTAGTTGGGCTACCTGGAAAAAAAGCAGCTTGCAAACGGTTGTGGTGGGCTCACGTGTTGAAGTGGTGGGGCAGTATGATGCAGCCAGCAACCGAGTTATTGCCAAAAAGGTGCGAGTTAAAAATAATAATTTGTCTGTAAACAAGGGCAATAAATTGAACATAGACACCATCATAAGCCGTTATCAATCCATCAAGCAGTTCCGGCTAAATGGTTACACTGCCAATGCCTTCGAAGCCGAAATTTTGCATGGCGAGCCTTCACATCTTGCAAATGGAGTGCGTGTGCGGGCAACGGGTTGGATTAATGTTGATGGTATATTTGAGGTGCATACCTTACGCATTAAGCCAGATGCTAACTTTGCGGTTAAAGTGCAAGTAAATTCAATTAATAGGTCCGCGGGGGAAATTAGTTTTCTCAATTTAAGTGCTTACACGCAATCTGATACGGTTTATCAGTCCAAATTAAAATCCCCTAATAAATATTTTAGTATTGATGATATACAGCCTGGAGATTGGATTGAAATTAAAGGGGTAGAAGAAGGCGATAGATTAAGCATTAGCCAAATATTCGCCTTGCGTAATAAAAAACAAATGATAATAAAAGGCCAGGCAATGAAAGATGCCGATGACCGTCTTTTCTTATTAGGCATTGAGATTCAAGCCGTTGATGTTCTCAATGCTGAACTAACCTCTTCTATAACGGATGGCGATACTATTGTTGTCAAAGGCACATTATTTGATGGCGATACGTTTTATGCACGAGAATTAATCGTGCAATAGGCTCACCCTAGGCCATCGTGATGAATAATCCATTGGCGGATAACTGTAAAAATTGAACGCTAATTCACGATTAAATGAGTAGCGGTGTCGGTATTGATTGTGGCCAGTCACAAAATTATATCTGCCTTTTGGCAAGCTTTGATATGAATAATCAGGTTACGGGGCGCTGGGCTGGCCTTAGATAAAGCCGCTATTATTGTCCGATCAGCATACTGCCACCATTAGGGTGTGGCACAAAATTAATCCTATTTCTGTCCCTGATCGACGTGCTTCTGTTAATATCCGCGCCTCGTACTAAATTCTCCGTCAAGGCGACGCACAAAGGCGTTGCTGGCAGTCAGTGTTAGGTGAAAGGATTGAGTGAAAATAAAGAATCACATCTAGTTCCCGGTCGGGAATGTGGGGAATGCACTGCGTGTTGTGTGAATCTTCACATTGAAGATGACAGCTTCATTAAGCCCGGTGATCAGGCCTGTTCACACATGGTTGAAAAGGGTGGCTGTAAAATTTATGCCAAACGGCCTTCAGTATGCCAAGACTGGCACTGTGCCTGGCGTTTCATGGCTCAGCTAGGGGAAGAATGGCGGCCTGATCGCTCGGAAGTGATGCTGCGCTCAGACGAAAACGGCATTATTTTTCAGCCATTAGGTGAACCTAAAAAAGTCTTAACCACCGAACGAGCCATTGAGCTAATTGGCGGGGGGGTGGCGCAAGGTGTTCCGCTTTCTATGTCTATTCCTACTAAAAAAGGTTTTCGCAGTTTTGCTTTAGACCTAAATGAACATCTAAATGAAGTGGTTGGTTCTAGACACTTTCCTTCGATCAAAGCCAAATTGATTGAACTCATTGAATTTGCATCCAAACAGAATACCGCCGCCATTGAACAAAAGGCGCAGAGCCAGGTTTTTCACCGCGCCCATTAATGACCCTTTTGCTGCTAAGTCATATTCATTAATACCATCAGCTTTATCCCCGAAGTGATTCTTGTATCATTCGGGGCAGTCATTGGCTCTTTTCCCATAACGTTACACATTCCATTAGCTAAAACTTGCTTTTGTTTATAGTGAACATATCCACGCTTTATGGCGTTCTTGCGCATAATGTTTACAGCTTCATAAAAGCAGCTTATTCAAGTAACCATTAAGTTATCTATTGGCAACAAGGAATGAACATGGAAATCGAAAGCGAATATCAGTTTGATTATGTGGTGCAATCTAAGGACTTGGCAAAAGAACTGTCTATTGATGCCAATGACGAATTCCCTGAAGTGTTTGCCACTTCCAGAATGGTGGCGTTGATGGAACTGGCCGCGGCCAGATTAATGAAACCCTTGTTAAAAGAAGGGGAGTTATCTGTGGGAGTTAATGTAAACGTTAACCATCTTGCCGCCACCCCTAATAAAGAAGTGGTTCGCAGTGTGGCCACATTTAAAGGCATGGAAGGCAAGTTATTTAAGTTTGAGGTGGCCTTGTTTGATAACGGTGGCAAGGCCGGTTTTGGTACTCACACCCGAGCCATTGTTAAAACAGAACGTTTATTGCAAGGGGCGCAGGGCAGGGTAAAGGGATAGCATTGTTAAGTATTTTCAGATCACTACTTGTCAATAAAGTAGTGATCTTTGTAATAATTTTTCAATAATTCCTGGGTGTTTTTGTCGTACCAATGAATACGAAAATCTAAAAGGTTTAGTTTTTTACTTTCGGAAATAAGAATTTTATTCACTTTGGATATTATAACTTTTCCCCAGTCGGTATTTGGGCAAGCAACATGAACCATTACAAAGGGGCGGTTGCGCGTTTCAAAAATTTCTAGATTAATGGTGGAGTTTTCTATTCTCTGTTGTTTTGCCGAATAAGAGATAATTGGGTCGTACTCTATGATGTAATCAAGCTTTCCTTGCAGCACCAATGAAATTAAATTTTTATAATTAGGTGAATTAAGTAAATGTTTATTAAGCAGGTGCTTTTCCACAATATTATTAAGTTCTGCGGTGTAACGCAGTGTCACTCCCCCTCGGTATTTATGGTTCCCTAGAAGTTTTTTTAAGGATACGGGTTGCTCAAGTTTTTTAATGGCCATTGATTCATGATGAACAATCAGGCGGTGGGGTAACAAAATGCTATTGGTAACAGATAAAATGGCTTTTGTATTTGGCAATACCGATGGATGGCAAATTTTTGTGCCCTTCTCCATTTCATGGGTCCACCTTAGCGTATTCATTTGTATCTTTTTATGCCTGTATTCCGGCATACCCGCTGATAGCATAGCGATCATTTTGTCATATAGGCCCGTTCCCTTATTCTCTCCATTTAGAATGTAAAATGGTGGCCAATCAGTAACACGCCAGGACACAGTATCCTTGGCGGTGGAGAGCAACGAACACATAAGTAGTATAGAAAAAATTAAGACATGAAGACCCAGTTTCATTGCTATGAAACCTATAGATTTATAAGTTTGACTATAAGTATAGGAGATATATGGGGCGTTACGATGGTTTAAGTTACGGGTCAGGCCTTGTATTCCCCAAAAGCATATGGGTTGTTATGTATTCGCTTTCTTCAAAGCCCTATAAAGCGGGCAAAGGTTTAAATCAGCTTCTATACCGTTGCGGTACTTTGCCAAGATAGCTTCGGATTGACGCGCGATCTTTCGCCTTAATTCCCGTCTTGCACCCTTAATGCGCGGCACCGATGTTGAATCGTAGTTGCTGGTTTGATGTCGCATCCAGGCCATGACTGCTAAAGCGGCTTTATCATCCAAGCTGACCGAGGAGCTACGGGCTACTGTACCGCTGCCCACGGGGACGGCGTGTTCTTTTACCAGTATCGCTAATTGTTCAACCAAGGATTGATATTTTTTGTCGAAGTTAAGGAAGGTAATAATTGCCAGTTGAAAGTCTTCACCAAATACCTCTTCTTTTTCTTCGCGACGCACTTTCGCTTGAGCCAATTTCTTTTGATGTTTAGGGTCGCTTCTTTGCGCTTCTACTAGGGCTTTCGCTTGTTGAATGTGTTCTTTGGCCGCCCAAACCCCGTGAGAAAAAGTCTTGCGGCCCTTTTTTTCTTGTACTGTCCAGGTGGGCCCCAGGGATTTCAGCTTGCGCGTAACCGAGGCATCTCCGGCGGGTAAATTAGCCCAATCACAAGGCACAATAAAAACCTTTCCGGCTTTATCTTTAAGGCTGGCATCAGATTGAGTGACTAAAAAGGTACGTGTTTCTGTTGGCATTCTAGTTAATTCATTTGGTAAAAGGTGGAAGATTTTTGTAAGTAATTTACAGGGCCTGTTCTTGTCTAAGCACAAGGCCAGCCCCATATATTATTACAGCTAAAACTAACTGCCCAAAATTTTCATGGGCAAGCTAAGAATTGGATTCTCTGAATCGGCAAAACTAATAATCACCAGAATATGTCCTGCCGCGACTACAAAATACCAGGCCGCTGAAAACAGCTGCCCATAAGAATCAAGTGGTACTAGATGTGAATACTGTCGTTGGCGCCATTCAAACACAATTTCTAACGCACCTACCGCCAGGAAGAATACCAGCAGCGCCAAACCAAAGGTGTAAGACACCCACAACCCCAAACCTATGCCCGCCATGCACGCACCCAGCCCCACCCAGGAACGCATTGAAAAACTGATGCTTTTTAATATGTGTCCGCCATCCAGCGGTAAAATAGGCAATAGGTTAAACAGATTTAACAGGGAACTCAGCACGGCGGCCCCGGCAAATAATTCAAGGTCGGTAATGGCATACAGCAGCCAACAACCCAGCGACATAAACAAACCAAAGCAGGGGCCCATGATGGATATCAC
>ERZ1027231.190-NODE-190-length-28744-cov-17.935132_pt1 | contig 28744 bp, 22 predicted proteins | sample MGYA00520866_ERZ1027231 | MGnify/ENA primary metagenome ERZ1027231 (study PRJEB33311, sample SAMEA4378411) | marine metagenome | biome: Marine biome; feature: Fjord; material: Water | collected 2014-07-20T08:00:00Z/2014-07-... | depth 75 m ...
TGCTTTTTTTATCAGGCCAAACTCAAATAGAAGATAAGTTAAAAGGTTATGAAGCAGGAGGCGCCGATTACCTGACCAAGCCCTGCGATATAAAAGAAATATTGGCAAAGATTGAACAAAACCTAAGCCTGGTAGATCAATTTCAAAGCAAATTAAATGAAGCCAAGAGTGTTGCCTCCATGGCCATTAACCAAAATGGTGAATTAGGAATGCGCTTGCAGTTTTTAGAAGACAGTTTCAAATGCCAAACCCAGGAAGCACTGGCAGATCTAATATTAAATACCTTGCAAGCTTATAAATTTAACGCCTGTGTCCAGCTTAGGGGCAATCAAAAAACCCTTGATTTAAGTCTATCAGGCCATTCATTACCGTTGGAAGACTCACTCATGACTGAAGCCCTAGGTCAGGGTAAGTTTCTTGAGTTTGGCCATAGAGTGCTGTGTAGCACCAGCAATATATCCATGCTCATCAAAAACCTGCCCCGAGAAAATGAAGGGCTGTGCCAACGCTTAAAAGAACATATAAACTCCATATTAAATGGTGCCAGCGCCAGAATGGAAAACCTCAATACGGTCAACGACCATGAAAAAAATCTGTTGAGCCAAATATTACAAGCCATAAGTAAAATTGAAAAAAATCTAATCGGCATTGAACAAGTCACCGAGCATAAAAATCAGGGCATGGCCGAAATACTCGAGCGTTTAAATAATAAGATTCACGATTCATTTTCGCATCTGGATTTAAGCGCTCAACAACGAAGCTACTTGTTGGAGTTATTAACTGACAGTATGGATGAAGTATTTGACCTGGCCTGTGAGGATGAACTATTGAAATACCAATTTAGTGAAATCAGCGAGCAGCTGGCTGACATCACTAATTCCAAGATTCATTGACGCTCTAAACAGTCCTGTGTTTCACAATTAAACAACATTGAACCTTAGCCAAACCCGTTATTACAAAGGCATACCAATTTGGCAGGCAGGATTATGGTCTTTAACTAGTATGAAAATAAGGATATTCATAAGGGCTTATCTATGTCAAACGTCACGATTAATCAACAGGGCACACAGCTAACCGTGTCCATCAATGGTCGTTTTGACTTTAATGCCCTGCGAGAATTTAGCCAATGTTATGAAGAAGTCGCTGGCAGTGGCATACAGTTTTTAGTGGATATGAATCATGCAGAATACATGGATAGCTCGGCTCTGGGCATGCTATTAAACATGAGGAACCACCTATTTCAAAATGGTCATAGTATGGAGATAAGTAACTGTAACCCTAATATAAAGAAGATATTTACAATGGCTCACTTTGATAAATTATTTGATTTTATTTAGCAGGCAAAGGCGATGGATATTGATTGGTTCTGGTTAATCATAAACCTAAAAAACAAAGCCCCAAGGGTTTTTCTGTAACCACCACGTGCTTATTCTCAAATGAGATAAAAAAACTTAAAACTCTTCGTAACTAATCTAGTTCCCTGCTTTTCCTCCATTATACTAAAAATTACACTGGCTCCTAAAAGGCGAACATGAATAGGCAAACATATATGTGCCCAAGCCGAGGTTACTTTGACCCAAGATAGCAAGGTGTTGATCGTCGACGACAACCAGGCTAACCGTTTTAGCGTGGAAACCTTGTTGCTACCATTGAAGGTTTCAAGCTATCAGGCCAACTCAGGGGACGAAGCCTTAAAGCAGGTCCTGCAGCACGATTTTGCCGTAATCTTACTCGATGTTGAAATGCCTGGCATAGATGGCTACCAAACCGCCAAGCTCATTCATGATAATAAACGCTTTAAAGATGTGCCTATTGTCATGGTGACGGCCCGCGATCACTGCAAAGAACAATACCTCAAGGCCTATGAAGCAGGCGCCGTAGATTTTATCACTAAGCCCATTGAGCCGATTATTCTGCTAAACAAGGTTAAGCAATTTGTAGAGTTACATGAGCAAAGACTGACCGCACAGCGTTTACAGCTTGAGCACGAAGAAGCCGCAGCCCGTATGCAGGCATTATTAAATAGTGCTGGGGAAGGTATATTAGGCATAGATTTATGCGGCAACATTACCTTCGCCAACCCTAAGGCCGCGGAAATATTGCAACTGGATCAAGACCTTTTATTGCAGAAAAATTTACAAGAGTTTCTAGACAGTCAACACCAGGAACCTGTCACAGTTTTTTCAGATAAAGAATTTGAGCATAGCGAGGGCCGCTCCGACATATCGGAACTTCTCAAACTGCAAAGCCAGTCAGATATTAAAAAAGAGCGCTGGCTTACCGCCACCGGCAGCTCTTTTTACGTAGAATTCAGCTGTGAGCTTACCCGTGACCGCATGGGAAAAAGCAGCGGTGGGGTATTAATGTTTCAAAACGTGAGCGAACGTCGTGAGATTGAGAAGCGCTTGGTACGCTTAGCAAATTTTGATCCGCTCACCAATCTGGCCAACCGTGCTTATTTTCACGATGCCATGGGGCGAGCCATTGCTCGCTGCAAACGTAGCCACAATACCCTCGGACTTTTATTTCTGGATTTAGACCACTTTAAGCACATCAATGACAGCCTGGGTCATGATGCTGGCGATATGTTATTGCAGCATGTGGGTGAACGTATAAGTGAAAATGTACGGGCCGGAGATTTAACCGCCCGTCTTGGTGGCGATGAGTTTGCTGTGATTTTACATGACTTAACGTCGGTTACATCCGCGGCTCACATTGCAGAAAAAATCATATCGAGTATTACCCAACCAGTGGATTTACAAGGAAATAAAATAACAGCCAGTATCAGCATAGGCATAGCCATATTTGATGAAAATACAATGGCCCTGGATGAACTCACCAAGGCTGCCGATACCGCTATGTATGCCGCTAAAAATGAAGGGCGCAATAACTTTCAATTTTTTGATCCTGAGATGCAGAAAAAAGCAGAGGAGAAAAACAGGATTCAAATCACCTTGAATCAAGCCATGCACAACAATGAATTAAGCATGTTTTTTCAACCCAAGGTAGACATTACTTTAAATAAAATCGTTGGCATGGAAGCCTTAATTAGATGGACTACTGCGGATGGTTGCCGCATACCACCCGATGTATTCATCCCTATTGCTGAAGAATCGGGGCAAATATTAGAACTGGGAGAGTGGGTTTTTAAACAAGTTTGCCAACAAATGGCGAAATGGCAAACGGTGGCCGGATTTAATGAACTGGTAATTTCGGTGAATGTCTCGGCCATACAATTAAAAACCGGTAACTTTCATGAGTTGGTTAAAGCCTCCCTTGAAGAGTTTAAATTATCTCCTCACCAGCTTGATCTGGAATTAACCGAAACCGCGGTAATGAGTAATCCACAACAATGCATAGATGAACTTGAGGCCATTCACAAGTTAGGGGTACAAATATCTATTGATGATTTTGGCACGGGTTATTCTTCTTTAAATTATTTAAAACGTTTCCCCATAGACACGCTTAAAATTGATCGCTGCTTTGTTAAAGATATTGGTGAAGATAAATATGATGAAGAGATTATAAAAGTAATGGTGGCCATAGGTCATACCTTAGGTATTAAAGTGGTGGCAGAGGGAGTAGAGACCCAACAACAATTGGAGTTTTTATCATCAATTGGTTGCGATCAGGGCCAAGGCTATTTTTTCAGTAAACCCATGGATGTGGCATCCACTACCGAAGTGGTGGAGAACATTCAAAGTGAATTTTCAAGCTGCATGAATGAAATAAACGCCTTTACCAATAATCAGGATATTCAGGTAGAACTCCTAATAAAAAAGAACTCTTAGGGGGCGTATAGGGAACTAGCTACATGTATATCGCGGCAGTACCTACATGGATGTAGGTACTTAGGATTTGTAAGGACGGCTATATGGATGTATTCGTTAGAGCGAAGCAGGAGCTCGAGCCGAACAAAAATCCTGCCCGTACATCCTGTACATCGCCGCTCCATAGCACCCTCGGCAATTGCTCCTGCATTGCTCTAATCACATACATCCATGTATTGATGGCATCGCGGCATTGCCTACATGGATGTAGGTACTTAGGATTTGTAAGGAACAAAAATCCTGCCCGTACTTCCTGTACATAAAGTTAACGTTCTTCAGCCACTTCCTGTTTCACATCGTGCTTTTTTCTTAACAAGTAATAAAACACTGGCGTTAAGATCAAACCAAATAAGGTCACACCAATCATGCCTGAAAATACTGCCACGCCCATGGCTTGACGCATTTCGGCACCAGCACCCGTGGACAATACCATGGGCACTACCCCCATAATGAAAGCAAACGAGGTCATTAAAATAGGACGTAAACGCAAGCGCCCTGCTTCTTTAATGGCTTCTAATGCACTCATGCCCTTGTCTTGTAACTCTTTAGCAAACTCCACTATCAATATTGCGTTCTTGGTGGCTAAGCCCACCAGAACAATGAAGCCAATTTGTGTGAATATATTGTTGTCCCCCCCTGAAATAATCACGCCGGTTAATGCCGACAGTAAGGTCATAGGTACAATCAAAATAATGGCCAATGGCAAGGTCATGCTTTCATACTGAGCCGCTAACACCATGAACACCAATAGCACCACCAAAGGGAAAATAAACATGGATGCATTACCCGCCAGAATTTGCTGATAGGTTAACTCGGTCCATTCGTAAGACATGCCAATAGGCAGGGTTTCCGCCAGAATTTTTTCCATGGCCGCTCGTGCATCCCCGGTACTCACACCCGGTGCTGGACCAGCATTTATTTCAGCCGTGGTGTAGCCGTTATAGTGCATCACTCGATCAGGTCCGGCTGCGTGACGTACTTCCATGAATGAGCCTAACGGAATCATTTGACCATTTTCATTACGTACTTTTAATTGGCTTACTTGCTCGGGCTCTTGTCTAAACTGTTCATCCGCTTGTACGTTCACCTGATAGGTTCGGCCAAACTGATTAAAGTCGTTCACATATACCGAGCCTAAATAGGCTTGCATGGTTTCAAAAGCAGTATCAATACGCACGCCCTGACTCTTGGCCTTGGTCCGATCCAGGTCTACTTCAATTTGCGGCACGTTCACTTGGAAACTGCTGAAAATACCAGTGAGCTGCGGGTCCATCCAGGATTTTTGAATCACTTGCTGCGTCACCGCATATAAGGCTTCGTACCCCATGTTGCTCTTGTCTTCTATTTGCAAACGGAAACCACCAATGGTGCCTAAACCCGAAACTGGTGGTGGTGGAAAGATGGCCACAAACGCTTCTTCAATTGAAGAAAATGAACCATTCAATTGCCCAGCAATGGCACCTGCGGACAAATCATCTGTGGTGCGCTCTTCAAATGCTTTTAAGGTCACAAACAAAATCCCGCTGTTTGGACTATTGGTAAAACCATTAATGCTTAAACCAGGAAAGGCCACGGCCGCTGCCACACCAGGATGGTCCATGGCTTTTTGCGACATGTCGCGCATCACTTTATCGGTACGTTCTAATGAAGCCGCGTCGGGTAATTGCGCAAAAGCCACTAGGTACATTTTATCTTGCCCCGGCACATAACCAGTTGGCGTAGATGCAAATTGTCCGTACGTTAGCGCCATTAAGCCTGCGTAAAATACCAAGACAATGCCACTTAAACGAATCAACTTTCCTATGCCCTTGGTATAACCTTTTGCAGCACGATTAAACAAACGGTTAAAAGGAGCAAACAACCAGTTACCCAATAGTTTATCCATTAAGCGAGTTAAGCGATCTTTAGGCGCGTCTTCACTCTTTAATAATAGTGCCGATAATGCAGGACTTAGAGTTAATGAGTTAATGGCTGAAATAAAGGTAGAAATAGTAATGGTTAATGCAAACTGTTTATAAAATTGCCCGGTTAATCCCGACATAAATGCAGTGGGAATAAACACTGCCGCCAGCACTAAGGTAGTGGCAATTATAGGGCCAGTCACTTCTTTCATGGCTTGACGCGTGGCAGCTACCGGCTCTAAACCTTCACTGATATTTCGCTCAACGTTTTCCACCACCACAATGGCGTCATCCACCACGATACCAATGGCCAACACCAAACCAAATAAAGACAAGGCATTAAGCGAAAAGCCTAACAAATGCATAACAGCAAACGTACCCACCAATGAAATAGGCACCGCCACTAAAGGAATGATAGAGGCGCGCCAGTTTTGTAAAAACAACACCACCACTAATACCACCAATAACAAAGCTTCTAACAGTGTGTTGATCACGGCTTTAATAGAATCACGTACAAAAATAGTGGGGTCATAAACAATTGCATAATCCACGCCTTGCGGGAAGGTTTTTTTCAGCTCATCCATCTTGGCGCGTACATCATCAGAAATTTGAATGGCGTTTGAACCGGGTGCTTGGAAAATACCCATGGCCACTGCTTGTTTATTATTTAACAAGGAGCGTAAGGCATAAGAGTTGGCGCCCAATTCAATGCGGGCCACATCACGCAGGCGCGAAATTTCACCCTTGTCACCAACCTTGATGATGATATCGCCAAATTCTTCGGTATTGGTTAAACGCCCTTTAACGTTAATGAGCAATTGAAAATCATTTTTACCCGATGGTTGCGCCCCTAAAACACCGGCGGCAGCCTGTTGGTTTTGCTCTCGTATTGCAGCGACCACATCACCTGGGTTTAGGTTTAACGCCGCTACCTTGGCTGGGTCTAGCCACACACGCATGCTGTATTCACCGGCCCCAAATAAAGCGGCGTCTCCGACCCCTTCAATTTTAGCCAGTTCATCTTTTACATTAAGCGTGGCGTAGTTTGATAAATACAACATATCGTATCGATCGTCTGGTGAAGTTAAATGCACCACCATGGTTAAATTAGGAGAGGATTTTTTGGTCACCACACCGATGCGTTGTACTTCTTGTGGCAAACGCGCCAAGGCACGAGCCACTCGATTTTGAACCAGCACTTGCGCATCATCAGGGTCGGTACCTATGGCAAAGGTGACCGTTAATTGCATACCGCCATCTGACGTAGCTTGAGAAGACATATAAATCATGTCTTCCACACCATTAATGGCTTGCTCTAAAGGGGACGCCACCGTATCGGCAATCACCTTAGGGTTAGCGCCCGGATAAGAAGCCGACACAACCACCGTGGGTGGTACCACTTCTGGATATTCGGTAATGGGCAGTTTCCACACTGCCAATGCCCCGGCAATGAAGATAAGCATGGAAATTACGCCGGCAAAAATAGGACGCTGAATGAAAAAATATGAAAAGTTCATGTTAGTCCTCCATCCCCATAAATAGAGAGCCGCTAAATAGAGAGCCGCTAAAGAAAGAAGTGAATACTGTCATCTTAACCACCCACCACTTTAGAGCTTAATTTTTCAGTAGCGGCCACGCTTAAACGACGCAGGCTACCATCTACTCTTAACTGCTGTGCTTGTAATTGCACAAGGGTTTTGTCCTGTGCCATGGGCACCACTTTAGGCACAACGTCTGCACCTGGGCGTACACGCTGTAAACCATTCACCACAATAGAGTCATTGGCATTAAGGCCCGACTTAATAATGCGTAAACCATTTAATTTTTCACCCATAGTGACTGCACGGTATTGCACCTTACTTTCGCCATCTAACACCAATACATATTTGTTGCTTAAATCGGTACTAATGGCTTTATCGTCAATTAAGATGCCGTCATAAGAAGCACTGCCCACCAATTTAATGCGAGTAAACAAACCCGGAATGAACTTTCCCTCAGGGTTTTCAAACACCGCACGACCACGAATGGTTCCGGTGGCTGGATTTACCTGGTTGTCTACAAAATCAATGTAACCTTCATGGGGATAGTCTGATTCATTGGCCAACGCCATATACACGGGGTTTTTCACCTCACGTGAACTAGGGCGTGCGCCGGTTTGAGCTAACTTCATGTATTTAAGATAGGTTTGCTCATCGGCATCAAAATAAGCGTATACCTGATTGACCGATACGATCGTGGTCAATTCGGTTTGCCCTGCAGTTACTAGGTTTCCTTTGGTAATTTGGGCACGAGATACTCGGCCAGTAATCGGAGCGGTGACCTTGGTATAACCCAGATTAAGCTTAGCAATTTCAAGCGCGGCTGAAGTTGAGCGTAAACGGGCCTTGGCCTGCTCTAGCTCAGCAGCACGATTATCAAACACTTCCACTGAGATCGCGTTGTTTTCGGTAAGCTCATTGGCACGGGTAAAGCTGCTTTTGGCCAGTTTAAGCTGGCTGCTAACATCGGCCAGTTCCGCTTGAAGGCGGCGTACTTCCGCGGTAAATAAACGATTGTCTATATAAAATAAAGGCTCGCCTTCTTTAACAATCGCCCCTTCTTTAAAGGCGATGGAATCAATGTAACCCGATACCCTAGGGCGTAAAGACACACTTTGCGGCGCTTCTAAGCGACCTGTAAATTCATCCCATTCGGTAATACGCTGATGCACCACTTTAGCTAACGATACTGTTGGCGTCATTTGCTGTTGCTGGGTATCAGGCGCTTGGCCACAAGCGCTGAGTAAACTAAGGCTGCCAATCAATAAACCCAATTTGAATGTCTGGTTTAACCACATAATGATCACTCCCTGGTAAGTATTAGAAGATCCTAATGACGGATCTTGACTATAAATAGATATATTTATATTTTCGCATATAACTCATAAGTTTTAATGATGTATTATGGAACACTGTATTCAGTTTTGATGGGGCTATCCCTGTGGCATCATGATTTAGCACTAGACAGCTAATTAGAGTTTTTAGTCTAATTACAAACCGTAACGAACATTTAGCAGTAGGCAGCCAGGGTGGCAGTTAACATGCCCGACAAATACAACGCCTTGCGCGTGATTGAGGTTTAAATAATGCGCCACCAGGAAATCAGTTTATTAGTCATTTTTGACGCCATCATGACAGAAGGCTCTATTACCCGTGCCGCGGACCGGCTCGAACTTACCCAGCCTGCAGTGTCCAATGCTTTGTCTCGTATGCGCCAAGCCTGGAACGATGAGCTGTTCATAAAAGATGGCCGTAACATTCAGCCTACTATTTATGCAAAAAACCTGTGGCAAAGAGTTAAGAGCCCACTAATTCAACTAGACGAGGCGGTAGACCTGGAAGGGTTTGATCCAGCCACCAGTAATCGCACCTTTAGAATTGCCGCGGCCGATACAATCATTGACACCGCTTGGGGACCGCTACGCAAAATTTTTGAACAAACTGCCCCTAATATAAATTTACACGCTGTGCCCTTCACCATTAATAACGGCCATCAATTGCTGCATCACGCCGAAGTAGATTTGGTGGTGGGAACCTTAGCCAGTAGTGAGGTACTGTGTAGCGAATACTTGTATAGCCCATGTTATACCTGTGTCATGCGTAACGATCACCCCTTACTCCAAGAGGTATTAACCCTTGAAAAATTTGCCGGTAGCGATCAGTTGCTGGTGTCTTTATCAGGTGAGGCATCGGGCTATACCGATGAAGTATTAGAGCAATATGGGTTAAAGCGCCGCGTGGCCATGACGGTAAACCACTTCTCTGCGGTGCCAAAACTGATTCAGGAAAGTGATCTCATCGCCATCGTGCCATCAAGCACCATAGAAAAAGCCATCTTCAATGAAGAGTTGTCCGTTGTCGAACCACCAATACAACTTACCGCAAAACCCATTAACACCTATTGGCACAAACGTCAGGACACCGACAAGGGTTTAACCTGGTTACGCCAGCATTTCACCAAAATAATTAAAGATCATGCACAAAACCATATGCTAGAGCTGGAAACAAAGATTTGTAATCGTTGTGAAAAATAGTTCTTTAAATAAATGAAGTTAGGCACGCAAATCCGGCGGTACCGGGAAAGTGGGTTGTCTGGGCCTGGGGCCTTGCTGCTTAAAGTATTGGTCTAGCTGATAAACATAGGCCAGTACCTGGGCGATGGCCACATACAAACCTTCGGGAATTTCCTTACCCACCTTGGTAAAGGTATAAACCGAACGGGCCAAAGATGGTGATTCCACCACAGGGATTTTATTGTGAGATGCAATCTCTCGAATTTTTAACGCCACTTCATCTGTGCCCTTTGCCAGCAATATAGGCGCCTTCATTTCATCACTATGATATTTCAAAGCCACCGCATAATGGGTGGGGTTAGTGATCACCACATCGGCGTCAGGCACATCCGACATCATGCGGCGCTGGCTCATTTCATATTGCAAACGGCGAATGCGCTGCTTAACTTCTGGTTTACCTTCGGTATCTTTGTGCTCGTCCTTTACCTCTTGCAAACTCATTTTCATTTTCTTCGTGAATTCATAAATTTGAAAAGGCACATCAATTAAACTAATTAACAAGGTACTCAGTGCTAAAGTCAAAGCGCCGATCATGACTAAATCCATTGCATGAACAATGGCCTGACGCTGTGGTTCCTGACTTAAATTTAATACTGAATTTTTTAATGAAAAGAAAAGAAATAGAATACAGCCCACCACCACCAAAATTTTAGCCCAGCCTTTTAATAGCTCCATTAAACTCTTAAGGCTGAACATACGTTTTAGTCCTGCCAAAGGGCTAATCCTATCCAGCTTTGGCAGCAAGGATTTTGCGCTAAACATCCAACCGCCTAAAGCCAGTGGGCCAAAAATGGCGGCTAAGGTTAATAGAATAAAAATAGGAGTAACCGCAATAATGGCTTCCAGTGCCGATGCGGCCAGACGGATTACCATTTGTTTATCATCAAATAAATGATGTCGTTCGATGTCAAAATTTAAAATGAAAATATTACGCTCGGCACTAAATAACCAGTCTCCAAATATCCATAAGGATAAAACGCCGGTAATTAATATCAGGCTAGTACTGAGTTCTTTTGATCGGGGAATTTGTCCGTCTTCACGGGCTTTCTCCAGGCGTTTCCCGGTGGGTTCCTCCGTTTTTTCCTGGCTACTGTCTTCTTCGGCCATACATTATTCCACTGTATTACTTTTCACTTGGCTATTTATAGCCGCGCATGAAATGAAAGGTTTCGGTTAATAAGCTATGAAAATGTACGCCATAACCAGAAAAAGTAATCCACAACACAATTAATCCCAACAACATGGTAACGGGAAAACCCACTGCAAAAATATTTAACTGAGGGGCCAGTCTGGCCATAGTACCAAAAGCCATGTTTACCATTAACATGGCACTGATGGCGGGTAGTGCTAAAACAATGGCCGCGGCAAACAACCACTTACCCAATTTTGCAATCATCATGAGGGTGCCTTCACTCAAGCCACCGCTGCCCACCGGCAAGGTATAAAAGCTGTCTATTAAAATCTCTATGGCCAACAAATGACCATTCAAAGAAATAAATAAAAGATTTACAAAAATTAAAAACCATTGGGCCACAACGGCCACGTTAACACCATTAGATGGATCCACCATTTGAGCCATACCTAAACCGGTTTGCATGGCCACCATTTGCCCAGACATGATAAAAATTTGCATCAACACTTCTAAAGCAAAACCCAATGCCACGCCTATTAATAATTGTTGGGCGCTAATTAACATGGTTTGTATACCAACGGCATCCAGTACCGGCATGGGTGGTAACAATGGTGTAACCAATACCGTGACTGACAGCGCCAAGATTAAACGAATGCGGGCAGTTACTAGGCGAGTTCCAAATAAGGGTAGCACCATAAAAAAACCGGCAATGCGAAAAAAAGGCCACACATAGCGGCTAACCCAGCTGGATATTTCCGCTGGGTCAAGCTGCAATATAAACCCCATTTCGCTTGTCATTTAACTAATGAGGTACGGCATGTTCATGTAAATGCCCTTGGCATAAGTCACCAATTTATTGACGATCCAGGGACCAAACCACATCACACATAAAAGCGTAATGACCAGTCGAGGTAAGAAGCTCAAGGTTTGTTCATTAATTTGTGTCGCCGCCTGAAAAGTGGCCACGGTTAAGCCCACCAATAACCCAGGAACCAGCACCGCTCCCACAATCATAATGACTAGAAACAAACCTTCTCGTAAAAAGTCACCTATATTTTCAGCGCCCATAAATTAAACCTCTTAAATTGTTTAACTAAAGAACAACTTCACTTAAAAACCATAACTGGCAGCCAGAGTTCCTACTACCATGGCCCAGCCATCCACTAAAACAAAGAGCATGACCTTAAAGGGCAACGAAATAATAATAGGGCTTAGCATCATCATCCCCATGGCCATCAGTATACTGGCCACCACTAGATCGATAATTAAAAATGGAATGAAGAGCATAAATCCCATTTGAAAGGCGGTTTTTAATTCACTGGTGGCAAAGGAAGGTATTAAAATATGCAAAGGGGTATCGGCGGCGGTGGCAATATTTTTTTCACCCGATAAACGTACAAACAGGGCTAAGTCATCCTCTCTCACTTGAGCCAGCATAAAATCCTTAATGGGAATACTGGCTCGTTCCAGCGCTTCAAGCGGCTGTATATCTTCCGCAATATAGGGCTGAATAGCGGTTTCATTAATAACATTGAATACCGGTTTCATGATGAACATAGATAAAAATAATGCCAGGCCTAACAATATTTGATTAGACGGCGTTTGTTGTAAACCCAAGGCCTGACGAAGAATGGCGAATACCACAATAATACGGGTAAATGACGTCATCATAATTAATAGTGTGGGCAAGATTGTCAGGGTAGACATGATGGCTAAAATTTGAATAGTCACGGTATAGCGACCACTGCCATCGGCTTGCGGCTGATAAGTTAATGCAGGAATACCAAAATCAGCTTCGGCGTAACTTGTGAGGCTCAACAACATTAGGGCAATAAAAGTAGATACATATTTCATTTAATATCGTCCACTTTAATTGATACGGTAGAGCTGCCTTTCAGTTCGCTTTCATTTTTATCTTTTATATTTTGTGACATAATTTCTTTTAAGCGATCGGAAAAGCTAATTTTTTGGGTTTTCTCAGTGGTTAAAATCGGCTCATCAAATGTCGCTAGCGTATTAATATTATGGGCGGTTAAACCTATTAGTATTTGTTTACCGCCCACCTCAATTAAAACAATTTTCTCTTTAACCCCCATGGGCATCACAGCCAGGGTTTTAAGCGGTAACCCCGTTAACCCCTGAACACCACGATAACGCTTAACAAACCAGGCAATGGCGTAAATTAGAATGAGTATCCCGGCCAGCGCTAAGGTGACTTGAATTATCTGATCTTCACTATTGGGGATTTGCGGTGCAATCAGAGCTGGCGTTACCACTGAAGCCGGAGCTTCAGAGACCGCCTGCAGCAAAAATAACATCATAAAAAACATCCATTTTTATTATTCTTTTATATTGATTAAATAAGTAAATTTATTTCAATCTCTGTATACGTTCACTTTGACTAATAACATCGGTTAAACGAATACCAAATTTATCATTCACCATCACCACTTCACCGTGTGCGATTAAGGTACCGTTCACCAAGACATCAAGCGGTTCACCGGCTAACCGATCCAATTCAATTACCGAGCCCTGATTCAATTGCAATAAATTACGAATGGCTATTTGAGTATTACCTACCTCCATGGAAATGCTCACCGGAATATCTAAAATAACATCCAGTTCCGGCGTACCGGAATCACCTTGGGAGGCATTGTTGGCGCTGGAATCAAACTCTTCCATGGGTGCTGGCTGCACCTCATCATCACTGCCGCCGTCATCTCCGGATTCTTCCATGGCAGCCGCCCACTCATCAGCTAGGGCCTCACCATCAGCGGCATCATCTACCGCCCCCGCCACCTCATCTGCCAAGGAATCGGCATCAATTTGTGGTTCTTCACCTTCCGGGGTGGTGTTTTCATTTTCGTCTTCTTCACTCATACAAAGCGGCCTCATGCTTGCCAGTAACTGTTACATCTTTATTTTTCATAACGAAGGTGCCTCATTACTGCCAACCACAGTTTTACGATTAATAGGTGAATTAATTTTTACCGCCAAGGCTTCGGCAGAAACCCCAAGCTGTCCGCGAAAGATAGGGGTGTTATTGGCTTGTAATATAAATTCATCAGGCATTTCGATAGGAATCACATCACCTACTTTCAGTGCCGCCACTTCACGCAGGGAAATTTCCTGCTGTACAATGGTGCCGTGCACCGGAACCTTGGCATTCTGAATATCTTCTTGCAAAGATTGCACCCAGCGATCATCCACTTCATCTATATCGCTTTGCACACCCGCATCCAGCACTTCCCTTATGGGCTCTATCATTGAATACGGCATGGCCACATGCAGGTCGCCACCACCACCATCCAATTCAATGTGAAAAGAACTCACCACCACCACCTCACTGGGGCTAACAATATTGGCCATGGCTGGGTTCACCTCCGAGCCATAATATTCAAATTCCAATTCCATCACCGCATGCCAAGCTTCTTTCATATCGGTGAACACCTGCCCTAGAATTAGCTGCACGACTCGTAACTCAGTGGGAGTAAATTCACGGCCTTCGATCTTGGCATGACGTCCGTCGCCACCAAAAAAGTTATCCACTAATTTAAATACCAGTTTGGCGTCTAAAATAAATAATGCGGTGCCTCTAAGTGGCCTTACCTTCACCATATTTAATGAAGTGGGCACGTACAGGGTGTGGATGTATTCGCCAAATTTCATTATTTGAATGCCGCCACTGGCCACATCGGCACTGCGACGTAAAAAGTTAAACATGCTGATTCGGGTGTAGCGGGCAAAACGTTCATTGATCATTTCAAGGGTGGGCATGCGCCCGCGGACAATTCTATCCTGGCTGGAGAGGTCATAGGATTTTACCCCGTCGCCATCGGTAGGCTCTTCCGGTTCGATATCACCATCGTCTACCCCGTGTAACAGGGCATCAATTTCATCTTGGCTGAGTAGGTCTTGCATTAATATGCCTGAATTATTATTTTAATTTTTTAAACTGTTACCAAATATTGTTATTTTTTCAGAGGTAACAGATCCGAAAACGTCACTCATTTAACAAGAAAATTTACTCACTTCATTCAGCTAAAGAACTATTTAAAATTGGTAGGCTTTAGCTAAATGTTTAGCGCACTTATTAAAGCCTTTGTGCATAGCCTCTAAAAATTACTCACGTTTATTATTGAATCACAAAGTTGGTAAAGAGAATTTGATCAAGCCCTGCTTCAATGCCGGTTTCTTGTGTTAATAAGCGGTTCACTTCACCTAGAAGCGTCGTGCGTAAATTAGAGCGGCCTTCGGCGGTGCGAATAACTTTAAACTCCTGACTGCTCAGTAAATTAATAATGGAGCTTCGTATCATAGGGCTGTGCATTTGCAAGGCACCTGCAATCTCTTCATCGTGGGTAAGTGCTTCCATATGAATTTGTAAATATCTCTGTCTCGGTCCCACTTTATAATTAATGATAAATTCAGGTTTCATCTTCACGTAAATGGCAGGCCCTTTGGATGCAGATGTGGTTTCCATGACGTCTTCCGCTTCAGCATCAACATCTGTATCAGGGGTAGACTCGCCCCCCAATAAGAAAAAAGCAGCGCCAGCCGCGATAGCCACCACCACAATCACAGCCACGATAATAATAATCAGTTTCTTTTTACCGCCTCCGCCGCTCTCATCTTCGACACTCAGCTGAAGCTCTTTATCGTTTGCCATACGTCACCTTTTTGATACTTATAAAGAATTTAGCAATCCCTATGCCACGCACCCAAGTTAAAAGCCAGGCAGGCAATTCCTCAAAAGATTGTGTTTATTTTTATAGTGTAGTCAGGAGAACCCTGGGTGAACAATAATCCATGGGAAACACGCATAAACGTGCAGAAACACTGTTTTTGGCAGTAGTTAAAAAAGCTAACCCGAACGAGCTAGCCCAAATAAAGCATCCCTCTGCCTTTAAGCAAAATAATCCACCAGCGAATCAGACTCACTCACGGTATCGGTCTGATTTTCTATCTCTGCATCTGTATCTAGGTTGGGTGAGCCGTCTTCATTAAATTGCCCCTCATCACCGGTACTAGCACTGCCCTGCTGCTGGCCCTGTTCCGAAACATTCACATCAGCCAAATTAATGCCTTCTTGTTCCATCATTTCCCGCAACCTAGGTGCCTGACTTTCCAATGCATCACGCACCACGGCATGGTTGCTGGTAAAACCCACATTCACCTGGTCGTTTTGTACCTTAATTTTAATCTCCAAAGCACCCAGTTCTGGCGGATCTAACTGAATACGGGCTGTTTGCAGCCCTTCACTATTCATGATTGCCACGCGCTTTGATATTTGCTGGTTCCACTGCACCGCGTTAGGTGGCATATCCAGTTTGAGACGGGCCTGCGCAGTTTGCAGGCTTTCATTCATTTTTAGCTTTTGTGCTTGAATTTGATCGGTGCTTGATTCCAATTCATTCATTACCTGATTGGCTTGTGTCAACGCACTTGCTGGTTCTGCTTGGCTTAACTGGCTCACTTGGGCTGCGGCATTTAGCTGAGGAGGCAAAATCTGAGTTTGGCTGGTGGGATTAGTCGCTTTAGGACTAAGGGTAATGGGTTTTTCATGAATACTGGCCAGCTCAAGCTCTCCTTCTAACAAAGAGTCTGTTTCACCTAAACCGGATGGGCCATCCAAATTAGTCATTTTATTTTCAGCATTAACTTGTTTAGCAAAAGGCAACACAGCTGCTTCTGCTTGGGTCTGGGTTGAGCTTTCGGCGGTCGCTAATGGCTGAACCAGCTTATTACCCTTGGCATCCATTAATTGAGTGACTTGCTCCTCTAAGGAGTCATCCTCAACCTGGGCACCCTGCCAATTAAGTTGAGACTTTTCCTGGGTTACAGGACGTGATTGAGCCTTACTCGCAAGCACCTGAACCTGAGCGTCGCGCTGCTTTTGAATATCTTGCAGGTCAATGGAGGGTTGGGCCCATGGGGCAATCACAGCCTGGGCTTCGTCGATCTCCTCCACTGCATTGGTTGGCAGCTGTGCTGTTTGCACTTCTACCGCCTCACTCAATCCCCCTTCCACTGGTTGCGCATCATCCTGCACATAGGCGGCAAGTTCTTGCCCAATAGGCAATACCGGGGCCTGCATTTGCTTATTTAATGCCTGATAAAAAGAAAGCGAAGAAGACTCGACATCACTGTCGTTACTACTTGCAGATACTGGAGTAGTCGCGCCAGCCCCCTGATTATTAACGGGTGCCAGAGGGGCTGAGGGTTTGCTACCGGCTCCCGAGAGCGGTGCGGTTGTCGGTGGTAACGAAAAGAAAGGTAAATTGGCCATGACTCAACTCATCAACTTGAAACTTAATTGATAAGTGCAATGCTTAGGCCAGTTTGAAAAGTCGGTATAGGTAAATTAAAAAACTAGCGGTTCAGTTTATTTAATTCGCTTCTCACCTGTTGGAATTCATCCTGAGCCAGAGCAAAAGATTGCTCTATATTGGTAAGGTTATCAGCGCGAGCTTGATCTTCAACTTGCTTAAACAAACCAGAAAGAAATTCAGCACAAATATTAGCACTGGAACCTTTTAAACTATGAGAAATTTCAGCTATCTTGTTTTTATCCTGGTTTTCTATAGCCGACTGCAACAAAACTATTTTCTCGTCACTGTCTTGCACATAGGTATTGATCAAATCGTCAAAAGCATCTTCCATAAGATCTTTTAATTCATTTATTTGCCCTAAATTTAAATGCGACAATATCTGGTTACTCCTTTAATCCGCTGTCCATGACAAATCAACCCTAACTTGATTGCCATTGCCTACATACTCAAGATTATCGCAGATACTCAATATTAATGGTATTCCTCGACCACTGTAGCCCTGATTAACAAAGTTTTTATCCTGGCGGCGTTTATAATCAAATCCATTGCCACTGTCGGAGACCATAATCATCAAGCGCCCGCCTCCCGGGATAGGTTTATGATCAAACTCAAAGCTCACTGTGCCCTCTTTCAATTCTTTAATGGCGGCTTCGCGCTGGCTGTAATATTCAGAGAAGCCCTTGGCATCTTGTTTTAAGGACGAGTTTAAGGACAACACACCATGTTCAAAGGCGTTAGAAAATAGCTCGGCCATTAACGTATAAAGCTGACCACTTAACCCTTTTAAATACGGAACATCACTTAAAATGCTTAACATTAAAGGCATGGGGTTAAAGGTTTTAAGGGTGTCGCCACGTAAGGTGTAACACATATTCCAATCCATCGGCCCACTCACCATGCCACTGCTTAAGTCTATGCTTACTTCTCCCACTTCGGCTTCTTCTACCATGCGAACTTCAAGCAAGGTAGTGTCATCGTCTTTACCACGCTCGCCAGTGAATTCATTCACCGTTTTGACAATTTCATCAAATAATAGGGCGTCGTCTTCATTGTTATCAAAGATATTCTGCAGACGTTCTTCACCAAATAAATCCCCATGATCATTACGAGATTCTACAATCCCATCCGACCACATGTAGAGTTTGTCATTTCTGCGAAACGAATATTTTTGGGTATTGCCATCAAATGCCTGGCTCGACAATACACCTAAAGGCAAATGAGTGGATACCACCTTATCTATGCTCTTATCGTCATATCGATATAGGTAAAAATCTGGCAGCCCGCCCATCCAGACTTCAAGTTCTTGTTTGCGAAAGCTTAAGTTCACCATGCACACACAGCAGAAATAGCCGATAGGCAAAATATTTTTAAGCTTAATATTAATTTCACGCAAGATATCTTCCATGGCAAAACCCTTGGCGGTCATACCATAAAATATTTCGGCCAAGGGCATGGCACCAATGGCAGCCGGTAGCCCATGGCCGGTAAAATCTCCCAACAAAATATGCATGCTGCCAGAGGGTTTACGCGCGGCCAGCAAGACATCGCCGTTAAACACAGAAAAGGGCGACAACAAGTATTTAAGGTTGGGTAAGTGTAAACAGCCTGCGTGGGTCACATTATCGTAAACGGCCTTGGCCACTTCTTGTTCGTGCACCATGTATTCGTTATTTTCTCGAATCAGGTCTCGTTGGCGCTGCAGCGTGTGGTGCATTTTACGCATGCGACTAAAAGCATTTATCTTGGCCTGTAAAATAATTTTATTGTAAGGCTTAGTCAGGAAATCATCGCCACCGCTGTCCAGGCACTTGGCCAGATCATGGGCATCTTGTAGGGAAGTGAGAAAGATAATAGGGATCATATCTTCACCGGCCAGGCTTTTAATTTCCAAGGCCGCTGCTTGCCCGTCCATATTAGGCATGATTACATCTAGCAGAATAATATCGGGTAGTGCTTGCTTAAATTGAGCGATGGCTTCCAGGCCATCTCCAGCCTCGCAGACTTCATGGCCCATTTTTTTAACAATAGCCGACAAAATCATACGATCTGATTTATTGTCATCGGCAATCAATATTTTTAATGACGACCCAGCATCCATTACCAACCTCGCATCCTTACCACTTGCAAGTTGTTGTAAAACTAATGAACTTGCCTCGATGGGGTAAAACGGTAAACCTTCTATTAATACCAGCAAAAATCTGCTTTTGACTAAACTGTTTTATTTGGTTAATCACCAAATAAAACAGTTTAGTCAATGGCAAATAATTGCTCGAAATTTGAGATGGTTAATATCTTTTTAACATCTTGGTTACAGCGTGTGATGCGTACTTGAGCGGTATCGCCACCCGCGTGATCACGTAGCAACAGCAACATGCCTAAAGCCGAGCTGTCCAGATAAGTGGCTTTGGCCATATCAATCACATAGCTCTTGACGGCATCACCCGACTTTTCATAAGCATCTCGAAACTCTTGATGCGCGCTAAAATCAAAACGCCCTTCTACTTGTACGGTTAATTCACTGCCGCTAACGGATGTGCCTATTGACATGTGTGACCCCTAATTGCCTATCCCTGCACCTTAGACTAATAAAAAACTATTTAATCGGCAACCACCCAACGGTGACAAAAACTGCCAATAGTTTCCACTAATCTAGTTATATGACTTAACTGAGCATAGTCCAAAAAAATACAGATAGTAACTTTTGTACCCATCTGTTGTGATTAATTTTGAAGTCTATACTAAGTAGTTAAATCCCCTTCGACATCTTTTAAATATCCACCAAAGCCACTGCTCTGGAAAACACCTAGTTAACTTTTGCGTTTTAACTGGCTCACCACATGCCCGGCAATATGACTTAACGGCATGATTTTATCGTGTGCCTTAACCTCGGCCGCCGCCCCAGGCATGCCCCACACCACAGAACTGTCTTTATCCTGCACAATGTTATAACTACCGGCCTCTTTCATTTTAAGCATAGCCTTGGCGCCGTCATTGCCCATGCCCGTTAACATGATGCCTATGGTGTTTTTGGCACAATGTTCGGTTATAGAGTTAAACAATACCTCCACCGATGGCTTGTGCAGGTTCACCCGCTCACCATTGGTAATCTCACAGTAATAATGCCCGCCCTTTTTAACCACCTTTAAATGGCGATCACCAGGGGCAATGTACACATGCCCCGCCATAATTTTATCGCCGTTATGGGCCTCGTGTACGGTGAGTGGCAACATACTGTCCAGGCGCTTGGCAAACGAGGTGCTAAACACAGGGGGAATATGCTGAGTTATGACAATGGGCGGGCTATCCGCAGGCATCATCATTAATAATTCACGTATGGCTTCGGTGCCGCCGGTACTGGCACCGATGGCAATAATATTATTGTGCATCTGACCAATTTTACTGGCTCGCTCTACCTTAATAGGGTCTCGATTGGCCTGCACCTCCAAGCGCCCCAGGTTAGCGATGGCTGCTAATTTTACTTTTTCAACAATCTCTTGAGCGTATTCCACCAACAATTCAGGGCTATCGGCACTGGGTTTGCCCACGTATTCCACCGCCCCTACTTCTAACGCTTCCAGAGTGGCCGGTGCGCCTTTTTGAGTAAGGGTTGAAATCATCACTACAGGCATGGGTCTAAGGCGCATTAATTTCTTTAGAAAGGTAATGCCATCCATCTTTGGCATTTCAATATCCAAGGTGATGACATCAGGTTTTAATTGCTTAATTTTTTCTCGGGCAATAAAGGGGTCCTCGGCGGTGCCTACCACCTCGATACCTGGGGCCTTATTAAAGATATCGGTTAATACCTTACGAATCAGGATGGAGTCATCCACTATTAAGACTCTAACCATGCTTCCCTCCCGATCACTAATTTGTAATCCATCATCATAAATTCCGTCTTCCAATACTGACAACCAGCACCTATCAGGTGCTCGATTTTAATCAAATAGCTCAATGTCGCTATCGTCTTTATGCTGCTGAATACTGTCCATGTATCCCTTCTCACGATTAACAATGGTCTGGTTATGAGTAGAGACAATGCGACGTACTTTCACCGAGCCGGTATCCGGAAAAAATAACACCTTACGAGAAAATACATCGCCTACATCGGCCGCCGCCACCTTCATGCCTTCTTTTCGAAGATAATCATAAACAAACAAAATATTACGCTGCCCCACATCTGTCATGGTGGCCATGACCTGGCCGCCACCAAATAATTTTACTTCCAAGTCTTGCTTACGCGAACCCATCTTATAAAGCGTATTTAACAAATGCTCCATGGCCCAATTGCCATAACGGGTTTCGGCGGTGTTGGCATTACTGCCCCATTGCTCAGTACTGTGTTCAGTTTGAGCAGGCAACATAAAATGATTCATGCCACCTATGCCCAATTTAGTGTCACGAATACACGCGCTGATACAAGAGCCCAGTACAGTAGCAATCATCTCGCCATGACTGGTCACATAAAACTCCCCAGGCAGTATTTTTGCGGTCCAAACCTTAAGGTGTTTGTCATAATAACGATTAACATGACTAAAACCACTTTCTGTAGGAGGCTGCTTAATGTGGTCATGGTGATGGTGATGGTGCTTATGTTGTTTATGCACTTAGCGCACCTTTAAAATGAGTTAGGCCTGGCAAGGTATAATTCACTGATACTAAAAAATTAACGGTATTCATCTACCTACCAGCATTTAATATTATTCCCCTGCCCTCAAACTTAACGTGCAGCGGTTATATCTCGTTTAATCTATTTCGCTATCTATACCACTAGAATCATTAACGTACTTTTTGATAAATAGTTCGACCAACATTAACAAAGCGCTCGGTCATGCCGTGTAAGGTTTCGCTGTGGCCAATAAAAAGATAACCACCGTCCACCAGAGAATCGGCGAGGCGATCAAATAATTCTCTTTGCGTTTCCTTGTTAAAATAAATCACCACGTTTCGGCAAAAAATCACATCAAACTTGGTTTTCATGGGCCAGGGGCCCAACAAGTTTAAGCGATTAAACTGAATCATCTGGCGAAAATTTTCTTTTATCTGACCGGTGTCACTGCCTTTGTTGCGTAAAAAACTCGACAGATAATTACGTGGCAACTGCTCTATGTCGGCTATGGGGTACTCCCCTTTGCGCGCTTTTGCCAACACTTCACTGTCTAAATCGGTGGCCAAAATTTTCACATCAAAGCTATTCACCATCATGTGTTTATTGACGGTGATGGCAATGCTGTAAGGCTCGGGCCCGGTGCTACAGGCCGAGGACCAAATACGAATAGGTTTGCCCTTTTTTTCTTGTTTCCACTTTGGAATAATTTCTTGAGCAAGATATTCAAAGTGATGAGATTCACGAAAAAACGAAGTTAAATTGGTGGTAATAGCATTTAAAAACTCGTTGGTTTCACTTTCCTGATTGGTTGATAAGTACTGGCAATACTGAGCAAAACTTTCCAGATTCAACTTGCGTACCCGCCGCGAGATACGGCTGTAAACCAGTTCTTTTTTTTGCTCTCCCAATACAATACCGCTGATATCGTAAGCCATGGTGGCGAGGCGTTTGAAGTCCTCGTCGGCCATGGGAAATTCTTTACCGGTAAAATCCATATTACGACTGCCTCGCACTTTTTCAGGCGCGTTCATGCTCATCATCATCCTGCGTTCCTTGCCGGTAAATCACAATCTAATGTCGGTAACGCAATTGATACTGTGGCCAGATGGCCAGCAGTATCAAATTGCTTCCGGCTGAGCTGGGCTAGAACTCTTGCCAATCATCACCGTCATCTTTTACCGCCGGACGACTGGCGCTGGCTGATATGGCTCTGGGTTGCGGCGCGGCTCGCAATTGCTGCACCGGTGCCATGCTCATGGGCGCCGAGTTGTAACTGCCCCCGCCCGCATCTGAACCCGATGCCATCTGGAAGAAGCTCACCAGATCGAGCATGCTCTTGGCCTGCTCGGTCATGGTTTCACTGGCGGCAGACGCTTCCTCTACCAGAGCGGCATTTTGCTGGGTCATTTCATCCATCTGGCTGATGGCCTTATTCACCTGCTCAATACCGGCGCTCTGTTCGATGGCCGCATCACTGATTTCCTTAATCATGGTGCTTACTTTTTCAACCGCATCCACAATCTCGGTAAGCGTGGTACCCGACTCGTTTACCAATTCGGTACCGTTATCTACTTTCTCAACGCTGTCACGAATGAGGTCTTTAATCTCTTTCGCGGCACCGGCTGAACGTTGCGCCAGGTTACGTACTTCCCCTGCCACCACCGCAAAGCCCTTGCCCTGTTCGCCGGCTCGCGCCGCTTCCACCGCGGCGTTTAGCGCCAACAGGTTAGTTTGGAAAGCAATCTCATCGATGACACCAATGATGTCGGCAATCTTCTTACTGGAGGAGTTAATTTCATCCATAGCGGTCACCGCTCTGGCCACCACTTCGCCACCCTTGCTGGCTTTCTCTTGCGCATTGGCCGCCAGCTCGTTGGCATGGGAGGCGTTTTCGCTGGTTTGTTTCACCGAGCTGGTCATCTCTTCCATGCTCGAGGCGGTTTCTTCCAGACTGGATGCTTGCTCTTCTGTACGTTGCGAAAGATCGGTATTGCCCTGCGCAATTTCGGTAGAACCGGTAGACACTGTATTCGCGGCCTCACGGATGCGACCAATAATGTCGGTTAGACGTTCACCTGTGGTATTAGAGTCGGTCTTTAACTTGTCAAACAGACCTTCGTAATCGGCCTCGATGCGCTCGGTTAAATTACCTTCCGACATGGCACCCAGTACGCGGGCGGTGTCGTTAATGACATCTTCAGACAAGCCCACTAAGCGGTTTAAGCCCATGCACAGTTCTTTGAAGAAGCCTTTTTTGTCATCTACCGTGGCGCGCTGGCTAAGATCCCCCTTACCGGCGGCCTCAATGATGTTGTCCACTTCCTGTTCCACCGCCACTTCTTCGGTGCGGTCATTCCATTCAACCACCGTGCCCAGACGCTCACCCTCAGCGTTGTTTATGGGGCTCGCAATCAGACCAAAGGTGCGACCACCCACTATTATCTCGGTATTGTAGGTAGAGGTGAGACTGCCCACCATGTTGCGCTGGTGCGCTGGGTTTTTATGGAAGATATCTATGTTGCTGCCCAGCACCTTGCCAGCACTAAAGCTGGGTAAGTCTTGCTTGATATCACTTTCACCGGCGGAGAGCATGTTTTGCACCGCCTCGTTGGTATAGATCACGTTGAAGTCTACATCGGCGATCATGGTATTGGCCGAGCACACATCCAGCGCCAGTTTGACCCGGGTATTTTCATCGGCCACACGTTTGTCTTCGATTTCCTTGGCTAGGCTCTCGGTGACGTCATCCCATTCCACTACTGTGCCCAGGCGATTGCCTTCTTCCCAAACCGGCGTGGCTACTAGGTTAAAGGTACGCCCACCCACTACTATGCTGGTTTCATAGACGGTCTTGAGATCGGCCAGCATGTTGCGTTGATGGGACGGATTTTTATGGAAACCATCCACATTGAAGCCCAGCAAGGTATTAGTATCGAAGTTAGGCAGATCCTTGCGAATATCCTGCTGCGCGTCGACCATCATCTTCTTAACCGAGTTATTAAGATAAACGATGTTCAAGTCGGCATCGGCCATCATCACGTTGGCCTGGCACACGTCTAGGGCCGTGGCGATGCGGGCATTTTCACCAGCTTGTTTGTCGGCAATTTCTTTCTGCGCCAGCATTTCGGTCTGGTCATCCCATTCCACCACGGTACCCAAGCGATCCCCTTCAACCCACACGGGTGTTGCCACCAGTGCGAAGGTACGACCACCAACCACTATGCTGGTTTTATAAACATCCTTTAAATCTTTGAGCATGCCACGCTGATGGGACGGGTTTTTATGGAAACCATCGACGTTGAAGCCCATTAAAGAGCTGGCATCAAAATTAGGCAGCTGAGTACGGATGTCTTGTTGAGCATCCCCCATCATTTTTTTAACCGAATCGTTAAGGTAAACGATATTCAAGTCGGCATCGGCCATCATCACATTGGCCTGACACACATCCAATGCCATAGACGTTCTGGCATTTTCCTGTGCAAGCTTGTCAGCAATTTCCTTCTGCGCCAGCATCTCTGTCTCGTCATTCCATTCCACTACCGTACCCAGGCGTTCACCGTCTTCAAATACAGGCGTGGCCACCAAGGCAAAGGTGCGACCACCCACTTCAATGCTGGTATTGTAAGTGTCTCTTAAATCTTTAAGCATGCCACGCTGCATGGATGGATCTTTATGGAAACCATCCACGTTAAAGCCCATTAGGGTGTTCACGCTAAAGTTAGGTAGGTCCTGCTTAATATCCCCTTCTGCACTTCTGAGCATGGATTTAACTGAATTATTCAAATAAACGATATTAAGGTCGGCATCGGCCATCATTACGTTGGCCTGACACACATCCAAGGCTTGTTTATTACGAGAATTTTCAGAGGCGATGGCGTTGTCTTTTTCCTGTTGTGCCAATTCGGCTGAAATGTCTTTCCATTCAACCACTGTGCCTAACCGAGTACCTGAGTCTGAATGAATGGGGTTGGCAATAAGGTTAAAGGTACGCTCACCTACGGTGATGCGAGTGTTATAGGTTGAAGATAAATTTTTCACCATGCCGCGCTGATGAGCAGGGTCTTTGTGGAAGGTATCAATGTTGGTGCCAATGAGCGTGTTCACATTAAACGATGGTAAAACTTGCTTAAGATCACTCTCGGCATCACGCATCATTTCATTCACCGACTTATTCATGTACTGAATATCAAAGTTGGTGTCGGCAATCATGACGTTGGTATTACACACATCCAGCGCTTTTACTAACATCTCGCTATCGCTGGAAGCGCTACTTTCTTTGCTGCCGCCTTTTTTAATGGCGGTGCGTACCGAGTTTCTGAGATTTACCAGGGTATAAATAAGATGCGTTATTTCATCGCGCCCGGTCATGGGGGGCTCGTAACTGTAATCGCCGTTGGCACTGGCGTTGGCACTCTTAATGGCCGTGGTTAAACCGGTTAACACTCTGCTGCCCAACATCCAACTGACCACGGCACCGGCACCACATAACAGGGCGGTAATAATTAGGGCGTTGCCATTGCTTCCTTGCGGCATACTCATGTAGGCATAAATGAGTCCTACCAGGGGCAGCGCCCATGGAATGACCATCTTATATTGCATGTTAAACCGATTGAGTTGTTCCATTTCCTTATCACCTGTTTATCAATTTAATTTAAACCTATAAATCATTTATCTGCTCACACGCTTTATTTACGCGATCGCTTTTTCATTCAATATTTTTCACGGCTAATTTAGCCATCTGGGGTTAAGTGCATTTTAAAATCCGTTAAATACATTTTGTTAACTTCCACCTAAGCCGCCCCCTTTTAAAATAAACCCGTGAATGAAATGACTGGCCGCCAGGGTTAGTCGTCTATGGTTAATAATTTTTTTAATTCAAGCAGAATCACCATGTTTTTTTCCACGGTGACCAAGCCTTTAATAAAGTGTGAATTTTGGTTATCGGACACCCCTGTGGTGCGTACCTTATCTAGGGGAATGTCATACACATCACTTATGGCATCCACAATGATACCCATAGTACGCTCGCCCTTGGCGGTATCTATTTTTAGAATTACCACCACAGTGACATCGCTGTAATCAACACTGGGAATATTAAAGCGATCACGTAAATCAATGATGGGCACAATAGTGCCGCGCAAGTTCAACACCCCCTTCATGTGCGAGGGGCTATTGGGTACTAGGGTAGCCCGTTCCCAACCGCGAATTTCCTGCACGGCTAAAATATCTACGCCATATTCTTCATCGTTCATGATGAAGGTGAGGTATTGCTGGGTGGCCAAACCGTCGTCGTTAACAACGGGCTGGTCTGTCTCTTCATTCACTGCTGCTGCGGCACTCATGATTTACACATCCGTTATGCTGCTAAAATAAAATCAACAAAAATCATGCAACGCCGTTACGCTGCCTTATGACTTTTAACTTTCTTGTTTAAATCTTTTTGTGAAATTGCCGACAGTTTCGATAACCCACTGACATCTATGATAAGCGCCACGGTACCGTCCCCTAAAATGGTGGCCCCTGAAATGCCATCGACTTTTTTATAGTTTTCTTCCAGGCTCTTGATCACGACCTGTTGCTGGCCCAGTAGTTCATCAACCACCACACCCACTTTTTCACCATCGGCTTCCACCACCACTATGATGCTTTCATCCAGGCCTTCTTTTTCGGCTTCAATGCCAAAGGTTTGATTAAGCAGAAGTATCGGTACGTATTCATCACGCAGCTGCAATACGTCACTATGACCACCTACATTGTTTAGGTCACTGCCCTGGTATTGAATGGATTCAACAATGCTCACCAGCGGGAAGATGTAAATTTGGTCTTCCACCTGCACCAGTTGTCCATCAAGAATGGCAAGGGTAAGAGGCAAGCGAATAACAAAACGGCTGCCTTTATTTTTTTCAGAAAACACTTCAATAGAGCCATTAAGCGCAGCGATATTTCGTCGCACCACATCCATGCCCACACCACGACCCGATAAATCACTAACCACATCGGCGGTGGAGAAACCCGGTTGAAAAATAAGATCAAATACCTGGTCTTCGCTTAAGATAGCGTCCTCGGCGATAACACCGTTTTCCCGAGCTTTTTGTAAAATTCGTTCGGTGTTTAAACCGGCGCCATCGTCTTCAATCTCAATGACAATATTACCGCTTTGATGATAAGCCTTAAGCTCCACCGTGCCGGTTTCGCTCTTGCCATTTTTAATGCGCTCTTCTGGTGTCTCAACACCGTGATCCATGGAATTACGAATTAAATGCACCATGGGGTCACCGAGTTTTTCCATGACGGTTTTATCAAGCTCGGTATTTTCACCTGACATGACCAGTTCGATTTTTTTATCGAGTTTACGTGCGGTATCGCGCACCAGTCTTGGGAAACGGCTAAAGACAAAACTAATGGGCATCATGCGAATTTTCATGACACTTTCTTGTAACTCTCGGGTGTTATGTTCCAGTTGTGCCAGGCCTTCCTGTAGCCTTTGCACACGGCCCATGTCGAAATTTTCACCCAACTCGCCCAGCATGGACTGAGTGATCACCAGTTCTCCCACCATGTTAATAAGGTTATCGACCTTATCTATGTCTACCCGTATAGAGGAGTTCTCTTGCGGGGGTGTTTTTTTAGCGGCGGCCTTGGGTTTGGCTTCTTTTTCTTCTGCCTGAACCGGCACAGTTTCTTTAACGGCTTCTACCACGGCCTTCGGCGCTGTTTTTTCTTCGGCAGCGACTTCATCTTCGGCCACAACTTCATCTGCGACTACAGGAGTGGCTTGACCCAGAGGTTTGATAATAATTTCGGCGTCGTCTATGACCCACTCAAATAC